>Ga0182027_10000710_pt1 | contig 56784 bp, 52 predicted proteins | sample 712E1DmetaG_FD_121300 | JGI IMG/M metagenome (GOLD analysis project Ga0182027, IMG submission 121300) | Permafrost microbial communities from Stordalen Mire, Sweden - 712E1D metaG (Illumina Assembly) | ecosystem: Environmental > Terrestrial > Soil > Wetlands > Permafrost | place: Sweden...
ACGGCGCCCGGCGACAAAGGAACCCTGGGCGCTGAGTACGACACCACCACCGACAAGGACAACATGATCGCGGGCCGACGCGTCGCTCGGATCACCAACGTCGCGACCCCTACGCTGACCATCTATCCCGCCGCCAAAGCCGCTGCCCCGGCCGTCTTGGTCTTTCCCGGTGGAGGCTACCGCATCCTGGCGTGGGACCTCGAAGGCACCGAGGTCTGCGATTGGCTCAACTCCATCGGCGTCACCTGCGTCCTGGTGAAGTACCGCGTGCCCGCGCGCGAGAGCCAGCCGCCCTACGTCGCCCCTTTGCAGGATGCGCAACGAGCCATGGGCATGGTTCGCGCCCGCGCCCAGGAATGGAAGATCGACCCCAAGCGCATCGGCGTCCTCGGCTTTTCAGCCGGCGCCCACCTCTCCGCCGCCCTCGGCGCCAATTTCGAAAAGCGCTCTTATGACCGCGTCGACGAAGCGGACGACTCCAGTTGCCGCCCCGACTTCACCATCCTGATCTACCCCGGCGGGACCGTGCGCGACGGCAAACTCGCTCCGGAGGTCCAGCCACGCGCTGATACGCCCCCCACCTTCCTGGTGCAGACCGAGGACGATCCGGTCCACGTCGAGAGCAGCCTGGCCTACTTCGCCGCCCTGAAAGAGGTGAAGGTCCCCGCCGAGATGCACCTCTATCCCTCGGGAGGCCACGGCTACGGCTTGCGCCCCTCGGCTCTGGCCGTAACCACCTGGCCAGCCCGCGCCGCCGATTGGCTGCGCTCGCTAGGCGTGACTCCGTAGCCAGGGCACGAGGTTCTCAAAGCAGAACTCTCCCTTTTCATGCAACCCCGCGATGAACGCATAAGCGGCCGCGGGCTTCGCCGTTAGCTGCGCGCCGTTGATGACGAGAAACGTGTAAGTGGCGGCGAACGCCGTTCGCTTGTTGCCGTCGATGAAAGGATGGTTCTGAGCCAGGCTCTCCCACAACGCGGCCGCCTCCTCGAACAGATCGCCGTAGTATCCGGTTTGTGGCCGGTACAGCGCCGATTCCAGAAGACCGCGGTCACGCACTCCTGGCGAGCCCCCGTAACGCTCGATCTGATCCGCATGTATGGCGAGGACTTCTGCCAGCGTCAGGTAGTCGCTCATTTAGCGAGTTTCTTGTAAACTTCGCCGTATCTTTCGTGGCTGGCGAGGTAGGCCGCCATCACATGCGCGCGGGGGTGCGTGTTCTTCCGTTTCTCAATCAAATCGGCCAGCGCTTCATCCACCAGAGCCTGGATCTGCCGTCCCTCCTTCTGTGCGATGGCCCGAACCGCCGACAGGACTTCTGAATTCACCTGCGTCGCGAATTTCTCTCTGCCCTGGGACATCAAATCCTCCCCCCTTGCCACCGTATCATGACATATCATGATGCGTCAAGATGCGGCCACAGCAGTGGGGTTTTCCTAATGATTCTAGGGGTTGATTTTGCGGCCATCCGAGTGCATGATCATATGCGGTGCGCACCTCAGTATGCTGCGTAAGGTGGGCGGTCCTCGTCGCTGCCCTAGGAACCGTCCTGTTCGCGCAAGAGCCGCCGCCCGGCGATGCCTGCACGACAACGACCCAAGGCACGCTCTGGCCATCAGAGGCCAACGCCGACCGTCAGGTCGCGCGCCGCTTGATCCAATCCGGCGAACTATATATGTGCAGGGCCAAGGCGCGGCTGCACAAATGGGAACTGCTGGGCGTCCATATTAGCGCGCTTGAGGCCGCCGGCGCGCGCAAGAAAGCTCCGCCCCCGCCCAACAACGATGACGCTTACGCGGTCGGCCTTCGTATGCGCCTGGCCCGGCGCTGAATCGCGGCCGCTGGCTTCGGCTGCGCCACGTGTTCTGCAAGTTTTGCACTCTGTTGCTGCATTAACTTCCCCCGCCGGCCGACCGGCGCCTAATCGCTTTCGGGTATTGCCCCTGCGCCCACTTGCACATATCCTGGGCTTACACCCAGGGGTGTCCGAAATGTCTACCGACCAACCCAAGATGCAACCTATGTTTCTGCCCGGCGTCGAGCAGGATCCCAAGCCCGGCCCGTGGAACGACAATATCCGCGCCATGCAGGCGGCGGGCAGGGAGTATCCCCAGATCTGGCACATGTTCGCCTACCTGCCGGCCGCCACCGACCACCTCGCCCGCTTCACCCAGGAAATCATGCGCGGGCCAACGGCGCTGCCCCCGGGAATGCGCGAGCTGATCGCGGCCTACACCTCCTACCGCAACGACTGCCCGTTTTGACTGAAGTCCCACGCCGCAGTTGCGGCGGAATTGCTCGGCAGCGAGGAACTGGTCTGGGGCGTTCTCCGCGACCTGGAGACCTCCGCCCTGGATGAAAAGCACAAGGCGCTGTTCCGCTTCGTCGACAAGGTGAACCGCGACTCTCCCCGCATCAGCCCCGCGGACATGCAACCGCTCTACGACAACGGATGGGACGACGAGGCCATCTACTTCGCCATCACCGTCTGCGCGCTCTTCAACTTCTACAACCGCTGGATCGACGCCAGCGGCGTTCACGCCCTGTCGGATGAGGCCCACCGCGAGGGCGGAAGGAGGACGGCGCTGCATGGCTATTCCAGAAGCTAACATGTGGCGCACGCTTCAGCGTGCAGCCGCGGGGCTTCAGCCCGCGGAACGGGCGCCTGAAGGCCCCAACCGCGGCTGGCTGGTGGTGATGGCCGCCTACTTCGGCGCCATGGTCGGCTTCGGCTCCTTGCTCGTATTCACCTTCGGCATTTTCCTGAAGCCGCTCGGCAGCGCCTTCGGCTGGAGCCGCGAATCCATCTCCGCCGCGTTCGGATTCGCCGCCATCTCCGTAGCCATCTGCTCTCCGCTCCTGGGTCATCTGCTCGACCGCTTCGGCCCGCGCCGGATCATCCTGCCCTGCATGGCCGTGTTCGGCCTGGCCTTCGCCTCCCTCGGCTTCCTGACGCCGAGCCTCATCCACCTGTACGCGGTTTTCATCGTGCTCGGAATCGTCGGCAACGCGACCACGCAGATGGGATACTCGCGCGCGGTCTCCACCTGGTTCGACGCCCGTCGAGGCCTGGCCCTCGCGCTGGTGATGGCTGGCGTCGGGACCGGCGCGATGGTGCTGCCACCCGCCGCCCAGGCGCTCATCCTCGGTTACGGATGGCGCACCGCGTACTTCGTGCTCGGTGGGGCGGTCCTGCTGCTCGGCATTCCGCTGACCGCGCTCTTCGTGAAGGAGCGCCCGCAAGGGCTGCACGCCGTCTCGTCGCGGGAGGGACGCACGGTCGCCCAGGCGCTCCGGTCGCGCGCGTTCTGGATCCTGTGCGCCACCCTGGTCCTCGGCTCCCTCAGCGTGAACGGCGCCATTACCCACCTCTCGCCGCTGCTTACGGACCGCGCCGTCTCCGCCACCACGGCCGCCCTGGCGGCGTCGGTCCTCGGCCTGGCGAGCTTCTGCGGCAGGCTGGCCACCGGCTTCCTCCTCGATCGCTTCTTCGGCCCGCGCGTGGGCTCTTTCATGCTCGCTGCGACGGCGGCCGGCATCCTGCTGTTGGCGCTCGCTCGGTCCGCCGGCGCCGGCCTCAGCGCGGCCGCATTGATTGGGCTCGGCCTCGGCGCCGAGGCCGACGTCACCCCCTACCTCCTCACCCGCTATTTCGGACTGCGCTCTTTCTCGACCCTCTACGGATTCACCTGGACCGCCTACGCCTTCGCCGGCGCTATCGGCCCGGTGCTGATGGGCCGGGCCTTCGACGCCACCGGATCCTACGCGGCGTTGCTGGTGGTCCTCTCCGTCGGGACTCTACTGGCTGCGGGCCTCATGACGCTCCTGCCCCGCTACCCGGCTGGCCCCCCCGTTCCGAACCGCGCGCGTTAGCAAGCGGACCCGGCATCTACAAACTCGTGAACCCCGCCCGCTGCAGTCCCCGCTGCGCCTCCGGATTCTTCATGAACGTGTTCCAGACCAACCCCGTCCGCAGGTTCTCGGCCATCATCAGAGTGATCCCCGTATCGATGGCCACCACATCCGTGTCGTACCACTTCTTCAGCGGATTGAACGCATTCACCAGTCCATAGCGGCTCCACGCCTGGGATCCGTAACGGCTCTTCATATGCTTGAGAACGCGCAGCGTCGCCTGCGGCAGAAACGGCAGCGAGCCCCCGGCCGCGCTCGGAACCACCGTGCCGTCGATCGGCCCGATCTCCGGCGGACCGCCCCACACCACATACCCATGCTGAGAGTCCGACGCCGTGATGCCCCACAAATCCTCGGAATAGTCGGGGAATTGCTTGCCCAGCTCGATGCAGAACCGGCGATGGACTTCGGTAGCGGTAACGGAGTTCTTGAAGTAGTCCGCATACCGGTCCCGCTTGCCGCGAAAGTCAAACCAGGCCTGCGAATACTGGTGGACGAACAGAGGCGCGAACGAGCCGATGTAACGCAGCCCCTCATATTCGAAGACCGTTCTCTTCCACGCATTCCAGGTGTCTACCGGTAAAGGATGTGAGGACGATCCCAGGCCGAGCAGATACATCATCATGTGCTCGCTGTAATAGTCCCATCGATAGGGCAGGAATCCGGCTTCGGGCAGCCATCCGTGCGGCAGCAGCGAGGTATCTTCCGACAGCCAGGTCCAGTCGATCCGATTGAAAATCTCATAGGCCAGGCGCGTGATTTCGGCATAGCGGAAGTGCGCGCGGCAAGTAAGAACTCCGCACAGCAGGATCGCGGTGTCAACGGAAGATACTTCCGAGTCCCAGGTTCTTTCGCCGGTTTTCAGGTTAGCCCAGTGATAGAAGAAGCCGCGGTGCGTGGGCATCTTCTTCGCCAGGAAGCGCAGCGTGGCGAGGGCGCGCTCACGCGCATCGAGCAGCGGAACCCATCCGTTCTGTTGTCCGATGCAAAGCGCGGTAAGTCCGAAACCGGTGGCCGCGATGCTTGCGACCGTGCCTTGATCGGACACGTGCACATTGCACCGGTCTTTGACCAGGCCGGTCTCCGGGTGGGCCTGCTCCCAGAAAAACAGAAAGTTCGCATGCTCCAGCTCGGCCAGGAACTGGTTGTCTTCGGGCGTCAAAGCGGCAAAACCCGCCACCTGCGCCCATGCCGCGGCGCCCAGCGCCTGCCGCAGAAGCCCACGGCGGGATACTCCGAACCCTCCGAGCTTTCCATCGCCCACTAACAACTATCATAGACTCGTGGACCTGGGGCGCCGGAAGACTGCAATCTGGATCGTAGCGGCCGCTGCTCTCGGAGTTACAGTCGCGGTGCTGAAACTGGAATGGCCTCGCATCAAGGGCGAGCGGTCGCTATCCGGCGCGGTGCTCATCGCGAACCCGGACCCCAGAAAGCAACTGCCCCTTCCCAACGTCGAGATCGAGGCGGAGGTCGGTAGCTCAATCGCGCGGGCCAGGTCCGATTCTTCCGGGTTCTTCCGGCTCGACTGGCGTGCCGGAGTCTGGCCCGGAGAGACGGTCACGCTCTGGTTCCGGCATCCCGACTACCAGCCGCTCGAGATCACCAAGAGGGTCAGCAACCAGCTCTCGATCGCCCGCATGACGCCGTCCCCTTCCGTGAAGTCAGTGGAATCGAGCGGCCCGGTAGTATCCGTCGCGGATGTGCGTGTACGGTATTCCGTGAAAGCCACCACCACCGTCAACATCGGAAGTTCAGCCAAGGTCTTTGAGGTCGTCAATGCCGGCAACGTTCCGTGCGATGGCCGGCCGCCTTGTTCTCCGGATGGCAAGTGGAAGGCCGCAATCGTCCGCCTGCCCCTCAACGCCGGCGATGGCCAGGCGTTTCAGAATGTGCGGGTCTCCTGCATCGCGGGCCCGTGCCCGTTCACGAAAGTGGAGTCGGACGGGGCGCCTGGCGGCCCCAAGGTTGAGGTTTCCGTTCGCGCCTGGAGCGACACCGTGACTTTCCTGGTGGAAGCCGAGGTGGCCCACACCATGCTCAGCGACGCGATTCGCGAGGCCTATCCATCGGTCTTTGGCTCCGAGATGACGTTCACTCTGCCTCCCACCGGCCAGGGGCCGAGCATTGAAGCGGAGGTGAATGGTCTGGAGATCGTTTACCCTCTAGGTCCCGATCTCAGCCTCTCCTGGGCCGCCTGCACCGTCCAGGCCGCCTCCACCGGCACCAAGCTTTATAGCTGCAAACTCAAGCCAGGCTATCGGTTCCGCTAGCGACGTGGGGCAGACCTCCAGGTCTGCAAGGGGCCTCCAGGCCCCGCAGAGCTTTTGAACGTCGGCCGCTGGATCGGGGCACTTCCCGGCTCCGGGCATGGCGAACGGCATAGGAGCGTCGGAGATTCCCCGTTTTGATGGGATAATGTTGGTGGTGGCGACTACAGACAAGGCCGATCTTTCCCGCATTACTGTTGTGCCGGGTCAGCGCTCAGGCCAGGCGTGCATTCGTGGACTTCGGATAACCGTGTGGGACGTGCTCGACATGCTCGCCTCCGGCATGACCGAGGACGAGATCCTGAGCGACTACCCGTATCTGGAGAAGGCCGACTTTCCAGCAGTCTACGCTTACGCTTCGCAGGCCGGGCGGGAACGAATGTCGCGTTGAAGCTTCTCTTTGACGCGAATCTTTCGCCAAAACTCGCGGTCCGTCTGGCGGAGCTTTTTCCCGAGTCGGTCCACGTCTTCGACACGGGACTCGTCGGCCACACCTCGGACGAGTCCATTTGGGAGTACGCCGGCGCCAACGGCTTCACAATAGTAACAGCCGATTCCGACTTTCTCGACCTAGCCAAAAGCCGCGGTACGCCACCAAAAGTGGTCCGGCTTGAGAACTGCAACTATCGGACGTCGCACGTTGAGGATCTTCTGCGCCGACACGCCATTCGGATCGTGGAGCTGGAAAACTCGTCGCGAGCAGTCCTCCTCATCCGAAGTACAACCTAAAGCGGACCTCATAGGATCCTCCCCCACCGCACCTTCGGAACGCTTTTCCGAACCGCGACCGTGAGGGAGCGGACGCGGACGTCACGCCACGCGCTTGGTCTTCGCGCCCGGCCTTCCAGACGTGATGTCGACATTCACTTTGAGACCGGCGGCGGTCACCATGTTCACCAGGGTGTCGATCGTGAATCGCCCGATCTTGCCGCGCACCAGATCCGAGATTCGCGGCTGCGAAACACCCATGACCCTGGCCGCGCCCGATTGGGTGATCTTCCTCTCCTCGATGTACCTGTTGAGAGCCATCATCATCTTGGCGCGGATGCGGAGGTTCTCTGCTTCGGCCGACGGAAACCCGCAGTCCGCGAAAACATTCTCACTGCCTTTTGTCGTTCGCACCCCCCTACTCCCCCAGCGCCCGCCGCCCCGCCGCAAGCACCCGCAGAATCTCCTCCGTGTCGTACACCGCGCCGCCCCACGTCCCTCCGCTCACGTTCTGAAGCGCCGCCCAGAGGCGCGTGTCCGCGGGCAGCGCCGGATCGGGGCGAAGGCCGGGGGACAGCGGCCGCTCGCCGAGCACGCGCTCCGCATCTTCCACCCCCACCAGGTTCACCGACCCCTCCAGGCGCACGCGATCGATAACGATCTCGATCACGTCGCCGTCCACCACCTTCCCCAGCGGCCCGCCCGCCAGCGCCTCCGGCGAAACGTGCCCGATGCAGGCGCCCGTTGAGACCCCGCTGAAACGCGCGTCGGTGATCACCGCCACGTGCTTCCCAAATTCGAGGTGCTTTAGCGCGGACGTCATCTGGTAAATCTCCTCCATCCCCGCGCCCGCCGGTCCGCGGCCGGCCAGCACCAGCACGTCGCCCGCCCGCACCGTCCCGTTCTTGATCGCCTCCATCGCCGCCGGCTCGCTGTGGAACACGCGCGCCGGTCCCCGCTTGCGGTAGACCCCGTCCGCGTCCACTACCGTTGGATCGATCGAAGTGCTCTTGATCACCGCGCCGTCGGGCGCCAGGTTGCCCTTCGGAAACGTGACCGTCGAGGTCAACCCGCGCCGGGCCGCCGTCGCCGGGTCCATGATCACGTCGTCCGGGTCGACGCCTTCGCGCTCCTTCAGCAGCCGCCGTAGCCGCGCGCGCCTCTCGGAGCCTTCCCACCAGTCGAGCGTCTCGCCGAGCGTCGCGCCCGATGCCGTGAGCACGTCGAGCGCAAGCAGTCCCGCGCGGCGCAGGTGCAGCATCACCTCCGGCACTCCGCCCGCCAGGAACACCATCACCGTCGGAAAATTCCGCGGCCCGTTGGGCAATGCGTCCACCAGGCGCGGCACGTGCCGATTCACCGCCGTCCAATCGTCCACTGTCGGCTTCCTCAGGCCGGCGGCATGCGCGATCGCGGGAATGTGCAGGATCAGGTTCGTCGAGCCGCCGAAGGCCGCATGCGTCACCAGCGCGTTGTGGATCGAAGCGTCGGTGAGCAGCCGGCGCATCGCCAGGCCGCGGCGCTCCAGTTCCAGAACGGCGCGCGCCGAGCGCCGTGCCATGTCCAGCCAGATGGCGTGTCCCGAAGGCGCCAGCGCCGCGTGCGGCAGCGACATCCCCAGGGCCTCGCCCACCACCTGCGAGGTCGCGGCGGTCCCCAGAAAGTGGCAGCCTCCGCCGGGCGAGGCGCAGGTGCGGCAGCCCGCCTCGGCAGCTTGCTCGAGCGTGATGGCGCCATGCGCAAACCGCGCGCCGATGGTCTGGACCTTGGCCGTGTCCTCGCCTTCCTCGGGCACCAGCGTCACTCCGCCGGGCACCAGCACGCTCGGCAAATCGCCTGAACCCGCCAACGCCATCATCATGGCCGGGAGCCCCTTGTCGCAGGTGGCGAACCCGATCACGCCCCGCCGCGTGGGCAGCGACCGGATCAGCCGCCGGAAGACGATCGCCGCGTCGTTGCGGTAGGGCAGGCTGTCGAACATGCCGGTGGTGCCCTGCGTGCGGCCGTCGCACGGGTCGGTGCAGTAGCCCGCGAACGGCACCGCGCCCAGGCTCTTCAACTCCTCGGCCGCGGCCTGCATCAGGAGGCCCACCTCCCAGTGGCCGGTGTGGTAGCCCAGGGCGATGGGTTTGCCTTGAGCATCGCGAATTCCCCCGTGTGTGCTGAGCAGCAGGATCTCTCTGCCGCCCAACTCCTCCGGTTTCCAGCCCATGCCGACGTCCTGGGACCAGGCGAACAGGTCGCCCGACGGCCGTTCCCGAAGCATTTCGGGAGTCAGCGGCAGCGAGCCCTGCGGGCCCGCGGCCTTGGCGCGTATGTCGTAAATCCCGCCGTCGCCGGAATCGAGAATGCGTTCGAGAGAGTCGGCCATGTCCACAGGCTAGCAGTTCATGAACCGCGCTCCGCTGCCGATAAGACCCAGTGGGGCGACTTGTGCCATCTGCGCCGACGGTACTGTTCTGCTGCGCGATGCTTGGCCTGGCTGGCGACGGGGCCAAGCCCAGGTCGATGTCTCTCCACGCCCTGGTATCTGGTCCCAGGCTCGCTTCCGGCACTCCGGTGTGCGTGCGCGGAACCGTCACCTACGCGGACAACATCGTCGGCTTCCTCTACCTGCAGGACGGGGACGCCGGAATCCGCGTGGATATCCGCGGCGCCGGGCTGAATCTGTCATACGGCCAGCCGTTCGAAATCTGCGCGTTCGCGGGCCCCAAGGAGCGGACGCTCTCGCTGGTGCAGCCCAGGGCCACCAGCCTGGGCGCGCCCGGTCCGCTGCCCCGGCCGATTCCCGCAACCGCGGCGGACCTGGTCTCCGACCGCCTCGATGGCATGTGGGTCGAACTGAGGGGCGTGGTCCGGGCGGCCTTCATCGAGCGCACCGCCCGTCTGGGTCTGGACATCGACGTCGGAGGCTCGCGGCTACGCGCCCACGTGCAGGGGTTTGAAGCCTTGCCCTACCGCGATCTGGTGGATGCCCAGGTGCGGTTCCGCGGTGTGCTCACCAGCAGCCCCGATCTCGACGGCCGGCGGATCGCCGTCCAAACCTGGACTCCGGCGTTCCGGGACTTCGACATCGAGATCCCGGCGCCAAAGATCGGGACCCTGCCCAACCTTTCGATCGACCAGGTCCGGCGCGCGGCGGCGGGCCGGCCGGGGCGGCATCGCGTGGTCCTGCGCGGCGACGCTTCGGCACTGGGGGACGGGCCGGGACTTCGGCTGACCGATGCCACCGGCCAGGCGGAAGTCCACGCGGCGACCGCCGAGCCGGTCTATACCGGAGCCAACGTGGTGGTGACCGGCTTCCCGTTGGTCCGCGCCGGGAAACTGGTGCTCGAGGATGCGATCGTGCGGCCGGGCGCGAGCGCGCACGGGCGCGGGCCTCGCCTGCTGACCACCGTTGCCGCGGTCCACGACCTGCCGCCCGAGGAGGCCGGGGCGGGACTTCCGGTCAGGCTTCACGCCACCGTGACCTACTATGACCCCTACTGGCGGACTCTGTTCGTCCAGGACCGCACGGCGGGCATCTATGTCGATCTGCGTGGCAAACCAGCCATCGAACTCAGGTCGGGCCAGCAGGTCGAGGTCGACGGCGCGAGCGCGGCAGGAGACTTCGCGCCCACGGTCCGCGAGGCCAGGATTGCGGTGCTCGGACCGGGGACCATGCCGGCGCCGGACGCTCCCGGCATCGACGGACTGCTGGGCGGACACTATGACGGCCGGTGGGTAGAAGTGTCCGGCGTGGTGCAGGCGGTGTCCCTCCAGGGTTTGCATGGCGTGCTGGAGATGGTCGAGGGCACGCATCAGTTCCGCGTCCACATCCTGGAGCCCCCATCCAACCTGGCGGATCTGATCGATGCGCGGGTCCGTGTGCGAGGCGTCTGCAACGCGCTGTTCAATCAGAAGCGCCAGATTTTCGGGATCGAATTGACCTCGCCCGGCAGAAACTACGTGGTTCCGCTGGAGCGGGGGGCCGGCGATCCCTTTGCCTTGCCGGCGCGCAGCCCCGGCGCACTCATGCTGTACTCGCCGGGGCCGTCCGGGCATCGCGTCCACGTTCGGGGCGTGGTCACGTTGCGGCAGATGAGCGGCCTGGTCTATATCGAGGATGCCACCGGGGCGGCTCAGGTGCGGCAGGTTGTGCCCGCGCGCATCGAGCCGGGCGACGTAGTGGACGCCGTCGGGTATGCCACGAGCGGCCAACTGGCGCCTGTGCTCGACCGCGCCGAAGTGCGCCTGGCGCCCACGCACGCCCACCTCGAACCCACCCGGCTTACGGCCGCCGAAGCCATGGAAGGCCAGTACGATTCGCGCCTGCTCGAAATTGACGCGTTGGTGATCGATCACCTGACCACCGCCACCGAGCAGGTCCTCGATCTGCAGTCGGGCAACACCACCTTCCGCACCTATCTGGATCAGGCCCTGGGGCACCTTTCGTGGCCCAGAAACGGCGCGCGGGTGCGTGTCACGGGCGTCTGCTCCGTCCAGGTTGCGGAGGACGCGCCAAGGGACGTGCCCGAGGCGTTTCGACTGCACATGCGCTCGGCCCAGGACCTGACCGTCCTGCGCGACGCTCCGTGGTGGACCACACGCACCGGATCGCAGGTGATCGCCGTGATGGCACTCTCTTCCGTGGTCACGTTGGCGTGGGTGTTCGTGCTCCGCCGGCGCGTGCGCAGGCAGACGGCCGTCATCGGCAGAAAGCTGCTCGAAGAGGAGGCGCTCAAAGACAGCGCGCAGGCGGCCAGCCGTGCGAAAAGCGAGTTTGTCGCTAATATGAGCCACGAAATCCGCACCCCCATGAACGGCATTTTGGGGATGCTGAACCTGGCACTGAAGACCGATTCGACCACCGACCAGCGCGCCTGCCTCGACGACGCGCTGACCTCGGCGCATTCGCTGATGGACCTCCTGAACGACGTTCTCGACCTGTCGCGCGTCGAGGCCGGGCGCATGGATCTGGAGGAAGTGCCTTTCTCCCTGCAACGAATCCTGCAGGAGGCCGCTCGAAACATCGGGCCCAAGGCGGCGGAGAAGAATCTGGCCGTGACGGTGAATTGCCAGCCCGGCGTGCCGGATTGGGTGCGGGGAGACCCGACGCGGCTGCGGCAGGTGCTCGTCAACCTCCTGGGAAATGCGGTGAAATTCACCGCCGCTGGCGAGATCTCCCTAACCGCGGCCACGCTCGACGGCGGCGTGGAGTTCTCGGTCCGCGACAGCGGAATCGGAATCGCGCCCGAGAAGCTGGGCCTGATTTTCGAACCGTTCCGGCAGGCGGACGGCTCTACCACCCGCCGCTATGGAGGCAGCGGGCTGGGCCTCGCCATTTGCGCTCAACTCGTCCGGATGATGGGCGGGCGCATCTGGGTGGAGAGCGAGCCCGGCCATGGCAGCGTGTTCCATTTCACGGTACCGTTCGCGGCGGCCGGGGCAGGCGACGCTCCGCAGGGCGCGCGCCCCGCGTCCGAACCCACCGCTCCGCCAACACCCGCTTTGCGAATCCTCCTGGTCGAAGACAACCGCATCAACCGCAAGATCGCCACGCGGCTGCTCGAGGGCGAGGGGCACCGCATCGTGGGAGCCGAGAACGGCAGGGAGGGGCTGGAGCGCTATCGGGAGGGCGGTTTCGACCTGCTGCTCATGGACGTGCAGATGCCGGAGATGGACGGATTTGAGGCCACTCGCGCGATCCGCGATCTTGAGGCCGGCTCGGGGCGCCGCACCCCGATCATTGCCATGACCGCCCACGCCATGAAGGGCGATCGCGAAAAGTGCCTGGAAGCCGGCATGGACGGCTACGTCTCCAAGCCCGTCGTCATAGCGGATCTCCGCCAGGCGATCCGCGAGGTCATGGGGCCGACTGCCCTTACCGAACCGCGACCGTAAGGGAGCGGAAGATCGCCATCCCCAGCACCCCGCAGAAGGTGATCAGGCTCAGGATGCCGCCCGCCAGGACGGAATACGGCACGTACTCCAATTCCACGCGGCTGTCGCCCGGCGGAACGACGATTCCACGCAAAGCGCCGTCAACCTTGTGTATGAGCGCGGGCCTGCCGTCGACCGTAGCTGTCCATCCCGGGTAAAAGGTTTCGCTCAGCACGAGCAGGCCGCGGCCGGCGGCGTGAACCTTGAGCGCCATGCTCCGCGCCTCCATGTTGGTGACGGTGGCCGATTCGGGCGCGCCGGCGGCGATGGGATCGAGCGCGGTCCCGAGCGGCTCTCTGAGCACCGCCACGTCGTGCAGGTCTACGCCGCCCTGGTCCATCTTTCCAACTAGCGTGTCGTGGACGATCCACGCGCGCGGGTAGGCGACTGGATTCTCGTAGACCTTCCAGGCGGAGTCCTGGTAGATGGCTCCGGGCTCGGGCGCCGAAGCGGGCCGGATGATGTAGCGGGCGTTGAGAAGGTCGCCGCGAGGGTGGATCTCAAAGTAGTCCTTCTCCATGGTCACCGCACCGCCAAGGAGCGTCTGCATCTCGAACACGTCGCCGAAATTGGGGCGGCGGTCGTCGAGCACCTGAACTCGAAACAGCCCTGGCCTCGCCTTCAGGAAGTCGGCCGCGCCGCGCATGCTCAGCAGGCGCTCGAGCTCATCGCCGTCTCTGTGCCAGGCCTCGATCTTGTTCACGGCGGGAGAGGAAAAGGCGCTGAGATCAAACAGCATCAGCGACACCAACAGCACCTTCACCGCGAGCCCGGCGTGGCCGCGGACGAGGTAGAGAAGGAGGCCGCAGGCGGCCGCGATCAGCACGATCGAGAGCGAGACCAGGGGATCGATCGTGGGCTGTCCGAAGACCGCCGGGACGGCCAGTAGGGCGGCGCAGGCGATCAGGGCGGCCACCAGAACGCGGTTCAGGCCGCTCCAGCGCGAAGACGTTGGCTCCTCGGTTGTCTCGAACAGCGCTTCGACGCCGAACGCCGCCAGAACAGCGAGGGCGAAGTAGGTGAGGTAGATGAAGCGGTCGGGCTCGCGCGCGGTCCAGAGGCCCGGAACCAGGGCGTAGAGCACACCGTGCAGGAACGACAAAGGCCCCAGGCTGTAGGCGAAGCCGGCCGCGGCTAACGCCGCGAAGTATCGCACCCAGGGGCGGCTCCAGCACTTCCAGATGCCGATCATGGCCGCCAGGAACGGGAAGACTCCGAGGTAGGCGGGCAGGAGGAAGCCCTGGCCCAGGCTCGCGCCAAACGGCTTTCCGCCAAAAGCTTTGGGGATCAGCAGGCCGACGAAGCCGTGCGGCCAGTAGTAGCAGGTGTCAGCCAGGTGAGCGTAGGGAATCTTCTCGGTGGCCGGAAGCGCGATGCTTCCATTGATCCACCGTAAGGCCAGGCGGCCGTATTCGAGCGATGGGAAGAGTTGAACGGCGCTCGCCGCGAAGGCCACCGCTCCCACGACGGCGACCACCAGCGCCGCGAGAGTCCAGCGCCCGTTCCCGGGGCGGCGGAAAGCGGCGTACGCGGCGGCGGTGGCCACGATCAGCGCCTGCATGATCGCGATGTGCAGTCCGCCGGCGAGGGTGGCCAGGCCCAGCGCGAGGCCGCTCAGCGCGGCGTTCGTCAGCGCCCGGCGCATTTCGCCGGCCCGCAGGGCGCGCAGCAGGAACAGGAAAATCAGAGGCAGCCAGATGGCGCTCTCGGTGAGCTGCGGCCAGGCGGGAATCGCCAGGTATCCGCCCAGCGCGAATGCGAGCGCCGCCACCAGGGCCGCGAAGGGGCGAAGCCCGAATTCGCGAATCAGCGCGAACATGAAACACGCGCCCAGGAAGTGCGAGGCGACGTACCAGAACTCGTAGACGCGCGCCAGCAGGCGTGGGTCGCCCAGCGGGACCAGCGCCAGCACCAGGTGCAGTGGGTAGAAGGCGGCCGTCTGCATCTCGCCGACGAAGGTGTGGCCCGAGAAGGTGTAGCGGTCCCAGAGCGGGAGCGAGCCATGTTGGATGCTGGAGACCCAAAAGTGCGTCCAGGCGTAGAAGACGTTCACGCCCTCGCCTTCCGTGAGCATCGAGAACTGCGTGGTGAACAGGGTTTTCCAAAAATAGAGCGCAATCAGCAGCAGAAGCAGCGACAGATACTTAAAGGTGGACCGGGCCATGGTTGCTTCATCGATTGTGGCACACGCATGCTAGGCTGATCGAATGGCCCCCAACCGCGCCGATCGGATTCGGCTGCTTGTGCTGATGCCGCTGCGGGACGACTGGCGCTCCGCCGCGGAACTGATCCGTCGGCTCGACAAGGCCGTTTCTCCCGATGCGTGCACCATGGAGGTGGTCCTGGTCGACGACGGCTCGGTCGAAAGGTGCGACCCGCATGACTTCCAGGCTGACTTTTCTACGGTCCGAGTCATACGGACTCTGCGCCTGCGCCGCAATCTCGGTCACCAGCGGGCCATTGCGGTCGGATTGGCGCACGTGCAACAGAACACCAGTTGCGATGCCGTGGTGGTGATGGATGCCGATGGAGAGGATACGCCCGAGGGAGTGGTGCAACTGCTGCGCGCGTATTCCGATGCGGGCAGAGTCAAGGCAGTTTTCGCGGAGCGCAGCCGCCGGTCGGAGTCTCTCCTGTTTCGGTTCTTTTATCATCTCTACAGAGGCTTGCACCGAAGCCTGACGGGCGTGCGCGTGCGGGTGGGGAATTTCAGCATCCTGCCTCGCGCGTACCTCGATACGCTGGTGGTCGTGACCGAACTCTGGAACCATTACGCGGCGGCGGTGTTTCGAAGCCAGCTTCCGTTTGAGATGATCCCGATTCCGCGGGGTACCCGCATTGCCGGGACCTCCAGAATGAACTTCGTCGCTCTGGTCTCGCATGGCCTCAGCGCCATTTCGGTGTTCGGAGATATTGTCGGCGTGCGCCTTCTGATCGTGTCTTTAGGCGGATCCCTGCTGGCCTGCCTGGGGATCGTTCTGGTCGCCATAATCCGGACTTTTACCAGCCTGGCCGTACCCGGCTGGGCCACTTACGCAAGCGGCGCCCTGGCGATCATCGCGATTCAGTTGATCTCGATCGCAGCGAGCTTCACGTTCTTTATTCTGTCCAACAGAACCAACCTGGGCTTTGTGCCGCTCCGCGATTACTCCTTGTTCGTGGAAGAGGTCGTGGATCTACATCCTCATGAGTGAACTCAAGTACGTCGGCTCCGAGTTGGACCTGTTCGCGGAGGTGTGGAACTGGAAGGCCTATTGGTCCGCGCAGGTGCGGCCGTTTCTCAGCGGCGACGTCCTCGAGGTGGGCGCGGGGATTGGAGCGAACACCCGGTTCCTCGATTCCGGCCGCGAGACCGGACGGTGGGTATGCCTGGAGCCCGACCCGGAGCTCGCGAGCCGAGTGCCCGGCAACGCCTGCGAAACCGTGTGTGGAACGCTCGAATCGATGGCTGGCCAGACCTTCGATACGATCCTCTACATCGACGTCCTGGAGCACATTGAAGAGGACCGTGAGGAACTGAATCGCGCGGCCGCGCACCTGCGGCCGGGCGGCCGCCTCATCGTACTGTCTCCCGCGCACCAGTGGCTCTTCTCACCATTCGATGCCGCCATCGGGCATTTCCGGCGCTACAACCGGCCGATGCTGCGGGCAATATCGCCCGCCGGGCTGCGGCTGGAGCAGATGCGGTACCTGGATTGCGCCGGCATGGCGTTGTCGGCCGCCAACAAGCTGCTGCTCCGGCAATCGATGCCGACGAAAGCTCAGCTTCGGTTGTGGGACCGGTGGATTGTGCCGGTGTCGCGGGTCTTGGACAAGCTGTTGTTCTATTCGCTTGGCAAGACGATTGTCGCCGTGTGGCGCAAGAAACTGCGGATGGCGGCGTAGAACCCGTCCGGCTGTTCCAGCCACGCAAAATGTCCGCAACGGTCCAACAGTACAAGCTGCGATTTCGCGAGCGCCAGATGGATCTCGTACTGCATGGCCGGGTCCATGGGATCCTGGCGGCCGGCGACGACCAGCGCGGGCGCGGAAAGGCGCTGTAAGGCGGGCCGGAGGTCCATTCCCGGCGCCATTTCATCCGCCGCCAGTAACTGTCCGACATCTTCGTGGTAGGACTCCGCGCGGAATCCGGCAATCATCGCCCTGGCTTTCTCCGGGTCGTAGAAGTATCCCGGAAGCATAGTTTGAAGTGAAGGCTGATTCCGGGCGGCCGCGCTTTGCTCCGGGCTGAGACGTAGGAAGATGTTGTCGGAGATCGCCTCCACCGAGCTTTGACGCACCGGACCGGAATCGACAAGAATCAGCGCTGCGACGCGCTGCGGAAAGGCGACGGCGTAATTCATCGCAAGGTTCGCCCCCGCCGAATGCCCGAGGACGATCCATCGCTCCATACCGAGGCTCTGCCGTAAGGCTTCCAAGTCGGCCAGGTACAGCTTGAGGTTGACGGTCTCGCGATCGACCTTCAACGGCCGCGACCGGCCCGTGCCGCGCAACTCAACTAGAATCGCCGCGTTCGACGAAGACAGGCCACGTGCGACGGGCTCCAGGTAATCGCAGTCGAAGCCTGGGCCGCCCGAGAGCACGAGCACCGGTGCCCCGTGACCGTAAGTACGATAGTGGAGGTCGAAACCGGCGCGCTCGAGTGTCCCCTCCCGCACCTGCGCAGGCACGGCGTCAACTGCCAGCAGCAGGGCGATCCATGCTATGAGGCAGCGCATCACTTCCGGAGCTTGAAGATCACCACTGCGAGCGGGGGCAACGTAACCAGGATGCTCTGGTCGCGGTTGTGCGAGTTGACGGGCTCGGAGGAGACGCCCGAGCCGTTGCCCATGTTACTGCCGCCGAACATCTCGGCGTCGGTGTTGAACACTTCGGCGTAATAGCCCGGCGCGGGGACTCCGAAACGGTAGCCCGGGTGCGGCACGGGCGTGAAGTTACAGCAGAACAGCAGGAAATCATCCGGGTTTTCGGCGCGTCGCAGGAAAGCGATGATGGAATGATCGACGTCGTGGAAATCGACCCACTCGAAGCCGCTCCAGTGAAAATCCACTTCATGCATGGCGGGCTCGGCGCGGTAGAGCCGGTTCAACTCGCGCGCCAGCGTTTGCAGCTTGCGGTGATAGTCGTACTGTAGTAAGTCCCAGTGGATGCTGCCGGCGTAGTTCCACTCCTCGTACTGTCCGATCTCCGAGCCCATGAACAGCAGTTTCTTGCCCGGGTGGCCGAACATATAGGCCAGGAAGACGCGCACATTGGCGAACCGCTGCCACTCGTCGCCCGGCATCTTACCGATGAGGGATCGCTTGCCGTGGACGACTTCGTCGTGCGAGATAGGCAGCACGAAGTTCTCGTGAAACGCATACAACATGCTGAAGGTGATGTCGTGATGGTGGTATTTGCGGTGGACGGCCTCTTTGGAGAAGTAATCCAGCATGTCGTGCATCCAGCCCATGTTCCACTTCATGGTGAAACCGAGGCCACCGAGAAAGACCGGCTTCGAAACGCCGGGCCAGGCGGTCGACTCCTCGGCCGCGGTAAAGGCGCCCGGGACCTGGTGGGCCAGCTCGTTGAACTTACGCAGGAGATCGATGGCCTCCAGGTTCTCGCGGCCGCCGAACTGGTTGGGGATCCACTCGCCGGGCTTGCGCGAGTAATCCAGATACAGCATGGAGGCGACGGCGTCCACGCGCAGGCCGTCGATGTGATACTCCTTCAGCCAGAAAAGCGCGTTCGAAATCAGGAAGGCGCGCACCTCGTTGCGGCCGTAGTTGAAGACCAGCGTGCCCCACTCGCGCTGCTCGCCCTTGCGCGGATCGGCGTGCTCGTAGAGCGCGGAGCCGTCGAAATACGCCAGGCCGTGCGCATCCTTGGGGAAGTGCGCGGGAACCCAATCGACGATGATGCCGATGCCGGCCCGATGGCAGCAATCGACGAAGTACTTGAAGTCGTCGGGCGTGCCGAAGCGGGTGGTAGGAGCGAAGTAACCGATGACCTGGTAGCCCCAGGAGCCCGAAAAGGGATACTCCATGATGGGCAGCAGCTCGATGTGGGTGTAGTGCATCTGGCTGGCGTATTCCACCAGGCTTTTGGCGAGCTCGCGGTAAGTGAGCAGGTCGTTGTTAGGCCCGCGCAGCCAGGATTCCAGATGCACTTCATAAATGGAAACGGGCTTCTTGAGTAAGTCGGCGGCCGCGCGCGCCTGGAGCCAGTCGGCGTCCTGCCACTCGTACTTATCCAGCTCCCAGACCACGGAGGCGGATTTCGGGGGCGTCTCCGAGCAGAAAGCGTAGGGGTCAGCCTTCAGTTGCTGGTAGCCGTCGAAGCGGGAGCGTACGAAATACTTGTAGGTCGTGCCGGGGCCGAGGCCGGGGATGAAAAGCTCCCAGATGCCGGAGGTGCGCAGGCGCATGGGGTGGCGGCGGGTGTCCCACTGGTTGAAGTCGCCGGTGACGGTGACCACTTCCGCATTGGGCGCCCAGACCGCGAAGCGCACGCCGGAGACGCCTTCGACGACGACCGGGTGGGCGCCGAGGCTGCGCTGGGTCTCGTAGTTGGTCCCCTCGCCGAACAGGTGCAGCTCGAAATCCGTGAGCAGGAGCGGGAAGCGGTACGGGTCCTCGATCTCGACGGTCTCGCCTTCGTGCGTCTTCAGACGGAGCCGGTAGGGCTGGGGCTCGCCGGCCAGCGTAGTGCAGAAGAAGCCCGTGGGATGGGCCTTCTTCATGGGCCGGGCCAGGTCTTTCAGAACGACCTCGACCTCGGCGGCCTGAGGCAGGAACGCGCGCACTTCCCAGGACGCCGTCTTGCGGCGTGGTATCGGGTGCGGGCCCAGGATGCCGAACGCATCGCCGTGGGAACCGTTCACAATCGCTTCGATCTCGGCGCGAGTCATTGCCCTCCGTGTGGCGCGCCGGTTCCTGGTCCGCTCCCTGACGGTCGCGGTTCGGTAAGGCTCCGGCGCATCGCTATCATTATTGCAGGATGCCAAATTCTTATCGCGACCTGCCGAAGACGGAGCTGCACCTGCATCTGGAGGGGTCCGTCGAGCCGGAGACGCTGTGCGAGCTGGACCCTTCGCTCACGCGCGAAGAAGTTCAGTCGCGGTACGAATACGCCGACTTCGCCGGCTTCATACAAAGTTACAAATGGCTGATCCAGCACCTGAACTCGCCGGAGGATTATGCGCTGATCGCGCGGCGGACGCTGGAGCGCCTGGCGAGCGAGAACGTTCGCTACGCGGAGATCACCATTTCGGCGGGGTTGGTGCTGTGGCGCGGGCAGGAGTTCGCGCCGATCTACGACGCGTTGCAGGCGGTAGCGGCGGAGGCGCCGGTCGAGGTGCGGTGGATTCTGGATGCGACGAGGCAGTGGGGCGTGGAGCACGCCTGGGAGGTGGCGCGGCTGGCGGCCGAGCGGGTGGACCGCGGCACGATCGCTTTCGGGATCGGCGGGGACGAGGTGGCGGGGCCGGTGGAGTGGTTCGGCGACGTGTTCCGCTTCGCGCTCGACGCGGGGCTGCATTTGACCGTGCACGCGGGCGAGAGTGCCGGGCCGGAATCGGTGTGGGGAGCGGTGCGGCTGGGGGCCCAGCGGATCGGCCACGGCATCCGCGCGGCCGACGATCCGAAATTGCTCGAGCATTTGCGCGAGCGCGACATCCCGCTCGAGGTCTGCATTTCGAGCAACGTGGCGACGCGGGTGGTGGGCACGCTGAGCGAGCACCCGGTGCGGCGCATTTACGACGCTGGGGTGCCGATCGTGCTGGCGAGCGACGACCCGGCCATGTTTCACACCACGCTGACGCAGGAATACGAGCTGGCGGCGCGGGAATTCGGCTTCACGGACGCGGAATTGGCGGGCATTGTGGAGAACGGATTTCGGTACGCGTTCGGCAAGGCGCGCTGAGGCGAGATTGGGTTCGTTCGGTATTTTGCACATTGCGGGCGGCGCGGAGGTTTGGCGGCCCCGCGGCCATTACACGAGCATAGTGGCGGCAACGCCGGGCGGCGGCGCCGCGTCCGAGTAACTGATTGGGAGCAAGAGGAATTCTGTTGGGGGTTTGTTGTGATCGTGCCGACGGCTGGTGGAGAGTTTTCGAGCGGCGGGCGGGCGAAAGAAAGGCGATCGGTGGGTTCGTTTTTAGGGCGGCTTTGGTCCCGTACGCGGAGCGCGGGACAGGGCGTCATCGCCGGCACCGGTCGGTGGTCGGTTCCCGGCGTCTGTGGCGATACATCAAAGCGGCCACGCCAACCAGGCCGCTCAGGAGCAGGCCGAGCGTACCAGGCTCGGGAGTTGATGAAGTTGTTGATGTCTCCGTCAACATAACGTCATCGACATAGTTATAGCCGTGCTCGCTGTAGCCCTCAATCGCAAAAAAGTCGCGCCCGCTTCCTATCACGGTGTAGGTGAACATCTCCCACGGATTGTTCGGGTCGCTCGCCGGCTGGTTGCGCATCTGGCAAATGAACTGCCCTCCGAACTCTACAGCGAAGTATTGCAGGTCGCCACCCTGGTTGTCGTCGGCGGACATGTGGTACCAGAATGTCAGCGTGTAGGACACGCCAGGTTGATCGTCGATGAAATTCCAAACGCCGGGCACTTCTCGAGTGGGATCGCTTCCGAGCTTGAGTGCATATTCTCCCGTATGAGCGGCCCCAGGACTGGAGACGGCGTCACACCCGTCCCAATTGCCACCCGTTTGCCACCAGGACTCGTCCTCGAATGAACAGTTCTGGATCAGGTTCTGCGGCGTGGCGCACGGCATAGTACCGGCCGAGGCACCGGCGGCCGCCAAAACGAGCAGGGTAAGCACGGCGAGTGCTGGTCGCAGTTGCATTGCTATTGCTCTTCCCGCTCTCCGAACTCATTTCGAGAATTGTGGATCTCAAAGAGCGTTATTCATTTTGGTATGCTATTCGATTGGGTTCAACGAGGGAATCTCTGGTCTCGGCCGATCTGCGTACCGGTAGCGGAAGTGAGAGTTGTGGTGGTACTGGTACACTCCGCCTCGACCGGATATCCGCCTGGTGTCGACCCGGAACCCACCGAGCGTTCGATCTGATCCGTTGACTCGATGAACGCGCGGTTCGTGGTCTCAATCCAAACTTTCTATCGCCCCCATCCAAATTTCCTTGTGGCGCGGGCGGGGGGTCCTCCTTTACTGTGTGAGGTACTCGCCCTGTCCGCGAGCCAATACCCCGTCTGTAAGGGAGACCATGTTGATTCTCCGGATCGCTACAAGTGCGCTTTTATTGTGCTCTTCTGTTTGGGCTCAGCAGGCCTCCGGGTCGGGAGCCGAAATGGCCGCCCTGAAAGCGGCAGTCAAGTCGTCGCAGTCCGCGGGCGACAACGCGTGGATGCTGATCAGTTCCGCGCTGGTGCTCATGATGACAGGCCCCGGGCTCGCGCTTTTCTACTGCGGCCTGGTGCGGAAGCGGAACGTGCTCGGCACCATGATGCAGAGCTTCGGCATGATGGCCGTGGTCACGCTGCTGTGGGCCGTCTGCGGATACACGCTGGTATTCGGCGGCGGCAACCCATTCATCGGCGATCTGCGCTACCTGTTCCTGCAAGGCGTGGGCGCCGAGCCCAACCTCACCTACGCGCCCACCATCCCCCACCAGACCTTCATGGTGTACCAGATGATGTTCGCCATCATCACGCCGGCGCTCATCGCGGGCGCGTTCGCCGAGCGGGTGCGCTTCAACGCCATGCTGATCTTCTCGGTTCTGTGGATGTTTCTGGTCTACTTCCCGCTCGCGCACATGGTGTGGGGCGAGGGCGGGTTTCTGAACGCCTACTCGGGCGGCCGATTCCCGGTTTTCGATTTCGCCGGCGGCACGGTGGTACACATCAGCTCGGGATTCTCGGCGCTGGTGACGGCGCTCTACATCGGAAGACGCCAGAACTACCCGCATGAGAAGATGGCGCCGCACAACCTGGTGCTGAGCTTCATCGGCGCGTGCCTGCTGTGGGTGGGATGGTTCGGATTCAACGCGGGCAGCGCGCTGGCGGCTTCGTCGCTGGCGACCAGCGCCTTCGTGGCGACGCACTTCGCCTCCGCGGCCGGAGCCGTTTCCTGGATGGCGGCCGAGAGAATCCGCAACGGGAAGGCCAGCGCGCTGGGCGCTATCTCGGGCGCGGTGGCAGGACTGGCGACAGTCACGCAGGGGGCCGGTTTCGTGCAACCGTTCAGCGCCATCCTCATCGGCCTGGTGGCGGGCGCGGTGTGCTTCCTGATGGTCTCGGTGGTCAAAGAGCGGTTCCATTACGACGATTCGCTGGATGTGTTCGGAGTCCACGGCGTGGGTGGGCTAATGGGCTGCATCCTGACCGGAGTCTTTGCGACCAGGGCGGTGAATTCGGCGCTGAAGCTGGCCAACGGCCAAGCGGCGCCGCTGGGGTGGATCGACGGAAACCCGATGCAGGTGGTGAATCAGCTCGTGGGTGCGGCGATAGGGATTGGCCTGGGCGTGGTGGGGACCCTCATCGCTCTCAAACTGACCTCGCTGATCACGCCGCTGCGCATCACGGAACGGGAAGAGGACGCGGGCATGGACCTGACATTGCATGGCGAAGAAGGGTACAATTTCGAGGCGTAGCCCTATGTTCAAAATCGAAGCGATCATACAGCCCTTCAAACTGGACGCCGTGATGGAGGCCCTGAAGGCCGGCGGCATCGATGGCATCACGGTGCTCGAAGTGCGCGGGCACGGCCGGCAGAAAGGCCACAAAGAGGTGTACCGCGGGCGCGAGTACAATGTGGACCTGCTGCCCAAGGTCAAGCTCGAGATGGTGGTGACGGCGGCGCGCAAGGACGAAGTGATCCGGACGCTGACCGAGGCCGCGCGGACCGGCGCGATCGGCGACGGGAAGATCTTCATCTCGGAGATCGCGGAGGCGATCCGCATACGCAACGACGACCGGGGCGAAGCGGCGCTGTAGGGGCAACATCAGCCGCCGAACTTCGAGAATAACTTGAGGTCCGCCTGGGCCTGGTCGGGCCGGCCTTGCCTGGCGGCCAAGGCTGCGCGCACGTAGAGCACTCGGGGGAAATGCAACGAGCCTAACGGGCCCTCCACCTCCGGGCTGGGAGCCGGGTTTCCGCTGATCAGCGAGGGCACACGCTCGTACTGGTGCGATTCGACGAGCGCCCAGGCGAGCGGGACGGCCGGCCAGTCGGGCGACGACGGCTGCGTCATATCGAACATCTCCTGGAGCGGACCGGCCGCGGCCGCGTAGTCTCCCGAAGATAGCAAAGCATAGGCAAGCCCAAGCCGGCGGAGGATGGCCTCGGCGGGGGCAGGGAAGGCGCTGGCAGCCCGCGCGGTCCACTCCGCGGCTCCGGCGGGCGGCGCGGTGAGAAAGCGCGCGAGGAGGGCGGCCGGGACCGGAGCCGAGGCTTTCGCCGCGTAATCGCGCGCGCCCGTTGGGTCGCGGGATTCCAGAGCCCAGACGGCGAGCTGGGCATAAGCGAGCGAGGCTTCGGCCGGCCTGGTCGCGGAGGCAAACCGATTCAGCCGCGCGAGAGCCTCCTGGTGGCGGCCGGTGAGGTGCTCCCACTGGGCCTGGCGGTATTCGACGAGCGAATCGCCGGCGCTCTTGCGGGCTTGAAGGAAATCAGCGAAGGCTGCATCGCCTCCTCTTAAGTCATCCTGCATGAGCCGCGTCCAGGCGATTTTGTACAGCTCGGCGCCGCCTTCGAACGAGGGGTCCTTTGCCAGGGCCTCGCGGTAGGCCTTCTCCGCCTGGGCGAAGCGGCCGAACCAGTAGTAGACGTCGCCCAATGAGTCGCTCGGGTTGGCGTCGGCCGGCCGCAGGGTGCGGTAGTGCTCCAGCGCCTCGACGGCGCCGTCGAGATCTCCGGCCCAGGAGCGCAGGTAGCCGAGCTGGTTCAGGAGCAAGACGTTGGCCGGTTCGCGCTCGAACGCCTTCTGGCAGAACGCAGCGGCGTCGCGGTAGGAGTGGGCAGCCGCGTCGAGACTACTGAGCCTGCTGTAAACGGAGGCGTCGGCGGGGTCGGCGTGTTCTAGCGCCACCAGGGCGCGACGCTCCGCGGCGCGGTCTCCCGCCAGCGCAGCGGAGGCGAGATCGAGCTGGGCCCGCTCCAGACCCTGGAAACCGGCGGACTGCTGCCGGGCGGCAGCCAGCACTCGAACCGCCCGCGCGCTATCGCCCCGCGCCATGAGCGACTGGGTCCAGGCCAGGTAGGCCGTGCCAAACGCCGGGTCGGCGGCCACGGCGCGGTCGAAACCGGCGTCGGCCGGCGCGGCGTTGTTGGCCTCGACGGCGGCGACGTAGGCCTCCATAGCCGGCACGCTGCGGGTGGGAAGAGGACGGGCGGCGGGCTCTATGGCCCGGGCAATGGATTCGGCCGCCGGAAGCATTTGCACGCCGGCGGCGCTGACGGTTCCCAGGTGGCGCTGGCGGAGGGCGTCCTCGAGCACGGCTTCGACGTGCAAACGGCCGCCGGCGAGGGAGAAGCGGCCTTCCAGAACCTGGGAAGCTCCCACCGAAGGCACGTCGCGCAATGAGGAAACCAGGACCGGTTCGATGTGGGGGGCGCCAGCGAGTTGAAGACGGACTGCTTCGGCGAAACCCCGGCTCATCCAATTCAGATCGGAGGTGGCGAGGTTCTCAAAAGGGAGGATCGCCACTCTCCGGTCGCCCCGGTCCTTGCGGGAGCACGATACCGCAAGGACCGAGGCAATCAGCGCAAGTCCGAGTGCCTTACAACGCACGAGGTTCTTGCGCCATCAGAGCCTTGAACTCCGCGTTGTCTTTGAGCACCGCAAACTCAGGCTCCTCGATGAACTTGTTCCGCTCCTTGAAGCCTTCTTCGAGCGCCTTGCGGATGTACTGCACGGCCAGGTCGGTCATTCCGGCCTGGGCGTAGGTCTTGGCGAGGTAGTAATGGAACCGTGCCCGCTCGACGATGCTGCTGTCCTGCAACAGAACGCCGTAGGAGTCGTGGTGTTCGAAGACCTCGGGATCGAGCTTCACGGCCTGCTGATAGGCCACGAACGCTTCCTTGTATTCTTTCCTGGCGAAGTGGGCGGTGCCGATGTTGCTGTAGACGGAAGGCGAAGTCGGGTTGAGCTTGATCGCCTTCTCATACTGCCGTAGAGCGCGGGTGTAGCGCTTTTCGGCATAGAAGACCGTGCCCAGGTTGTTCACAGCCTCAAAGTACTTGGGATCGCGCTTCATAGAGCGCTCGTAATAGCGCTGGGCGGCTCTCAGATCGACGGTCTGATGATAGGCGATGCCGATCTTATTCAGGGTGACCGCCGTTTCCGGCGCTTCGCGGTATTGGTCGATGGCTTCGCGGAACATCTTGCGGGCCATAAAAATGTCACCCCGCTCTTCCGGAGTGAGCGCCGGCTTAGCGGGCGCTGCGGCAGTTACGGAACCAGGTTCGAGAACCTGCGACCGTTCAGACTGGGGTTCAAGAGCAAAGGCAAGAACCGGGACAAGGGCGGTGAGAAGGAATCTGGATAACATGTCAACCTCCTGTAACTTGCTGCATTAAAGTCGGTAACCGACTCATATGACGCAAGCAACCCTTACGCGGGTACAAGCTACAGATATTTAAGCACAGGTTGGGGCGGGGCGAGCGCCAAACTGAATAGCGTCCGCTTGCTGACGCGCGCGGTTCAGCAACTGCAGGCAGCCTACTTGTCGAATGCTCCCAGGATGCGGCGGAAGAGACCCTTCTTGTGCTCCTCCTTCTTGGCCGGCTCTTGCGCGGTCTGGGCGGGAGACTGAGCAGGCGGAGCGACCCCGGCGCGGGAACCGGGCGCAGGGGGCGCGCCGGCTCCATTCCCGCCGGAAGGCGAAGGCGGGGCCGTGTCCCAGGAAGCCACCCTGGTGCCGCCAGTGCCGCCGTGCAGTTGGCAGCTCTCCACCGGCTGGGTGCCCGACAGGAAGACCTCGGCGACAGGGTTGGGACAGGACGGCGTGGCGAGTTGTCCGCTCTCCGGATCCACCTCCACGGTGACGACGCCGTCGGGCGCCTGGAAGTCGTGCACGTTGCGGTACTCGCGGTACTGGTGAGCGTGCTTCATGAACTCCACCCAGACGGGAAGGGCCGAGTGCGCGCCCTCGAGGTCCAGTTGGCGGTTGTCATCGAACCCTACCCACACCACGCAGATCAAACGCGAAGTGAAGCCCGCGAACCAGCCGTCGTGAGACGTGCCGGTCTTCCCCGCGGCCGGCAGGTTGAACCCGCGTGAGTGAACCGAGGCGCCGGTGCCGCTACGAAGCACCTCCTGGAGCAGGCTCACCATCATGTACGCTATGCGGGGATCGAGCACCTCGCGCTTGTCCGGCGTTGCGGAGAAGAGCACGTTTCCCTGGCGGTCGCGAATCAGGCTGACCCAATTCGGCTTCACGTAAGTGCCCTGGTCGGCAAAGATGGTGTATGCGCCCGCGACCTCGATAGGAGTCACCTCGTAGGCGCCGAGCGCGATGGCGGGCGTAGGCTGAATACTCAGGTTCATGCCCGCCTTCTTGGCCAGCGTTTCCACGGTGTCGAATCCGATCATCTCGCCCAGCCGGACGGCCGGCACGTTGAGCGATTTCGCCAGCGCCGTGCGCAGCGTCACCTCGCCGTAATACTTCTGCTCGAAGTTCTCGGGCGAGTAGGCTTTGTTGTCGAACCAGAAGGTGGTCGGTTCATCCATGAGCCTGGTCACCGGGGTGATCACCTGCGAACCGCCCGCGAGGCCGGTGCTCAACGCAGCGGCGTAGACGAAGGGCTTGAAGGCCGAGCCCGGCTGGCGTTTGGCGAGGGCGCGGTTCAACTGGCTGGCGCCATAGTCCCGGCCGCCGACGAGCGCCTTGATGGCGCCGGTTTCGGGATCGAGCACCACCATCGCGCACTGAGCCTGGGGGGGCTTCTCGCCCTTGGGCCAGCGGTGGTGGCTGAGGCGCTGGTCCACCTCCAGCATGCCCACGCGCACGGCGTCGGCGGCGGCGCGCTGCAGGTTGAGGTCCAGGGTGGTGTAGACGCGGTAGGTGCTGTTCTGAAAATCGTAATCGCCGAACTCGCTCTGCAATTCGTCGTTGACCAGGTCGACGAAGTAGGGGGCCTCGGTGGATTCCATTTCAGCCGGCGTCAGTTTGAGCGGCTGGGCGCTAGCGGCCTGGTACTCGGCGTCGTTGATGTAGCCGTTGTCGCGCATCATGATCAGCACGACGTTTCGGCGCTCGCGGGCGCGGTCCGGATGGCGATAGGGGTTGCGGAAGCTGGGCTGCTGGATCAGGCCGGCCAGGGTGGCGGCCTCGGCCACGGTCAACTGGCTGATGTCCTTGCCGAAGTAGGCGCGCGACGCCTCGCCGAAGCCGTGGATGGCAAAGCTGCCGCGGCGGCCGAGCGGGACCTGGTTGGCGTAGAACTCGAAGATTTCCTGCTTGGAGAGCTTCTGTTCGAGCTGCAGGGTGATCATGACCTCGGCGGCCTTGCGGCTGATGGTCTTCTCCTGGTTGAGCCAGAACATGCGCGCCAGTTGCATGCTGAGGGTGGAGGCGCCTTCGGCCACGCGCCCTTCGCGCAGATCGACAAAGGCCGCTTTGACGACGCGCAGCGGGTCGAAGCCGGCATGCTGGAAGAAGCGCTTGTCCTCGGCGGAGACGACCGCATCGACCAGTACCTTGGGGATATCGCCGAACTTCACGAGGCGCCGTTTCTCGCGGTTGCGGTCGGAGAGGTTGGTGATCAGCTCCGGCTCGAGCAGGTACTGAACGCGCTCGGTATTGTCGCGGAGAGAGATGATCTGCGAGACACGACCGCCGGAGAACTTGATGACGCCGGCCTCGTCGTCAAAATACGAATCGGGGCCGGGGAAAACCTCGATGCCGCCGTCGGCGCGGCGGTGATACCAGCCCATCCGGTTGCCGCTGGTCTCCCCATAGTCGCTTTGGTGGAGCTGGGCGATGATCTCCTGGGGACCGATCTCGTCGCCCATGGAGACCACCCGCGGGGCGGCGAAAACCATGGAGGTGGCTTGAAAGGGACCTTGCCTCAGCTTGCGATCGATCAGGCGGGAATAGCGGACGTAGTAAAACGTGAACGAGATTAGCAGGACCAGGCCGAGGCCGGCACAAACGCCGATGGCAATTCGACCCGCCGGGCTGACCAGCATGCGAGCCCAACTGGCTCTTCGCGGGATCTGTATCCGAACCGGCACCCGGACCTATTCTCTCATGCGGTCGAAGGTCGTCGCTCGCGCGAGGCGGCTCGGGCTCTGTCGGGTCTTCGGATGTGGCGAGCGGAACGTTCGTCCGCGAGGCGGCTGGGGCTCAGCGGCCTCGCGGACGAGATAGGAAGTGAAGCGCCGCGGACGGTATGAAGGATGAATGCCTCACATCCCGTGGGACGGAACGGCGCGCAAACCAGTTTCAGTTTAATTGATCGGAATATCCCAACCTGCGGCTTAGTGGATTCCAAGGACGGTCAGGGCGGCGCCGGCGCCGGCCACCGTCAGCAGCACGGCGGCGGACCAGAACCAGCGGCGGCGCGTCAGGAGCGCGAGCGAGCAGAAGACGATGGCAATCTCGAGGAAGACTTCGGCGAAGTGGAACCGCAGCGCCTGTTCGCCTTTGACCTCGCTCGAGTGCTCGAGTTCGCGTGCGCCGGCCTGAATCTGCTCGGAGTCCTTGCGGTAGCGGTCCACGTTGGCATCGTACTTCTTGGCGGCCGCCGCGGGGGCGGGGCCGGGCATGGCGCGGAGCACGTCGGCCGCGGACTCCGACTGGTAGCGGCGAATGGACTTGCTCTGGTAATAGGCCCACTGGTCCGAGGCCTTCTGTTGCATCAGCAACTCGCCCGCAAGGCTGGCGCTTCCCAGAACCGAAACCAGCGCCAGCGCCGCGGCGACAATCGCCATGGTGGCGCCAACGGTGCGATCGAACGGCTCACGCGCCTTCTCAACTGCCTCTCTAAGTTCGTCTTCTGGCCCCATGAGTTCCACAGTATCATGGCTCTGATGACTGAAAACGGCCTACGCACTTTCGAGAGCACGGTCCTGGGACGTACGGGTTACCGCGTCGGCAGGCTGGGGGTTGCCGCCAGTTACGGAGTCCCCGCGGATGCCGTCGAGCGCGCCTTCGACCAGGGCGTGAACTATTTCTACTGGGGAAGCGGGCGGACGAAGGCCTTCGGTGAGGCGCTGCGGCACCTGGCGCCGCAACGGGAGCGCTTCGTGCTGATGATCCAGTCCTACACGCGCGTTGCGGGGCTGATGGCCTGGAGCCTGGAGCGGGCATTGCGCACGCTGCAGTTCGACCACGCCGACCTGCTGCTGCTGGGGCTGTGGAATAAGCCCGTGCCGGCGCGTATTCTGGACGCTGCGCGGAAGCTCAAAGAGCGCGGCCTGGTGAAGCACCTGGCTGTTTCCTCGCACAACCGCGTACTCGTTCCGCAGATCGCGGCGGGGCAAGATTTCGACGTCATCCACTTCCGTTACAACGCCGCCCATCCGGGCGCCGAGCAGGACATTTTTCCGAGTCTGCCGGCGGTGGATTTGCCGGGCCTGGTGGCGTACACGGCCACCAGTTGGGGCCAGTTGCTCGGCAAGAAGAGCTTCCAGGCGCGCATGGCCCGCACGCGCCCGGTTCCCGCGGACGAGAAGGCGCCCACGGCGGCGGACTGCTACCGCTTCGTGCTGACGCGCCCAGAGGTAGATGTGTGCATGACGGGTCCGGCCAACGGCGCCGAGATGGACCAGGCGCTGGGGGCTTTGCGGCAGGGCCCTATGTCGGAAGACGAGCTGGCGTGGATGCGGCGCGTGGGCCGGGCGGTGTTGGGGAAGTGAGCTACGCGGTCGTGCGCCTAGACCGCGACCGCCTTGCTGGATTCCCGCGCCACTAGCTCGAAGGGAACAATGACCCGCTCGGGCGGCGCCGGCTCCTTCGCGCCGAGCATGCGGAGCATCAACTCCGCGGCGCGCTCGCCCATGGCGGCGCTGCTCAGGTCGATAGTCGACAGGGGCACGCGGAGAATGTCCGAGTAGTGAACGTTGCCCGATCCCACCACTTCGATGTCGTAGGGCACTTCGAGGCCGGCTTCGAGGATGGCCTTGATGGCGCCGACGGCGACCGCGTCGTTAAAGCACACCACGCCGTCCAGGCGCGGATTGACCGAGAGCAGTTGCCGCATGGCCTGGTAGCCGGAAGCGTCGCTCGATCCTCCGCGCACGACGTAGCCGGGCGCCGATTTCAGGCCGTGGCCGCGCAGCGCGGCGACGTAGCCCTTCGAGCGGGCGGCGCCGCTGGAGGTGTCCGGGCCTTCGATGTGCGCGATGTGGCGGCAGCCGCGGGCGATCAGGTGCTCGGCGGCCACCGTACCGATCTCCTGGTCGTCGGCGCCGACGTAGTTTGCCGAGACTTCGGGAAAGTCGCGGTCGACGAGCACGAAAGGCATTTTGTGCTTTTCGAGCTGGCGGAACAATGCGGTCTCGCCGGGCGCCTGGGCCGACGCCAGGATGATCCCGTCCACCTGCGAGCAGGACAGCAGAAGGTGGACCGCCTGGCGCTCGCGTTCGGCGTCGCCCTCCGAGTTCGAAATCAGTACCGTGTAGCCGGACGGCTGCATGCTGTGGGCGATGCCGCTGGCCACCCGGGCGAAGTGCGTGTCCGTCAGGTCTGGAACCACCAGGCCGATGATGTGAATCCTACTTTCCACTGCCATACTCCTTAGTGCGCTCTGACAAAGCATACGCTGGAAGGCCCACCCTTGGCAACATTAAATCCGGGACAGTATACTCATTCACCAATTTCATAATTGGCGGTCGGACGGGCTGCTGTCGCCGGGGCCGGCTCAAACCAGCAGAACTCTGGAACAGGGGGGCGCGGAGGCTCCCACCGTGCAGAATCTTCGATTTGTGAACGCGGACGGGTGAGCCGCGCGGCGTGGTCGCTCCCGAGCGTCACGCGGTGTAGCCGGCGTTTCATTAAATTGGTGAATGAGTATACTGTCCCGGGTTTTATACTGGAGGGATATGCCGTTTGCTTCCATCTCCGAGGCGATTGACGAGATACGCGCCGGCCGGATGCTCATCGTGGTGGATGATGAGGACCGGGAAAATGAAGGCGATCTTACCGCCGCCGCCGAAAAGATCACCCCCGAGATGGTCAACTTCATGGCCAAACACGGTCGCGGCCTGATCTGCCTGGCCCTCACCGGCGAGCGCTGCGAGGAGCTGCACCTTCCGCTTCTGGCCGCCAAGAACACCTCCCAGTTCGGCACCGCATTCTGCGAGACCATCGATGCGCGCGAGGGCACCACCACCGGCATTTCCGCCGCCGACCGCGCCCGCACCATCCGCATCGCCATCGATCCCAAGACCCGCCCCGCCGACCTGGCCCGCCCCGGCCATGTCTTCCCGCTCCGCGCCCGCGATGGCGGCGTCCTGGTCCGCGCCGGTCAGACCGAAGCCTCCGTCGACCTGGCGCGCCTGGCCGGCCTGACCCCCGCCGGAGTCATCTGCGAAGTTATGAACGATGACGGCACCATGGCGCGCGTGCCCGAGTTGCTGGATTTCTGCCGGCACCACGGCCTCAAGATGATCTCGGTGGCCGAGCTGATCCGCCACCGGCTGGCCCACGAGCGCTTCGTCCGCCGCCTCGCCGAGGGATGTCTTCAGACCGAGTTCGGCCAGTTCCGCACCATCGCCTACGCCAGCTCGACCGATCCCGAGACCCATCTGGCGCTGGTCCACGGCGACGTGGCGGGCGCGGAAAACGTCCTGGTGCGCATGCACGCGCGCTGCGCATTCGGCGATATCTTCGGCGCAACAACGTGCGATTGCCGCCGTACCGTCGAGGCGTCCCTCGAGCGGATCGCGGCCGAGGGCGCGGGTGTGCTGGTGTACCTGCACCACACCGGGCGCGGGATCCGCATCACCCCGTCAGAGACCGGCATCGACCAGCTCGTGGCCCACTCGCGCGAGCCCGTCAACACCACCAGTGCCGACGGCCAGCGGCTGCTGCAATACGAGACCGGCATCGGCGCCCAGATTCTCTCCGACCTGGGCCTGCGCACCATCCGCCTGCTGACCAACCATCCACGCAAGGTGGTGGGCCTGGAAGCGTTCGGCATCCGCATCGCGGAGCGGCTCCCGGTCTAGTGCTTCTCGATCTCCGGCCGGATGTGGTCCTCTGACGACTTCTCGTTGTGCGCCGCCAGGGGCGCGCCCGAGTCCTTGCGGACCGTGAGAGAGCCGCGGTCGGTCTCCACCACGATCACCGGGCCCTGTCCAATGCTGCCCTGGATCGAGCCGCCGCCGTGCCTGTGCTCCTCCGAGACCGTCCGGAGCGCGTCGCCGTAGTCGTTCGATACCTCGCCGTGGCTGGTCGCCGCCCGGAGGTCGAAGGCGGCCTTCTCGGGCAGCGTGATTTCCACCTGGCCGTTATGCGTGTGGGCATTGATCTTCGCCAGCGGCGTCTCCATGGGACGCAAAGTGATGTCTCCGTGATCGAGAGACAACTCGAGCGATTGGCTGAACTTCTCGATCTCGACGTCGCGCGCGCGATTGCTGGTCAGCCGGATCGGCCCCACCAGGTTGGTGCCCGAGAACTTCCCCAGGTCCATGTGGATCTCGCCGGGCGTCCGTTCCACCCGCAACTCGGCGTTGTCGCCCGAAATGCGAAGCGGCTTGGCCAGGTTCTTCAACTCCAGGTCGCCCGAGTAGGAGCCGTCGACGGTGACTTCGCCGCCAATGGTGTCCAGCTCGATATCGCGGCCGCGGCCGCCTTGAATTTCGACCGTGCCCTTGACGTTGGCGGCGCGGATCAGTTCGCTCTTCCGCACGTCGGCCAGCCGCACATTGCCGCCGATGTTGTCGAGGCGTACCGACGCTTCGTCGGCGGCGATCTCGACGCTGCCATTCACCGCGCTCACCTCGATGCTGTCGTTATTCCGCCCGCGGACTTCGACCGAAAACCCGCGAGGTACCGTCACCTCCACGTCGGTCGACACGCGTTGCTGGCCCGTCAGGCGGTCCTGGTTGGTGCGGACCACTACCATGTCGCCATTCACGGCGGCCTCTACCGGCGTCTGCCGGTCGGCCTCGCCGGCGTCCGAGTCTTGCAGCGCGCGGATGCTCTTCCGCCCGCCGGCCGTGACTTCCTGCGTGTCCGCGCCGGTGACACGCACCGTTCCGTGCAGGTTCTCGACAAGCACGCGCGTCGCTTTCCCCACCGCGACCTTCTTCTCCGGAATCGTGTAGTCGAACGAGCGGCCGAAGATCTCGACGCGGTTGGCGCCGATCATGAGACGTCCCCAGGGGCGGTCGAAGTTGGCCCAATAGAGCCCTGAGCCGATCAGGCACAGGAACACCACCAGGGTCCATTCGCCACCGGCCAAGCCGGCGCGCGGCAGGGGCTGGCCGCGCACCGCCCAAACCAGAATCTCGAGCAACCGCAGCGCGCCCCAGCCAATCAGCACGAAGGGCCAGAAGCGGGCCGCCAGGTCGAGCAGCGGCAGGTCCGGCCGCAAGGTGCTCACCAGGAACCAGGTCCCTATCAGGATGAGCAGCAGCGGCCCCGCCAGCGATCTCCGTTTCATAGCGAACCTCCCGCCGGCTTGTGGCTGTCCGGCGCCAGGTGCTCCAGCAGCAACAACAGCCCGTACACGATCAGCAGCGCGGGCCAGGTCCTATAGAACGGCAATTGGCCCCAATACTCGGCCACGAACAGCAGGCCTAGCACGATCAACAGAAGCGGTCCGCGCGCCGCGCGAATCAGGTCCCCGCTATTGACGCGCATCGCGCGCCTCCTGGGTGTGCGCCGCGCGTTCGCCGGCCAGCCGGCAGTAAAGCATGTAGGCGCCCAGAACGATCAGGCCGACCGGCCACCACCGGACGATCTGGTCGAAGCGCCAGAAGCCCATCGTGTTCAGCAGGAAGATCCCGCCCAGAACGATCAGAACCACCGGGCCCACCGGGAATCCCACGCCTTGCGCCCGCAGCGGGAGCACGCTTGAGAATTCGTCTACCGGTTCGCCGAGTTGCCGTTTCCGCGCCGTGTGATACGCCTCAAACGGCATGTAGAAATACCAGATCGCGATCAGCAGGCCGAACAGCGGTTCGTAGCCGCTGATGGAGCCCGAACTGGTGATGCTGATCAGCAGGCCGAACACCACCACGTGAACGATGCCCTTGGCATACTGCCCGTTGTAGATGGCGCCGACGCCGGGGATCAGCCCCAGCACAAAAGCCAGCCCCGGAGAGATGTCGCTGGCGGGGCGCAGGGGAGGAGGCTGCGGAACCACCCCTTGCTGGGGCGCGTGATCCTCGCAAACTACCGTCCCTTCCACCGCCCGCTGGCAGCTCTGGCATAGTGGCTTGCCGCAGGTCCGGCAAAAAGCGACTGCCGATACTTCGGGATGCTTATAGCAGTTCATGGCCTTTGTCTCCTATTTCTGCTGTGAAGCGGTGCCGCCGGGCGACGGGGACGCCGGTTTGGCGTCCCTCCGGCTCTCGCGCGGTGGGGCGAGGTGCTCCTCGCCCGTAACGCGCGCGCGCAGCTCCTGTTCCTTCTGCTTCCATTCCCGAAGCTGCGTTTGAATCTCGTAGACAAAGCGAATGTTCTGGTAGAATTTCGCGGTGCGCTGCCAGGTCCGGTAGGCTTTGTCATCGATCGCCTGCCATACTTTGGCGGGGCGAAGATCGTCGAGCGTGAGCTGGCGCGGCGAAATCCCCGCGTACCGGCCCAGGAGCGAGAACGAAAGGATCGTCATCGCAAAGCCCATCGCGAAGCGCGGCTGCAGGATGGGCTGAATCCAACGGTGCAGAAACTCCCGGAATCCCGGCTGTTGCGCCCGCGCATGATGCGCCGAAGGCAGATTGAACAGAATCCGCGTCAGTAGTTCGGGCGGCGGCTCTACCTCGGCCACCCGGCTGATGAAGCCGGCCGCGGCCGTCACGTCCCGCGCCAGTTCCGTGCAACTCGCGCACTCCCCCAGGTGGCGTTCCAGCTCAACCCGGGCGTCGGAGCCCAGCGTGCCGTCCACGTAGTCGCAAAGCAGGATTTCCAGATCCGCGCAATTCATATGAGGATCCTCTGCTTTCGCAAAATGCGGGCCAGTTCGGCCCTTCCGCGATTGAGCCTGGACTTCACGGTGCCTTCCGGCACCTTCAGCACCTGGGCAATCTCCTTGTACTCCAGTTCCTCGATGTCCCGCAGGATGACGGTCTCCCGCAGTTCGGGGGATAGCTTCGCCAGGGCGCCCTGGAGCAACTCCCCGGCCTCGCGCCCCGCCAGCAGCCCGTCGGTCCGGGTGATGGCGCTGCGCTCTTCGATCATCGGCAACTGCTCTTCAATCGAATCGGTCGCCCGCTCCAGGCGGTTGCGGCGGTAATTGTCGATCAGCAGGTTCCGGGTCAGCCGCGACAGCCAGACCACGAACGTTCCTTCACCCGTCCGGAAGGTCTTTAACGTCCGGAAGACGCGAAGGAAGACTTCCTGCGCCAGATCCTGCGCCTCGGAGTCTTTCCCGGTGAAGCGGTAGCACAGCGAGTACACCCGTCGCGTGTGGGTTTTGACCATCTCTTCCCAAGCGGCGTCTTCCCCGCGCAGGCACCGCTCAACGAGGCTATAGTCCGGATCCAAAGTTCTTCCCGGTGTCCTGTAGGTCAGGGAACGAATGGCCGGCCAGGCGAAATTTGCCCTGGAGCCCGGTGTCCCGGGCAGCAGAGCATGAGCGATCGTCGCACTGGCTGCCATAACTTGCCTCGCACGGTAAGCCTTTCCGCGCCCATCCGCCCTTGGGATCCTGCCGCTGGGCGGTGCGCTTCAATTCTGGCTTCCACTTGGAGTTACGAGGCCTTATCATAGGAAGTTCGCTCGATTCTACCCATCAGGAATGCAAGGTTCCATTCTAGCCCGATTAGGCCTCTCTCGAAACGGAAACGCGACCAATCCATCCTCGTCTCCGCAACCAACCGAATCCAGGCCTCAGAAAGGCCCTTCCTGGAAGTGGCGCTACCTCCTGGTACTTCTCGCCCTGGCCGGCTTCGGCGCCTGGATGCTTCACGAGCGTTGGCATCACACCCGATTTGAGTGGCGCACCTTCGCCTCCAGCTTCCTGCAACTGGACTGGCGCTGGATCGCGCTGGCGCTGGTTCTCTCGATCGCCACCTGTTACGGCCGGGCGCTACGTTGGGCGGTCATGCTGCGCCCCCTGCGCCCCCATCCGGACGTCTGGGCCATCTTCAAGGCCACCGCCATCGGCTTCACCGCGGTCGTGCTCCTGGGACGGCCGGGCGAGTTCGTTCGCCCTTATCTTATCTCCCTGAAGGAGAAGGTTCCCCTCTCCTCGCAACTGGCGGCCTGGATCCTGGAGCGCCTCTGCGACCTGCTGGCGGTGCTCCTGGTCTTCGGCTTCGCCGTCAGCCAGATCCAGGCTTCCCGCGCCAGCCTTGGGCATACCTTTCGCTGGGCCCTCACCACCGGAGGCTACGCGGTGGGCATCCTGGCCGCCGTATGCTTGCTCCTGCTCATCATGATGGCCCGGTTCTCCGGCGTCATGCGCGCCCGGTTGATCGCCGCTCTCGGCTTCCTGCCCAAGCGGCATCACGAGCGGGCTGCACGCGCCGTCGGGGCGTTCATGGACGGCACGGCGGCGACCCAGAGCCAGGGCTCGGCCATCCGGCTGTTCCTCTATACCGTGCTCGAATGGGGCCTGATCGTCCTTTCCTTTGTCTGTATGTTCAAGAGCTGTCACGAGACCCGGTCCTTCGCGCTCCAGGATGTGGTGATCTTCATCGGCTTTGTGGCATTCGGCAGCGTGGTCCAGATTCCCGGGGTCGGCGGAGGAATGCAACTGGTGGCGGTGGTCGTCCTCACCGAGCTCTATGGCATCTCTCTCGAGGTGTCGACCAGCCTGGCGATCATGGTGTGGGTGGTCTCGTTCGTATCCATCGTCCCCGTGGGGCTTGGATTCGCGTTCCACGAAGGACTCAACTGGCGTAAACTGAAGGACTTGGAATATAGAGCCGAGCGCGCCCAGGCCAGTCTCGAAGCGGGTATCGAGGAGCCGCCAGCATGACCTGCCCCTTCTGCGGACACATCGAGGACCGCGTCGTCGATTCGCGGGAAGCCAAAGAGGGCGACGTCGTCCGGCGGCGGCGCGAGTGTTTGAGCTGCCAGCGCCGGTTCACCACCTATGAGCGAATCGACGAGATTCCCTACATGGTGATCAAGAAGGACGGCCGGCGGGAGAAGTTCGACCGCCAGAAGGTCCTGGGCGGGCTCCTCAAGGCCTGCGAAAAGCGGCCGGTGGCCATGGGGAAACTGGCCGAAATCGTCGATGCCGTGGAGGGGCTGCTCTTCAATAGCGCGGAGCGGGAGATCTCTACTACATCTATCGGCGAACTTCTAATGGAGCGCCTGCGCACCCTGGACAAGATAGCCTATGTGCGGTTCGCCTCGGTCTATCGGGACTTCCAGGACGAAGAAGCATTCTTCCACGAGCTCAAGGCCCTGATGAGGCAGCAGAAGCGTACTTGACCCCCCAAAAGTGCGCCGTTCACCCTTTCCAGGGCACAATAGCCTGTAACCAAAACCTCTCTGGCACATCTTCAATATTAGGGCTTAACTTCTTAACAGTTCGATGATAAGATCGAATACGGCACCAGGCCCCAGAGGTGCGACCGTCGATATAAGGCCGGAAACGACCGGTAGCCACAAGCAGCAATCAATAACCCCCGAGGACGAGCGCAAGTGCGACTTTGACCTTGATCGGGGGAGGTGAACGACATCGTGGACCACTTTGAAGACCAATTTTTGACTGAGGGTCAGGAGACGCTCGGCCTCCCGTTTGACGAAGAGGCCGCAAAGTTTTTTGACGCCGAAGCGGAAGACTTTCACTCGGTCCAGCAGGCCGAGGAGTCCATCTACACGGACGACCCGGTACGGGTGTATCTGCGCGAGATGGGCGCGGTCCCGTTGCTGACCCGCGAGGGCGAAGTTGACTTGGCGCGCCGCATGGAACGCGGTAAGTTGCGGATGCAAAAGGCAATTAGCCGTTCCGCCCTGGTCCAGCTCGCGGTGGTGGTCCTGGCCGATTCGCTGAAGAAGGAAACGGGCGACCTCGACGACATGGTCGATCTCGGCGGTGGGGAAATCGAAGAAGGCACCGCGGCGGACGAGAAGAGGCGGGCGGACGCCCGGCAGCTCTTCGCCGATATGGTCACCCTGCACAAGAAGCAGCAGCAGCTTGCGGAGAAGCTCGAAACCATCCCCGTCGCCAACAAGAAGGTCCGGTACCGCTCCCAGGCCAAACTGGCCCGGGCGAAGGTCGAGACGTCGCTAGCCATCCGCAAGGTTCCCTTCCAGCTCAGCAAGTGGAAAGAGTTCACCAAGGAGATCGAGCGTGCGGTCGAAGAGATGGCGCAACTCGACGGCGAGCTGAAGCGGCTTCTGGAGCGCAACGGCCAGGCGGCGCAGACGCGAGTCAAGGAACTGCGGCGCGAGATCCGCAAGCGCGAGGTGATCGCCGGCGCGCCCCTGGCGGACCTCAGGCACACGCTTTCCGTCATCCGCCATGGGGAGATCGAGGCCGAGCGGGCCAAGAAGGATCTGGTCGAAGCCAACCTCCGCCTGGTGGTTTCGGTCGCCAAGAAGTACGTGAACCGCGGGCTGCACCTGCTCGATCTGATCCAGGAAGGCAACATCGGGTTGATGCGCGCCGCGGACAAGTTCGAGTACCGCCGAGGTTACAAGTTCTCCACCTACGCAACCTGGTGGATTCGCCAGGCCATCACGCGCGCCATTGCGGACCAGTCCCGCACCATCCGCATTCCGGTCCACATGAACGAGAGCATGAACAAGTTCCTGCGGGCGAACCGGGAGCTCGAAAAGGAACTGGGCCGCGCGCCGACCAATGACGAAATCAGCCGGCGGATGGAGATCTCGGTTGAGAAGGTTCAGAAACTCAAGACTATCTCGCGGGACCCTGTCTCGCTCGAAACCCCGGTGGGCCGCGACGGCGAGTCCGCGCTCGGCGATCTGATCGAAGATCGCTGGGTGGGTTCCCCGGTGGATTCGGTCATTGAATCCAATGTCAGGGACGAAACGGCGAACATCCTCAAGACCCTGTCTCCCAAGGAGGAGAAGGTGATCCGGCTGCGCTTCGGCATCGGGTGCGAGCGCGAGCACACGCTTGAAGAGATCGGCCAGGAATTCGACGTTACGCGAGAACGAATTCGCCAGATCGAGGCGAAAGCTTTGCGTCAATTGCGGTCTCCGGAGCGCGCACGTCACTTGAGGGCGCTCCTGGCTGCACGGTAACCACGTCCGTAAATCTGCCAATCAAGGCCGGGGCCAGGTGGTGGCTCCGGCCTTTTGTTTCAAGGTCTTAATCACCGCTTCCCGGTCTCCCTTGTTCCAGGCGTTCTGAATCTCTTCCTCCGTCAAGCCGGCGATCCGGCCGACCAGCAGAAACGCCGCCTGGGCGTGCGCCGGGGTCTTCCAACGGGCCATATCGATCAACGAGGCAAGCGCCCGATCCCGCAGGTGTTCCATCACTCCCGGCTCGCGCGCCTGGGTCAGGCTGGCCAGGGCCGTCGAAGCCTGATAGCGGTCATCCCAGTTCAGGGAATTCAGCAGTTCCACAAACCAGGTCAACTCCACACGGACGCCCAGATCGGGGTCGCGGGCCAGCCGCGGCGCCAGGTCGAGGAGCGAGCGCATGGCGTTCGACCGCACGGTCTGGTCCGGATCGAGCATGGCGTACTGCAGGTCCTCGACCCCGGCCTTGGTGAGCGGCGCGTAGCGCAGGAGGGCGGCCGCCATGGCGCGCTCGTCGGCGTCGTCCGACTCCCTCAAAACGCTATGGAGGCTATCCGGGTGGGCGTCGGCCAGCCACTCCAGGCTCTCGCGGTAGGACTGGGCGGCCGGCCCGGTTGGCTCTCCAGAACGCGCCGCTTCGCCGAAATAGGCGGTGAAGTCCCGCCACATGTCCACCAGCGCCCGGGGCAGGGTGGCGGCGCCTGCGGGGGAGGGGTGAAAGTCGACGTGCGGCGCGTCGCGCTCCTCGATCCCCACGTAGAGCACCGCCGCGCCGCCGGCGCAGCAGACCGCCTCCACCCGCGCTGTGACGACGCCAGGGACCTTTTCCAGCCGCTCCTCTACCGCAGCCTTCGCGACCGTCAGCGGATCGCCTGTACGCACTCCAACGGCGCTACGGATCCGTTCCTCCGAGACCTTGCGCACCCCGTAGAGTTCAACCAGCCCAATGGGCGGCGCCTGAGCCAGGGCCAGGCCCGAGACGACGAGACAAACAAATAGCAATCGCACTTCTGGTGTGACGCAACCGCGGCGCCTTATGGCTACGCCTGCTTGTCGGCGAGCGGCCCGATGATGGGCAGCATGAACTTCTGTCCCTGGTACGCCTTGATCATCAGGAAGATCCAGAGGACGAAGAAACCGAGCCCGATCAGCGTATGCAACAGGCCCATCAGGCTCACAACCGTCCAGAAGCCCAGGATGACGTGCATGATCGCGCTGAAAACGCCAAGCACGATCCAGACCCCGACCCAGGCCACGAACAGAAAGATCGATTGGAAGGCGTGAAACCTGACGAACTTGCTCTTATTGTAGGGCTCCAGCACCAGAAACAGAATGCCGGTGATGATCCCTACCAGGTAGCACAACAGCCCGGCGAGGTTGTCCGACATTCCTGGGGCGGCCATTACCGGCTGAGCCGGGGCATAACCTTGCTGGGCCGGCGGCACGTAGGGCTGGGCCGGCGGCACATAGGCCTGGGCCGGCGGCGGTTGTGGGGGGGGCGGTGGGGTGTAAGCCGCTCCGGGCTGTGGGGCGGCCGCCTGCGGCGTTCCGCACTTCGCGCAAAACGATCCGTCAACGGCTGAGCCGCAGTTCTTGCAAAAGGGCATGTTTCCTCCGCAACGGTTCAACTCTACTCGAAGAGCGGGGACCTTGGCAAGTGCGGATTACCGAATAGCAATCCTTCAGCGTGTTTCCGACCGTTTCTCGCTGCGCTTCACCTGGACGCGGCGCCGTCCCTTGGCCAGGTTGTTCGCGGCCCGCTCCTTGGCGGCCTCGCTCAACTCGACCCGGTTGACTACCTCGCGCGCGCCCGCGAGTCTGGCAAGACGCGTCGCGGTGCCTTTGTGCTGGATCACATCCGTGTGGCCTTCGATCGTGGCCACGCCCCCCTGCACATGCACCACGAAGTGATTCACGCCGATCTTCGACTTGGCGAATCGCGCGCCGATATCCGTCTGCAACTGGTGGTCGTTCGGCGCTGCCTGTCCCCCGCCGCCTGCCGGCCGGGCATGCGTCGCCGTTCGCGAAGGGGAAGTGGCCTGCGAAGCACAACAGATCGCCGCAACCGAGAAAAGGACCGCTAGCCGCACTCTGCCTGACATGAAGATTCGCCTCCTGCCAGATGTAGTGGCGCCGCAGGCGGGAAATCTCTCAGGCTTCGGACGACGGCTTGATGGAGAGGAAACCGCTCACGTTCTCCCACAACAGGCGCGTGAAACTCTTGTCCAGATAGGAACGGATGGAGACGTAGCACTGGTCGCAGGTGTTGGTGGCGGTGAACTCGCGGACCATCCGGGCCTGGTCCTCGAGCGGGAACTTCTGGAATTGCATCGAGCAGGGCTGCAGAGAGCCATCGGCGGTCACCACCAGGAAACGCAGGCCGGCGCGGCATCCCGGCGTGCCACCGCGTTCAAAGTAGCGCCGCGTCGCGTTCAGGGTGCTGGTCGAGTTCAGCAGCCAGCGGGTCTGGTCGCGGCGCCGCTCGACGCCGTCCAGTTGCTGGTTCAGCGTGGCGAGTTGCTCCGGGGTGTTCAAAAAGTAGTCCCGGCAGCCGGTGCGCCGGGCGGAATAGGCGCTGTAGCAGAGATTCACGCCCCAGGAATGCGCCATGTCGGCGAGCGCGTTGATTTCCGGCAGGTTCTCGCTGGTGATGCAGGAGTTCAGGACGATGTCGTCATGGCCCAGGGCAGCCAGGCGCGGCATCAGGTCGCGCAGGTGATCGAACAGCCCCGGGTATCCGCGAAACACGTCGTGGCGGTCATCCGGAAAGTCCAGGCTGACGGAAAATTGGTCAATGCCCGCCGCGCGCAGCGCCAGGTACCGCTCCTCGGTCATTTCCGACCAGTTGGAGACCAGCATGGTATAGGGAACCGTCGCGCCGTTCTTGATGGAGCGGATGATTTCGAGCAGGTCCGGGCGCATCAACGGCTCGCCGCCTGACACTTGTACGACGCATGGCTTCAGCGTCTCCATGTAGCGGCGGTAGTCGGCCGGTTTAAGGTTGCGGGACTCGTCGCGCGGTCCCCCGTGGTCGCAATGTTTGCAATAGCAGGTGCAGGCGTCGGTGACCTCGAAGGAGACGCAAAGCGGCCGTTCGGTCATCCAGTTCAAGGAGCCGCGACCAATGATTCTCAATGAGTCGAGCAGGGGTACTTTGCGCACTTAAGGCCTTATTAGATCATTACATAGGGTTTATGCCGAGGCAATCGGACCGTGCGGTGCGTTTTCCGAGCTAAACGGGCAAATCCGGGGGTCGGACGGCGCCGGCCTCCGGCGGGTTCTGGAGGCGGTAGTGCTCCGCAACCCTCCGCGCGGCCGCCGCCGGGAATCTGCTCCAGCTCCGAAGTCAGCCGCCGCGGGTCCCGCCGCGAACGGTGGAAGGTGACCGCGAAGCGGTGCGCCTCGTCGCGCACGCTCTGGATCAGGTGCAGCACCGGCGAGAAGATCATTTGCCGTGCTACTCGCTCAGGTGTCGGAGGCGATGCCCCGCGCCGGACTCCCGAAATGAAACCTCAATTTCGGCCTCATCCCTCGTGCCACGGTTCATGTATTGGTGGTGATCCGGGGTCAGTCCGTCCAGGAGCTCAGCACACTCGATCCAACCCTCCGAATGCCTGGTCCACTCTACGCTCGGCGCCCCTGGCCTTCGCTCGCAAAGCTCGACCGTCCGAGAGGGCTCTTCGCGAGCGTCCGTCAGCTTCAACGTCACATCGCCGACGCGGCTGGTAAATGCCGCCCACCCGACCCTACTCAACCTGACTTCCCTCGCTCCCCCTTCGGCCATCTCAACGAGGACAGCACGCAGTTGTCCGAGAGCCTCCGGAGACTGAACGTCCAGGTAGAGCATTTGTCCATCTCCGAGGGGATGGGGATACGGATCGACCACGATCACCAATGGGTCGTCCGCCAGCTCTTTCAGGGTCTTCATTCATTCGTGTCCATTCGTGTGCATTCGTGGCTAGTGTTTTCCTTAGCCTTTCTCGACCGGCGCCCGGTAGTGCTCCGCAACCCTCCGCGCGGCCGCCGGCCCGAGCGCGGCCGCCAGTTCCTCGAGCGGCGCGGTCCGCACGCTCTCCAGGCTGCCGAAGCGTTGCAGCATCTTGCGCACTGTCTTCGGGCCGATGCCGGGAATCTGCTCCAGCTCTGAGGTGAGCCGCTGCGAGTCCCGCCGCGAGCGGTGGAAGGTGACCGCGAAACGGTGCGCCTCGTCGCGCACGCTCTGGATCAGGTGCAGCACCGGCGAGAAGCGGTCCAGCACCACCGGCTCGTCCTCCTGTCCCAGAACGTAGATCAGCTCTTCGCGCTTGGCGATCGACGCCAGCGGCAAATCCACCAGGCCCAGCGACTGCAGCGATTCCGCGGCCGCGTGCAGTTGCCCCACCCCGCCATCCACCAGCACCAGGTCCGGCATCGGCTTCTTCTCCTCCAGCAGCCGCGCGTACCGCCGCCGGATCACCTCGCGCATCGAAGCGAAATCGTCGTTGCCCTCCACCTCGCGGATGATGAACTTGCGGTAGTCCGACTTCTTCATGCGGCCGTCTTCCCACACCACCATGCTGGCCACCTTGTCGGTGCCCTGGATGTGGGAAATGTCGAAGCACTCGATTCGCCGCGGCGCCGCAGGCAGCCCCATCAGGCTCTCCAGCGTTGCGCTGATGGTTTGCCAGGACGGCTTGAGCACCCGGAATCGCTGCTCGAAAAGGTGCTTCGCGTTGGTCTCGGCCAGCGCCAGCATGGCCCGCTTCTGCCCTCGCTGCGGGGTGTGGATTTCCACCTTGCGCCCGCGTTTTTCCGAGAGCACCTCTTCGATCACCTCACGGTCCTCGAACTCGGCGGGCACGTGGATCAGCCCCGGAACATACTTCTGGTCCAGATAGAACTGCTTGAGGAATTGCGAGACGAACTCCGGCGGATCGAACTCGGTGCGATCCTCCCAGAAGAATTCGCGGCGGTCCACGATGCGGCCATTGCGCAGGTGAAACACGTTGGCGGCCACCAGCGGCGGCTCCGCGTACCAACCGAAAATGTCGGTGTCGTCGCCCTCGGCGGCGGCCATCATCTGGCGCTGCTCCATCTCTTCGACCGTCGAGATTACGTCGCGCAGCACCGCCGCCTGCTCGAACAGCATTTCCTCGGAGGCCTTCTGCATGTGTCCGCGCAGCTCCGCGATCAGGTCGCGGTGACGGCCTTCGAGGAACAAGCGGACTTCCTTCACCGCCAGCCCGTAGGCCTCGTCCGCCACCAGGCCTTCGACGCACGGGCCCTTGCAGCGATGGATGTGGTATTGCAGGCACGGCTGGGGATGCCGCCGCGTCAGGTCCACGCGGCACGACGGCACGCCAAAAAAGCGGTGAATGAAATGGACCAGCCGATATGCCAGATTCGCCGGGAAGTACGGCCCGTAGTAGGTCGCGCCATCCTTCAGAATCCGGCGCGTGACGTAAACCCGCGGGTACTTTTCGTTGGTGAGCTTGACGTAGGGATAGGTCTTGTCGTCGCGCAGCAGGACGTTGTAGCGCGGCTGCCACTGCTTGATGAGGTTGTTCTCGAGCGCCAGCGCTTCCTTCTCGTTGTCCACCAGGATGTATTCGATGTCGTGCGCGTGCGCGATCAGGGTGTCGGTCATGGCATCGGCGAGCCGGTCGTCGGAGAAGTAGCTGCGCACCCGCGCGCGCAGGTTCTTCGCTTTGCCCACGTAGAGCACGGTGCCCGCCTCGTCCCGATAGAGGTAGACGCCGGGCAGCAAGGGCAACTGACTGGCTGTTTGTCGCAGGTCCATGCGGTGAGGCGCGCCTTATACTTGAATTGTGGCACGGAACCGAACACTGATCGCGGCTTTGACGCTCGCCTGCGGCGTCCTGTGGGCGCAGCAGAAACCTCCGGCGAAGGAGCAGGCCCCGCCTGAAGAGGACGAGACGGCGATCCCAGCCAAGAAAATCTACGCCTTCAACCCGCTGCAGGCCGAAAAAGAGGTCAAGACCGGCGAGTTCTACCTCAAGAAAGGGAACTACATGGCCGCTGCCAACCGCTTCGAGGAAGCCACCAAGTGGAACCCCAAGATGGCCGAGGCCTATTTTCTTCTGGGCGAGGCGGACGAAAAGCTGAAGGACCGCAAAGCCGCCCATGACGCATGGTCCAAATTCCTGGAGCTTGCGCCCGAGGATAGGCGCGCCGAAGAGGTCAAGAAGAAGCTGGCCCACCACTAGCCGAGCCGCGACCACAGGGAGCGGACAAAAAACTGGCCGCCCACCCCCACTCCTAGAGGCAAGCGGCCTTGTAGAGCTCGGTGCTCGCGTCAGCGCGACGGGGCCGTGGCAGTTGCCGAAAGGGGTCCCGGAACGGCTACGCCGCCCGCCGCTAAGAATTACGACTTGCCGACCACGAGGTGGTTGGTTACCGAGAAGACGAAGGGCACGCCATTGGCGCGAATGCCCGCCAGATTGCGGTCCATCTGGGTGTCCACAACACCATCCAGGGTCACGTTCCCGTTCTTTACGATGATGTGGATCGATGGCACCGCCCCCATGGCGTAGCGGCTCAGATTGGCGTACCGGTAAATCGCGCTCAGCTCCGCCCGGCGGATCTGGTTGTCCATCGGCGAAACCGGCAGAACCTCAATCTCGTTGTTCACGGTCTTCACGCCCGCAATTCGTTTCACCACGTTGCCGGCGTCCGACCTCAACACCGGGTCGGTCACCTCGCCCGACAGCGTCACGCTGTCGCCCGCAACGTTGAATTCCAGGTTGTCGAAGACGTTGTAATACGGAAGCATCGCCAACTCGTGGTGGACCCTCTGCTCCAGGGTCGGCGGATTCCTCGCCGTGGAGGCCTCAATCAGCGCCGGAGCGGCGAACAGCGCCACCGCCAACACCCAGCGGATTCCGTTTCTTAGTAGTTTCATCCCTTATTCCCTCTCATGACTATGTACGCACGCAGCCCCCATTTCGGTTCGGTCCATTACAAATGTTTACGGCGCGGCGCTACAATGGGCGCAGGAAAGAGGGGGCAACGTATTGAATCAAGTAGACGTCAATCGCAGGCAGTTTATGGTCACGGAGCTGGCCGCCGGCTTTGCCGCCGCAGTCCAGCCGATCGCCGCCGGGACCATCACCACCGATGCGGTGGGTCTCGACGCGGCGGAGGTAAAGATCCCGGTTCACGATGGAGAGATGCCGGGCTACCGCGCCCGACCCGCCGGAGGCCGCGGACTCGCGGTCATCCTGGTGGTTCAGGAAATCTTCGGCGTGCATGAACACATGCGCGACCTGTGCCGGCGGCTGGCCAAGCTCGGTTACCTGGCCGTGGCGCCGGAGCTATACGCGCGGCAGGGCAACGTTGCCGCCATGAGCGACATCCAGGAGATCATCTCGAAGGTGGTCTCGAAGGTGCCCGATGCGCAGGTGCTCGCGGACCTGGATGACACGGCGCGCTGGGCCGCATCGTCCCAGAACGGGAACGCCGCGAAGCTTGCCATCACCGGCTTCTGCTGGGGCGGCCGGATCGTGTGGCTCTATGCCGCGCACAATCCCGCGGTGAAGGCGGGCGCCGCGTGGTACGGCCGGCTGGTGGGACCAACCGACGAGCTGCATCCCCGCAACCCGATCGACCTCGCCCCTGCGCTCAAGACGCCGGTGCTGGGCCTCTATGGCGGGCAGGACCAGGGCATCACCGCTGCTTCGATCGAGCAGATGCGCGCCGCGCTCAAGGCCGCCGGAAACCCGTCGGAGCTGATCGTCTATCCCGACGCGCCCCATGGCTTCAACGCCGACTACCGGCCCAGCTATCGCCAGGGTCCCGCCGAAGACGGCTGGAAGAAAATGCTGGAGTGGTTCAAGCGCTACGGCGTGGCGTGAGCCTGGCTCTCTTTGATGGCGTGGGTTCCGTGGGTGATCGCCGCCCCAGCCCGCAGGGCCGCCGCCACCGTCACCACCTCGGCCATCTCCTGCTCCGAGGCGCCCGCCTCGCGAGCCCTGTTGCCGTGGATCTCAATGCAATACGGGCACTGCGTCGTCAGGGCCACGGCCACCGCCATCAGTTCCTTGTACTTGGCTGGGATGGCGCCCGCGGCCAGCGCCGCTTTGTCGAACGCCCAGAATGCTTTCATGGCCTCCGGCGCGTTCGCATCGAGGCTTTTGAGTTTCGCAAGGTTCTTCATGTCGTACATCGAATACCCCTCTCCTGAGTCCATCTATCAAGATTCTAACAAACTCGCTTATGCCTGTCGCGCGATATCCACCAAGTCGCTGAACAGCCCGTAGGCCGTCTGCTCGACCGCCGGATGGATCGAGACCGTGCCCACCGTCCCCATCAGGTCGGTTTCGAGCAGGATCAGGTTCGAGGTTCCCGCCACCGCGGCCAGGAGATCGGTCTTGTCGAGCACCTCGGCGCGCACCCGCAACCGTATGCCGTTCCGGGTGCGCCTGGCGCGGCTGACGATGCGCACGGTCTTCCCCTTGCGGTCCAGTTCCTGCACGCGGCCGGGCGTGAGGCGCCCCACCCCGCGCGGCCGAATCGTCTGCGGCGTGGTCCGCGCGTCCATCAACACGTTGGCCAGCGCCGCGGTTTTGGCGGCGGAATCCCAGCCGTCCAGGTCGTAAAACGGATCCGCTTCGGTGACTCCCAGCCGGCGCGCTGCCTGAATCCCTTCTTCCATGGACATGCCATCTCGCATGGCCTCGACCACGATCTTGCTGGTGGAGTTCAGGACGCCCGTGAACCCCAGCACCTGGACTCCGGGCAGATGGTCGCGAACGAGGCTGAAGACCGGGGCGCCGTCCATCACCGTGGACTCAAACCGGAATTGGACCCCGGCCGCGCGCGCCTCTTCGACAAGCTCCGCGTAGGCATGCGCGAGGGGACCCTTGTTGGCGGTGATGACATGCATGTGCCGCGCAAAGGCGGCCCGTATGTGAGCGATCGCCGGCTCGCCGGTGAGCGGATTCAGCGGCGTGATTTCGATGACGACTTCCGCCTTGACGCTATCGAGGAAGCTCTCGGCCGAGGCGGCCGCCGGCCCGAACCGCGGCTCCGGTCCCAGACCCTTCGCGCCGAGCGCCGTGCCATGGCGCGCGGTGTGAATCCCGACGATGCGGAAGGGGAACGAAGCTCGCTTCCGCTCGAGCAGCCGTGCAAAGGCCCGGCCCACGTTGCCGAATCCGATCAGCGCCAGATCCATCGTTCCAGTCTAGGGCCTGGCCGGCGCTGGCTTGGCCGGGTCTGGCTTGACCGTCTCGCCGCCAACCGTATCGCCGTACTGTATGTTCACTTCGCTCTTGAACTGCTTGTAGTTCTTGTAGGTCACCAGCATCCGTATGCCTTGCGGCCCGGACTCGAACGCCAACACGTCGTCGGCGTGGGTGTAGGTCGGGAACCAGTACTTGCCATCGACCTGTTCCCGGTAGGTCTCGAACTTCGGGAACTCGTTGTCCTTCCCCACGATTCCGACGCCGCGGCCGTAGGTCTTGACGATCTGCAGGTCGCGGTCGTCCACCCAGATCTCGCCCTGGAAATAGCGCTGGCCCTTCTCCATTTTTTTCGGCCGGACCGCGAAAACGTAGGCCGGAATCTCGTCGGCCATCTGCTTGCCGAGGTACCGGACGTTGTACTTGGGGATCTCGGAAGTGGTGAGGACGAAAGGCTGGACGTTGCGCAGGTCCTGCTCGTCTTCGGGCGTGAGCTGAAACGCGGTGAGTGTGTCGACCGGCGCGCGTACCACGTGTTCGGTGCGCTTCCCATTGGGCGTGAAGATGATGTCGGACACCATTTCGTGCTGGCCCGTGGGTTTGCCGTCCGGATCGACCGACTGGACCTTCACCGCTTGGCGGTAGGTATAGTTCTCGCGCGCTTTGGCGAACTCGGCCTCTTTGGCGGCGAACTTGGTGATGATCTCCTGCACCTGGGCGTCGCTCAGGCTGGTCTGCTCCACCCGCCGCGAGCCCGTGTCGTCCGCCGCCAACAGGGCCGTGCAAGCCAGAATCGGCAATATCGCGTAACGCATTGGTCCCCTCATGACTATTGTAGACGTGCGGCCTGGCGGCCGAGTTGCGGCCGCGGCAAGTGAAGCCTGCGACAGGGAAGGAATCTTCACTTGCATTCCCGGAGATTAGGGTCTAGCATCTTCTCTTGGAGGCGTTGACCAGATGAGAACGTCTGTAATTGCGGGGCTCCTCCTCGCTGCGTTAATGGGTTCGGCAATTCTTCTTGCTGACGCTCCGCAGCCGCAAGTCCGGACCGTAGATCCCCTGTCGGTTAAGGCCGGCGATGAAGTGACCTTGCAAGGAGAGAACCTCAGCCAGGAGTTCGTCTCCGGTATCATCTTGACTGACGGTACGACCGATTTCAAGGCCGCCATCACGGAGCAGGCCACCGCTGCGATCAAGATCAAAGTCCCCGCGGCGATGAAGCCGGGCCGCTTTGGCGTGGTCGTACGCTTGAAGAAGGACGCGACCAAAGAGATCGAGCAACCCGTCAAGGTGACGGTCGAGGAGTAGTCGGCCCCTTGGGCCGCCTGCAGTAGCCAGCAGTGCGCCTCCAGCCACTCCCTTTTGTGTGCCTGGCTGCGGCTATCCTTTCGTCTTCCGCTGGAAGGGGGTGCCGAGGTACCGGCGCGATTCCCGCGCCGCCTCCGACTCGGGAGCGAAGTCGATGGCGTGCCGGTAAGCGTCGAGCGCCAGGTTGCGCTGCCCCTTCAGGTCGTAGATCTGGCCCAGGCGCATCCAGGCCAGCACGCCGGTGTTGAGGTCCAACTCGTCCGCGCCCGCGGCCGCACGCCTGAGATTGATCAGCGCGGCATCGAGATCGTTGTACCAGAAGTCGATGTTCCCTTCCGTATAGTCGATCTTTTGAACCGGCAGGCTGACGACGCCGGAGGCGCCGGCATTTTTGAGCGCGCGCAGCCGCGCCAGAGTCGCCAGCGCCTGGGTCTTGTTGCCGACGTCACTATACATCTGAGCCAGCTCCAGGCGCAGCAGGTAGTTGTCCGGGAAGCGCCCGATCAGATCCATGAGCAGCGGAATCGCGCGCGCCGAGTTCTTCTCGCGACGGTAGATCGCGCACAGCAGGAACTCGGCATCGAGGCGGTTGATCTGCCCGGTCCGGGCGACCGTCTCGACCGCCCGTATGCCCCCTTGCTTGTCGCCGTGGAAGCCGACCAGGAACCCCACCAGGCGCCATTCGAGCGGCAGGCTGCCGACCACGTAATCGTGCAGCCCCTGCACCATCCGCGCGTCCACGTTGGCAGGGTCGATTTCCGTGATCCGGCCGTGGGCTTTGCGCGCCGCGGTGGCGTCGCGTAGCGCGTCATGCCAGGCCTTGGTCACCAGAAAATCGTAGTTGGCGCGCAGCCCGTAGGCCACGCCGAGCGCGTAGAGCGCGCCGGTATCGCGGGGGTTCGACTTTAGCCGCGCCTGGGCCAGCGCCATGGCGCTGGCGATGCTGGCATCGAATTCGCGCTGGTCCTCGGGGCTGGCGTTCACCTTGGCGCGACGCAGGAACGGGTTGTTGCCGCTGACCAGCTCGGTTTCGAGGGCGCCGGCGCGAAACATGTCGCGGTAGAGGACTCCCTCGGCGACATGATTGAAGGCGTTGGGATCCGAGGGCGCCAGGTCGCGGTAGCGGCGAAAGTCGGCCAGGGCGACGTCGTAGTGAAGATTGTAGAACTGGCGATAGCCTTGGACGACGAGGTCGTCTTGACCGGCCGCCGCGGCGGCCACCCAAAGCAGCACCAAAGCAGGGAGGCGCATTTCCAATGCCCATTTTACGCCAGCGGGCGAGCGCCACCGTTGGCCATCGCGATCGCCACATTGCGCTTGAAACCTTCGTAGCGCGAGCGCTCGACCGGCGTTCCGCCGAACATCTCGCGAAACTCCTCAGCGCTCAGCGCGGCCAGTTTCTCGAGCGGCGGCGCGAAGTGGCGCGCTTGGAACGCCGGCTCCAACGTCACCGGCGCATCGCGGTTCCACGGGCAGACGTCCTGGCAGATGTCGCAGCCGAAAACGTGGCGGCCCATTCCTGCCTGCATCCCGTCCGGGACCGGCCCTCGCAGCTCGATGCTCAGATACGAAATGCAGCGCCGCGCGTCCAGGGTCCATGCCGGCTGCTCGCGCTCCGTGGCGACGATCGCGCCCGTCGGGCACGCGTCAATGCATTGCGTACAGGTGCCGCAGCGGTCCGGAGGCGGCGAATCCGGCTCGAGCGCCAGCGAAACCAGTAGCTCACCCAGGAAGAACCACGACCCCGCCCCTTCCCGAATCAGGCACGTGTTCTTGCCGATCCAGCCCAGGCCCGCTCGCCGCGCATAGGCCCGCTCGAGCAGCGGCGCGGTGTCGACAGCGATCTTCCACTCGAACGGCTCTCCCGCGCACCCCTCCAGGAGCCCGGCCAGCCGTTCGAGACCCTGGCGCATCACGTCGTGGTAGTCGCCGCCCCAGGCATAGCGCGAGATCCAGGCCCGCTCTGGTTCGCTGAAGCGGGTCGAGTACGGCTCCGGCCCGTTGTAAAGTTTGCCCACGCAGACTACCGAGCGGGCGGAGGCCAGTAGGCTTCGCGGATCGGCGCGCTTGTCGCCCCGGTGGTCCGTCAAGTAGCGCATTTCGCCCGCCATGCCCTGGCGCACCCACTCCTGGTAGAACTCCGCCTCGGCGAGCGGCGCGGCCGCGGCCACCCCGGCCAGCTCGAAGCCGCACTCGATCGCGTGTTTCTTGACCTCTTCCGCGCGCACCCTGATTCCATTGTGGCAGGGACCCGATCTACTATATTCCGATCTGGATTAAGAAATATGCCTTGACGCGGTTGTTTCGGGCATGATACTCTACTACCTCGATTGAGTACGCGTAGTAAATAAATCCACAGGAGGACTCTATGCTTTCCGCACTTTCCACCAAGCGCCACTCCCACATCTCGCGGTTTGGCGCCGCTCTCTTTCTGCTCATCGTCGCGGGGACCGCAGCGTGGTGTCAGGTAGCGGGCGGCACCATTCTGGGGTCTGTGACGGATCCGTCGGGTTCGGCACTCCAGAGCGCCTCCGTGAAGATCAAAGATGCGGAGATTGGCCTGGTCCGGACCGTCGAGACCGGCTCAAACGGTCTCTATGCCATTCCGAACCTTCAGCCCGGCAATTACGAGGTTGTCGTTTCAGCGGCGGGTTTCTCGGATGCCGCGGTGCACGTGACGGTCGCGGTGGGCTCGCAACAAGTCGTGAATGTCGGGCTCAAGCTGGCAGCCGTCCGTCAGGAAGTCTCGGTGGCGGACACCGCTCCCGCGCTCGACCTGGGCACTTCCGGGGTCGCGGAGCAGGTCAGCAGCGAGACGGTTCGCGGGCTGCCGCTGAATGGCCGCGACTGGACTCAGTTGGGCATCCTCGAGCCCGGTGTGAGCACGGTCAGGAACCAGGCGTCGGTGGGTTCGAACGGATCGAGCGACGCGACCAAGGCCACGCGCGGCTTCGGGACCCAACTGGCGGTCTCGGGCGCCCGCTCGGCGCAGAACAATTTCCGGCTGGATGGTATCAGCTTCAACGACTACACCAACGACGCGCCGGGCGGAGTGATGGGAAGCCAGGCCGGCGTTGACGCCATCGAGGAATTCTCGGTTCTCACCAGCGACTACTCGGCCGAGTACGGCAAGACCTCGGGCGGCGTCATCAACGCCATCACTCGAAACGGGACCAACGATTTCCACGGCGATGTGTACGAGTTCTTCCGCAACAGCGCGCTCGACGCACGGAACTTCTTCGATCAGAGCATTCCGCCATTCCGCCGCAACCAGTTCGGCGGCGCGGCGGGCGGGGCGATCCGCAAGAACAAGACCTTCTGGTTCTTCAACTACGAAGGGCTGCGGCAGGAACTTTCGCTCACTCAGATCAGCAGCGTGCCTTCGGCGGGCGCGCGCAACGGAATCCTGTCCACGGGGAACGTGACCGTGGATCCTACGGTGAAAAAGTTTCTGGGCTTCTACCCGCTGCCGAACGCCGGCCTGGCGCCGGGCGGCGACACGGGGTTCTATTCTTCCGCCTCATTGCAGAATGGGACGACGAATTTCGTCACCGGCCGCATCGACCAGACATTCTCCGACAACGACAAGCTCTCGGTCACGGGCCTTTTCGACCGGAGCGAGTTGACGCAGCCCGATCAGTTGAACAACGATCTGTTCCGTCATCGCCTGGCGCGTCCCTTCGGCAGCCTGGAAGAGACCCACGTGTTCAGCCCTCGCTTTGTCAACTCGATTCGGGTCGGCTTCAACCGCGACAGTGCTATTGCGGCGCCGAACGAGGCGGTGAATCCACTGGCGGCCGACACCACCCTGGGGTCGGTGCCCGGAAGGCCCGCAGCCACCATCAGCGTTCCCGGTCTGGCGCGCTTCTGGGGTGGCACGGGAGGGTTTCCGAATTTCACCTTCGGCTGGAACTCGTACCAGTTTTATGACGACGCTTTCGTGACGCGCGGGGCGCATTCGATCAAGCTCGGCTTGGCGCTGGAGCGAATGCAGTCGAACAATCTGTTCCACTTCACCGAGAACGGCGGTTTCAGCTTTGGCTCCCTGGCGGCGTTTCTCACCAATCAACCCACCAGCTTCTCGTCGAGCGTCGTGAGCTCGGCCTCGCCCCGGGGCCTTCGGGAAACGCTCCTGGCGGGCTATGTGCAGGACGACTGGCGTATAGCCAGGAACCTGACCCTCAACCTGGGCCTGCGCTATGAGGTGACGACGGTTCCCACCGAGGTCGAGGGCAAGCTCTCCGTGCTTCGCAACATCACGGATTCGACCGCGCATATCGGATCGCCCTATTTCTCGAATCCGACGCTGCACGATTTCGAGCCTCGCGTCGGTTTCGCCTACGATCCCTTCCACAATGGCAAGAGCGTCCTTCGCGGCGGCTTCGGAATCTACGACGTGCTGCCCCTGCCTTACGAGTTTCTGCGCATCTCTTCCGGCGCGGCTCCCTTCAACGAGACGGTTGCGGCGCGCGGCCTGCCGGCTGGCGCATTCCCGTACCAGGCCTATACCCTGGGCCTGGCGAACCTGAATCCGGGCAGCCTGGATGGCCAACGCGTCACCTACATCCAGCAGAATCCGAGCCGGAGCTATGTCCTGCAGTGGCACTTGCAGATCCAACGCGAGATTGCCCGCGGCACCACGGCGACGATCGGGTACGCCGGCTCGCGTGGAGTCCACCTTCCCTACGGCACGGACGACATCAACATCGTCATGCCCACCAAAACCGCGCAGGGTTATCTGTGGCCCTCTCCGGCCGGCAGCGGGACCCTTCTGAATCCGAACGTGGGCATGATCAACAGCCTGACCTGGGGAGCGGACTCCTACTACCACGCCCTTCAGGCGCAGGCCACCGTGAAGCCGGCGAGGCGCCTCCAGTTCCAGGCCTCCTACACCTGGGGGAAGAGTATTGACACGGGTTCTTCGACGCTGGCCGGCGATCAGTACCTCAACTCCCCGTCCACGCTGCCGCTGTGGTTCGACCCCAGCACCCGGCGCGGTGTGTCCGACTTCAACATCGGCCAGAGCTTCGTATTGAGCGGCATCTGGGAGGTCCCCAATCCGGCCGGCTTCGGCGGATTCAGCCACTGGGCGCTCAGCGGCTGGCAGGTTGGCGGCATCTTCCAGGCCGGTTCGGGCGCTCCATTCTCCGTGCTGACCGGAGGCGATCCCCAAGGCCTCAACAGTACCGACCCGTGGGCCTATCCCAACCGCCTTGCCGGAGCCGGTTGCGGTTCGCTCACCAATCCCGGCAACCCGGAACACTACATCAAGACCGAATGCTTCGTGGCCGCCAATCCCCTCACGCTCGGGAATGCGGGAAGGAACACCCTGACCGGCCCTGGCTTGATCAACCTCGACGCGGCCCTGTTCAAGAACAGCCACGTCGCACGGCTGGGCGAGAGCTTCAACGTGCAATTCCGCGTGGAGGCATTCAACCTGCTGAATCACACGAATTTTGCCGCTCCATTGGCGACGAATACGTTGTTCAACCAGGACGGCAGCGTCATCGGCGATGCGGGCGCCCTTACCTCGACCCAGACGCCCTCGCGTCAACTTCAACTCGGCATCAAGATCATCTGGTAGACAGGAGAAAGAAATGAGAATGAGGACTCTTCGTTCCACATTGTTGGTTGCAGCATGCCTGTTCGGTGCAGCGCTGGGCCAGTTGTCCGCACAGGCGGTGGCTGGGCGCGCCGACCCGGACAAACCGGTGGTCTCGGTTTCCTACTACAAGGTGCCGCCCGGGCGGCAGGACGACTGGCTGGCGCTGTACAAGAAGTATCACTACCCGATCATGCGGTACCAGATCGAGCATGGGTATGCGCTCAGCGAGAAGATCTACACGCGTGCGCAACACGCCGTTTCGCCGGCTTGGGATTTCCTGATCGAGATCACGACCCCCGCCCCCGGCAAGGGTCCGAAACCGGTGCTCACGCGCGCGGAGCTGATTCGCAGCCTGTTCAAGGACATCGACGATTACGTCAAGGGCGAGAAGGCGCGCTGGGCGCTCACCGTCGAGCACTGGGACGACAGCTTGGTGGAACTCGATCCGGACAAGAACTTCTCAGTCTACGAGCCCTAGCGGCGGCAACCTTTGTGGGGGCAGGCGGTTCCGTCTGCCCCACGTGGCAGCGGATGCCCGGCCGCCGGAACACGCTACCATTGAGGCAAATGCCCGACCAAACCGCAG
>Ga0182027_10000711_pt1 | contig 56772 bp, 26 predicted proteins | sample 712E1DmetaG_FD_121300 | JGI IMG/M metagenome (GOLD analysis project Ga0182027, IMG submission 121300) | Permafrost microbial communities from Stordalen Mire, Sweden - 712E1D metaG (Illumina Assembly) | ecosystem: Environmental > Terrestrial > Soil > Wetlands > Permafrost | place: Sweden...
TAAAGTATTTGTCGCCCGTCCAGTTCGAAGCTATATTGGCTGATGAGAAACGAAGAAAACAACTCGGCCAGATCAACCTAAAAATCTCAGGAAAGTCTCCAACGTAAGGGGCGCACTTCAAATAGTAATACTACATTTTATTCCAGGATTGATTTTGGAATTGTCGGAAATTCCAACAGTCAGCGAATTAAACCAATTCGATTCAATTTTTGGAATAAATTCTCTAATTTCAAATATGTTGGCAGTATCATGATATGATGTTGGAATTGGTTCAATCGACTTTTCCATGTTATGTATATCCCATTCGTGCAATAATGGCCATTCGCTCAACAGGGGAGGTAATAGCTTTTTGTTTTCATTAATTCTTAAGGCTTGAGAATTAATAGGTGCAGATTTTGAAAATATAGTCCCTCCATTCTTGTCCTTAATCACGATATCAAGATTTGTACCTATGCCTGCTATGTCAACAGGTTTTTCAGAAGATATTTTGATAAGTAGATAGGTAATCATATTCAATGTCTTAAAATTAGAAAAGGAATATTTAGCTGAAACCCCATCACGCATATCTATATAGGGAAAGGAAACTTCATGATATTCCTTAATAAGAAATCCATAAGATTTGTATTTTCCATCACCATGATATTTTGAAATACCAAAAGGAATTCCAAGCAACGGAATTAAACAAATTATAGAAGAAACCAGTATTTTAGTTTTTATTGTCATTCAGTACTGTCCCAACGTTTTTTAAAAGTATTTAAATTTGTACAAAATCGCCACATTTAAATACAAATGACGTTCAAATCGAAAAATTATTTTGCAACCTATTTTCCCTATGAAAATCTGATATTTGGTTCATAACGTTGGGACACTACTGATTGTCATTTTATACTCAGTATTCATTCCCTTGGTATTTTATCTTTACGCGCGCGTATTTTGTTCTTGGCCAACCAAATTGTCCTGCAACTAGGCGTGTGATAAACTATTTAGCCACTTCAAGTATATCATACCCAGCCGCCTTTTTGAAGCTTAAAATCTGCTGCCCGGCCCCATATCCTGTCCCGCGTCGGATAAAAACATATCCTAAATATCAATCATCCTATTGCACAAAAGCAAGAATATTAATGTGGGGCAGAAGATGTGGTTTTGTTACCGCAGCAATAGCCACGATTGGAGTCACTTAAGCTTGTTTACGAACCGGATATCTCTCGACGCGTTAGGTGGACCGTAGTGGTGTGCCAGAGCACATTGTCACTTCGTTCCCTAAGGTATGGTAGTTGCGCTTTGCGCAGTTAATCATGTCGTTTGCCTTATTTCCGGCCGACCCCGGCTCGAAGAGCCATGTGGGCGGACCGGTAACGAGGCCGAACGGCCGAGCCCGGAGAGAGACCGACCCCGCGTAGCGGGGGAACGCCCATCTCTTACTCTTTATTTTTGTGAAACCCTGCAAAATTAAAAATATGCCGTCGTGCGTCTCTACAAGAAGGAACGCCCATTTTATCCGTATGGATTTTAAAAAAAAAGAGCTATTGTTTTAGTCTTGCAGAGCTCGTTACTCCGAGCGAATCATAAATCTTCAGCGTCGCCTTTGACCTGTTGAGCGTATAGAAATGCACGCCCTTTACCCCGTTGTCAATAAGGTCGCGCACCTGCTCCGTTGCCCAGTGGATGCCCACTTTTTCCACGTGGTCGCTGTCTTCGGCGCGGCCGATGGACTTGAGAAGGCGCGCCGGGAAGTTGGTGCCCGGCGAAAGTTCGGCCATGCGGTGCATGCCCTTGATTGACGATACGGGCATGATGCCTGCGAGGATGGGGACGGTGATGCCAGCGAGCAGGCACCGCTCGCGGAAATCGAAGAAGTCGTGATTGTCAAAAAAGAACTGGGTGCACACGAAATCGGCGCCCGCGTCCACCTTTGCCTTGAGGAAATCGATTTCGCGCAGCCGGTTGGGCGTTTCGGGGTGGCCCTCGGGGAACCCGGCAACGCCGATGCCCATGGCCGGAAAATTCTTTTTGATGAACGCGACGAGCTCGGCGGCGTGGCCGCATCCGCCCGCGGGCGGGACAAACTTTTCCTGGCCTTTGGGCATGTCGCCGCGCAGGGCCATGATGTTTTCTATGCCGCTCGCGCTGTAGGTTTCAAGGATTTTAAGCAGCTCGTTCTTCGTGGAACCCACGCAGGTGAGGTGCGACACCACGGTAAGGCCGGTTTCTTTCTGTATTCGCAGCACGAGGTCGTGGGTGAGCGTGCGCGTGGACCCGCCCGCGCCGTAGGTGACGCTCACGTACGACGGCCCAAGCGGCATGATGTCCTTGATGGTGTTGAAGAGCAGTTCCGACGCGGCAGCGTCTTTGGGCGGGAAAAACTCAAAGCTGAAGCAGATCGCGTCGCGTTTGAAAATGTCGTTGATGTGCATAGAATTAAAAATAGTTGGTTTTTTATCGGTATCTTTGTCTTTTTTTATCGCCGCGGAGCGGCATACTACTGAGGATGCGTTGCGAAAAGCTGGCGCCTCGCGAGCGTCAAGCGAGCGACCCCGGCGCAGCCCTTCGCTGGAGGGGGTGTGCCGCCGGATCGCCGGCGTATAGCGCCGGAAGCCGGGGGCCAGGGGGAAACGCTAAGCGGTGCCCCCACCAACTTTTTATATTAATATTACTTTATTATTCCTATTGTGCCAATTAACCTTTTTTTCTGGGTATTGGTTTCGAGGAATATAAATACCCGATAGATACCTGGTGCCACGGACATTCCCTGACCATTCGTGCCGTTCCAGTACAGGTTCATGTCGTGCACCGTCGTTGCGCCGCTCCTCCATTCGGGAGGAATGATATCGCTGTTTTCGCTGGAATTAACAATGTTCCCTATGGCGTCATAAATCATAATGCGCGCTTTAATCCTTTCGGTGGAGCCCTCGAACGGCATCAGCTTGAACGTCATGAGCACGCCGGCCTGATCAGTCCCCACCCAGGTCCGCGCTTGCGGGTTGTTACTGCACAACAGGGTGCCGGGCCTCTCGCGGTTGAGCGAGGGCCTCGACGGGTTGGGCACGATGAGAACGATCTCGGGGAGATTGGAGCTCATTTTGACGGACACGCGCTGGTTTTTGATTACGGGCTGGTTGAGCTGGGGCGACGCGTCGGCCACCGCCGGGGTATCGCTCCGAAGGTTGATGAGCTGCCTGTCGGTGAGATCGTTGCCGTTGCTCATGTAGAACTGGACCGTTCTGGAGTCAATAATTTTAAACATTGAGGTGATGCTGTCTAAGAACCCGGCAACGATAACGGTGTCGCCGTTGTTGGCGATAGTCCACACGTTGAACATCTGGCCGGGCAGGACCGAGGCGGAGAGCGCGTTGCCGTTTTTAGACACTATGGGCTCGCTCATGATCACGGTCACAAGGTCCTGTTTCCTGTCGCCGAGGCTGGTGATGGATTTGGTGACGCTCCACACCACAGGTCCTGCGCCGTCCGCGCAAAGGATGCTGTCGTTGCCGCCGATGTCGGCCATGCCCTTGATGGTGACGGAGGGTCGCCACGCGCTCTGCGGTTCCGACGTCTGCTGCTCGGCCAGGTACAGCGTAAACACGGTGTCGGAGTCCGCCGCCGGCCTGCTGATGCTGTCGATGGTAAACACAGTCCCGTTGTACGATATTGTAAACACCGTGTCTGACGGGATGGTCACTTTCCTGCTGAACTGGAGCACGATCCTGTCGAGCAGGCCGTTGCCGGAAACGTCCTGGGTGAGGGCCGAAACAAGACGCGCGGGCGGCGCCGTTATGGTAACAAACACGCTGTCACTGCGGGCCCCGCCGGCAGTGTCGTTGGCAACGGCGATGATCATGCCGTGCTCGTTGAGTTTTATGTCGCCCGACGGGTAGTAAATGCGGTAGACATTCCGGGGATTGGTGATGTCATGCAAAGAGCCGGTGGATGTCCAGTCGCCATATTCAGCGCCGCGCTTGTTGCCGAAGCGGTCAAAGCCCACGGCCATTATCCCTTTAGATTCGCTCGGCGCCGCAAGCGTGATCGAGTCGCCGAGGTCCCTGCCCGAGAGGTCCTGCAACGCGATGGTGTGCAGGGACGCGGGAAGCAGCGTAAACCCCTCGGTGGCCGTTGTAAGATTTCCCAGGGTGACGAAAAGCTGCTGCAGGCTGTCTTTGGAATAGGGCGCGTTGTAAAGGACGATTTTAACCGTGTCAAGACCGTCCGTAAAACATTCGTCGTTTTTGGTGGAGTCTTTGGGAAACTGGTTGAGCGGGTTTCCTTTTCCGTCAACAATTACGAACGCGGGCGGCCTTGTGCCGCTGCCGAGCAGTGTCTGGAACACCGCGGGGGAACGGGAGGTGCCCGATCCGAAGCAGTACTGGCCCGCGATGAGGCCCGTTCTGTTCTGTATCCTCACCACCGCGAGCAGCGTGTCGCCGGCGATGCATTTTTCCGGCGGCGTAAGGATCTGGAACCGGATAGAAATAGGCGGGCCCTCGACGAACGTGGCGCGCACCGAGTCGGAAATTGTCGTTGTGTCGTTATTCATGCTCGCGCGGATTATACCGGTGCCTGCCGCCGAAGGATAAAACGTCCAGGCGTGCGCCTGGTCGGGCGCCGGAGGCGTCATGGAAAGCGTGCCCGACACCTGCCACCGCGCATAGGTGTATTCCCATTCCTTGGTGTCGGAACGCAGGCCCATCAGCCGCAGCGTGGTGTCGTCGTTGGTGGTCATGAAAAGCGAATCTATGTCGGTGGAATCGCCCGTTACGATCCGCAGGCGTTCGTAATAATAGTTTACGAGGTTGACGACAAGCGAATCATTGAGCGCCATATTATCTATGTTCGCGGCCCTGACGATGGTGCGCGTGCCCGGGCCCGTGCCGCGGCCGATCACGCCTTCGCCCACGCTCGTTGCACCGTCTTCAACATGCGCCACCAACGAGTCAACGGCCGCCCAAAGGGTATGGCGCGAATAATCCACGAAATTGCCGAACCTGTCCCTGAGCATTGCATATACCGAAACGGTCTTCTGGTTGCTGAGCAGGGTGACGCTGTCGATCGAGTTGTCATGGTTGGGACTCACCTGCCAGTTGGAATTGGGCTCCAGCACCATATGGTGCGCCGGTCCGGCTAACACCGAAATCTGCACCGTATCACTGAATTTTTTCGTGCCGAGTTCGAATTGCGCAATCACGTACACGAGGTTGTATGCCCTTGTGGAATAAAACGAGCTCAGATACCCCGCGGTGTTTATCAGGCTGTCGGTGGCCGGATTTCCCGAAAGCTGCTCGATTTTCCAGGTGATGGGCGCCGAAACGCTGGCATACGGGGCAAGCCATGTTCCGTTTACGTCAAGCACGCGCGCCGTCATCATGAATGTGTCGCCCGCTGCGACTTCGATGGAGGTAACGTGGCTCGCAAGCGGCGTGTTCTGGTTGGGCTGGTTGGCGCCGGGATACAGGACCAGGCTGAAAGGGAGGCCCAGCCTGAAGAACACCTGCACGGTATCGGGGACTGATGTGCCCATGGTCACGATTATAAGGCCGCTGCCGGTGTCGATGGGCGAAAAGGTCCAGTTTATGGATGAATGCGGAGCGCCTGGATTTGAAGTTATAGTTCCTGCCAGCTTCCAGTCCGCGGCCACGTATTCCCACGAGTGGTTGTCGGAGCGTTTGCCCTGCACCCACAGCGTCGTATCCTGGTCCGTCCGAATCACGAGCTGGCTGATAAATGCGGAATCGCCTATTACAATTCTCAGCGAATCGTAGGTGATGTTGTTGAGCACCACGTGTGCCGTGTCGGCAAGGGTGAAATCGGCGGAATGGACAACCACGTGCGTGTCGCCTGCTTTGCCTTTTCGTATGACAACGCCTTCGCCATTCGCAACAAATCCCGGTCCCGCCGTGATAAGCGAGGTGTCGAGACTCTGCCAGATGCCCTGCGTATAGCTGCTGATGTAATTGCCGTATATGTCTCGGAGCACGGCATAGGCGTAGCGCATGGTGTCGGTGGCCCCGAAGATGATGTCGCCGATGGGGTTGTCCGCGTTGGGGCTTGCGGTCCTGTCGGGCCTTGCCTCAATAACCACATGGTTGAGAGCCGCCGGTTTGACGTATATCTTGAGCATGTCCGAAACGAGATTGCCGTTTATACCCAGCTCAGCAATCACGTTGACCGTGTTGTATGCTCTGGTGGGGGTGTAGGTGGTGGTGTACCCCTGGGTTGACAAAAGCGTTCCGGTAGGCGGGTTGCCCGCCAGCTCCTGCACCCGCCAGGTGATGCTGCTCGGGTTTTTCTCGTATTCGCTCAGCCATACGTTGTTCTGGTCGAAGATCTTGGCATAGAGCGGTACCGGCGTTCCCGCGACTATGGTATCGTTGATGGTGGGATCGGGGTATTTGTCGGCAGGCTGGGGCTGCCCGGCCTTGGAGTATAAATCAAGCCTCTGGGCCAGCCCGGGCAAAAAGACGACAACCACGGTATCGCGCACCGTTGTTCCGCCGGTGCCGGTCCTGCTGATAATGATTATACCGTTGGAAGGCGTTACGGGTATAAAGGTAAAAACGTTTGCAAGTGCCGGCGCTGCCGGGTTCGTAGCGACTCCCGCTGCCTGCCACGCAACAGCAACTTCGGTCCAGTTTTTTGTGTCCGAGCGCAGGCCCAGCGCATAGAGCGTGGTGTCCTGGTCGGTGCGCAGCACAAGGGTGTCCACGTCCTTGAGCCCGTTGCTGTTCACCATGATTTTCACCGCGTCGTAGGTGATGTCGGTGACGCGCACCTCAACGGAATCAATCATGGTGCCCAGCTGCGCAACTACCCATGTGCGGGAGGCGGACGATGCAATGCGGGTGATGGTGGCCTCGCCGAGGTTGATTTGCGGGCCTGCCTTGACAGTCACAACAGAAGTGTCCCTGCTCAGCCATGCGGCGGAATCGGCGTGTCCGATATAATTGCCGAATATGTCGCGGATGATCGCGTAGGCGGTCTGGCTAGTCTGCGTGGATTGCAGCTCGATCCGCCCGATCGGGTTGTTGGCATTGGGGCTTGATGCGCTGTCCGGGCTTGCCTCAATCACCACATGCGCGGGTGTGCCCGCGGTCACGGTGAAGCGTACTGTATACTGGAGCCTCACCGCGCCCTGTGCATAGGTCGCGGTGACCAGGTAGGTCCGGAATGCCATCGAGGGAGTGAAAAAAGTCTTGTGTCCGGTTTGCGCGCTCAGGGTCCCCATTGCAGGAGTAAATGTCCCGGTGGCCGAATCCACCGCCTGCCAGGATATCTGGGCCGACAGGGCGGGATTGGTTTCATAAGCGCTCAACCACACGTTGATGGGGTCGAACAGCTTTGCCACCAGCGGGACAGCGGTGCCCGCCTGATACCGGTAATTGACAGTGGAGAGATACGGCGCATTGCCGAACTGGGCGCCGGGCTGTCCTTCGTTGGGATACACGACCATGCTGCTGGCGATGCCCGGACGTACCGACACGGTGATGGTGGCGGTAAGCGCGCCCGATCGCGCGGATATCGTGCCTGTGCCGGTGTCGCCGGGCGTGAAGGTCCATACGCTGTCGGAGCCCGGAGGGGGGACCTGTGAGCGCAGGGATGCGGACATTGTCCATGTGCCGGCCACGGCCTGCCATCCGTGGTCGCCGAGCCCGTCCACGCGGTGGCCTTCCATCTCGAGGATCGTGTCCTGGCCGATGTTGATGGTGAGCCCGCTTATTTTCGTTTTCTGTCCGCCCTGGCCTGTCACGATGCGCAGAGAATCGTAGGCGATGTCGGACACGATCACGTGGAGCGTGTCGCGGTACTGTGGGCCGGAGGAGTCGGTGCTCTGGGCCAATATCCACGCCTCGCCGGCCGGCCCGACCTTGCTGATAATGCCTGCGCCAAGCGCGGCCGTTCCGCCGGCCACCGATACGATTGCGGCGCCCGAAATCACGGACCACGAGGTGTGTTGCGAAGGTGACACGAAATTACCGTACGCGTCTCGAAGCACCGCGTACACCGTGTCTTTCGTGGCCGTGGCGGGAATCGTGAGGTTGTTGAGCGGGTTGTCGTTGCGCGGGCTCGCGTTGACGTCAGGGCTGTTTTCGATGAGGAGATGGCTGGCCGATCCCTGGTGCACGCAGAGCTGGACCGAATCGCGGAGGATATTGGTGGCATCCTCCGGGTCGCGGAACGTGAGCCGGATCTTGATGCAGCCGTACGCCTTGGTCACGCATATCCCGTTCGCTTTGCTCACCGTGTCGAAATGGATCACGTTTCCCATGGTGTCGAGGATTTCCCACTGGATGAGCGAGTCGTATTCGGGCCGCAGGCCCAGCGTGTCGTCAACGATGTGCAGCGTGAATTTGACGCACTGGCCCGCGGTGAGCGTGGTGTCTTTTATGTCAATTGTCGTATCGCGCGGGTTGACGGGGAGCGTGTCGGGCCTTACGATGATCCCGGCCGGCCGCGGCTTGAACAGGTCGGTGGTGATGCGGATGGTGGATGCGGTGGTGTGGCGCTCGGCGTAGAAGAAGTCAAATTCGTAGGTTCTCCCTTTTATAAGATTGAAGCTGGCCGCCACGTTGTCAACGATGATGGAATCGCTCCGCGCCGAATGTACGCCGCCGATGTCCATGGCAAGCTGGCCGTTGATGAACGCCCACACATCGTCGTCCCCCGTGAACCTGAACACCTCGCCGCCGCTGTAGGTAAAGAACGTATGTATTTCCATGGTGAAGGAGAAGTTGTGGCCCGACCCGGCCGGCTGTGTGCCGTATCCTTTTCCGTCAAGCAGGAAAAATTGCTGGTTGTTGTACTGGTACATACCTACAACGCTGTCGATAAGGGTGAAAGGCAGCGAGTCGTACACTATAATATTGGTCATGGAGTCGGTATTGTCGTTATGGTGCGGCCCGACCCATTCGTCCGGCCGCACCACGCCGCCTGGCGCGTAATTAACAAGGCCGGTCCATTTCCATTCTTTTTTAACCGGGTCGAACACGAATTGCGTTGACGGAGTATCGGGCCCGGTCTGGCCGCTTGCCCTGTACCATTCGCCGATCCTGGTATTACAGGCTTTGTTGGCCTTGAACACCGGTTTTCTCCACGAGTCGAGGTAATTCTGGATCATTCCTGGTTGATAACCGGGGTTGCAGGCTTGGAAGTTGGGATTGGAGCCGTCGGCCTTGAAGTCGTAGAACGTGACCTTTACCCAGACCGTGCTGGGATAATGCACGGCAAACGATGATACTGCTGAAGCGAAGACCAGGAAGAGGGTGATAAGCGAGGATTGTGCTGAATAGTGCAGGAGTTTTTTCATAATCAAATCCTCTTCATCTCCATAAAACAGGGGAGCGTATTTTCGACTCCGCATTTGTTAAGCGATTAAAATTTATCGTAAGTGGTACCTTAATTATAATTTTTATTATACCTTTCCAGCAATGATTGTTTCAATATAAAAGGGTTTAATCTGCTGTTAACTCCATTATCCTCTAATTGAATAGTCGTCAGGGAAGGGGGCGAGGTTCAAAAACATAAAGATTTGGTGGGGGAGGAACAGACCTTCTCAAAACCTGAGCGCCCCGCCGAGACCGGCGGCGGCCCTCCTTCCGGTCTCGGCCAAGGCCTCGGGCTGCCACGGCCCGGTGTCTTTTTTAGAGACAGGTATGTCTCTAAAAAGGCGGGTCCGGGCAGCATCGCGCTCCGGCGCGACCTCCAGTCCGTCCTGGCGCGTCGAGAAACCTTTATTCTATAACCACCTGCTGTGACTCTAGTCGCAATTGTAGTTGCGCTACTAACAAAAAGCTAAATTTAATTCGTATCACTGTCGATCGCGGGTGCCCCTTGTCAATGGAGTTTGAACCTTGCAGCAGACGGTACCCGGGGGCCACCCGCCGAGGGGGTGTGGGTGCAGATCGCCGCCGCGGCGGCGGAAGCTGCACCCCAGGGGGATTCTTCCCCCACCAAAGACCATAAAACTTGAATATGCGTATCCAGGAGAGGAAACGCCCAGATTTTTATTTTATTATTACCTTATCTATATTATAACCATCCACCATCTGCCAACTGATTTTTTTTCTTGCTTGTGCAACAGCTCGTCCTGTTGATTGCGCCCTTTACTATTTCCGACGATTAATATAGCATATAAGGGAAAAAAGATTGCGGCATGCCGCAGGAGATTCCGCTATGAATGCCGGACAATCCAAAAAAGACAACCTTACAGGGCAGCTCAGGCAGACAATCGCGCGGCTCGAGGCTGAACTGTCGTATATGACGGAGCGCAACCGGCTCCTGCTCGACGCGTCTTCCGACATGGTGTTTATCGCGGGCAAGGACGAAAAATTCATTTTTGTCAATAAGGCGGCGGCGGAACTTCTTGGGAAGTCTCCGGCCGGCCTTATGGGGAAGACGTTTGCCGATTGCCTTCCGCCCGATGTGGCGCACCATCATTCCATGCTCATCAGGAAGGTCCTGGAAACCGGGACAATCATTTCCGACAACCCGCCTTTTCTGCTCCCCCCCAAAAATCTCTGGGTGGAGGGCCATTTATTCCCCATGAAACAGCCCGACGGAACGGTGGTGTCGGTGCTGGGCATCATCCGCGACGTGACCGAGCGAAAACTGGCCGAGCGGGCGCTCAAGGAGAGCGAGGCGCGCTTCAGGCAGACCGTGCAGCAGATGCCGCTGCCGGTGCTGGTGTGTTCGCCGGACGGGACCGCAGTCATCGTCAATGCCGCATTTCTCGAAATGTTTAAAATTCCTTCAGACGACGCGATTGTGGCCAAAATGAACATCTTAAAAGTACCGCTCACCTCCGAGCCCGGCGTGCTGGCCGAAATAAAAAAGGCGTTCGCCGGCGCAACGGTGTTCATCCCTGAGCTTACGATATCTGCCGGAGGGGCAGGGGAGAAAGACAGCGGCGAGAATGGCGGCTTAAGCGCGGAACTCACGGTTTTTCCCGTCTATCTCAGGCCCGGGGAAATTTTCCAGGTAGCGGCCATTTTCAAGGACATCTCCGAACGCAAACGCAACGAGAAGGCGCTGCACGAAAGCGACAGGAAGGCCAGGACGCAATACAAGAGTTTCCCGGTCCCTACCTACACCTGGCAGAAAATCGGCAACTCGCTTGTCCTTGTTGATTATAACGACGCCGCGCACAAAATCACCGGCGGCGAGGTGTCGCACACGCTCGGAATGAAGCTCGAGGAAATGTACGGCGCCGAGCCGCAGATCCTGGAGGACGTGAACCGCTGTCTCGGGGAAAAAACGGTGGTCCGGCGGGAGATGTCCCTGCATTTCCGTTTTGCCAAGAAAGACAAGCGGCTGGCGGCCACCTACGTGTTCGTGGAACCCGATCTCGTCATGGTGCACACCGAAGACATCACCAGCAGGGAGAAAATGGAAGAGGAAATCCGGAAGGCCGAACACCTGGAGGCCCTCGGACTTCTTGCGGGCGGCATCGCCCACGATTTCAACAACCTGCTTGCGGGGATTTTCGGTTACATGGGGCTGGCGAGGGGGTTCGCCAAAAACAACAAGGACATAAAAGACAACCTCGACAAAGCCATGGTCGTTTTCAACCAGGCAAAATCCCTCACGCAGCAGCTGCTTACCTTTTCCAAGGGCGGCGCGCCGGTGAGAAGGCTCGCGTCCGTTTCCGAATTGTTAAAAGACGTGGCGTCCTTTGTGCTTTCGGGCACCAGCGTAAGGCCTGAACTTCTTCTGCCGCCTGATCTGTGGGCCTGCGAAGTGGACGCCGGCCAGTTGAGCGAGGTCTTCAACAACATTCTCATCAACGCCCAGCAGGCAATGCCCGGAGGCGGCGTGGTCACCGTTGCAGCCGAAAACGTGCGCATTCCCGACGAAGGCAGGCTACCGCTTAAAAAAGGCGATTATGTAAAGGTGGCCGTGCATGACACCGGCATCGGCATCGCGAAACAGAACCTGACAAAAATCTTTGACCCTTTTTTCACCACGAAAGAGAAAGGCAGCGGACTCGGCCTCGCCATCGCGTATTCCATTATCAGGAAACACGAAGGCCATATCGAAATTTCGTCCGAACCGGGGGCGGGCACCACGGTGACCATCCATCTGCCCGCGTCGGGCATGCAGGCCGACCGCGCGGCGCCGCAAAACGGCGCAATCCCCAGGGGCAGGGGAAGGGTCCTTGTCATGGATGACGAAGCTTTTTTGCTCGACGCCATGAGCAGCGTGCTTGCATCGCTCGGGTATACTGTCGAGACCTCCCCTGACGGAAAAGAGGCCATCCGGCGCTACGAGGACGCAAAGAAATCCGGCGCGCCGTTTGACGCCGTCATCCTCGACCTTACCATTCCCGGCGGGTTCGGCGGGAAGCATGTGCTCGCGGAAATCCTCGAAATCGATGCCTCTGTCAAGGCAATCGCGACAAGCGGCTATTCCGACGACCCGGTCATGTCGAACCCGCAGGACTTCGGGTTCAGGGCCGCGGTGCGGAAACCGTATACCCTCGAAGAGCTCGGCCAGACGCTTTATGGGGTGATTTCCGGGAAGTAAATAAATATTGCGATGATATTGGTGGGGGATTCTTCCCCCACCGGGAACATTGTTTTTTTTATTCTTTTAATTTCTCACTTATTCTTCAATTTCCTTATCTATTATGAACTCAATATCTTATTTTTCTATTTATTATGAACCTGCCACGACGAAACAATGTTCTGCTCGCTTTTCTGGTGTTTGCCTGTGTCGCCGTTTTACCCTCCGGCGCGGTGACGAAAATAGCGGTATTTCCTTTAGTCAATAAAACGCAGGATAAAAGCCTCGACTGGATAAGCGCGTTGGTGCCTGAATATTTTTCGCGACAGGTCCCCGTCTGCGCCGGACTCCAGGTGCTTTCCCCCGCCTTTCTTTTTCCCGTTGACTCCGCCGGATGGACCATGGATTCGGACAGCCTTTTAAAGGTCCATCGGGCGCGGTGGGGGTGGAACGCGGCGTGCGGCGGCGCATTCACCGTGGCAAACGGCAGGATAACCTGCGAGTTCCGCACCTTGTTTGTCCGCGACAACAGACCGATTGGGAAACTGGTTTCACAGAGCGCGCCCGTTGATTCAACCGTGCAACTGTGCGTCGGGCTTTTTGCCCAGTTCGCGTCCGTGACGGGATATGCATTGACAAAAGCGGATTACCAGGCCCTGCGGCGTCCCGTTACGCTGAACGCCGGGGCCAACGCCACGTATTGCGCGGGCTACGGGTTCGAACTACGGGGGAACATTGCGGCGGCCCTCACCTCCTACGCGCGCGCCGTTGAAATCGACCCGTCGTTTGCCCATGCCCTGTACCGCATGGCGCGGCTTTCCCGCGCCTCCGGGGACATCGGGGCCGCGCACCGGCTTTTCCAGAAAGCGGCGGCGCTCTCCGGCGGTTCTCCTGACATCATTGCCGCGGCCGCGGATTTTTATGACGACCACGATCTCCCGGAAAAGGCGCTTGACTTTGTGAAGAAAAACCGGGCCGTGCTCGAGCGGACACCCGAAGGCATGATGGCCATCGGAAAATCGTTTCTTCTTTCCGGCGAGCTGCAGCGCGCGATCGCCATGCTCACGCGCGGCGTAGCGGCCGGGCCGGCCGATCTCGAGCCAGATTTCGCGCTTGGCAAGGCATACATGGCGGCGGGCGAGTTTGCCGAGGCATGCGACGTGTTCAACCGGCTCGTGCAGTACAGGCCCGATTGCACCCGTTACTATGCCCTGCTCGGCGCGGCATACAGAAACAGCGGCCGCATCATGGAAGCACTTCATGTCCTCGAATCCTGCGCCAGAAACAATCCCGACGATGTCCCCGTGGTTGTCAATCTCGCGCAGACCTACATCGAACTTTCCTGGTTCGACAAGGCGCGGCAGCTTCTGCTCCACGCGCAGGACCTGAACCCCGACCTGCCCGATATCTGCGTCAACCTCGGCGTTCTGGCCTGGTACACGGGGAAGCCCGACGAGGCCGGAAGGCTCTTTGAAAAAGCGGCCCGCATGGGCACCAACATACAGTCGGCCATCAATAACGAGGCAAACGTCCTTTTTTTAAGCGGGATAACAGGCAAAGCGCTTGACAAATACCGCAAGGCCGACCGGATAGGCGCAAAGAACGAGGCCGTGCTCACCAACCTCGCCAACGCCTGCCTCGCGCTGGGCCGGCTCGACGACGCGGCGTCCTCCTTCGAGGCGCTGCTTGCGCTTTCCCCTTCGCGCATTGACGTCCTGGAAAAACTCGCCGCGATCGCGGTCAGGCGGAAGAACACCGCCGATGCCGTGGTATATTGCCGCAAAATCCTCGATCAGGACCCCCGAAACCAGGATGCGCTGGTTACGATGGCCGAAATCATGATGGCGGCCGGGCAGTTCAAGGAGGCCGCGGAGCCCATTGACGCCTATCTGGCCGACATGCCCAACGAAAAGAAGATCCTTCTTCTTCAGGCCCAACTGTACCGGAGAATGGGCTGGTATGAGGTGGCGATCATGAAATACCAGGTGGTGACGCACGATTTTCCCGGTGACGCCGAGGGGTATCTGGGGCTTGGAAAAAGCATGTTCGATCTGATCCAGCATAAAAACAGCAGGGACTGCGACAAAACCATTGATGTCCTCAGGACCGCGGCCCGGCTCGCCCCAGCGGCGTGGGAACCGGAATATATAACCGGGCTTGTTTTCATGGATTGCAAGGGAAACCCCGACCTTGCAAAAGAACAATGGCGGTCCGCCTTGTCAAAAGCAAAAGATCCCGACACAAATAAAATGCTCACCGAACTCATTGAAAAGGCGGGCAAGTGAATCCCACAGCGAGCTCAGGCCTCGAAGCTTGCTTCGATGGTAGCGAGCGAATAACGGCATCATCCTTCCCTAGGGATGGAAGGACCCGTCGCAGCGACGCTGCGGGGTTCTTCAACCTATGTTTGGTTTTTCTTTTCTGTTGTTTTGCCTGCGCGCAGGTTTTTGCCGCGAAGCGCGACACGGCGTCCGCCTTGCTCGACACCGTGCCGCCCGTGGTCCAGATCCAGCCCAAAGAAATTTTCCAGACCGCCGTTTTCCAGATCACGTTCAAGGCCAACGAGCAGGCCACCATCTGGTACCGCCTCGTTTCGCCCGCCGGACAGGGCAAACAGATGGAGCAGTTCCGCGAGCCGGTCACGGTGATGGAAGAGGGCGCCACGCGTGTCTATTACTATGGCGAGGACATTGTGGGGAACAAGTCGCGCCCCGATTCCATGACGTATGTGCTCGACACGCGGCCGCCCGAAATTTCCGTGTCGCCCGAGCCGGGCCGCTACCATTCCGCAATCACGGTGCGCGTCACGGCAAATGAGCCGTGCAGGTTTTTCTTCACGACCTCTCTCGTTGAGCCCGGCGGCACGCCCGTGCCGGATTCGATGGTAGTGAAGAAGGACTCGCTGGTTGGCTATTTTGTCGCGGTTGACAGGGCGGGAAACAAGACCTTCAGCAGGAAAATGGCCTATGTCGTGGACACCACCGCGATCAATGTCGAAATATCGCCCCGGGAGGGCATTTACAACAGCTTGACAAATGTGTCATTCAGGGTCAGCCCGCCCGCCGATGTGTTTTACAGCTTTGACCCTTCGGCGCCGCCGCGGCTTTTTGCGCAGTTCGACAGGCCCGTAAAGCTTCCGTCCGGCACCACCATCGTGCGGTATTACGCCAAAAATTCACTCGGATGGGAATCCGATATCCGGAAAAGTACCTATGTGGTGGACACGGTCCTGCCGAAGCTCCATTTTGACCAGCTCCAGGGCGCTGCCGCCGATACGCTGATTTTGTCCTCCAGGAAACCCGCCGTCATCCGGTACACCCTCGACGGCACGTACCCCACCGAGGCCAGTTCCGAATTCACGCGGCCGGTCGTGGTTGCGCGAAAGGGAAAGTGTACGCTCAAGGCCTGGGCCAGAGACCTTGCCGGCAACCGGTCGGAGCTTTTTGAGTGGGAATACAAATACGACAAGACCCCTGCGGTCCTCGCGCTTTCGAAGCCTTCGGGCCTTTATCCCGGTGCGCTGCGGGTGCAGGTGGTCCCCAGCAAGCCGGCCATGGTGTTCTACACGCTCGACGGAAGTCCCGCCACCAGGACGTCGGCGCTTTACAAGGACGGCATTCCAGTCACCAAAGAGGGCACGACGGTGCTCCGCCTTATCGCCGTTGACGGCGTGGAAAACATCAGCCCCGAAACGCGGGCCGAATACGTGATAGACACCAGGCCGCCCCTTGTCAAGGCCCGCGTGGAGGAGGATGTCCGGCAGAACAGCTTTATCGTTGAACTTACGGCCGACGAGGAGGCGGAAATCCGTTACGAAATAGACGGCATGCCCGGCCCATCGTCGCCCCGGTACAGTGACAGGATCGCCATGCGCATGGGGCAGGTCCTCCGCTATTATGCCGTTGACAAAGCGGGAAACAGGGGCGAAACAAAGACCATGGATGAGCTTAAAAGGCCCCTGGTCGGCGTTTCGCCGGAAGGCGGCGTGTACCGCAAGGCGGTGCGGATCACTTTTACGTCCAACCCGGGGACCATGGTTTACTGGCGCTTGCTGCCTGACACCGCATTTACCCCATACAACGACACGCTGGGCCTTTCAAAAGAAGGCATGTACACTCTCGAATATTTTTCCCAGGGCCAGGGTGGTCTTAAAAGCCCCCTGCGCAGGGCGGAATATGTCCTCGATCTCACCCCGCCCCACGTCGACGTGGTCGTGAAGAAGGGGGCAGGGGACTCGGTATCGGTGTTTTTCGAATGCAGCAAAAAGGCGGTGATCTATTACACGCTTGACGGGACAAACCCGGCGGTATCAGGTACGACCCGCACCGCGGGCAATAAATTCCTTTTGTCAAAAGACAGGATCAGCATCAGGCGGCAGGCCGACGTGCGGCTCGTCTATTTTGCAGAAGACGCGGCGGGCAACCAGAGCCCCGTGCGCGTGCTTGACGTTTTCAAACCGCGCGCCGTGCCCGACGTACCCGCGGGCCCGGACCGCGGGTACGACCGGGTGCTGTCCGTCACGCTCAATACCTTCGACGGCCGGAGCACGGTCTACTACGCCCGGCACGGGCATATGCCCACGGCCGACTCGCTGGTGTTTACGGGTCCCATAACGCTCGTTTCGTCGGATACCATCATGGCGTTTGTCATTGACGCATCGGGGTTCCGCGGCGCCGTGGACACTTTTGTGTACCTGATCGACCTGCCGCCGTCGCCGCAATTCTCCTTTTCGCCCGCCGCGGTGAAACAGGGGACGACCGTGGCGTTCGACGCGTCATCCTCCATAGACCTCGAAACCCCCAAAGACAAGCTCGCATATCGTTGGGACTTCAACGGCGACGGCATTTTCGAAACCGATTTCGCGCAGGACCCCCGGGCCTCGTATACCTATGTGTCAAGCGGTACCTTCAAGGTGACGTGTGAGGTGCGCGACGCCATGAAGCACACGGGAACGGTAAGCAGGGACGTGCACGTTGAGCAGCTCTGCCCGCCGGGCATGGTGTCTGTGGCGCGCGACAACGGTTCCACCTTTTGCATAGATGCCTACGAATGGCCCAACATCGCGGGTGAAAAGCCCCTTGCCAGGGTGTCGTGGGTGCAGGCGAAAATATTCTGCATGGACGCGGGCAAGCGGCTCTGTACCCGCGACGAATGGGCAACGGCGTGCAAAACTTCAAAGAAGACCGCCTATCCTTACGGACAGAAATACCAGAAAGGCAAATGCCCCTCCGAAGGCCGCGCAACGTACAAGTCCGGCTCCTTTCCGCAGTGCGGGGAAGCAAACGGCGCAAAAGACATGGTGGGCAACGTGTGGGAATGGGTTGAGGACAAGAAGGGCGATTATCCGTATATGCTCGGCGGGTCGTTCGGGTTCGGTGAAGTCGCGGACTGTCATCTCGCTTCCGAGGGGGGCATCGGGTTGAAATCAGCCGAAGTGGGGTTCCGATGCTGCAAATAACGGGGCGTATCCTTCTCGTGATTTGCGCGCTGGCAGGCCTTGCGCAGGCGGCCGACGTGGACTGGATGTTCGACGACGCGCTCAAGGAAGACTACATAAAGCTCAGCCAGACTTCGGTGGTGATGCCGCAGGACTACCATAAGGCAATTGATTTATACAACCAGGGAAATTACCAGATCGCGATCCGCGTGCTCGAGAACCTGCGCGACCTCAGCCTGCCCGACGGCCGCCTTGATTTCATCCACTTTGCCCTCGGGGAATGCTACCGGCAGTGCAAGCTCCGCGACCTTGCCGTGGAATCGTACCGCTACGTGGTGCGCAGGTGCCCGGCCAGCGACAAGGTGTCGCCGAGTTATTTCCGGCTGCTGCAATATGCCAGCAGCGAACACGACACGCTCCTTGCCGACACCATCTGCTCTCTTTTCCAGCTGCGCTTCCGCACGTCTCCGCTTTTTTCCCCCGTGCTCTACATCACGGGAAAGCTCCGCTACGGCCAGGAGCGGTACGACGAGGCGATCCAGATTTTTTCCCAGATTTCGCCCAAGTCCTCTTCGTATCTGCAGGGCCAATTCCTCAGCGCATTGTGCTACATCCAGAAAAAGGAGTGGGAGAAGGCCCTTCTCATCCTCGGGTTCGTGCGGAAAAGCGCGTCCGCGCCCGCTGTCGCAAACGAAGCGTGCATCCTGATGGCCGACATTTATTTGAACAAGGCCCAGTACCAGACGGCGCTGCAGTATTACAAGAGCGTGCCGCGCTCGGCAAAGCGGTATTTTTACACGCTTGTCAAGATTTCGCGCGTGTATATTGAAACCGGGCAGTACGCCAAGGCCCGCGACATCGCCAAGGGTTTTATCCAGAAGAACAGGGCCAACGAATATTTCTTCGAAATGGTGTCCGTCCTCGATCAGGCCTACACCAAACTCAAGGACAAGGCAAACTCGGAGCGGATCCAGGGGATCATTTTCCAGCAGCTTAAAACGGCAAGGCTTTCCTTTGAGATTTACGATGAATTGAGCCACGTGTCCGACATGGTGCGGATATGGCAGGTCATCGAATTCAAGGCCATCCAGCAGAAAGACGACGCCCTGCTCGCCGCGGGCCGCCGGAACGTTGACGAGCTCAACACGCTGGGCCAGAAATACCGGGACCTGCTCCTTGACATCGGCTTCATCAGTTCCGCAAAAGAGGACGAGGGCGTCCCGGGCCTTGCGGAACGCCGGTATCTCGATATCCTCAAGGACAAATCGGATAAACTGCACGACACCATGGCCGTCGTGGAAAAAATTGCGGACAGTCTCAAAAACAACCTTGTGGTCAGGACCGACGATACCGTTTCCACCGCGTTTCTTGCGAAACTGGCGCCAGGCTTCGACAGCCTTAGGGGGCGGTACGGGGCGGTGGTGCGCGAGGAACAGCTTGTGCTCAAGGAATGCCTCGGCGGGGTGCAGGGCATGCGTCAGGCCGACGAGAACCTCCAGGCGAAATTCGTGGACTGGGCGTTTTTACGGTATCAGGACAAAAAAGTCGAAATGGCCGCCATGAACAAGGAAATTACGGCCTCCAAGCAGACAAAGTCGGTAAAGGACTCGGTGGCGCAGAAGGGCGGCGGGGCGGCAAAGGCGTTCTCCGCCAGGGACATCGACAAGCTGCAGCGCGCCCTTGTCGAAGACCGTGCCATGCTGACAAACCACATCACCTCCATGCAGTATGTGTATCCCCAGAGCACCTACATCCCGCAGCTGCTCTTCAGGCTCGCGGAGCTGTATTTCGACCAGGCGGCCGACGATTTCGACGTGAAGCTGCGCGCATACGAGAAGAAAATGGCCGAGGGGAAAGACACCGCCGGCCTCGCGTTCCCCGATTTCGATTTGAAGAAGGTGATTGACACGTACGACTATCTCGCCCGCATCTATCCGCGCGACCCGCTTGCGGCCGCCGCCCTTTTCTACAAGGCGCTGTCGCTGCAGAAGCTCGGCGAGTACGATAAGGCGAACGACGCGCTGCTCGAGCTCACCGGCAATTATCCCGAAAGCGAATATTACGTCGAGGCCAACATGAACATCGCGCGGTATTATTTCGAGCACCCCAAGATACAGGGCGGCAAGGGGTACAAGCTCGCCGAGGAGACCTATCACAAGGTGCTTTACTTCAGGGAACATCCGCAATTCGTGTCCGCGCTCTACAGCCTGGGCTGGTGCTATTACATGGAGGACAAGTACGATGAGGCCATCGGGGTGTTCAAGTACCTGGTCGAGGAAGTGGCGCTCGATTTCGACATCACGAAGCTCGACGAGAAGAAGCAGGTGAGCAACCCGCTCCTGCGCGACGAGGCCATCGACTACATCGCCGTGAGTTTCGACGAGGAGAGCCGCATGGACGACGCGGTGAAGTTCCTTTCGCTCATCGGCAATGTCGATTATGCGGCGCTGGTGCTCAAGCGCATCGCGGAACTGCGCGCTGAGGACATGGACTATCGCGCCGCCGTGCGCGTGTACAAGCGCCTGATCGCCGAATACCCGCAGAGCATCGCGGCGCCCGACGCGGCGGTGAGCCTCATCAAGAACTACGAACTCATGAACCTTCCCGACAGCGCCATGAAGGAGCGCGAAACGTTTTTCGCGCAGTATTCGAAGGGCGGACAGTGGCAGGAGCTCGTGTGGAAGCGCGATTCGCTCCTCATCCCGAGGGTGGATTCAATCGCCGTGTCGATGGGTCTTTTCATTTCGGACGCGAGCTACCGTATGGCCGACGCGAAGAAAGACCCGGCTGGCTATGCGTCCGCCGCCAAATATTACAGCGCCCTGGTGCAGAAATATCCCTCCGACAGGCGCGCGTCCGAAGCCCTCTGGAACCTTGCGGTGCTCCTGGACACGAAACTGGACAAAAGCGCAGACGCCTACATGCAGTATCTCGCCTTTAGCAGGCTTAAAAGCGCCGACGACAAGCGCCGGGAGCAGGCCGCCCAGAACGCCATCGCCATCGCCCAGAAGCAGCTTCCTCCCGACACGGCCGCGGAGGAGGGCAAGCTCGACGCGCCGGCGCTCAAGGTGATCGAGGCGGTGAACAATTACAAGGAACTGTTCCCCGCCGGCGCGTCGATCAATTCCGTGCTGCTTTCGGTGGCGTCGGTGTACTTCAACAGGAAAATGTACGCCAACGCGGCCGAGTATTACGAGATGATCATCAAAAAGGGCGTGGTGAACGAAAATTATTACGAAGCGATGTTCCTGCTCGGACAATGCCATTCCGGCAAGGAGAACTGGGACCTCGCCGCGCAGGCCTACGAAAAGGTGTGGAAGGGCTCGACCGATTCCGCGAGAAGGGCAAAGGCCTACAAACTGCTCCTGCAGTCGCAGTTCGCAAGCGCAAAGCAGGCCTTCGCTTCCGGCGCGTTTGCCAAGGCTGGAGAGGCCTTTGCCGCCATAGACCAGAACTACGCCGGTTCGGAGTACGGCGACGTGGTGCTGTTCAAGGCCGCAGAATCGTATGAGAAAACCGAAAATTGGCTCAAGGCGTGCGACAGCTATTACCGGCTCAAGAACAGCTATCCAACGTCAAAGCTGGCGCCGAGCGCGCTGTTCAACGCGGCCACCGATTACGAAAAGGCGAACAAATTCGACAAGGCCGCCGAGGCATACGAGCTTCTGGTGGCGTCGTACCTTTATTCCGACAAGTCAAAAGACGCCCAGTTCAACCTCGGCCTGTGCTACGAAAAACTCGGCAAACTCGACAAGATGGCCGAGGCCAACGAGCGCTATTCGCAAATGTACCCCGCCGAGAAAGACGTGGAGGCAATGCTGCTCCACTCCGCCCAGTATTATTACAAGGCGAACATGTTCGAAAAGGCCATCAACGCCTACCGGAACTTCGTCAAGCGTTTTGCGCAGAGCCCCAAGGTCATCGAGGCCCTTTTCATGATAGGAAAGATGTCGCTCGAAAAGCAGGACAGGGAAACCGCGGTGCTTTCGTTTTCGCAGGCGGAACAGCTCAATGCAAGGCTCGCGGCCGCCAACGCGGAGCGCAACGACTACTACGCGGCCGAGGCCGCCTATTTCATGGCAAACATGAAACGGGATGACTTCGCGGCCGTAAAGTTCGTGCAGCCCGACGCGAAGTTCAAGGCAGACCAGAAACTCAAGACCCAGCTTCTCACCGAAGCGACGAAGGCATATGAAAAGGTTGTCCAGTACCGGAGCGAGCGTCTGTTCGAGGCGGCGTACCGGATCGGCCAGATGTATGAAGATTTTGTCGACGCATGGAAAAACCAGGAGCGTCCGAAGCTCGTACCGGTAAAGCTCGCGGTACTCGAGAGGGACATCGCGCAGGCCGCGGCCATATTGATCCAGAAATCATTCGCCCCCTATAAAAAGGTCATTGAAATCGGGGCCGGGTTCGACTCCCTCAACGCGGATCAGAAAATATGGGTGTATAAGGCAAAGGTGGGTCTTGCTAAAAACATGCTGGCCGCGGGCCAGTCCCTATCGGAATCCTATCTGGCAATGCAGAACGCGCCGGTGCCGCCCGAAATCAAGGGCAAGCCGCTGTATTATTACCAATACCTCAAACAGGTGCTCGACGCGGTGGCGCCCATGAAGGCTCAATCGCGCGCGTTTTTCCTCTCGTCCGCAAAACAGCTCGATTCCATGGGCCTCAAAGGTGAAAACAGCGAAAAATGCCTATCCGAGTTTTACCAGGTCAATTACCTTATCGGAAACGAATACGCAAAGATGGCCGAGAAGATCCTCAAGGATCCCGAAATCCCGGCCACCCTGTCGGCCCAGGAAAAAGAAGACCTTTCGTTCCAGCTCGAAGATGTCGTGTACGAACTGCAGGACAAGGCGATTTTCAACTACGAAGACGCCCTGGCCGTGCTTAAAAAGGAAAATTTGCAGTCGGGCGAGTGGTACGACAAAATTTTGCTCGGTCTGGCCCGGCTCTCGCCTGAAAAATACGGCAAGGCCGTGTTCAAGCGCGTTGTCTACGTCGTTTCCAAGGACTGGGCGGTCCGCGGGGACAGCATGCCGGGTTGGCGCTCAAACGACATACCCGTGGAAGGCTGGAAGCCGGCCGCGGAGCTGCAGGGACTTACCAGCATCGTGGCCGGCATGACCGCGCCGTACATCTGGCACCCGGACACCAGCGCCAGGAACATTTATTCGTGGCAGCATGTGTTTTTATCCGGTCAGCCGCGTGACGCCATGTTCTACATCCGGGTGAGCGGCAAATACTGGCTGTACATCAACGGCACGCTCACATCGAGCGACACCGTTGGCGCCCGGAGCCCGCAAAAACTCGACAGCATAACGGGCATACAGTCCCTTGTCAAGGGAGGCGGCAACGACATCAGCATCCACGTCATCAACGTAGATTCCACGTTCAAGGGCATTTCGGTGGTTTTTGTCACGCTGCTCGACACGACCCAGCATTTCAAGCCGTCGGGGAAATACCCGTTTAAACAGCCGGCGCAGGAGGAGGCCGCACCCGCGCCTTCGTCCGCTCAAAAGGAAGCGCCGGGGCAGAAGGCGTCGCCCCTGGCCCAGGAAAAGAAGTCTGCCGCGGCGGCCGGAACCCCGCTCCATGAAAGGAAAGAAGCCGCGGCGCCGGGTGCGCCGAAAAAGAAAGCGGCGCCGAATTTCCTGGAAAGGTTATTCTCGAAAGGCCCAAAAGACACATCCGAAGCGGCAAAGTACAAAACCAGCAAGGACGTGATGAATGCCGTGGTTGAATATCAGAAAAAGAGCGAACTTCTCACGTCGGAAATCAAAAAGGAACGGCTTGAGGTGCAGAAACTGCGCATCAAGGGAGAAGACCTTGACGAACAGATTAGAAAAGTGAAAGATGAAATTGCGGCGATGAAGAAGAAGCCGGAGGGAGCGGGGAAAGGTAAATAAACGAGGTTGTTATATTTAGGCGGGGGAAGAATCCCCCTGGCCTCCGGCTTCCGGCACTGCGTGCCGGCGATCCGGAGGCACACCCCCTCCTGGGTGGCCCCAGGGTTCCTTCTGCTGCTAGATTCAAACTCTATTGACAAGGGGCACCCGCGAATTGTAGTTGATTGAATAAAGGGTGTTTGTTGATAAACACGCTTTAAGGCACAATGCAGATATTTGACTGTTGACTAATGCTTTTTTCTTCGCGTTAGGCAGGACTGGAGGTCGCGCTGGAGCGCGATGCCGACCGGACCCGCCTTTTTTAGGGACATGCATGTCTCTAAAAAAGACACCGGGCCGTGGCGGCCCGAGGCCCGCGGCCGAGACCGGAGCCGGAGCGCCGGAGGCGCGGAGACCACCGCCGCAGGCGGCCCGAAGGGCGCGAAGCGTGAACGAGGGCCGACCCGAGCGGAGCGAGGGGAACGCCCAGATAATTCATTTTTTATAACATTATTGCTTTATGAAATTAAAAACTCCTTACTACCTAATTGACGAACGCAAGCTCCTCAGGAACCTGAAAATCATCAGGCATGTCCGCGAGGCTTCGGGCGCGAAATCGCTGCTCGCGCTCAAGTGCTTCTCCGCGTGGGCCGTGTTCGGCCTCATGAAGCAGTACATGGACGGCACGACAAGCAGTTCGCTGTACGAGGCAAGGCTGGGGCATGAGGAATTCGGCGGGGAAACACACGCATATTGCGTAGGGTATACAAGAGAAGAAATCAGGGCGGTCAGGAAATTCGCGGACAAAATCATTTTCAACTCGGTGTCACAGCTCGAAATGTTCCACGGCGAAGTGCGCGGCCGTAAGCTGGGCCTGCGGGTGAACCCGCGCATCAGCTATTCGCATTTCGACCTTGCCGACCCGGCCCGGCGCCGGTCGCGGCTCGGCGTTGTTGACACAAAAGAATTGCTCGCGCACGCGCCGCTCATCAGCGGCGCGATGTTCCACTTCAACTGCGAGAACGACGACTTCGGGCATTTTTCGAAATCGCTCGACACCATTGGCCGCGTTTACGGGAAACTGCTCGAAAAATTGGAGTGGATAAGCCTTGGCGGCGGGCTGTATTTTACGAAACAAGGCTATCCGGTGGAGAGGTTCTGTCAAAAGCTGGCGGCGTTCGGCAGGCGATTCGGGGTGCAGATTTACCTTGAACCGGGGGAGAGCGCGATAACGAGGTCGGCCGAGCTCGTGACCAGCGTGGTTGACATTGTCCGTAACGGGGCCGATATCGCGGTCGTGGACGCCAGTACCGAGGCGCACATGCTCGACCTTCTTATCTATCACACGCCGGCCAAAATGGACATCGCCGGCCGCGGCAGGTTTCCATATCAGGTGGCAGGGCGCTCGTGCCTGGCGGGAGACGTCTTCGGGACCTACCGCTTTCCCCGCCGGCCCAGGCCCGGAAGCATCGTGCGTATCGCGGACGCGGCAGGCTATTCGATGGTGAAGAAGAACTGGTTCAACGGACTTTCCATGCCGTCAATCGTGGTGAAAAAACTCGACGGGTCGCTTTTTGTTGCCCGCCGGTTCGGGTATAAAGATTTCAAAAACAATGTATCGTAAGAAGGGCAGCTCATCATGAAGAGAAACGTCCTGATTATCGGCGCGGGTGCCGTGTCGCATGTCGCGGCGCACAAGTGCGCCCAGCACAACGATGTTCTGGGAGACATCTGCATCGCGTCGCGGACCCAGTACAAATGCGACGCGATCATCGACAGCATCGCGCGCAAGAACAGCGTCAAAAACAAGGCGGGAAAGCTGTATTCCCGGCAGGTCGACGCGCTCGACGTTCCCGCAACGGTCAAGCTCATCAAGGAGACCAATTCGCAGATCGTGCTCAACCTCGGGGCCGCGTTTGTCAATATGTCGGTACTCGAGGCGTGCATCCAGGCCGGCGTCACGTATATGGACACGGCCATCCACGAGGAGCCCGACCGCGTGTGCGAAGACCCGCCGTGGTACGGCAATTACGAGTGGAAGCGCAGGGACCGCTGCAAGCAGCGCGGCATCAACGCCATCCTCGGCGTGGGGTTCGACCCCGGCGTGGTCAACGCCTACTGTGCGTTCGCGGTAAAGCACCACTTCGACACCATCGACACCATCGACATCATGGACGTGAACGCCGGCAACCACGGAAAATATTTCGCCACCAACTTCGACCCGGAAATCAATTTCCGCGAATTCATCAAGGTGTGGACATGGATAGACCGCAAATGGGTGTGCAAGCCCATCCACGACGAAAAGATGGTGTATACGTTTCCCGTGGTGGGAAAACAGACAGTGTACCTTAACGGCCACGACGAACTGCATTCGCTTTCCAAAAACATCGACGCGAAAAGTATCCGCTTCTGGATGGGATTTTCCGACCACTACATCAACGTGTTCACCGTGCTCACCAAGATAGGCCTGCTGAACCACCAGCCCGTGATAACGGCGGAAGGACTCGAAGTGGTCCCGTTAAAGGTGGTGAAAGCCTGCCTGCCCGACCCGAGCACGCTCGCCCCGAACTATACGGGAAAAACGTGCATCGGCAACCTCATCAAGGGAAAAAGAAGCGGCAAGGAAAAGGAAATCTTCATTTACAACATCTGCGACCACCAGGAATGCTACAACGAGGTGGAATCGCAGGCCATCAGTTACACCGCGGGCGTGCCCGCCGCTGCCGCGGCCCTGCTCGTTGCCAACGGCACCTGGAACCCGCGCACCATGGTGAATGTGGAAGAACTTGACCCGGACCCGTTCCTGGCGCTCCTCGACACCATGGGCATGCCCACGGAAATCAAATATATCAAGCCGCCCAAGGCGCAGGCGATAAAAGACCTGAAGGTGTTGCCGGCAAAGACCAAACCCAAGGCGGTGAAATCCCCGAATGCGGCAAAGGCGGACGCCGCGACAGGGGTGAGCAGCTAAAAGGTGATAAAAAGGCGTCTGCTTGGCCCTCCGTTTTTGACGGAGGGCTTTTTTTTAGGGATTCGTGGAAGGTGGCAGGCTAGAAAAGAGACGAAGCAACGCAGATAGGGCAGGCTGACCCAGAGCACTCGTCGTACAGTACAATACGGTGAAAAAATGGAATGGAATTAAAAACATGCAACGTGCCATAAACGTGTGCTGTGGCCGGATCGCGACATGACGCCGCCACGAAGTTGACGGCGACGGAGCGTCAAACGGGCCATTGCATCACTTTATGTGTTGGTGGAATGTAAACCGGAACGCTACCATAATGTAATGTCTTTCGCGGCGGCTCTTCTGCCTTTCAAGGCATCCCTGAAGAGGGAGAAGTATACTCTGACGAGTACTTCGCACGAAGGGGTAAGGCGGCGGCCCTCATTAATAGTATCAAGATATTTAAAACTGATACTATTAATAGCTCAAGCTTCGATCTGTTCCCATTGTGCATCCCGCCCTTTTCCCATCGAACGTATTTTTTTCTTTTTAGAAAGTTCAGATAGAGCCCGCTTTAATGTAGGATAACTTACGGTTGGGCAAGCACGCTGTACGTCACTTATTCGAAAGCGAGAAGGAAGACGAAGAATGGCATTTTCCACCATTTCCCGTTTTGCCCCTTGGACTTTTGTGATAGTTCCCACTCTTGCTTCAAAATCCTTATATGCGGCGGTAAGCATTCCTTGGAAATAATTCCACCATGGCCTGAGATCGTGCTCGCCTTTATGCCATCCTTGAGAGCTTTTGTAAAGTGATTCGTAATATGTTTCCTTGCTCGCTTCAATAATTCGTTCAAGACTTATGTAACGACCTACCTCATAACCGGCTTGATAAAGAAGCAACAGGGTAAGTAGTCTACCAATACGCCCATTTCCATCCATAAAGGGATGGATACATTCGAAATCAAGGACGAACGAAGCAATGAGAAACAGCGGGTCGCTGTTTTCTCTTTCAATTGCCTTTTTGTAAAGTGTGCAAAGCTTGGCTATGTATTCAGGCGTTTTGAGTGATGAAACCGGTTGATAACGAATTACTTGTTTGCCATCATTTCTTACTTCGTAAATTGCATTGTCTTTTTCTTTCCAATGACCGGCTTTTTCACCAGTGTAACGATACATCTGCCGATGAAAATCCAAAATTACCGAAGGAGAAACATCATATTTTTGCGGATGTGTGTGAATCGCAGCAAGAACGTCTCTGTAACCTGCCACTTCCTGTTCTGATCGGTCGGAAGGCTTTGACTTTTTGAGAACAAGACTATCGATTCGTCCTGGTGCAACTTCTATACCTTCTATCCGATTTGAGGACTCGGCGCTCTGAATGATTGCTGTTTTCCGAAGACTATCGAGCACCTCGGGAGTCTGATGTTTAAAGAGTACTTCACGACCACGATATTCCCCGATAATGCGAATGGTTTTCAGGGCCGCATGATTAAGTGGTGTTTCAAGAAAGTAATCGAATTCAAAAGACTTCATAAGTCAGCTCCAATGATCGGTTCTTTAAGAGGAAAAGGCTGTCTACTAAAAATAGCCTTTGCATTTTCAGGAATTAAATTTCATTCCATATTTCCCGGCGCCTATCAACTCAATCGTTTCGGTTTATTTCCCCGCCAACGTTTGCAAAACGCAAGACGTTGGCCTGATAGCGACATGACGCCGCGAGCGAAGCGGAGACGGCGACGGAGCTTCAAACAGGCCAATGTGCCGAAGGCCAAGGGCGGCTTTGCGCCCGCTGCTTGCTTTTGCTGTTAGTTGCTGTGTTTGCGCTGCTACCAAAGCGTTTCTTTTCCGCCGCCTCTTTAGCTTTTGTCATTTTCAGACTTCTTGCCGCGCCTTCTTGATTTTAAGCTGCCTTGGCTTAGGAACGATGCCAAGGTAATGGAAAAAGACAGGAGCCATTATTTCTTGCTCTCAAAAATCTCTATTTCTTCTGCGGTAAGACCATAAAGTTCGTAGACGAGTTCGTCAATACTGCGATCTGTAGAATCTATTTGGCGTTGGAGAAGTATTTTTTCATGGTCCGTTTTTGCGAGGGGAAGTTTATTGTTAAGTTCAATCATTAAAGAAACAAGTGCTTTCATTGCCATACACGAAGCTTCGCCGATTGATTCTAACCTAGGAATAGTGACCCCAAGCAATGTTTTCATATTTATTTTGGGGTATACAACACGATTAAGATTGATGTTACCCTCGGCTAATAAGTGTCCAAAATATTTTGAAGAAATAACCCCTGTAATAAGATAGACATACTTCTCGTTAATCGGAGAAATGGGTTTAATCGTTATTAAATCAGAATTGCAAATTGCAGTATCGTGAAAAATATTCGTCTTTAACCGGAAAGGATTAAGGGCAATAATTCGTTGAATAATTATACGAGTACCTGTAAAGACAGATAGCTCTCTTGGTTCTGCAAGATTTTTCCCGTACCGAATATAGCTTTGGCATTTTTTAACATGAAAAAAGCCGCAATCAGACGCAGTATAATAAGGCAAATCCTTGCTTGTTTTTGGAATCGGAAGGTTGTATGCCTTTTCAGAAATTATCGCAGCTGTTTGTGGCGGAATACCGTAACCTTTTCTGTAAGGAACTACCCCCATATATGTCTGGAAATATGAACCAAAAATTGCAAGGTTACTATTATGCCGTTGAAACGAAAGCTTGTAGGCGGTTTCTTCTAAGGGGGTGAATAATCTTGGTTTTGAAATGTTATTTAAAAGCGTTGGTGAGTCAGTCAATTTACTTAAAAAATTAACCGATGTTGTATTCCCGCCTTTTGAGATAATGAGAATTGCGCAAAATACAGTTGCATCTGAAAAAACATTCTTAACATCTAATATGCTTAGAGTATTGTTTTCAGTAAAAAGATGTTTGCGAAGAGATGCATCATGATCGGTAGACAAAAAGTAATTTGGAATAATGAAAGAAAATAACCCCTTATACCTTAATAAATGGAATGCCTTTTCAATAAAGAGGGCAAAGGTGTTTTGTCGAAAGGTAGAAAATTTATAGTGGGATTTGAAATAATCAATATTAGATTGGCTAATTATTGCTTCTCTTTGATGAATATAAGGCGGATTACCAATTACAACATCAAACCCGCCGTTTTTAATTATCTCAGGAAAGCCACGCTTACCATCCCAATCGAAAGCATTAATTTTAAACTGCTCTTCATCGTCATCATCACCATATAATGGCAATTTTTCCTGCACACCCTGAAATTTGAAATAATCTGACCCGATCAATGAATTTCCACATTTAATATTATTTTCCAAATCCGGCAAAGCCCGTTCATGCCAAAGCGTCATTTGTTGTGCGAGCGATTGTTCGTTTTCCCCCTCCAAAACTTTTAAAAGTAATGAGAGTTTTGTAACTTCCACTGCCTGAGAATCAATATCTACGCCGTGAATGTTGTTGAGAAGGATTTTCTTACGTTCAGATGTACTTAACCGCAATTCACCGCTGAAAACCTTGGTGAGTTTTGGTTCTTTACCTTTAGAATTTTTCTCAATTCCATCCTTGATATACCAATCGCGGTGGTAATCCAATAAAAATTGGTATGCTTGTATAAGAAATGTGCCTGACCCACAAGCCGGATCGAGTATTTTCAGTTTTTCAATTTGCTTTGGTGTTTTGTCTTCAATCAGATTCCCGACAGTGTTTTTTACGATATAATCAACAATATAAGTGGGAGTGTAAAAAACACCGCCTGCTTTTTTTACTTCTGGTTTGTCTTCAACTTTTGCCTGATGTCCGGCGGTTAGCCGGATGACTTTGCCTAAGAATTGTTCATATACCTGGCCGAGGATATCAGCAGGTAAAACGGAAAATTCGTAAGGACTATCAGGGTAATAAAGATTGGTGATAATTTCTTTTAATGGTTTGTCATCAATTTTAAGGGAAAGCGTCAGAGTGTCAGGAGGTTCCGCCCGCCCTTTTTCATCTCTGAAATGGAAAAGTCCAGAATTGTAGATATCATCAGCCTTCTGGAAATTCTGACGCATACGCGCATAAACATTTTCACCGTTCAAAAGAGACATTAGTGTGCCGTAATGCTCAATTCCACGATCTTCACAAATTCTAAGGAAAATTATCCGATCAATAGTACGTTGAACGGCAAAATTTAATTCCCTCTGGCTCAATTCAGGATTTTTAAGTGCAATACTACGGGCAAGGATGTCACGCCATCGTTCGATTTCGCAAAGAAATTCGTTGTCAACTTCAGAAGTTCCTTTTTTACCTTTTGCGGTATCGGCGTATTTATCAAAAGACCCTTTTAGTATTGAATCCTTTGAAAAAATAGAAGCAATCTCATCCCAACGAGATTCATACTCTTCATAGCGGATATACAGTATTCGCCCGACACTTGCCTTATCATTTTTATTCGGCTTTATTCGGCAATCATAAACTGCAAATTCCTCAAAATCTGTTAGAATGGATAGTGGTAATTTACCTGACCACGCATACCTGCGTAGCTGAAAAGCCGGGCTAGTATCGTCTTTAATATTTACATAAGGCTTTTTAGCCTCAACAAAAAACTTTCGGGTTCCACCTACGCGGAAAGAATAGTCAGGGGCTTTTGTTGCAGTGCCAACCTTTACAGCGTCTTCGTGAATGACTTCTTTGTAGGCTTCAGCATGGCCTTGTTTGTTTGAAACATCCCAACCGAGAGAATCAAAAAAAGGATCAAGAAATTCTCTCCGTAACTGTGTTTCATTATAGCTGCTTGATTTGTAGGATTCGAAGTTCTGGTCAAACCGTTTAATCAAAGAAATAATATTTTTAGGTGCAGACATTTCCTATCCTTTTATTTTTTCGCCGCATTTATGCGGATTCTCTTGGCGCGGCACTATTAAAGGAAAATAGATTTAAACCCAAATTAACTCTAATTTTCTTCGGCGGCGGCTATCAATTTCATTCAGCGCAAACATTGCAACTAACGTTCCACGCATTGCCGAAGTTGCCGCATTGGCGACATGACGCCGCCAGCGAAGCGGGACGGCGACGGAGCCATCAAAGCGGCAATTTGGGGCGGCTCCTTGGCCGCCCGGCATGCGTGTGTTGGTGGAACGTTTGGACACACTTGGCTTTTGTCTTGCGCCGCGATTCTGGCTATTTTTTGTTATTGTATTCTGCGGTGGCGATTCCGAATTGATTTAGAAATTGCGCCGATTTACGCCTGCGCCAAGGACGGGCGCAGGCGATTAATTGTTGATATCAACGAACAAAAAGAAGCCATAAGGCAACCACACTAACACCACCCATAGCACCATCTATTTCTTTTCTAATTTTGTCTACTGTTCCAATTTTAGAACTATGATCATCATAAACGTCTGAACCCTTTACAGAAGCAACTTTATGACTATGATCATTATAAATATCGTTACCTTTGATTGTAGCGACTTTATGACTGTGATCATCATAAATGCTATCGCCTTTAATTGTTGCGACCTTATGACTATGGTTGTCATATAGGTCGTTGCCCTTCATCTTGAAATTTGACATAATTCCTCCTCGTGATTAAGGTTTAGAGGCTAATCCGGCCTTACACCCAATTGGCTTATTCGGCTGGGTTTATATGAATAAGATGGCAATACTTTTATTTTGTTATATCCAGCCTTATGAAGTCTTTGTCTGCTTTTTGCAAGTGCTTTTTGCACCGTGTTAAATTTATCGCTGATATGAAGAAGATAAACGAAAGTTGGTTTTATTCTTGACGATTGTATTGCTCGAACAAGAAGGTTCGCGCATTGGTCATTTGACAGGTGATATGGAATTATATGGTCTGCCTTTACAAACTCGGGCACTTCATAAGAACGATCAAGCATTTTAGTGTCATGATCCGACGTAAGTAGGAGACCGTGCGAATTATGCAGATGTTGCTTAACACGTTTTCCCGGATTGCCAAAATCTGTCGCCAATGTTATTTTCTTAGTCAATTTACCGCTCTTTGCAAAAAGGCAATACCCAACGCAGCCACCAATTGAATCATGATTTACTTTGAATGGTTTAACTTTCAAAGAACCGATCCGAAATAATTTTGCCGGAAATATTCGTAAACTTGTCCTTTGATTAATTTTAGTCCTCATGGCTTTTTTAACACCGTCTGAACAATAAACAGGCACCTTACTGTCAAAAAGTTTCTCGATAGTTCGAGGTTTCATATGGTCGCCATGTGAATGCGTGATGAGAACTCCAGAAATGTCAGCTATAGTAAAGCCATTCTTAAGCAATAATTTATCCAAAATTCGCGGGCCAACACCGCAATCAATAACAAGTCTTGTGTCCGCATTCCAGACTAAGGAAATATTCCCACCTGTTGGGCCACTACGGAGAACTTGAACTTTAAGCATTCGTTTTCCATTTCGTAATCATAATTTGGAAAAATATAGGCTAAAATTACTAAAGTCTTGTTTTCCCTTTTCTTTTCAGTTCAAGCAAAACATTCAGGCCATAAAAAACGCTTTTTTCTGTTGGTATGATTCATACCTCTTGGTAATCGGTTAACGATTACCCTTACTGCTGTTGCAGCTTGAACAGATCAGACGAGCATTATTTAAGGTTGTTGACCCGCCCTTACTCCAAGGGTATTTATGGTCAACCTGCGCGTCATCATATTTCAGCAACTTCTTACACTTGGTATTTTTTAAAGGGTTTGGGCACTTAGGCTTCGACGATGTTTCGAGAAGCCGTGTCCAAAGTAGCCCCTTGACATTTTCATCAAATGTTCGATTAGAATCTTTCCTTTTCAAAATGAAGCCATCTTTCAAGACCGATAAAAGAAAATTATGCCTGAATTCGCGGTTCTTCGCAGAATCGGTAGCCTGCCTTGTTGAAACCACGTATTGAAAAAGCCGTTGGTCGGAAGCTGAAAACCTGGGTGAATTATACTTTTTTACATTAGGTTCAAGCGCTTGTATCCGCTTTGAAAATGTGAGTAAAAATGTTCCAGCCGTTCTATTGCTTTTTCGGTCTGTAGTAACGTAATGCTTCTGATAAAGAGATACGAGGATAACAAAAAGCGAATAGAAATCAGATTTGTTTCTAAACTTTGTTGAGCGAAGGAGATTTCGTGGAAAAATGTCTGTTGTCCAAGAAATGATGGCGGTGAATGTTTTCTTGATTTGACGTATTTCTTTTGTGCTCCATTGATGGTTGGAAAGAAGGTCGTCAAGTTTCCGACGGCGGTCAGTAAAATGGCCAAATTGTATGGCGGTACAAAGTTCAAGAATGAATTCATGAAAAGAATATCGTGCAATATCAGTTTGGTTTATAACTCCGAATCTGGCTAAAAATAGGTTCTGATATTTTCTCTCCAGTTCGCTACCCAAATTGAAGAACGGGCCGGACGATTCTGCATGTCTAATTTCATGCCGCCGCAATGGTGAGCCAGTGGAGTTGATACGAACGAAGACTTCTTTCGACGCCACATTTCTACCAAAGAAATCAATAAGTTCTTCATATTCAATGATTGGGATTTCGTAGCGCCAGAATTTTTCAAGCAAGTTCTCGTATTCTTTTTTAACGCGCCTATTTCGCAAATCATCATAATACAACGTTTCTTTCTTACTTGTATGCGGATTTATGAATATTACTGGCAAATCTTCTTCAAATTTAATGGGGCGTAAACCGATGAAATGTAAAATCGTTTCAATCCGTTGCTTACCATCAAGGACATCATAAATATCTTTGTTAGGCCGACGTTCAAAATGTTTGTGAAAAATCAATGCCGGTATAGGGATACCATTAAAAAGGGAGCCAAGAAGAAGGCGGCGTTGCTTAAATTTCCATGCTGGCTTACGTTGATAGGGTGGTTCAAGATTTATTTGGTCATTCCTATACATGTCTCTTAAGCCACCAATTGACAGCGTGGTACACTTCACAAATCCTCCAACTTTGTTGTTAGAGCCGCACCACGATGGGGCGGCTTGTATCCGGCGCAATTTGAAATTCTTTTCAATTTATATTTTATCATTTTGCCTTTAATTTCGCCACCGCTCTTTACTGTTTTATTCTTAGCGGCGCTCTTCAAGTGTGGCCAAATTTACACCAACTAGGCGTATGATGTACTCTTAAAAATCCCCAAAAGTCTCTAATAATATATAAAAATCATGCGGCACGTTGGCCCCAAAAGTATCAAATAGTAGATACTTGTTCCTTTTTCTACGCGTTTTTGACTATCAGCTTTGTGATGCCCATGTTTTTTGCTGTTTCATAGGGCAGTTTCCATAATTTTCTGTTGCTGTAATAATCGCCGCCCGCTTTTTTTATTCTGTTTTTCAGGTCTTTTTGGTCCCACCCGACCCTTATGAACACGTCGGAACCGGTTTTCGGCCGCTTGATCCATGGGGCCTCATCCACGATCAGCTCAACGGTTGTGTAGCGTTTGCCTTTGAAACTGTCGTACCGGTATCTGACGGCCACGAGTTTGTCGCGGTAGCGCGCGGTCAGCTTTTTGGTACCCTTTGAGCCAGGTCGTAATTTCTGCCGTACTTCCATACTTATTAATCAATATTCCTGCCGTTATTCATGGCAAGCCAAATTTGGGAAGGTCAAAATTCCGCCTCCGATACGCGGGCCCAGACTCGGGATGGCAAGGTCGGAAAAATATAAAACGTTTGTTGGGACACGCCCAAAGGCATCTGAAAAAGAAAAATATCAGGGGTTTTAATAACGCGGGTTTATAATTGACAAACCGGGGATTGAAGAACCCCGCAGCAAGCTGCGAGGAATCTTCCATCCCTATGGAAAAAAACATACTTATAGTCGCTCGCTAACCCCGGAGCAAGCTCCGAGGAATCCGCTCGCTGTGGGATTGAAAAAAACGCGGCCGGGCCGCTAAAAAGACCTTACAACCTTCGGCGAAACCTCACGACCGGACAGATCAAAAATCCTCGCGTTTGATTTTCCGCCTTTTTCTCCTACGCCTGCGCCTTCCACCCGGATGTAAACACCGGCATGAGGGGCACGTAACAGCGTCAGGCACCGGTTTAAAGGTTTCTTTTGTATTCGTGCTTTCGGCAATTCGCTTTGCGTCGCCGTGATACCGTCCGTTGCCGTGAAAGAGGTATATCCGTAATCCCCGTTTGCCTGTTCGTTGAACCCCATGCCGGGATTCCCTGTTGTATAGGTAGTGTCTGTGGCCTGGCCCATTTGCACGCCGTTCTTGTACGCCGTGATAACGTTCCCCGCAATGGTCGCCTTGACAGTGTCCCCGGCTTTCGCCTGATATTGCGCGCCGCTCGGGTTGCTTAAAACGGTGTAGTTCCCCAAAGGGCCGTTCCACCGGACGATGAGCAGATAGGAATTCGGCGCGAGCGAGAAAGTGATTTCGTAGCCGTTGCACACATGCGGCGACAAGGACGACCGTAAACGAAATTCCACCTCCGGGAAATTGAAGGCGTTGTTGACATACACTATCGCCTGCGCAATCTGGTTTGGCCCCCAGGTCCCGGTCAACAGCGCCGTGGCATCTGCATAACGCGCCGGCCCGGGGTGGGGGTGGGTCTTGCCCGGCGTCGTGGAAACATCGCCCCAATCGATTCCGGTTGTTGCGCCGTTGATCCAGTTACCGCCTTCGGAAATGGGGCTTTCGGTGAGGGGAAAAGATGTTGTATATGTTCTTGACCAAGAATTTATTACTGCTATAAGGAGAATGACTGCAAGGATAGGGGGTTTATTCATGGGAGGGTTCCTTTACTTGGAAGAAATAGGCCAGGGAAGAGCGACGGCCGCAACGCCGCTTAATTTTGATTTTAATAAATTATTTTATTTTTGATAATACTTTATTACTCCGGCAACCAAATTTGCTTAAAAAGAAAACCGTTCGTGGTGAGCTTGTCGAACCATGAACGCCTGTCTACTGGCGACCGGCGGATTTACTCATATTTAATCGCCGGAGTAATAGTTGATTTAGAATCTTCCTTCTCAGGGGATAATATTGATTTGTCAAAATCAGGTTTGTCAGCAATAGCACTAAAACCACATGACAATATTGTGAACAGTATTGCTGGAGTGGCTTTCATTCGTCAATCTAAAATCTGCAATCTTCAATACCTTTCACTTCCTCACCATCACCGCCGACACTGAAACCCAAGTCCCATAATCCATTTTCAACAAATAAACTCCGTTGGAAACGAATCGCCCGTTTTGGTCTTTTTTGTTCCACACGGGCTGCATCGCTCCGGACGGCAGCGCTAAAGTTCGGATTTTTTTCCCAGATAAATCATACACCGCGGCGGAAACAGGGCGAACGGGCATGCGAAAATCGTTTTTAGCAGTCAGCGTTTTTGAGGGCACCATTCCTGCCGCGTAAAGGATTCCGCCAAGTAAGTGCTTCTGGATAAAAGGGTCCCTGAAATAATTCGGGTCGTGGCCGAAACCGGAATACCACGAGCGGCCGCCGTCGAATTCCTGGTACCACGAAAAGGGGTGCGGGTGAAAGGGATAGTTGGGGTCCAGCGACGCGTCGTTGAGCATCAACAGCACATGAAGGTTCGGGTTCGTGGCCGGGTCTTTTTTTGCGGTGCCGTTAAGGTAAAAGAAATAATATTCCTCCGCGCGAGTGATAGTGTCGCCGGTGATGAAGCTTGTTGACGGATGGGTTTTGTCCAGGACCGCCACTTTGCCCGTTTTGATGCCGTAGGGATGCCCCATGAACCACGCGCCGGTCAAATTGCCGTACCAGGGCCAGCTGTATTCGCAGTCCACCGAGCCGTGCATGCCCACGAAACCGTTTCCCGCCCTTATGAACCGCTGAAACGCCGTTTTCTGGGAGTCGGTCATTATCGGATCGCCTGTCGCATTAATGAAGCAGACCGCCTTGTATCGGGCCATGTTCGTGTCGGTAAAGGAAGCGGAGTTGTTGGATGTGTCGACGTCAAACCCGTTCGCCGCCCCAAGCGCTTTTATCAGTGAGTCAACCACGGTCCTTGTGCCGTGGTCAAATCCGGCGGTCTTGGTAAACACAAGGACCCGCGGGTTCGCGGCAAACGAAACGGTAAAAACGATTAAACAAATAAGAAATAATAGGATGGTTATTGGTCCATGAATTTTCATACGTCCCCCTTCAAGTTCGGAATGTCAGATTGGTAGATTCAAAGATACGCTAATGACTGTGGAGAAAGCAATGCTCAGGAGTGGATTAAATATTATTACTCCGGCAACTAAATTTGCTTAAAAAGAAAACCGTTCGTGGTGAGCTTGTCGAACCATGAACGCCTGTCTACTGGCGACCGGCGGATTTACTCATATTTAATCGCCGGAGTAATAATGACAGGACTAATGTCTGTTTTTTCCAGGTAACCGGGTGCATCGTGGGTGCGCCCAGCGGATGGATGAATCTTGCCGCTGCCGGTACCCGGCTGCACCCGCTCAGCGACCCAGAAGTATTTATTAATTATTTAAAAATTTATCCAATCAGCGCCAGCATCTCCCTTATCGCCTCGTCGAGCCCCGTAAGCACGGCCCGGGAAATGATGCTGTGCCCGATGTTGAGTTCTTCCATGCCGTCAATTTTCGAAACCGGCATTACATTATGGTAATTGAGCCCGTGGCCCGCGTTGACGCGGAGGCCGAGTTTGCGCGCAACGAGTGTGGCGTCACGCAGGCGCTCGAGTTCGTCAAAGCATGCCTGGCCTTTGGCGTTGGCGTAATAGCCGGTGTGCAGCTCGATATGAGTGGCCCCCGTGCGTTTTGCGGACTTGACAAGCTGGATGTCCGGATCAATGAAGAGGCTCACGATGATGTTGTTGTTATGAAACGATTCTACTGTCTTTTCAAGGTCGCGCTCTTTGCCGTTGATGTGGAGCCCGCTTTCGGTGGTGCGCTCTTCGCGTTTTTCGGGCACCAGCGTCACCATGAAGGGGAGGACGTCAATGGCGATCTTCACGATTTCGGGCGTTGCCGCCATTTCGAGGTTGAGGCGGGTGGAAACAGTCTGTTTGAGCAGGTAGACGTCCCTGTCCTGAATGTGACGCCTGTCTTCACGCAGGTGCATGGTGATGCCGTGCGCGCCGGCGAGCTCCGCGATCACCGCGGCCTGCACCGGGTCGGGCTCTTTTCCTCCGCGCGCCTGCCGTATGGTGGCGATGTGGTCAAGGTTGACTCCGAGTGTTGCCATGTATTGTCTCCTTTCCGTACAAAAGAATTCGTGTGCGAAATAATTATGTTGTTAAGTATATAATTCAGAATGGCTATAATCCAAAAATTCCTTATCCTTGTTTAAAACCAGCGAAATCATTTTTCATCCGTGCAATCCTGGTCTACTTTTTTGCTCAGTCGCCTGCGCGCTTGACTATTTCGGAAACATATACCAGCCTGATGCCGTTCTGTTTTAAAAACGGCGCCGAGGCCCTGAGCGCGTCACACAACTGCCTGCTGGCGCTGCAACGCACCGCGATGGCGCCTTTGGCCTGCGCGGCAGCTGCATAGTGTTTGATTTCGGCAAGCAGGTCCGCCGCGGCGGTTTTTTCCAGCCTGGTGTCCATTTCGGCATAAGGAAGGCCGATGGACGCCGCGAGAGACGGGGCAACGGAATTTTTAGTCGCAGGCGCCTCGATGAAATACCCGCGCTGTTTTTTAATTTCGTCGAACACGATGCCCGTGAGCCGCGAATCTTCGAGCCCGCGCGAGCCCCAGAGATTGGAAAATCCCTTTGCGTTCGGAATGTGTTTTACGGCCCCGGAAATAATCGAGTGGATTTTTTCCCTGGGGTAATCCACCATGATGGTCGCGTTTTCAAACTCCACGGGCACTTTTCCCGCGGGCTCGATCGGCAGGCGGATGATGACTTCCTTCTTGTACTGGTCGGCGAGCTGTGCGATAAGGGGGGCTTTTTTTCCCACCGGCGTAATTGACACCGAAAGAGGTTCTGGAAATGAAAGCAAAGAAACCGCGATCTGGTACGCGGTGTCTTCCAGGTTTTCAACGACAAAAGCCATGGAGGCGGTGCCGCTGAAATACCTCTCGGAATTCGAGACGATAAGCGTCACCTGCGGGTCCTTTTTTGACAAGGAAGCGTACCGTATGGTGTAGGATTGTTTTTTTTCGTCGTGAACGCAGTCGGAGACGCGGTAGGGAGTGCCGTCTGCGGCCGCAGTGAGCTGCAAAACCGTCCATTCGGGGGGCTTTCCCCTGGGGATTGCGGCCTGCAAAATGACCGCGTGGTCCTGCGGTGCTGTTCTGGCCGTGATGTCTGCCGGTCGCACTTCAAGCTCGCCGAGTTTTTTGCGCAAAACGGATTCTAAGGAAAAACGTCCGGTGCCTGTTGTATTTTTTAATGCGGTCTGCGCACCGGCGGCAACCATGGTCCGGCCGGTATTGAGCAATCCGGAAAAACGGTGGCTTTTGGCCAGCAGCAACGCCAGGCACAAAACGGAGACGGAAAAAACGATGATGGCGGCACTGTATAGCAGACGGCGAGGCAAAGGTGCTTTTTTCATAATGGCAGTCTCCCGGGGTTGTCCTGTTCCCGTGTTAAAAATACCCATTGTAGCGAGGTGAGTCAAACTGAGTGCGAATGAAAAAACAAGGGTCCCTGTGCTGCTCGGCCCAACAGCCTCGGGCAAGTCCGGTGCCGCCCTGTATGCCTGCAGGCGACTCGGTTGCGAAATAGTATCGTGCGATTCGCGGCAGATCTACAGGAAAATGGACATCGGCACGGCAAAACCCACGCATGAAGAATCGGCCCAGGTGCGTCACTGGATGATTGACATCATCGAACCGGATAAAAAATATTCCGCCTTCAATTACGCGCAGGATGCCGCGGCAATCATCCGCGAAAGGTCGGCGGCGGGCGGGCGCGTGCTTGTCTGCGGCGGGAGCGGCCTGTATTTCCAGTGCCTGAGCCAGGGGATAGGGCCCCAGGTGGCCGAAAACAAAGAACTTCGCGAGCATTACCGTGCATTGGCGGAAAAAGAGGGCGCAGTCCGGGTATATGCCGAGCTTGCTGCGGTAGACCCTGCCACCGCGTCACAGAGCCACGCATCGAACCTCAAGAGAAATATCCGCGCGCTCGAGGTGTATCACGGCACCGGCGCCCCCTTATCCGAACTTAAAAAACATATGATACCGCCGAATGATTTCGTTTTTGACATTATGATCCTGTCCCGGCCCCGGGAGGAATTGTATTCCCGGATCAACGCTCGGGTCGATGACATGATGAAAAAAGGTCTATGGGACGAGTTCCTGTCGCTCCGCAGTCAGGGGTACGACAGGCAATCGCCGGGGCTTTTTTGCGTGGGCTACAGGGAGCTGTTTGACGTTGAGGAAAAAAAGGCAACGCTTGCAGAGGCTGTGGAAAAGATAAAGCAGAACACGAGAAATTATGCAAAGCGCCAGATAACGTGGTTCAGACATCAGGTGAAGGGGAGGGACGTGGAGGCGGGAGAGAACGCGAAAGATAAAGTGATGAAGATGATGGAAGAATATTTTAAGGAATAATTTTTATTTTCTTTTGTTGATAGACATATGATTTAAAAAAGAAAATTAAAAATTTTATTGTTCGCAGAGCGGATGCGGCCGGGTACCGGCAGCGGCAAGATTCGTTTTTCCGTTGGGCGCACCCGCGAGCATTTAGTTAACAGAAACGAGCTGTATTTTTATATCGCCGCGAAGCGGCATACCTATGAGGTTGCGTTGCGAAGGGGCGACGCCGCGCGAGCGCCAGATGAGCGCATTAGGCGCGCCCCTTTGCTGGAAAGGGTGTGCCCCCGGATCACCGCCGCAGCGCGGCGGAAGCTGGGGGCCAGGGGAAACCCGATAGGGTGTCCCCACCAGAGTAACATCCTTATCTTTTCTCTGGTAAAAATCCTTAAACAGTAGTATAATCACTTTTAGATACCTAACATTCCAACCAACAATTCGGGCCGCAGAAAACACCTTCAGCTAGCGGCATGCGATAATTTACCAATGCAAGAAAGCAAATGTTTCCCGGAACGTGCAGTAATTGTGTGGAACCTGTTCTGACGAAAGGAGTCTGTGCGGATGAACAACGATGATTCACCGAGAGGAAACTCGGCCAATTCGGGCAGCCGTAATATGGGTACTCAAAAATATCCGGAAAAAATGCCGAACTACAGTCCGAGCACCGCTTTTAATTACAGCCCCGGAACGGGGATCAACGGCGGCCAGCTGCATCCCCGGCATAGAAACGACAGGTTCAAGCGGGAATCGCCCAGCATGTCCGACCGGATTGTCAAGCAGAACGACATCATCATCCGGCTGCTCAAGGAGATCCGCGACAGGCTGCCTGCGCCGGCATTTCAGGAGCAGAAAGCGGATGCGGCCGCAACGGACGCCGGCGCGCCGGCCCCCGACCCTGATGCTGCTGAAGATGATGAAGCCAGGAAAAAGGCCGAAAGCCAGGATCAGGATACCTTTCAATAAAAACTGGTAGTTTCCCGCAGGCTGTTTTTCTATTATTTTCATCTAATGCCTTCTTTGCGCGCCAGATTCCTGCTGATTGTTTTTTTTACCTGTTGTTCCATCCCAGCACGCGACACCCTTTCCTGCGGTTTTCCCGTTGCCGCGGAATTCACCGAGGATGCAATCACCCTTTCGTGGGGGCAGTATCCCGGAGCATCGTCCTTTAATATTTACGCGGACTGCGGGAACGGTTTTAAAAAGGCCAACTTTACACGGGTGGCGTCGCGGAACCGTTTTACCCTGCTCTGGATGGAGGAAAATGGAAAAAAAGAGCGCATTGTCAAGGGAAACAGGATCGAGTGCCGCGTGGTGCCGCTTTTCCCCCGCGTAAAGAATGGCGACACCACCTATCAGGAGGGGGCTCCAAGCTGCCCGGTTAAAAACGATTTTTTCAAGGGATTTTCAAACGTGCTCTCCGACACCGCCTGCGCGCGGATCCTCAAGGACAGGCAGCAGACGAAAAGAATATTCGCAACCGCCGTGTCGGTGCCGCGCGCCGCGTTCTGCTCCCAGTACGCGCGCCTGGCCCGCGACATCTATGCCGCATATTCGGCAAAAATAGATCCCAAGGACGAGGGGGCGTGCGTCCCGTTTTCGACCCTGGTGGCCAAGTATTTCACCCACAAGGGGATTGCGTGCTATCGCGCACAGGGGGTGTTCGTCGGCGCGTTCCACAGTTTCAACATCATCGTGATTGACAGCGTGGAATATATCCTCGATTTCACCGCCGACCAGTACGTGCCCCGAAGTGCACCGGTGTTCATGCCGCGCGATTGCTGCTTTGCGGATTCGACAGGCGCGCCAACGTCGCGCCCCGGGGGAATTTACACCAAGTTCTACCAGATAGAAAAGGTCTATTCGGCGGACCAGATCGCCTTTACCGAAATCCCCAAGGCACGGGAGTACCAGCAGTTTCTGGACAGTCTGGAAAAAAAGTAGTACCGTTTTCTCCATTTGCCAAAAGAGTTGGGCGTTCCCCCGCTACGCGGGGTCGGTCTCCCTCCGGGCTCGGCTGTTCGCCTCGTTGCCGGATCGCCCTTATGCCTTGCGGCAGGGCCGACCGGCAATGCGCTTCGGCGCACCACTTCGGTCCACCTAACGCGTCGAGCAGCCTTCATTTGTTAACGAACTGCCGCAACTCCAATCGGAACAATAGTGGCGTTACTAAAAAAATCATCTTTACAATTAAGACTGTCGTTCGCGGGTGCGCCCAACGGATGTGTGAAGCTTGCAATTGGTGGTACCCGGCCGCACCCAGGAGGGGGTAGCGTAGTACCGGCAGGATGCCGGGACGAAGCGAGGGGGAAACTTCCCCCGACAAAATAGTATTGTATATGTCTTGTAATTATTATCTTGAATACCCGCCTTTTATCAACGATTTTTCTAATACGTGCGTGTTCAGAGATTTCATGAAGGGATATAATATGCAAATAAAATTGCGAAGCGCGACAACCACCCAGGGCAGGAGAATGGCCGGCGCCAGAAGCCTGTGGCGGGCAAACGGTATGAAGGAAAACCAGTTCGGCAAACCGATAATCGCTATTGTCAACTCGTTCACCCAGTTCGTTCCCGGGCACGTGCACCTGCACGAAATAGGCCAGCATATCAAGAAACTCATCGAGGCGCAGGGGTGTTTCGCCGCGGAGTTCAATACCATCGCCATCGACGACGGCATTGCCATGGGGCACAACGGCATGCTGTATTCGCTGCCGTCACGCGAACTCATCGCCGACAGCGTGGAATACATGATGAACGCGCATATGGCCGATGCCATGATATGCATTTCCAACTGCGACAAGATCACGCCGGGCATGCTCATGGCCGCCATGCGCCTCAACGTGCCTTCGGTTTTCGTGTCGGGCGGCCCCATGGAGGCCGGCCTGTGGAACGGGCGGAAGTACGATCTCATCGACGCCATGGTCATGTCGGCAGACAACGCCGTGCCGGACAAAGACATCGCCGCGATCGAATTCGCGGCATGCCCGTCGTGCGGATCATGCTCGGGCCTCTTTACCGCCAATTCCATGAACTGCCTTAACGAGGCGCTCGGTTTTGCTTTACCGGGCAACGGCACCATACTTGCCACGCACAAAAACAGGGTGCGTCTGTTCGAAAACGCGGCGCGCCGCATCGTGGAGATAACAAAGGCCTGGTACGATTCGGGCGACCAATCCGTTCTGCCGCGCTCCATCGCCACGCGCAGGGCGTTTTTCAACGCCATGGGCCTCGACATCGCCATGGGCGGCTCCACCAACACCGTGCTGCATCTGCTTGCCATCGCGCACGCCGCGAAAGTCAAGTTCACCATGAACGACATCAACGCGCTGTCGAAAAAAGTCCCGGTGCTGTGCAAGGTGGCGCCGAGCTCGCAGTATCATGTCGAGGACGTCAACCGGGCTGGCGGCATCATGGGCATCATGGCCGAACTCGCCAGGGCCGGGCTTCTCGACACGGGCGCGGGCCATGTCGCCGGCGGCACCCTTGGAGGCGTAATACAGAAGAACGACATCATGGGCCCCATGGTGACCAACGAAGCGCTTGAAAACTACCGGAGCGCGCCGGGCGGGGCCGCGCGCAACCTGATGCTTGGTTCCCAGGGAACAATGTATCCGGAGCTCGACAAAGACCGGCAGAAGGGCTGCATCCGCAGTGCAAAAACGCCGTACAGCAAAGACGGCGGCCTTGCCGTTCTTTTCGGCAACATTGCGCAGAAAGGCTGTGTGGTCAAAACCGCCGGTGTTGACGAATCGATATTCAGGTTCGCGGGCCCAGCAAAGGTGTTTCATTCGCAGGAACAGGCTTCAAACGGCATCCTGGCCGGAAAAATCAAGGCCGGCGACATCGTTGTGATAATCTACGAAGGCCCCAAAGGCGGTCCCGGCATGCAGGAAATGCTGTATCCGACGTCTTATATCAAGTCAATGCACCTCGGCGCGAAATGCGCCCTTATAACCGACGGCCGGTTCTCGGGCGGGACATCCGGATTGTCAATAGGCCACGTGTCGCCCGAAGCCGCGGCGGGCGGAAACATCGGTCTGGTTAAAAACGACGACATCATAGAAATAGACATACCCAACCGGAAAATAAACGTGAAGCTCACTGCGGCGGAATTGTCAAAACGCAGGAAAGCGGAAATGAAAAAAGGGAAAAGCGCGTTCAAGCCGAAACGAAAGCGCGTGATTTCCGATGCGCTCAGGGAATACGCGCTGTTTGCCGAATCCGCCGACAGGGGAGCGGTAAGGATAGTGCCGGAGGAGTGAAAAGCAAAAGCGTTCATGCGTAGATGCGAGAATGCGGAAAAAAGAAAGTTGTCAGTTGACGGTTGACAGATACCAGGAGAAGAAACAAAATGAAGCCATCCGCGAAACAATATCTCGATGAATGCCTCACCTCGTATCCCGCGCTGGAACCGTGCCAGAACGACATCGTGTGCGCATTCGAAATCCTCGTTGCCTGCTTCAAAAACGACGGCAAGGCGCTTGCCTGCGGCAACGGCGGCAGCGCCGCCGACGCCGACCATATCGTGGGCGAAATGATGAACAAGTTCGCGCTCAAGCGTGCGCTTACCCGGGCGGATTCCGCGAAAATCAAGAACAGTTCCATTGCCTTGAAAGACAAACAGTTTCTTTTTAGCCACCTGCAGCGCCAGCTCCCCGCCATTTCGCTTTCCGCGCACTCGCCGCTGGTCACCGCCATTGCCAACGACGAAGATGCCGAGATGATATTCGCCCAGCAGGTGTTCGGCTACGGCAGGGAAGTCGACGTTCTGATCGCCCTGTCCACGTCCGGCAATTCGAAAAACATCATCCGCGCCATAAGCGTGGCAAAAATATTCGGGCTTAAAATCATCTGCCTTACCGGAAAAAGTGGCGGCGCGATGAAAGACCTCGGATGCGACGTTCTCATTTGCGTGCCCGAAGAGATCACCTATAAAATCCAGCAGCTCCACCAGCCGGTGTATCATTGCCTGTGCGCTATGGTGGAGGCGGAGATATTCGGATAGTTTTTCAATAAACAGTATTATTAATGCCATTTCTAGCCAAGTAAGCCTTCAATGCTTCATTTTCCTGCATTTTTTCCTAAATAATGTATTTTTTATATTTATATTATCACCGTAAAGGCAAGGCGAAGCTAAAGGGCTTTTCGTTTTGATTTCCCCGGAGTTGAGGAAATGCATGTCCGGCTTTCCCGATGTTTTGTAAAATTGATAAATCACTTGTTATTTTCCCATTATTTATTAATTAAAGTAGAACTTGAATATGTTTAACAGCGACTATAATATATAAGTAATTAGTGTATTGGCGTTTATGCGGTTAAGACGGGTTGCGGATTATATTTTTTCAATTTGTAAACGATGAGTTGCTGCGTATATTCCCCCCAGACAAGGACCGGACTATGAGAAGAATGAGACAAGGAAAATCCTTTGCCGCAGGAATGCTGGCCGCGGCTGTTTTGCTTTTGTGCCATGGGGCCGCAACGGCAGGGGCCCCCATCCTGAACGGCGTCAATCCCACGCTTACCCCGCCTACCGCCATAGGAGACCAAAATCCTCCAGGATACACCGTGTCTTCGTTCCTCTATCCCATCGTGACCGACGGTACCTTGCTCGACGATTTTGAAGACGGCAACAATACTTCGAAATGGGGCGGGTTGTGGTTCACGTTTAACGACGCTGCCGCCGGCGGGCTTTCCACGGTGACGCCATTTCCGTTCACGGCGCCGACTGCAGGCGGTTACAATAATTCCCTCTATTGCGGAAAAATCAACATTATGATAAACAAAGGCACCCTGACGTACACTCCGTACGTGGGTATCGGGGTTAACCTCAAGGCCGACCTTACTACATGCGACTTGACAAGAGCGACAGGGTTCCGCTACTGGTACAAGGGCGCCAAGCACTACTTTAAGGTGGAAACGACCGACATCAACCTGGGCGTGGCAAGCAATTACCAGGACAGCGTGCCGGCATCAGCCACATGGAGACAGGCCGTTTTTACATGGGACTCGCTCCATTCGGTGGTGTACGCCACCGGTGTGGTCAACCCTGTGCCGCCGGCGGCCAAGACCCTTGCAAAGGTACTCTCATGGATTATCCAGCAGACCACCTATGCCAATGGCTATACCGACTCCCTGTTCATTGACAACGTAGAGGTAACCGGCTTTGCCGATCGCGGCATTGCCGTAACCGGGGCAATCAACACCAATGGCGCCTGGCAGTATTCCATAAACGCGGGTACGAACTGGACCGCATTCGGCGCATTGTCCGACGTGAGCGCCACTCTTCTGAACGAGGCGGCGAAAGTCCGATTTGTCCCAAACGCCGCTTATACCGGGCCTGCCACTTTCGTGTTCCACGCGTGGAACCAGACCGACAATAAGGCAAACGGCACCACAGCCTGGGCTCTGGCCCCCCCCAACGGTGGCGTGACCGCTTACAGCTCCGTGGCTGCCACCGGGACCGTGCAGGTGCAGAACACGACCCTTTTACCGCCGACTAATCTGACCTATTCGCAATATCCTGCATCGTATCCGACGACCATTGCGATTACGCCGAACACACCAACGTCGGGTGGCGGGGCAGTTGCTTCTTACTCTGTAGCCCCGGCATTGCCTTTGGGCTTGTCGCTTAGTCCGACCACGGGAGTGATAACAGGGACGCCGACAACGGTGACATTAGCGGCGCCCTATATTGTGACCGCGACCAATGCGGCAGGTTTTACCACGTTCTCGCTTTCCATAACCATAACATCGGGGATTGTTAAGCCGTCGAATCTGACGTATTCTGCGAACCCCGCAACGTATGGAACGACAACTGCGATTACTCCGAACACGCCATCGTCGGGCGGCGGAGCAGTGACATCATACTCGGTGGCGCCTGCGCTGCCTTTGGGCTTGTCGCTTAGTCCGACCACCGGAGTGATAACAGGGATACCGTCAACGGTAACGGGAGCGGCGCCCTATATTGTGACCGCATCCAATTCGGCCGGTTCCACCACTGCTTCGGTTTCCATAACAGTGATGGCACCCCCGGCAAACCTTACTTATTTACCAAACCCCGCTTCATATCCGGCGGGTACGCAGATTACGCCGAACACACCGACATCGTCCGGCGGAGCAGTGGCATCGTATTCGGTGGCGCCTGCGCTGCCTGCGAGCTTGACGCTTAATACAGGCACGGGAGTGATATCAGGGACGCCGACAACCCCTACGCTCGCGGCGAACTACGTCGTGACCGCGACCAATGCGGTCGGTTTCGCCACAGCCTCGCTTTCCATCGCTATAGTGGCGGCAGTTGTTGCGCCGTCAAACGCGACCGTAACACCAACGCCCCAGAACGTGTTTGCGGGCGCAGCTTCCGTCTCTTTTCAAGTGAACGTGGCCACGGGCACGCCGCCGTATACCTACGTGTGGCGGAAAGACGGCATTAATATGGTCCCCGCAAAAACAACCCAGACCCTCACCATTGCACCGGTGGCATTGACCGACGCAGGCTCATACACCGTGGTGGTGACCAATGCAGCGGGCCCTACCACGTCCGCTGCCGGCGTGCTCGCGGTCACCATACCTGTCAAGGCACTGTTCGGGGTGTCGGCCACCGTTGCGAAGGCGCCGGCCACCATAAATTTTTTCGATTCATCCACGGGTATTATTTCAAAAAGGATTTGGATCTTCGGCGACGGGAGCATTGACTCAAGCGACACCAAGACCCCTCAGCACCAGTATAACACCCCGGCAACGTATATCGCTACGCTCGTTCTTATGAACGGCGCCGTTCGTGCCGACAGCGCGTGGGTTTCCATTAAAATTTTCAAGGACAACCCGATCGCCATCACGGGGAGATATTCGTCGCCCGGGAAAGCGGAAATCACGTTTACGACCACTCCAATTGCGACTTCGTTTCCTACGCCGTATGCCGACAGCATAAAGCTCTGGTACAAGTCGGGCAACAGTATTCCTCTTGCGGTTGCAGGCTCTACACCGGCCCGCGGATATACCGTTGCAGCGATTACAGGCACACAACCCTTTATTGATACCGTTCCGGTGGTTCTGGCAGGCACCGACATCGCATGCGGGTTCATGACCCAGGTGCATTGGTACACCGGATCATGGTACTGGAGCGATTTTAATTCGGGCAACGGGACCGTCGTTGTGATGACGGACACCTTCCCGCCCGTCAACAACGCGCGCGTGGCCGGCAACTATATATATAACACCAATTCGGTTGTCTTTGTGGCATACAACATGATAACCGGTGTGGACCCGGCGACCGTTGATTCATTCGCCATGTGGTTCGGCACCGGCATAAACGACACCACCCCGAATTTTAACGACCCTTCCCAGACCCATTGGTTCAATTTGCAGGCTGAAATGCCCACGATCACTGCGACAAACGGCCGTGACAGTGTCATTATCGTAAACCCGCTTTTTAACACCGGCGTGCAAAACAAGCTTTGGTGCGCTCTCGTGCTCAAGGGGAAAAATCATAAGCTGAGCACCACGATAATAAAGGCCGCCTATCTGGCGGGGACTCCCCGGCCGGACAATCCCATCAAGCTGCACGCGTCCGTGCCAAGCCCGAGCAAGATCGTCCTTGGCTGGAACCCGATAGGCAGTGGTTTTTCGGCAATCCGGTTTTGGTATAGGGCGGATAGCGCCGTTACGGTCAATACGGCCAGCTTTACCCGGCCGCCGTTTGATTCTATAACCCTCTTGTCGGTCACCGACACTCAGATCATTGTTTCGGGGCTGCTGGAGCAGACGCACTATTATTTCGGCGCCCAGGTGTTGCAAGGCGGACAATGGTCGTATGTGACGAACAGTTCGAGCGCAGACGCCACCACCCTTGTCGCAGGCGCAAAGCTGGCCGTGAACTCGGTGCAAATTACGAGTCTTGATTTCGACACCGTTGCAAACCAGTTCGTGGTGCATTGGACAGTGGACAACACGCTGCCTGACCCGCTTGAAATCGGGATTTCCTATTCCACGGTTGCGTATCCGACAATTGACACAAGTGTACATCAGACTGTTCCGGTAACGGCGAATACCGGCAGCAAGGTAATCCAGTTGCAGGAACCACTTAAATTCAGCAACAGCCAAACCGATACCACCCAAATCACCCGTTATTATGTCGCCCTGTGGGAACGCAGTGTGACCGGGAAATTGACCGATCCTACAACCAATTCGGAAGCGGTGAAGGCGAGCCCGTATTACAACTGGCAGGCGGTGCATTATTTCGCCCAGTCGCCGGGCGACATGAATGTCGTCTTTAACGGCAATATTTTACTTGTCACCGAAGGGCTGACCCCTGCGACCCTGACCCCCACCGATGGCGTCATCAGACTTTTCCAGCCCGCTCCTGCCAGCCTTGCAGGGTTCATTCCCGTAGGCATACCATTTTATTTTTACAAGCCGGCGCAATCAGCCCCGTTTACCCTAAAAATAAGGGTCGGCATCCTACCTGCCGGTTATACCATGAGCCAGGTAAAAATCTACCGGTGGGAGAACGGGGCATGGTTCGTCGACAGGAGCACGGCAGTTGACGCTACCGGATATGTGTGGATAAAAACGAAATGGGACGACCTGGGCCTGCCGGGAAATGACTTCGGTTATCCCTTTATGGCGCTCATCGACACGGACTCTGTGACCATCACAAGAAGCCCGCACGTAGACACGCTTCCCGCAAGGACCGACGTGTTTGATACGCTCCACATAAGCGACAATTCGGGCAACGTTTTCTGGCGATACTCCTATGCCAAGGGCGGCGACGCGTACACTCCCGCCACTATCTTTCAGGACACACTAAGAAGCACGAGCGGGAACATCTACATCCCTATCTACGGTTCATACATGTCGCCCGACAACGGGCTCCGCGCCTCCGTGATCGTGAGCGACGGCGTGCACAACGACACCATCAACGTGTCGCGGCAGGTGTCCCGTATTGACAGCAGCGATTTTGAATATGTGTATACCGATGCAATGAAATGGGTCCCTTTGCGGGTGACGGCCGCGCTTTCGAACCCCGACGTCAATGCCATATTCAGGTACGCTTCGGGCGGGCAGACATTCGTCTACGACCCGAAACAGGTCCGCTTGTTCTTATGGCAGCAGCAGAAATGGGTTGAATATTCTGATAATACAAAGGCGTTGTTCACTCCCGCACCCGGTTCGCTGATTTGGATAAAAACAAGGGAAAGCAGGCTTGTCAATTTCGGGGGAGGGATCACTCCTTCGCTCAGGCAGCCGTATCCGATAAGCCTTACTTCGGGTGCCTTTACCGATTTCGCCCTGCCCTTCAAATTCGAAATAAATATCGGCGACATTATAGACACATCGGACCCGGGACAGAAAAACCTGGAGTTCTATTCATGGGAGCGCGATCCGGTGAGCAACCGATTCGTTTCCCAGCCGCTGTATGTAGCACGCTTGGGAATAGGCACCAGAAGCTCGTCCATAGGCTATGCAGACCTTACCGGCTATACGGTGTTCTGCCCTTCTGGCGCAACGACAACGCTCAACATTCCTCCCATCCCGAAAGCGGCGTCCACAGTTTTGCCGAAACGCGCCGCGGCCTTTAATGGATGGACGGTGTCGGTGAACGCGAGCCTTTCCGACGGCACCAGGCTGTGCCCGGTATACTGCGGATACAGCGCGGGGCAGGGTGCTGCGCCCACATTTTTTCCCGTGCCGCCGTCGTTTCTTGAGGCGTATGCCGGGGTAGTTGACAATACGGTAAATAAAATCTACGGCCACGCCATGGCGCATGCGCTTGCCGGAGGCGGGTGCTCGTACCAGATTGTCTTTGTAAACACCTCATCCGAACCGCAAAAGCTGGCGTACCATCTCGAAACATCCGCTTCGCTGCCGAAAGGGATGGTAGCCAAGGTTTACAATGAGGCAACCGGCGCATACGAAAATCCTTCGGCCGGCGTATCTATCGCGGCAGGGGAGACCCAGTACCGGTGGCTGCTCGTGGGAAGCGAAACGTACCTTTCCAAAACCGCCGCCGTCATTAAAAACGGAAAACTGATGTTTGCGGGCACCTATCCCAATCCGTCGGGCGCGTTAGTGCATATCCGGTACAGCGTGCCCCAATCGGGCGTGAACAGCGTGAAATTCGCCATTTACGACATGCGCGGCAGGCTCGTATGGCAGAAGACCACGGCCGAACAGGGTACCCAGGGCTTGCGGGAAATAATCTGGGACGGCACGTCGATTAACAAGCGGCCTGTTGTCGCGGGAATTTATGTGATCCGCATGGAGGCGCTCGATGCGAAACAGAAAACCAGCGCCATGTTCGAGAAGAAAATGACGTATATGCCTTAGAAAAAAGTCTTTCCCGAAGTCGCAAAGGGCGCAAAGAAGAAGACTTTTTTGCGCCCGTTTTTTTCTTAAGGTATTTTTTGATTACCTTTTCCAATAAGTCCCTCTTTGGGGAATTTAGGTGGCATTGACGAATAAAACTAATTATTACTCCGGCAATTAAAGATGCGTTAAAACAAGGTGCCGTTCGTGGTGAGCCAGTCGAACCATGAACGCTCATCCTTCGACAAGCTCAGGACGAGCGGATTTGTACATGTTTAGTTGCCGGAGTAATAGCTGATGATTTCTTCTGAGTTATTAAACAAAACCCCTGTAAAAAACGACTAGGTAATAGTATGCGTAATATGAGTCCTGATAATGAATTTGGCTCTTAAAATTTATGCGTTTAAACCTTGCCGATATTAATAATTGATGATATAATTTTAGATGGATGTTTTTACAATAATAATTGGTTATTATCAATAAGATTGATAAAAGCGGGGAGCAGGTATTATGAAAAAGTTTACAATTAAACGTGACGGTTGCAGGCTTATTATTGCCTTCGCCTTCATCGGGATGTTGGGATGGAGTTTTGCCGCAAACGGCGCTGAGGATTATTCGCAATGGGGCAACGCCTGCAACATCACACTCAACACCTCCGCCTCGGGCGCAAACGTTCTCACGCCGCAGGCCGGTTTTCCCGTGCTCGTTAGATTGACAAGTGCAACTACGGCATTCTCGTTTGGCCAGGCCATGGCCGCCGGGCAGGACATCCGGTTTTCAACTTCCGCCGGCACACATATTCCGTATCAGATAGAGCGTTTTGACCAGGGCAACCAGCTTGCGGAAATCTGGGTGAAGGCCGATGTGAACCCCAACGACAACGCGCAATACATCACCATGTACTGGGGCAAGCCGGGTTCGGCGGACAGCTCAAACGGACCGGCGGTGTTCGGCGCGGCGAACGGGTTTATGGGCGCATGGCATTTGAATGAAACAGGTAACGTAAATCCAAATGGATATGCTGATGCCGTTGGCGCATCGCCGCTTAACGGCGTTGCAATGGTGGCCGGTGACGAAGCAGATGCCGCAATTGGAAAAGGACAAAATTTCGGGAGCGCCAATATAACCAAGTATCTTATGGGCACAGGTCCCAGTTACAAGGGACAGAGTTTTTCCGCAATGTGCTGGGCAAAGTTGACTGGCCCCGGGAGCCAGCAATACTTTTTCAATCAAGGCGGCAATGCCGGAAATGCCCCGAGATGGGACCTTGGTATGAATACCGGAAATCCTTTCCCCTTTGAATTTGACATTACAGACCACACTCTGGGGAATTTTATCAGCGACCCGAACGGGGCCACGGACAACAACTGGCACCTCTGGGCCGTCACCTATGATACTTTGGCTGTCCCGAACCCGGCGATGAAGGGCGCGGTATCTGATTTTGGCGGGGTCCAGACGGATGAGACTGCTGCGAGTAACAGTGCCGCCGCCAAAGACATGCACCTCATGAGTGCAACGCCTGCCGTAAATGACGCTTACTATTTCGGAAATAATACAAAATTCTACGGGTTATGCGTGAGAACTGATTCAATCGGCGCCGGAACATGGACTATCAGCTGGGAATATTTCAACGGCGCCGCCTGGACCGCGCTGAGCGGCGTCAACGATCAAACAGGCGGCTTTAGATCTGCGGGTTTCAACAACAAACTGGTTTCTTTTACTCAACCTTCAGACTGGGTCGGCACAACTGTTGCCGGGATTAATGCATACTGGATACGCGCGAGAGTAAGCAGCTTCACCAGTATAACAACAGTGCCTTTCGGAACGCAGGCGTGGTGCGGGCCTACGGTCACCCTTTGGAAAGACGGGGTTCCGATGATAACCGGGGCAATTCAAAACCGTCCATCCAGAAGCGGCGAAATCGACATAGCAACGAGGAGCGATCACGGTCTCACTGTTTTGTTCAGAGGCATTATCGATGAAGCCAACCTTGCCCTTGGTGCTCGTTCCGCCGACTGGATCAAGCTCTGCTATCAGTCTCAGAAACCTGGAGCAACGTGGCAAACCTTCACATCGGTCACTTTAGCAGCTCCTTCGATAACGACGCAACCGTCAAACACGACCGTGAATGCGGGCCAGCCTGCCAACTTCAACATTGTTGCTTCAGGTGGAGGTCTTTCTTATCAATGGCAGCGCAGCCCGGACGGCACAACATGGTCGAACGCGCCTGGAGCCAGTACATCTCCTACATACTCCTTTACAACTGCATATCCAGCAGACAACGGGGCAAAATTCCATTGCATTGTTCATAACTCATACGGCGGCGGCAGTGATGCCACCTCCAACGCCGTCACACTCACGGTGACATGTAATGCGCCCACGATAAACCCGCAGCCTTTGCCGCAGAGTGTTACAGCGGGCCAGAATGCCATATTTACCGTAGGCGCAACAGGCGCAACGGGCTACCAGTGGCAGCGGAGCAACAACAGCGGCACGACTTGGGGCAACGTAACGACCGGCACGACGAACACATATACTTTGTCAACAGTTGCGGGCGACAGCGGGGCCCAGTTCCGCTGTGCGGTGAGCAACGGTTGTGTGAGCCTCAATTCGAACGCGGCACTTCTTAGCGTGGGCGGATGTCCTGCGCCAGCTATTTCAGCGCAGCCCAGGGACACGAGCGCACAGGTGGGCCAGACGGTCAATTTCAGTGTTACGACATCGGGGTCCGGTCTCTCGTATGTCTGGGAAAGGAGCCCGGACGGCACAACTTGGAGCAATATCGGAGGCGGATCGGCAACCTACAGCCTTACCGTTGCTTCGGGTGACAACAACGCGCGTTTCCATTGCAAGGTGACGAACGTGTGCGGAACAACCACATCGAACGCGGCATTGCTCACCGTGTGCACGCCGCCGTCAATTTCCACGCATCCTAACCCCTGGGCCGGGATCGCGGGGGCCACCGTTTCATTCAGCTGTACAATTCCGCCGGATGTCACGTCTCCTGTTTATCAATGGCAGAGAAACGATATTGCCGGGACTTGGGGAAGTGTCCCTGCGGGCAACGGAAGCGGGACAACGGCAACATACACCTTTACGGCCGCGGGAGCAGACGACGGCAAACTGTTCCGCTGCCTTGTAACCGGCGCATGCGGCGCACAGGTTTATACCAACGCTGTCGCAGCTTCGGTCTGCACTCCACCCACTACCACCAACCCTGCCAGCCAGAGTGTTCTGGAGGGTGTGACAGTCAACTTCAGGGACACCGCGGGCGGCGGCGGGACCTATCATTATCAGTGGCAATACAGCGTGGACAGCACAGGATGGAGCAACACGGCTCCTGGCGATACGCTGTCGATCTTAAGCTTTGTGGCCCAAGCTTTGCAAACAGGATATAAATACCGGTGCCTGGTGACGAACGGCTGCGGTACAACACCCGCGATTTCCGCAGGCGCAACGCTCACGGTATGCTCACCCGCGCATGTGTTTTCCCAGCCCGGCAACCAGGACAAAAACGTGGGCGACACCGCCACGTTCACCCTCACTGCAACAGGCACCGCGACTATTGGCTACCAGTGGCAGCGCAGCCCGAACGGCGCCACATGGGCGAATACGACAACCGGCATTGGCGGCACCACGCCTGTCTATCAACTCGTCACCGCCGGCGCGGACAACAATGCAAAATTCCGCTGTAACATCCTGAACACCTGCGGAAACGATGTGTCGGCGATTTGTACCCTTCTGGTCTGCACGCCGCCCATCATCGTCATAAACGGTCAGCCGAGAGATACCAATGTCACCTCCGGCGCGCCAGCGTCGTTTACCGTGAACGCAACCGGCACGAACCTTTCGTATCAGTGGCGGAGAAGCAACGACGGCACTACATGGGGGGACATTGCCGCCGCGATTGCGGCGAGTTATACCATCACCACGGTCTCGGCGGACAACGGCGCGAAGTTTCTGTGCGTCATTACGAGCAAATGCGGCACCATCACGAGCAACGCAGCCACGCTCACCGTATGCGTACCTGTCAAGGTGACGGCGCAGAACATAGGCCCCCAGAGCGTGCTTACGGGCGCGCAGATAACTTTTAAAATGACGGGTGGAGGCACGGCGGTGCATTACCAGTGGCAGAACAGCGCCGACGGCACCACGTTTGCCCCCATTGCCGGCGCTGTTGCGGATTCCATCACGTTTGCCGCGGCAAAGAGCGACAGCGGGCATACA
>Ga0182027_10000712_pt1 | contig 56766 bp, 31 predicted proteins | sample 712E1DmetaG_FD_121300 | JGI IMG/M metagenome (GOLD analysis project Ga0182027, IMG submission 121300) | Permafrost microbial communities from Stordalen Mire, Sweden - 712E1D metaG (Illumina Assembly) | ecosystem: Environmental > Terrestrial > Soil > Wetlands > Permafrost | place: Sweden...
ACGTTCTGAGGGAGGTCTGGGTGAAACGATTGATTATCGCAATGCTATTCTGCTGGTCGGCGGGTCGCGCCGCCGTTGTCGACACGGGCGGTTTTACTGTCGCGATATGGTCGGTCCCTGTAAACGAAATGGATTCAATCGGCGATCATTTCGATTTTGTCGCGAACTGTTTTGAGGCGCAGGACGCCCAATCGGCAACGGCTTTTCTCAACGCCTGCAAGGCCCGCGGATTGTCCGGCCTTCCCGGCGTGGACTGTACGAAGCTCACCGATGCCGCCGCTCTCAACAGCCTTGTGAATGGAATCAAGACCCATACGAGCTATGCCGGTCTCATGCTGTACGACGAACCCGCCGATCCCAGCCAATGGTGCCCCGGGGCGAACGCCCAGCAATTGCAGGCCGCCTATACGATAATTAAAAACGACGATCCGGTTCATCCGGTTTTCATTGACGATTGGCATACGGACCTGGGAACGTCCAATCCGATGACCGCGGACAAGGCGGCGTATGACTTCTTCACGGACGATAATTACATAATACAAACCGGCGCAACTCTTGCAGATTATCGCACCGTGCTGAACCAGTATTACTCTGGAGCCGCTCCCAAAGCCTGGCTTACGCTCATCCAGCTGCATGACATGGGCGGCAGTGAAATCTTCAGAATGCCCACGCCGCTTGAGGAGCGCATTATCACCTATATGCCGGTGGTGGCCGGAACAAAAGGCATCATGTTTTACTCATTCGACAGCGAAGCCAAAGCCTTTGCCAATACAACGTTGTGGACCTATGTGAAGAAACTCGCGGATGAGCTGAAAACTCTCAAGCCGGTTCTGGCCGCGCCGAATCTGGCCAACGCCGTAACAATTTCTCCCGCTACCGCAAAAGTCTGGGCGGCGGTCAAAAAATACCAGAACGATTATTATCTGGTCGCCTGTAATTATGCTCACACCGGCACGCTCGACAACACGTCGGGCAATCCGGCGCCGCAGGCGCAATCGGGCATCAAATTCACTATAACCGGATTGTCAAGCGGTTCGGTTGTGACCATCGGCAGCGCCGGCCTGGGCACCTCGGATGCCCCGGGACGTTCATTGACTCTGTCCAACGGGTCGTTCACCGACTCGTTTGATCCTTTTGCCGTGAATATTTACCAAATCACGCCGGGCGGCTCCGCAGTTGCTTATCTTGGGGAAAGCCATGCCGCGCCGTTTACCGTAACCCTGTCGCCGCGCACGCTCACCCTAGGCCATCTGTCCGCGGGCGCGGCGTCTCACGTGGTGAGGGCCGAATTGCTTAATTGCCTCGGACGGAGCGTGTGGCGGTCCGGCGTGCAATACGTCCCTCTTCACGTGCAGACGGTCTCGTGGAGTTTTGAAAGGGAACCGCGTCCCGGCGTCTATGTGCTGCGCCTTATGATTGACGATAACGAATCAGACCGGATGAGGCTTACGGTGAATTGACAAAATGCTTCTCCTGCAGTCCCTTTTGGTGCGCGGGCTGCTATGCTGCTTTTTTTGTGCAGTTCATTTAGTGGGCGAACTTCATGGTCAATTCGACGGGAAGACCTGTCTTTCTCATTCTCAAGATCAAAATGAGGCTGAAGATTCAGCCAAAATCGGGGACTCGTCCCAAAATATTTCGAGAGGCGCAACGCGGTGTCCGCAGTAATTGATATAGAAAAGAAAAGATTATTTACGAAAACTTATCGGTAAAGAGCAATCATTTTCTGGAATTGGTCTTAACCAGACCGGATTAATCAAGACAAAAACAATTCGGAAAAGACATCAAAATCATAAACAAATTGCAAACAACAAAGGTATAACAAGTCGCTAAATCATGACCCTCCGCGTTTGCGAACGGCATTAGTTTGCGACCGGCTGGTTCTTTAGCAAGATTTGTGGTTTGCAAAGAGAATACGCGGTCGTAGTCCGGCATATTAACTCGGCGTTATGCCCCAAATTGAAAGGCCATCAATTCGAAAAAGACAAGACAATTATTACCGGAAAAATTGGACTCAGATCGCTTGATTCGGTCTTACCTTCTTAGTATTATATTTAGTTCAGAGATACCAAAGAATCAAAGGCACACTGGCGCGGCGTTATGAGTCATCGCATACTGCACTATTCATTAAAAAGAGGGGGGGGTACGTGAAATTCTCAAGGTTCGTATTGTTGATGGTACTCGTACCTGCGTTCGCCGGGCTTGCCCAGGTATCCATTTCGGGCAAGGTGACAAGCGCCATGGGCACGCCGGTAAAAGGCGCAATTGTAAAGCTCCTGACTGCAAATATGGCCGACACAACCGATTCCAACGGCGTGTACACGCTCGGAATCCCCACCGCTGTGCTGCATTCGACACTGCCCGGCTCAGGCAGCATCCAGTCTGTCCAGTACTCGCGCGGCAGGTTCGTCGTGACAGCATCCTCTCCGGCATCACTCACGCTCAGGCTGTTCGACCTCTCGGGGTCGCTCCTGGCAAGGGTGTACAGCGGCCGCTGCGAAAGCGGCAGCACCGAGATCGCCTTCCCGCTCAGGAAATTCGGAACGTCGCTATTTCTGCTGAACGTGGCGTCTGACCGGACGAGCGACACCTACAGGCTGTCGTCGATGCCCGGCAGCGCCTTCAGCGTTGTCCGCTTATCAACTTCGGCCGCGATGCTCGGCAAGCGAAACGCGCTCGACTCCCTTGTGGCAAGCAAGACCGGCTATATTACATCCGGCAAAGGTCTTGCTTCCTTGATAGGCACAAACGACATCGTTCTGCAGACCGAGGGAACGGGAAGCAGCGGGGCAACTATTTTCTGGGACTTTGAAGACGGGAAACTGCCGGCCGGCGCAAAGGCGGCAACCTATCCCGGTGCAACGGCTCCAGTGGGACCGCTGCCTGTCATTGACAATACCAAGACGTACAAAGGGTCATATGCGCTGCACTATGCCACCATGCACAGCGCCACCAACCGGATTTTCATGTACACCTTGCCCGCAAACTGGGGACCTGTCCTGTGGGGAAGGGCATATATCTACTTTACGCCGTCGCTTCCCATGCCTGTAGCCGGAGCCACCAGCAGTCACGGGACAATGTTTAAAGGCATATACAATCCAAGCCGTTACTGGTATGAGTGGGGCGCGGAACTCGGGCTGTTCTTTCTTGACCAGCATATTCCCGAACCGCCGGGATATCCGGAATGGTGCATTTACAATAACGTAACACCCGAGGCCAATACATGGCTTTGTCTGGAATGGGTGTTCAACGGTATTGATGACGGCACGGGGAATGCCTCGGAACCTCGCATTTTTATTAATGGCGAAGAACTTCCCCCCGTCAAGAAGGTCCTTTGGAACGAAACATTCTTTCCCGACAAGCCTGCCGGTAAATACCTGCCGGTTCAGGATTTTGTAGAAATCTGGCTGGGCATGCAGGAATGGCATCAGTGGCTGGGATTCGATGAATTCTGGCTCGACGATGTGGCAATTTCAAAAACGAGGATCGGCATCAAGTAGACTGGCGGCGCACTGTTACTAGTCTGCACCGCTGATCTGCAATCGAGAAGGAGGAGCGCCGTAAGGCGCTCCGACCTTCTCACACCACCGTGCGTACCGTTCCCACATTTTTGCTCAGGCGAAAGTAACGGCTAACAGCGGTTTCCATAGCGAAGCAAACATGCAGATGCTTGCGGAAAAAGACAAATCAATCAATTCGGAGAGATCTTCCGGTAAAATTGTTGGACTGCGCGGAAAGGGTTCAAAATCAGACTCGACAAATCAAATTACCTATTCGCCATGAAAAAATCGCTCATCATCTGTTCTGCCATTGTAATGGCTGTGGGGCTCGAGGCCCTGTACGGCCAGACATTCCACCAGACAGGGCTCGGCGGCGGCGGCGCAATATTCGTTCCGACCATCAATCCGAACGACAAGAACGCAATGTTCGCAAGTTGCGACATGTCCGGGTTCTACCGGACTACCGACGGAGGAACAACGTGGAATGTTATGGACTATCACCAGATAAGCAACGTCAACATGTGCTACCCTGCATTCGACCCGGTTAATAAAAACCTGATGTACGATGCAACCGGTACCACTTTAATGCAGAGCAACGATGAAGGCACCACCTGGAACACGATACGCAGTTACACCGCTGCGGGTGATGCCAACATAGTAAGAATTTACCCAGATCCATTTAGTGGAGCAAACATTTACGTCGGCACGGACAAGGCGGTCTACTTGAATGCCAATCAATGCGCCGACATCAACGATGCAACAAATACGGTTGGGTTTTTTATTTCGGACGCCGGCACAAAATACGAATATGCAGCTACATCCAGCAATATCTGGCGTTCGTCAAACAACGGGGCAAACTGGCAGAAAGTCACCCCGTCGGGTCTGTCCGGGATAGTTAGTTTTTGCGGCGGCAGTAACGGAGTATCAAGCACGTCACTCTGGGCAACCGGGACCAACGGCAAGGCCTATATATCTAAGACCGATGGAAATTCCTGGTCTCCGGCTCCGATCACCGGCATCGCGTCAACGGATGTGGGATATCTCAATCTGATGTCCTGCCCCGAAAACAGTCCGAACATCGCCTACGTAATAGTTTCGGGCGCTCCAAGTGCGGTCTATGGCAACAACAGCTATATCAACCTTAACATTTACAAAACAACAAACGGCGGAAACACCTGGACGAATGTGTTCATTGCCAATTCCATGGCCTGGCAGAAGAACCCGCCCCCTGACCCGCCGGGAAACAATGTTGCCCTCGGCTGGCAGGCGTTCGACGAATATGGATGGAATGCTCCCATGACGTATGGGTTCACTTGCTGCAGGACGGATTCCAACTATGTTATCGGCGGCGGCGACGGGGAACTGTATTGCACAAAGGACGGCGGAATAACCTGGAATGAGTGTTATATCAATTATAAAGACAGCGGCGCAAGAGGCCAGCACAAGAGATGGCAAACCAACGGGCTCAACGTCACATCGACATGGAATTATTACATCTGCCCGACCGATTCCACGAAACATTACATTTGTTACACCGATATTGGTTTTGCACACAGCTTTGATGGCGGAATAACATGGACCGACTCATGGACAGGATCTCCGTTTGCCAATACATTCTATGCCATTGCATTTGATCCAACTGCGCCCGGAACGATGTATGGAGCTGCATCAAATTCTCATGATATCCCGGCCGGGTGGGAGCCGCAAATGATGAACCCGACCCTTGGCGGCGGACCTGTCGTAAGCACCGACTACGGACAAACATGGGCGGCAATGAACTGGACGGGACTTGCCGAGAGCGCTTTCGGCGGTTCCACGAGCACGCCGTATCCTTGTACAGGCATCGCTCTTTCTCCTGATGGAAATACCATGTACATAGCCGAATACGGCGATGCGGTTTACAAGTCGGTAAGGACGAACGGCACGTGGGGAGCATGGATCAATCTCAATGTTCCAGCCGTTGGGTCAAACAGACACTACTACAAGATAGTGGTGCACAAGGATGGCGCTGTTTTTGTCGGAGTTTGTGAAAGGCTCACGTATTCGGGCGGATCATGGGGAAGCGGAAGCTGGCAGACACCTGATGCCGACGGCATCTTCGTTTCAACGAACGGGGGCGCCGTCTGGAAGAACATTGCGGCAAATGTCTACAACGGCAGCGGTCTTCATGGGCAAAGGCTCTACGGTGTTGACCCGAACAACAGTTCTATTGTATACATTTGTGGAACGCCATCCAGACAGGGAGACAACGGAGTTTACAAAACGACCGATCAGGGCGCTTCCTGGACCGCCGTAACCCCTAAGGGCGTTTCCTGGCCGGAGGACGTCACGGTTGACCCTGCAAATTCGGCCAATGTTTATCTTTCAACCAACGATCAGGCCTTTTTCAGCAGTACAAATGGCGGGACATCCTGGACCCAGATGTCGTTCCCGTTTGCTGTCGGGAACTCGGTGTATGTCGACCCCGCGAACAACTATCTCTATCTTTGCACCTTCGGCTGCGGTGTATGGACAAATGCTCCTGCCACGGGGTTGTCGGTCCTTCCTCAAACTCGACGGGCCATTCCTTTGCAAACGCGGATTTGCGTCGGTGCCTCGGGTTTTCCGCATTCCAGTGTCATGCTGAATTACACCATCCGGTCGCGCTGTTTCGTGCATTTAGATATTTGCGCTGTTTCCGGAAAAAGAGTGGCGGTAATGGATCAGGGCGAGAGAGAGCCGGGAGAATATGGTGCCGTATTTAACGCTGCCCGCATTCCGGCTGGGCTTTATGTGTACCGATTCCAGGCTGGGAATTACCAAGTGACCAACAGAATGGTGGTGACGAAATAGGTCCGAAGTTGAGAAACCTGGTAACTATTCCCACTGCGTCAATGGCGAACATGGCGCTTCCGCCTGCCCCACAGGAAAGTAGCTTGGTTTCCAAACAAAGGGCGGCTCATCGCGGCCGCCCTCCTGCGAGGAAGTCAATCCGCTGTTCGATCTCCAGGTTCCCGGGATCAGACTCGAGGAGTTTTTCATAGCTGTCAATCGCCCGCACCGTATCCCCTTTTTCCTCACACACCCTGCCCAGGACAAAAAGCGCCTCAAGGATGCACGAGGTCCATGATGATGAGGTCAAATGCTCCCGCGTTGCATGAAGAAACCGGCATGCCTCGCCGGCGGTGATCCCGGTTGCCGCGCCGAGGGGATTGCGAAACCAGAAAAGACTGGGACTTTCTGGTGCTCCTGGAGGGTCCGGTGGAATCGGCGCGAGCCGACCGCGTACGGCGCTCGTTCGCTGCCACCACTCCCTTAGGTCATCACGACCCGCCATGATTTCCTAGAAACTCCCCCGTCCCAGCGTATACGGCATGCCGCTCGTCTCACATTCCGTGCACATTGACGAAAGGGACTCGCCGGTAAGGGACTGGACCCGCACCGATATGTCGCCGGTCTGCGGCGCATTCATGACTCTATAGATAAATCCCGGATGTTTGAGTTCGATAAAATACCAGTATTGCCCACCCGTCTGATACGCGCCGGCAAAACCGCCCGAGCATTTAGTCCCTTTAGGCCAGTAGAAGAACCCGGTGAGGCAGCGAATGGCGTCCGGTATCGCTTCGCCGAATCCGTCCGCCCCTGTCGTGTTATAGTATTGCTGGTACGAATGCACCATTTCGTGGTGCTGAACCCCAAGGAGTTCCCACCACGACTGGTTATTGATATATGCGGGATTGAAGTCCAGCCCGTTACCGCCTGTTGCTGCAACGCCAGTAGTCACGTTTCCGTTGACATTGCAAATATAGGTAGACCATTTTTCGTCGGACGGGACATCCGAAGGCAGTTTCCAGAGGCATTGCTGAATCTCCCGTTGCGTTTCCCGCTCTTCGTACTCATAGTCGGGAACTTTCTGTTTGTAATAACTGACGCCCGGAGCGTCGGGCGTGAAAATAAAATCCATTTTTGATGCAAACCATCCGGTCGCCGAAGTATCAAAGGGAAACATCCTGAAATTCTGCGTGCCTGTGGTCGAAGAAACTTTTCTTGTGTTGATGTAATCAAGGCCGCCCCAGTAATTCGGATGCGTCACAACAATGGAATCCGCAGCGGCCACAGCAGCGGTCTTGGACAGGGCCGTTTCATTCGACATAGAAGAACGGCTGTCCGAAAGGCCGACAATTGAACCGTTAAGAAACGCCGTTTTATGATACGATACCATGGTCCCGGCCTGAATTTTTATCACACATGTTCTGCTGACCATGTCTGCCTGATTCAGCGTAAATGAATGCGTCCCGGGCTCAAGATTGCCGTTTGCGAGTATGCGCAGGCACTTGCCCGAAAGATCAAACAGTTCCACAGACACATTCTCGCTTCGGGTCATCGACACAACGATCTGCCGCCCTTTGCCGGCTAGTGAATACGTCATATTTTTCGACGCATCGTCTCTGGTCATGATGCCGGAAGGAATGCTGAAATCATATTTTCCCGAATCGTCGGTGGTCCTTGTCAGATTCAAGGTAACCAGTTTGACCGTTGCCCCCTTGATGGGAACGCCTATTGTCGACCACACCTGGCCCGACACGGTTGCCTGGGCATGGACATTTACAGAAAGAAAGAATACTGCTCCAAAGAAACACAGAGAAGTCCCGAAAACTTTTTTCATTCTACCCTCCCTTGAAGTAATGGTTTACTTTCATGCCTATTTTGCTTTAATCCGGTCTTACAATGATCTTTTCCAGATCTTCGAGTGATTTCCCCTTTGTCTCAGGCATCATTCTCCAGACAAAAAAGAAGAACGGGACCATCATGATGGAGAAAAACATGAAGATGGGGCCGCCGCCGAATTTCGAAAGGGCGATCGGGAAAGCCATGCCGATCATTGCGTTCATGATCCAATGGGTAAAAGAACCGAGCGCCTGGCCCTGTGCACGCACTCTATTCGGGAAGATCTCGGCAAGGAACACCCAGATGACCGCGCCCTGGGAAAAGGCGAAGAAGGCGATGAACCCGACGATGAAAAGCACAACACCTGCACCGGTCATGAAATTCGGGTTAAAGTAATGCATGCCTGCACCGGCCAGCGAACCGCACATGCCCACAGCTCCGATCAGCAGGAGTGTTTTGCGGCCGAGCTTGTCGATAAGAAACATCGCGATAATAGTGAAGACCATATTGGTCACGCCGACCGCAACAGCCTGGAGCATGGACGCATTCGTGCTTGCTCCGGCTTTTTCGAAAATCATTGGTGCATAGTACATGATCACGTTGATGCCGGAGAGCTGGTTGAATACGGCGAGAAGGACCGCGCACATAATAGCAAAACTGTATTTCTTCTGAAACAGCCTGGTGACGCCTGCTCCTGCTTCTTCCTTGAGGGAATTAACGATATCTCCCAGTTCGGCTTCAACGTTGGCCGCGCCCACCTTCTGCAAAACACCACGCGCCTTATCAACAAGTCCTTTTTTTACCAGCCACCGGGGACTTTCGGGCACAAAAAAGAGCAGGATGAAAAAGACGGTAGCCGGTACGGCCATCACTCCGAACATCCAGCGCCATGCGATGGGATTCCCGTCCATGATCCTGTAGATCAGCATATTGGAAAAGAAGGCGACCAGAATCCCAAGCACGATGTTAAACTGGGCCACTGCGACAAGTCTGCCGCGCAGGCGGGCTGGCGCTATTTCGGCGATGTACATGGGCGCCATGACCGAAGCCGCTCCAATGGCGAGCCCGCCGAGAAACCGCGCGACCAGCAGCACGCTCCATGTAGTTGCAAAAGCGCAGCCCAGGCCGGAAAGAAGGTACAGGATGCCGCACAGGTAAAGCATCGCTTTTCTTCCGAAGACATCCCCTGGTTTGCCGACAGCGATTGAGCCGATCACCGTGCCCCAGAGGGCAATGGAAACGGTCCATCCGAGGGAGACATCTGAAAGCGAAAAGACCTGCTGAAGCGATTTGGTTGTTCCCGAAATAACCGCAGTGTCGAAACCGAAGAGCAGGCTGCCCAGCGCCGACACGATTGTGGCAAATAAAAGATTGACGTTCATCCTCTTATTCTCCTAATTAAGCTGAGCGCCGTGAGTCTTTATTGACAACGAAAGCAGGGCGTCGCGAGGGGGTGCGACGCCCGCTCTCATTGAAGAACCTCGCCATAAACTGCGAGGAATCTTCAATCCCTATAATTGAATGACCTCGCAGCAAGCTGCGAGGAATCTTTCCATCCCTATGGAACAAAAACATACTTAAAATTGCTCGCTAACCCCGAAGCAGAGCTTCGGGGACCGCGATTACGACCGGATGTACACCCCAGTGAGCAGCCTGCAATGCGCTCGCTATGGGATTCAATAACGCCACCCATACGTTTATTGCACCACCGGCAACCGCGCCGATGAGTGACCGCGGTCCGTGGCTACATTGACAAAATAAACACCCTTGCCCACGCTGTGGGAATAAAGGTCCCGGCCGTCCCACACAAACGCCTGCGAGGCGCCGCCGCTCCGCGGCGCGAGCTTCTGCACGAGCCTTCCGGCCACGTCGACGATGGAAACGCCCAGTATTTTGGCGTCTGCCGGCACGCGCAGTGAAACATGAACGTTACACCCCGAAGCCATGGAGACAGTTACTGTCATTTCCGTCGCTTTTGGCCGTAACAAATCTTCAAATTTCTGGTTAACAGCCACAGGAACGCCGAGCGAAACTGCAAACGTCTTAGGCTGGTATTTGGTCATGTTGAACGTCAGATCGCTGCCCGAGAATGTCGCCGCTCCCTTGGCCTCTTCCTGGCCATTGACTTCCGAGGCTGCGATAATAGTCGCCGACGGGAAGGTCAGTTTGGCATTTGTCACTGACGCGCCCTGTGTTTCCCGGACCCGAATTATGTAATTCGCGCTTTTCTCGGCCTTTTTAATGGCCATGACCGCAACCTGATCCGTGCTTGTTCTGACCAGAGAAATAGTCCTTCCGATCTTTCCGACTGCCGGCGTTGTCGGCTGGAAGCTGAAAATCGGCTGGTTCAGCCGTTCCGCCTGGTCAACAGTACCGTTTGTCCAGCTCCCCTGATGGCCGTAGATCGCATAGACGAAATTATGCACCCCGACGACGGCTACCGACGATTGGTCGCCCTGGTAGTTGTATCCGCCGCCCGCAGGAGAATGGATCAGCGTCAGGTTGAACTTTCCCGTGCTCTCTTTGTTCCATCCGTATTTGCAATCATTGAGTACGGAAATGCCGTAACTGTTGTCCGTAGCGGTCTGGTCGGCCCATTGCTGGCCGCATACCTCATAGAGGCCTTTGCTTGTCGAAGCATTGTAGAACATCACGCCTCTTTTGATGGTTCCGATGCCGATGTCCCATGTCGTGGAGTCGTTCGTGCATGAAACCGGAAATCCAACCTTCAGGAGCGTGCCGGCTGTCACCCAATTGACCGCGTTCTTGACTTCGACGCGGTTTCCCGCGCTGTCTGCCGCAAGCGAGATGTATTGGGTAAACGTCGACCCGTTCTTGGTGCGTACCACTTTGAGCGATACGCGCGCCGGGCCGTTTTCCTGCATAGTCATGGCAACGGCCTGGTCAACATAGCCTGTCGGGGTCGATGATACGTCTTCCCACCGGAGCTCCCATGCCGGGAAGCTCGTGCCTTGGTCGGTGCGCAGTTCGAACCGGGATGGCGCGGACAGCAGCTGCTTATTTGTTTTCTTGTCAAGAACACCGGATATATCGCCGTTTGCATTGACCGTTACCGTATAAAATGCGTTCGAAAGAGTGCTCCCGGTCGCGGCCGCGGTGACCGTCAGGTTCGGATCTGCGGCATTCGCAACAGTCATGGGCTTTACTTCATATACCGCGTAGCTTGCGGACGGCATTCTCGCGACAAAGGCGATGGTCACGTTCTGGCCTGCGGCGCTGAGGATCTGGGAAGGCACTTCCACGCCGTCCGGGTTGTATACCTTGACGCCCGTGGGGGCGGCCGTGCCGAAATTCACCGTTGCCTCAACCACGTCGCAGCGTGCCCGCGCGAGCGCATTGACCAGAACCAGGGAAACGTCGCCTGCCGTGGATACGGTAGTGGTGAGCTGCTGTCCCGCGCTGTTCGCCATAACATTGTTTCCAAGGTTCATGGCATACGTGAAATCGTTATAGGACGAGTCTTCCATAGGAAGCCAATACTGGCTGTAAGCGTTCGGAATACTGGTTCCGGTTATCCCGTCGTGGAACTGGCATGCGATGACCCTCCACCAGGCATGCCATATCGTGTCCTGAGGATACGCAAACGTTGCGCCCGTCATCCAGTTTGCGGTGACGTCCGCGAATTCGGTAAGCATCGCGCGCTGTTCGTTCTTCCTGTTTTTGTACTTCATCTTTGCCCATGCCGTATAGCAGCCTGTCCCATGCGTGGTCATAAGTAATTCACCGTTATAGGAAGGAAGAGACGAAGTCAATCCAGCCGAGTCAAGGTCCCTGTAAACCTGGTCTGTTGACGTGGCATATACCTTGATTGTATTTGACGCGTTTGCCCGGATCCTTGTAATCATGGCGCTGACGTCTCCTGCGGAAGGTCCGCCGCCCACATCGCCAGTCCCGATATAATCGTACGTTGCCCAGATCCCCGGCGTGCCTGAATGACTTTTCAACCAGTCGCCATCAGCGGTCTGGATGTCCATCCCGTTGCCGTAATCGCCCGGTTTAAGTGTTGCAATCACGGAGTTGCCGTCAACGCCTATCCATCTGCCGATGGGAAACGGTGTGGCAAACCAGCCGCCCCATAAATCGAACTTCTGTGTGGAAAACCCTATCAATCCCATATGCGCTGCAATAGTCGGCAATTGATAGCCGAAGCCAAAGCAGTCCGGCAGATAAACGTCCATGCTTCTCTTGCCGAATTCGTCCATAAAGAAATTGTTTCCATACAGGTAATTCCGGATCAATCCTTCCGCTGAAGGAAGATTGACGTCGCCTGGATCAGCGCCGCCGCCTGCAACACGCCATCTCCCGTTGGCGATATGCGTTTTCAGGGTGGCATAGCTGGTCGGATATACCTTTTTGATCAGCCAATATCTGAACGCGCCTTCGAAATTGAACACGTATTCGGGATATTGCGCAAAATACGCGAAATTGGTGCTCATAGTATTTGGAAGGTATGTCCCGATAGTGGCTGCAAGGTCCCATTGCCACTGGTCATCGAGATGTGCGCCCGGCACCTCATAACAAACCTCCTGACTCAGGTTATACGCCAGCGCTCCGCATACAGTCACGATCACCATGACCATGGAAAACAGCGTTGCATTTTTATTAATGCGTTTCACGATAGTACATCCTTCTTGCCTGTTAAGCAAATTAAAATGTTTAAGGAAACAAACGATTCTTCTTATACATTTCTTCTTTAAATCAAGCCGGTCATCTCTTCATTAGTATCCATACTGCAGTTTGACCATCCACCACCAGTCTTTCCCTTCCGCCATCACATCGCCGCGTTCCGTATATCCCACATTATTGTTTAACGGCTGATAATGGTCTCGCGCGGCCTGGGCGACAACCATGAAAGCGCCAATGCGTTTCTTTAAGTACACAGACCATTTCGTGTCCTGAATACTGACAATACTCCCCGTCGTATTATCCGGTACCGGAATTCCCTCTTTGAAAGCAACCCTGGAACTTGGAAGAAAAGGGCTATGGTAATACTCCAATTCAAGGCAAAGAACGTCGAGGATCTTGAATGCGGGGAAATTGAACCCGACCATGATCGGCATGCGCTGCGACATGTTCGCGTAAAAAGTGTCCGGACGGATAGGGTTTTTTGGAACGTAATCTTTAAGCCCCAGTATCGCCATTTCCCCGTATAACTTCAGGTCCTCAGATCCGAAAATCGGGCATCTGAAAAATCCTTTGAAATCAATAGATGCCGTAAGAGCGACTTTAGTGCTTCTAAAGGTATAATACAGGGAATCCTTGTACATAGTCATTCCGTTTGAATCAACGCCGATGCTGTCACGTGAATACATATTATCATCGGCCCGCGCACCGCTTGTAGTCGTAGTATATCGTTCGTCTACCGAAAACAAACGGTTAAAATCGATCCCCGCACATACAGAAATCACTTTGCCGATAGTATAATTTCCCAGGTGAATTTCCGGATTTGAAATAGTCGCCACGCCTGCAAGTGAAAAGTCCTGCAGAGGAACTTGATATAATTCGCTGAAAAGCAGCGCGTCGAAATTGAACCAGTCGACAGGATGTGTCGTGACTTTCAATCCGGCCATGCGATAGAATGCGCCATCGAACCAGTTTAGAAAATAAACAGGATACGCCGACGCCCGGAACAGATATTCGCCGAGATTGCGGACATCGGGATTATATTTATATTCAAATTCTCCAAGGTCAATTTGCAAAGGAAAGGTTTTTGCGTCGAGTCCTCCGAAATTGTATGTGCCTTTAGCCTGTTTAAGCCAGAAGCTGAAATTCGCGACTTTCTGGTTTTCAACAAATTCCTTATCCCACAACGACTGTGGAATCGTATAGGAAAACTGGACATCAGCCTGTCCTTCAATAATCATTCGCGTATGTTCGTTGAACTTCGTATCAAGTCTAAGAAGTCCTGAGGCCTGTTGTATCCACGCATGTTCGAATGGCCCCACTTGAGCGGTGCCATATCCCTTTACAATCTGGCCTTCAAAAAGTGCAATATCTCCGGAAATTTTCGAATTTCCGAATTCGGCGATTACATCATTTGCCTTTACATTGTTTGTTTTTGTCTGGGCCGGTTTAATCTCTGTTGAGTTTGTGTCGAGCGTGTCTGGGCTGCAAATCCCTGCGGTATAAACAAAACCGATAACTGAACAAAGAATAATCCACAATCTATTCATGAAACCTCTCCTTTCAATTAAGCTTTGTCATTTCCGTTTTTCAATAACACATCCCACGCAAACACACATTATCACTTTACAAACAGCTTCTGATTGATTTCCCGTCCGTCGCTGAACCGGAACCGCACGACAACCGTCTGGCCGCCGCAAAGCCGTGTCAACACTGCGGGATTGAATTCGTTACCCGAAGCGGAATAGAGCTTTTGCCCGTTCAACGAATACACCAGGACGTTTGCGGGGACCAAAGTGCGTCAAGCTTAGCGACAACGCTGCAAAAATGATCGCCATGGTGCTCAAGGAAATGCTGAAGGAGTAATTACCCCCTTCAGCATATTCTTTCCACCTGCATGACCTATCTTCCCGGTTTTAAAAAGAGTACTGAATCCGACCCGTAAACTGCCAATCGCCAAAGTTGGGCAATTCTTCCCGGCGGTCCTGATAATTCGGCAGCTTTGCCTGCGTGAAGTAATGCGTGCGGCCAAAATCAAAAAGCACCTGTATGCCGCGCGTTATCGTTCTGGCGGCATAGATGTCCCAATACCAAGGATACGGCTTTGGTTCCGACTGCCCTACGACCGGGAGCGGCGTCTTGTCTCGCGGGAAATACGTCAGCTGGTAATTATTGGAATATTTATCGTTATACCACTCGACCTCGATTGATAATACATCGAGAATCTTAAATGTCGGCACGTTGAAACCGAGCATTATCGGAATTCTCCTGCCGATGTCTTCATAATAAATCGGATAATCCTTCACCCCGAGTATGCATCCCTCGCCGTATAATTTCAGGTCCTCATCGCCAAAAAAGCCGGGGTTTCCGAAGAGCGGTTTGGGATCCAAGGAAAACCGGGCCATGACTTTCGTCGCTGCAAAGGAATAAAAAATGCTGTCTCCGACAATGGAATCTCCATTGGCGGTTTGAATCGTATCCACATTAATCAATCGCATGTTTTCCGCGTAATGCGGTGTGGTGAGCGCGGGATTGACCGATATCAGCCGGGTAAAACTGACGCCTGCACCGACTTCAACGACGGGCCTCGACTTTTCCCCGCCGATGGCATAGGATGCAAGGAGCGACGGCGTGTAATCCCCGACCGGCGCTTGAAGCTCGGTTGTCAGGAGAAAATCAAGTTTCAGATTCTCAATCGGTTTATACGTAACATGCAATCCGGCTAACCGTTTATAAACGGCATCGAAATCGTTGATTATATAGCCGGGGTACGCCGTTGCCCTAAAAAGGTACTCGCCAAGGCTTTTTATGTTGTTATTGTAAGAGAAAGGAAAATAACCGATGCTTATCTGTAAAAACGGGTCTTCCACGTCGCCGATAGAGTAAATTCCCTGCATCTGGTTTAGGTAAAAAACAAAAAAAGCGTGCATGGATTCGAGGTCTGCGGAATACGCGGTATTACTGGACAAATCATATACCGATTGCGTTAATTCGCATTCAGGGCCGAAAACAACCTTGAGCCGCTTATTGACCGTCGCGGAAATATTGAAACCTCCGAGCATTCTCTGCTGCCATTGATGATCCAGGGTGTCGAAACCGCCGCCGTATTCACCCTTAACGATCTCGCCGGCCTGAGCCGCGACATATCCGTTGAAATCAAGGGATATTTCCGGTTTATCGGCATAACTGGTTCCACTTGCCGCCGCGATTACTGCCGCGAACAACGCCGGCTTAATCACCTTTTTCAAACTGTTCACGGTACTTCTTCCCAGATAAGATTTCTGCATGTTTAATCTTTCCTTTAGCGAAGGGCGTGGTTGTCATCTCAATACGATTTTCTTTATGCCGGATCCTTCGGCGGATCGCCACCGTATGAAATACGATCCGGGATGGAATGCAGCCCTGGAAACGGTCACGAGGCCATTTGTACCGGCAAGCTCGCCAAGAGAGCGCCCCGCAATGTCGAAGACCGTTACATGCACTTCCTGTTGCGTTCCGAAATCGAGAACCGTTTCCCCTGAAGAATTATACAGTGTTCTGATCGTCCCGGATGAAACAAGTGCGCCCTGCACGCCATTTCTGACGCTCGTCGGAAGGGTTTTCGTAAGCGTAATGGCGACCGTGTGCGTACCTGTCAATGTTCCAAGCACAAAGGGCGTCGCCTGGGCAACATTGTCGAGCAAAAACGACTGGACATATTGCCCCGGCCCGTTCACCGTGATATTCAGCGTCATGCTGCGATAGGCAAAATTCGTCATTGTCATGGCGGTTTTGAAGGTGTCCGGCACAACCGGATCAAAATACAAACCATCAACCCGGAAATTCATTCCGATCAGCCCATGAATGACCATGGACAGGTACCCGCAGGCGCTCCATAACTGTTGGTCGCCGCCACCGGGATTTCCCTGTTCGGTAAAATAAAATTCACGGAATTCACCGGGATTGCTCTTTGCCCAGAGCCGGGCCAGTTTGTCCAGTTCATTCATGAAAATATCGGTCTTCTTATATTTCGAGGCTGCCCATGCCCAGTACCCCTGAACAAACGGCCATACTTTATTCGAATGATAGTAGGAGGTAAAATCCAGAGAATAGTTCGACCATTCCGGGTATTCCGGATATTGACAGGGGATTCCCCACGCGGACGGCGTTACGTGACTGAAAATACTTTCCCGTTTTACGGAATCCGCCACATCGTACATGATGGTAAAGGCGTCCATCAACCCCTCGTTATTGTCCTGAAATGTGCCATCGGCCTTTTTTAAGTAATAATAATATCCTTTTGCGGGGTTCCAGAAAATGTTGTTGATCGCATTTTTAAGCGTCGTCGCCTTTTGTAACAAAGTGTCCTGCGTGGCCTGCGATTTGCCAAGAAGTTTTGCCATGGAATCGGCAACGATATAGGCATGGTAATACAGCATGTTCGTGCTTCCCGCCTTGGTCGCTGCCACCATATCCCCGTTGTTCGCGTAGGCGCCGGGATATCCGCTGTTTGATTCCATGAAGGAGGAACATCCCTTGAAGAGGCCGTCCGTTTTGTCCTGCACTTCCTGCTCGGCTTTCTGCAGGGAATTGCGGATGACCGGATATGAATAGGTCAGAAAGGTCTGGTCCCCGGTCTGGCAGTAGAATTCCCAGGCGCCCGTTGCCCAGACAATGCCATCCGTCAACGTCGGCCAGCCGCCGAAATCCCCGCACGCATCCTGCAGTTGTATCGTTTTTCCGTTCCATGTGGTGGTCGTGTAATTAAACGTGTTTCTTGATGTCGTCCGGTCGATAAGCCCGGCAGCCATCTGGATGGAATAGTTGCCGTCTCGCGTCCAGACCTGGTCCCAGAACGCGCCTGCGTGAAAAACGCCATCCTTGGTGTTCGAAGCGATATTTTGCTTGCCGCCTACCCAGGCGCTGTCATATTTGGCTTTCCCACTGACAAATTTAAAGGTTTCCTGACTCCGAACGCCAATAGCAAACCCGAGAGTTATTAAAACCGAGACAACAACACCCGGCAACGGCCTACATCCGATTTTCAAGAGTTTCATAATTCTTCTCTCCGATTAAAGGAACGGAAAACAACCTGACGTGTAATTGATTTACGGCACAAGGATTTTTTTCGTGATTTGCGCGTCCCGTTTCTTCAAAGTAACGAGAATAACGCCTTTTGCAATAACTGTTTGGGATGCAAGGGTGACTGTTGACGCATCATTGACTTTCTTCTCAAACAGCACTCGCCCAGAAAGATCGCGAACCATGACCGAATATGGCTCGCCGGACGGATTGCTTGAAAGCAAAATTGTCAATTTCCCCGCGTTTTGCAGAATGCGGAACATGGGCAAGGCGCGGCAACCTGTCTGTCTTTGACCGGCGATACCGGTCGCAACGGCGGTGGCAATGACCACATCGGACGTCACTGACCGGGCATTGACGTGAACAACAACCGATGATCCGCTCATCCACCAGCCTTCGCCGGAGCCCGCGGTGACCCGACCGACCGCGGCGCCGTTGATGGTGACGTTTGCCGGCGTTCCTCTGTTGACAAAGGTGACAGCGTACGAACGCTGCGCCGGTGCGCCGGTATAGGAACCGGTCGCCGCGCCGATAGTGAGCGATTTACCGTTTTCCTGATAGGTCAATGGCGTAAGAGAGAAATTGCCCGACTTGTAATTAAGGTTTTCCCCTTCATCTTCATACAGGGTAAATGCGCCGTCCGCGCCTGGATATGCCATGATGGCAAGAGAATCCAGTTTTTTCTGGCCTACATAATCCATGTACGCCTGCATCGGAATGATGGCGCCCTGCTTTGCATAAACCGGCATGGTGGTGTAGTCGGCGGTCACGGTCTTAACAACAGGGCCGCGCACCGTATCCCCTGAAATAAAGTTGGTCCAAAGGCCCTGCGGGAACCACGTGCTCACCGTGCCCGTCTGACCGGGTGTGACAATCGGAGAAACAAGAAGTTGATCGCCATACATATATTGGCGATCATACGTATATGCCTCCGTATTTTCCGGATAATCAAGGTACATGCCGCGAACCACAGGCAATCCGCCGCTTGAAGATTCGTAGGAAAGCGAATATGTATAGGGTATCAACGCCTGGCGCAGGCGGAGAAAATATTCCGCGTTGTTTTTTACATTCGGATAATTCCAGGGCAATCGGTCGCCGTGGTCCGAATGCAGGCGCAGTATCGGTTGAAACGTGCCGAACTGCACCCAGCGCATGTACATATTGTCGGAAAGGTGATCCCCGTGATAACTGCCGATATCATGCGACACATACGGCAGCCCTATGTTCCCTTCCCGTATTGTCATGTAAGACTCGAAGCTCAGCATGCTCCACGTTGCAGCCGCGTCTCCGGTAAAATGAAGTGTTGACCGGTGTTCGCCCCATGCACTGCCCGGGATTCCCGGGCAAGCCCAGTAGTCAAGCCCGGACCCGATGCGCGAAAAGGCAAATCCGCGTTCGCCGCGGCTGTTGTGGTATTGCAAATACTGATTATTTATCCAGGCATCCCCTGGAAGTCCCGGCATCGCGACATTCAGCCCGTCGCAACACCAGTCGAGCCACCAAATATCAACGCCCTGGTCACTAAACGGTTTTTGCACATTAAAATACGATTGCGTCTGCGCCTTTACTCCCCAGTCCCAGTAGTAAACGCCCGTCCCGCAACTCGGCAGACCGCCAGGAATATTGTTGGCAGACGCGAATTTAGGATCGTCACCCTGAATTGTCGGATGGATATTTAAGGATATTTTGAGCCCTTGCTGGTGCGCCCAGGTAAGAAAGCTGTTGGGATTGGGAAACAGCGTATTGCTCCAGTTCCAGCCATTCCAGTTCGACGGCTGTTTCCAGTCGGTGTCGACGCACAGAACATCAATGGGGGTTGTTTCCGACCGGAACGTCGGCAGCAAAGTGTTTTGGTAATCCTTGTCTGCATAAGCATAATAGCGGGAGTACCAAACGCCGCAGGCATATCTTGGCAAGAGAAACGGGGCGCCGGTTAAAGAATAGAAATCGGTGAATGCGGTTTTATAGTCGTGACCATAACCCATAAAATAGGCATCTTGATAACCGCCGGTATGGGACGGGCGAGGAATGGCCCAGCCGTCGGAACCTAGATCCGCGGTCTTGGAATCGTCGAGCAGATACCAGCCGTTCTTACTGAGAAACCCGTCATTAAGCGGCACAGTGCCGGTATCGCCGTCTATGCCGCGCAACCACCCGCCAAGGTTGCTATTTGAGGTTGACGATGTCGGGGTTGGAACAGGTGAACCGACAGGCGATGTTGCTATCCAGTCGACGTTTATGTTGCCGGTGTTGCCTGATTCGAACGAGAGTGCGACCGTGTTGTTCCCTGATGCAAAGGCGCAGGTCTTCTGGACCGTTCCCCACGTGTCCCAGTTGGCCGTGGTTGGCATAGAGAGAACGCTTGCGGCGCCGTTGACCGTGAGCGTTGCCGTGCGTGTCGTGGTCTGGCCGTCACCGCCCGTGCTGTTGGCATAGCGCACGGTCACGACCGCGCTGCCCGCAGGGGCATTGGCGACGTTCAGTGAAATTGTCGCGCCTTGCTGGGCAAGACCAGCCACGAACCCCTGGCCGGAATACCCGGCATGGTTGGTTGCAAGCGCCACGCCTCCGGAAAGGCCCCCGTTTTCAGCTTCACAAACAGTATTAAAATCGAATGCCGCGCCTGCCCATGGATTTGCCGTAACGCTTTGACCGGCAACGGTGAGCGTCACGTCCACGTTGCTCGCGCTGAAGGCTCCGGAATTCTGCTTATACCGCAAAGTCAAGTTGCTGGTAGTGATTACGCGCCATCCGTTAGCAACCGTAGACGTAAATGCGCTTGACGAGAGCGTCCGGTTGATCGCCGTGACCGTCGGGTTGTTGTCGAAAACATTGTCGCCGGCATACTCCATTCGTATAAGCGTTGGCGAAAGAACCGTGAATCGCGCGTTGCCGTCGATAACCGGGTCGGCCGCTCCTGTTCTGTAAAATGCAAGGTAAGCAAATCCCGCCAGGATAAGAACTGTTTTGACGTTTTTCATAGTGCCGTAATCACTTTCTATGAAACAAAACGCCTAAATGAAACGTAATGCCCTTGAGTAATCTACCGTTTGCCTACCATCACATTATTTAGCACATTGGGCGATTTCAGCCCCGCCTTGTCTACAATGTACCTATGTGAGAATACACTGGAAATGCTTTTGTGATACGTGAACAAATCGGCAAGAAAACGCCGATAATCGTAATATTCACAGATAAAAGGTCTTTTGTTCTTGGTAGTCATAGTGACATCATTAATATACCAAATATCGGGCAAACATCTTTGATAAAGATCAAAAAGTGTAGCCTTAGAGAATACACCATATCGCCGGCAATTCTCGCGGGGCTTTATTTGTCCGGACGTCTGCGCCATTATAGCCGAAGGAGAGGCTTCTCAATGAAGGGGACCTCTAGATACTCAAAACCGCGTTTTGTGATTGCGAGCAAAGCGAAGCACCACGACTAGGACTGCATACAGCGCTACAGGAGTAGCCGCAAAGCGAATCTCGCGTTTTTGCAAAGAATTACGGGAGATTCGCAAAGCGGCTGCCCGTAGGATTGTAACCGGTCAAAGTCGCGGTGCCACGTCGCTACGCTCCTCGCAATGACATCGGGACAATTTTTAGAGGTTCCCTTATGTTTATCTTCACGCGGTTCGAATTTTGCGGGACATACGATTGTGCTGCGGTTTCCGGACAAACGATAACCTCCCAGAGGAAGAACGCACCTGCTGGGACGAGCCATTCCCCGCCTTACAGCCGCTTCGCCCGTCCTACCCGCCGGCAAACTTGCTCATGATATATAAACAGTTGCTGACAAAATAAAAGAGGAAGCGCAGCTTCCGCGAGCAATGAATTGACAGAAGACACTACCGGTCGATGGTGATTACCATCGTTCGCTTCTGCGTTCCCATTTCAAGAACGGCGACATAGGCGCTGCTTGAAGCGCCATACGCTTTAGGATCCCACGTGAAGGAGCCCTTCGCCGAAGCGAGGGTAATCACTTTAAGGAGTCTCCCGGATAGCGAACAAATCGAAAACTTTCCGGAACCGGTGTTGTTCGGCATTGCCCAGGAAACAGAGATGCCCCGATTGGTCGAATGGCATGTGACGTACCTGTTGGCGGAGGAAGCATCCGTCTCGACATGATTTGCCCCCCCGACATGAACGGAATTGCTCAAGACGTTGTATCCGGCCGTTGTATCCCAGACCGAACTATTTGCAAAGCGGACCGAATATGCCGGTCTGTTTCGCAAATTCAGGCTGCTGTCCGGCAGCCATAAAGCAAGTTTATACACTCCCGCGGGCATATCTTTCGGCGCAGTGACCGTCTGGGTCGGCATCGTTACCGGGCCGCTTTTCCACGATCGTACATCGACATTCGCCAAAAGTATATCGTACCGTTTTGCTCCGCCGTCAAATACGAGATACAGCGGCCGCGGCTTAATGAGGCCGGCGTAACCGTCATTGTTGAGATTGGCGGAGATGGTGAAATTTCCGCCAGCGGTCACGGACGTTGGAAAGGTGGCGTCGATCAAACGTAGGCGATATCCCATTTTCCGCTTGAGGCGGGTGTACCCCGTTTCAGCGGGATCGTTCCCCGATGCGGCCAAATTGGCGTTTTTCCATATATCGACATTCACCGGCGCGTAATCTTCGTTGAGTTCGCTTGTGTGAAGGAGCGACATTTCGCTTTGTACACTCACGCAAGCCGCATCGTCATTGCCCGTCGAAAGCATCGTTTCGCCGCCCATCATCGTATTGAATCCCTTGGAAGTTTGCATTGCGTACGTCCATTGCCTTTTCACGTCGGTAGGATAGTACGGCCCGATCCATGATGGATTGTCGTAGGTTCCGCAGTCCGCGGCATCGGCGAGAAATCCGTCGTCGTGGAACCCGATACGGTCAAATTCATCGGCTGAAAAAGGGGTGCTGTTCGAAGGAACCCGGTTGCTGTCCGTCATATAGTGCAGCTCTCTAATAAAGATCGGGTACCGTATACAAACAGGAATGTTTGATGGTGTGGTGGCCAGAATTTTCTTGATGAGCCTATACCTGGTTTTGGCCTCGTTGCTATCCATAAACGTGCAATAGAGCGCATCGTGCCACTCTCCCCAAGGGCCGATCCATCCCGCTTCCAAGTGCAAAACTACATCCGCATTGGCCGAAATCGTTGCATAAAGTTGTTCCATGTGATGTACGATGAGGCTCTCCGGGACACTGGGCGACTGATCCCAGGCATACGCGGGACGAAGCACGATCTTTAAACCGGCCGTGCGGATAGCGGCGCAACCTGCGCTCAGATTATCCAGCAGGGTTTGGGGAAGATCTTTACTGCTTGTAAATTTGTCAAGGTGAATGTAGCTGTGAATAAGGGTGTTTCCGCCGGCCTTTGCCCGCGAAAAAGTGCGATCGATCATGTCGGAGTTAAAGCCGGCAATGGTATTGCCGCAATATTGATTGAGGCTCGAATCGTTGATGATTTCATAGCGATTGTGAAACCCCCGTTCGGGATTTTTGAGGAGCGAAGTAAAATCTCCCGAATAGGTAAAGGTATCGCCCAATGCGGAAACAACCAAAAGAAGCGGAAGCAGCGAAAAATTGGTCATGAGGACAACCCTTCGCCTTACCCCGTCGGCAATGCTATGCAAAAACCTTGTCTGCGCTTTCATTGTAAGCCTCCCGCTATTTATAGTGGATTCGTTTGGAGCACTCTAGGGAACCTCTAAAAATTGCCGAAATGTCATTGCGAGGAGCGAAGCGACGTGGCACCACGACTTCGACGGCATACAGCGCTACCGGAGTAGCCGCGTCCGCGAATCTCCCTTAATTCCTTTCAAAAACGCGAGATTGCTTCACTTCGTTCGCAATGACAGACCGCGTTTTTGAATTTTTAAAGGTGCCCTCTATTTCGTCGCCTCAACCATTGCACTGCCGATCTTCTGGTTTTCATAGCAGAGCTTAATCCATGACGGACTGAGCGCGCGATTTGAAATGCGGACTTCGTCAATCTTTCCGCAAAACCTTTGCTGCCCGTTGTCGAACGATCCGATGTAGATCTTGAGGGCGTTGTGTACGATTGTTCCCGAAAGTGAAGCGATTCGTTCCAGCGTGCCGTTGTAATAGATCCGCAGGTTCGAACCGTCGTAGGTGCCGGTCACGAAAACCCATTGTTGCAAGGGAACGGTGGATTGGCTTTGCACCCACAAACTGCCGGAATCGGTCGAAATTGTAAAGGTGAAATGCGGAGAGTCGCCGCTGTCGATTTGCAGGCCGTAGGCCATCCACGGATAGATGTTTGGGGCGTTTAAGGGTTTCGCAATCAGATGTCCCCACGGAACATATGCGGTCATCCGCATCCATAAGCCGAGCGTGAGGGACGTGGTGATGGCGCTGTCGCCGACCATGATCGCATCATCCGTATTGTCAAGGCTATCGCAGTAACCGATGCACCCGGGCCTCGATTCATCTCCGTCGTACCCGACAGTAGACCCGTTGTTGTGGTACGCCGTTGCATCCAGGCGCTCGGTGACCGAAGCCCCGCCAAGGTGCCATACACCGGCAAACCCTTCTGCCGTATCGAAGACTGCCGCGCCGTTCGATTGATTCGGCGCGGAAGAATTTCCCCAGAGCAAGGTAATCGACTGGGCGCCGCTGTTTCCATGAACGGTGTCGACCTTGACCCAGAGGGCCGCACTCTTGCGCGCCGCGTCAAATTCTTCGATTTCATACGGCAGCGGCGTGCCGTCCGCCTTTGCGAACCGTACATCACCACCGGACGGCTGTGCCGTGGAAAAGTCAAAATTCGAGGAGTCCAGCCTGACAAGCAGTGGAAAATTGTACACATCTTGGGTGACATTCGCACCCGTTGCGGTGGTGTTCAGGTAAAGTTGTTTAGTGAAATGCCACGCCGGGTCCATCGAAATTACGGTCGTATCTCCGGCATATACTCTCACACCGCTCATCTCGAAGGGTGTTATTGACAAGTCGGTGCTCACGATGTGAATGTCGAATGAGCCCTGGGGCAAGCCGCTCAGCATGAACTTCCCATCGGCCGCCACCTCCGCGAGCCGCTCCAGGCCCCGGACCTGCGCGAACAGATTCGCTCCTTCAAGAGCGGTGATATTGATATGTCCCGCGATGGCCGCAAACGGCTGCAGCGGGCCGCTGCCGACATCGCTTGTGTCATGCTTGCCATCGACAACACAGTCAAACAGGACCGCGCCGGACGTGCCGTCGTTGACTTCGATCCAATACGAACCGCGCGGGACGCCGTCTATTGTAAAAAGACCAAAGGTATCGGTCTTGCCATCCGCGAAGCCATCGCCGTTACCACCATGTTCCACCAGTTCGGAAAGGTAATCGGTGCGGCGCAAGTGGAAAGCGGCGTTTCGAACCGGTCCTCCGGACGAGGTAAGCACTCTTCCGATAACCGTTTCAGAACCGGTGCCCCCGGAGGTCAACGTCTGGACGCCGCATGAAACTCCTGCCAGGGCCAGAAAAACAACGATTCTTGCCAAGTGACGGATCATCGGCCGCGCTCCTGCTCATCCTTGCCCGGATCGGTAAGCGGATAGAAGTGACAATTCAATTGGTAGACACATTCTGGATTCGGATCTTTTTCCGCAAGACTCAAGAGCTTTTTCCTGAACGCCGCGAGCTCATCCTTGATGGTTCGCAGCATGTGGCGGGAAACGCTCACCGTGACGGTAGACATATCCATCTGTTGCGCCGAGTACCTGTCGAAGGCCTCCGACGCGAGCGTGTTAAAATTTTTCTGCATGGTGATAACGTTGAGGCTCTGAACGTTACGGTCGCACTCCAGATTGCCCGTGGTAACGATCTGATCGCAGGGTTCATAGACTCCGGCGGCGTTTTTTCGAATCATGTCCACTTTTTCCAAAACCTCGATCGCTTTTCGGGCTTGGGGCGCCCGGATGGGCGGCGAGAGCTTTCGCCCGAGCGATTCGAAATCGGCGCCATCGAAACGGTAAAAAGAGAGAAGGGCGCGCACGGCGCTGTAATACCAGCAGGAGTAATACTCGTACTGGGAGGCCTCGACCTTTCGCGCTCTTGACTCATGGCATTCCATCATCCTCGAAAAATAGAGTTTCCGCTCATCGACGGTCTTCGCATCGCTAAAGAAAACCATTGCCTCGAAATATTCGGCTTCGCGCTTTGAATGTCCCATGGCCTCGGAGAACTTGGAAACGACCCGGCGTGAAAGGCGTTGCCGTCCATTAACAACATCCTTGTAAAGACCTACCGAGCTGATGCGCGCCTTGATTGCGAAGGACCGGTAGGAGAAACCCGGATTGCGGGCCTTCTGTTCCCGGTAAAAGGCTTCGAGATATTGACGATAATCCGTGTAGTCGAATATCACGATAGTTGATTTGTTCCGAAGCATGACGAAGGAACCCTTTCGACGATATCAGACAATGTGAAGGTCCACGCCTTTAATATACTGAATCATATCCCGATTTCATTAATGATTGCGACAATTGCTTCAGCAAATGTTCCAAAAATTGGAACAAAAAATATGTCGTGCCGTGAGCTTTTAAGGGTATCGCCGGAGCGGTTCTTTTATATTAACAAAAAAATGCAGTTCACCGCAAAGGCGCAAAGTACGCTAAGGTACGCAAAGGGAGTCCTTAATAAACGTCAACGTATCGAGGGGGGTAAGGGATGATTGACCGCGCAGCCGAATCGATCGGGAGAATGGTTATGTCGTCTGGCAGGGTAACATGCCCGGGAGTTACCCAAAAATCAAGTTACTTGTCGGTGACGCGGAAAAGGAACGCGCAGGCGATTTTGATCGCTCTTACCTTCATGATGTGCCTGCTGCCGTCGGGAAGCGCATCGGGGGCGGCGGTATCGGTCAACCTTACGGAGACTTCGGAAGCATTCAAAAATCCGATGAAAGGGTTCAGGCCATCAAGGTATCCGAACGATGGTTCATTCATAAACCAGGAGTACGCAACCATATTCAAGCATTACATTCCCTATACTAATCTTGAGAATTCCGCAAGCGACCCGGTCCAGAAGATAACGGACTGGTGTAATTCGGCATGGGCAGGGATTGAAGATAAGAACATTAAGATAATCCCCCGTGTAGTGATTTATTATCCCGGCACCGGCGAATGGTGGCCCGATGGCGTGTCGCATGACGGCACTCCGGCCGAGTGGGGCACCGATGCTCTAAAAAACCGTTTAGTGACTTTCACATCAAAGTTGGCTTCTGCATGGGACAACGACCCCAGAGTTGCCGCTATAGAAATGGGATTGTGGGGAAAATGGGGCGAACACAATATCTACCCGGACCAGGTGCCGGGAACGTCAAGCGACCGTATCCCGGCATCATTCCAGTCGGCCTTAGGAGCGGCATTCACCAGCGCATTCAAGAATAAGAAAGTAATGGTTCGCTATGAGAACACATTTACCGATTTCAATTTCGGATATATCTGGGATTCATTCGCTTTGCCGGATGATGCGGCGTGGGCAAACTGGGAAAGCGCTCGCGACAACTGGAAGACGCAGATGATCAGCGGAGAGGTTGCTTATGACTGGGGAAATCAGTCGCAATTAGGGGGCAGCCCCAATGGCACGCTCAACAGCAATTCAAATACGGATTACGTAATAGGTTTTATCAGGAGTACCCACTGTTCCAGCCTTGGATGGATAGCGGAGTATGGCCCCGACGGCGGAACGATTTCAGCCAATGCCGCAAAAATGCAAAAAGAGTTCGGCTACCGGTATGTGGTAAACAGCGCTTCCTTTCCGTCAAGAGCAGACGCGGGAACCGACATGTCGGTATCCTTCAATGTAACAAATAAAGGAAATGCGCCCTTCTACTACAATTGGCCTCTCAAAGCCAACCTCCTGCGGGCTGACAAATCGGTTGCGTGGAGCGGCCCGTTCAATACGGATATCAGGAACTGGATGCCGGGCAATTCGTATCCGGTAACCGGTTCATTCACCGTTCCTTCCGGCCTTGCAACGGGGACCTACATTCTTGCGCTTACGGTCAACGATCCCGCCGGAGATCTGCCGAGCCTACGGTTCGCAAACACCAACTACTATGCCGGCGGTTTCACGCCCATTGGCAAGGTAGGAGTCGGTTTGGACGCCGGCGATCAAAATCTCGGTTCCTTTAGCGGGTTGCAATCCGATGCCACCCTGCACTATTCCCTTGGCGGAGGAGGCGGCGGAGATACCCAGGTCCCGACGGCCCCTACAAACCTGGTGTCAACCGGCAAAACCGACACAACGGTAAGCCTGTCGTGGAGCGCATCCACCGACAACGTCGGGGTAACCGGTTATGACGTCTATAACGGCGCTGCTTTCGCGATTTCGGTAACAGGTACTTCTGCAACGGTGTCGGGACTTTCCGGAGCTACCGCTTATGAATTCATGGTAAAGGCAAAGGATGCGGGGGGAAACTCCTCGGCGGCGAGCAATTCGGTATCCGTGACCACGGATACAGGCCGCGGCGGCGGTACGAAAACTTCCTATGAGGCCGAGGCTTTGGCCAATACTCTGGCTGGTGGAGCGACAGTAGCAAACAGCGCAAGCTGTTCCGGAGGCAAGAAGGTGTCGTATATAGGAAACAACACCGGTACGCTGCAATTCAACAATGTAAACGCACCGGCGGCAGGCAGCTATGTCATGACCATATATTTCCTGACCGCTGTAACAAGAAACCTGACTATCACGGTTAACGGTGGAACAGCACAGACCGTTTCCTTCGGCTCCAGCGGCGGATGGGATTCTGTCGGTTCCAAGACGGTCAGCATTAGCCTTAATGCGGGAAATAATACTATCCTATTACTAAATTCTTCGGGATGGGCACCTGATATTGATAGGATCACCGTCAATGCCTCCGGCGGCGCCGTGGGGATAGCATCGCAGCAGTCGCGCGAAGCATCCAGCCGAGGCCTCCAATGTGCCATTGTCAACAGACAATTGCACATTTCAACGCCGCCCGGTTCGTTCGGCCCGACAAGAATTGTACTGTTTGATGGCCGAGGGGCTCAAATCGCCCGATTCGATGATGCGGCGCGCGCCGGCGGCGCTTATTCCTTTGATTTGCGCGACATGCCAAGCGGCGTATTCTTTGTCAATCTATACGCATCCGACAAGATAATGGCCGGACGGAAAATAGTGTTGTACTAATAGGGAACCTCCGAATATTCAAAAACGCGTTTTGTCATTGCGAGCGAAGCGAAGCAATCTCGCGTTTTTGCAGAGAATTACGGGAGATTGCCACGTCGCTACGCTCCTCGCAATGACGTCGGGACAATTCTTAGAGGTCCCCAATAGAAAAACATGGATACCGAACGCCTATCGGTTCAGGGTAGCGAACCGGAAACCTTCATTTGTAAATGTCAACCTCATAAGGTGGTATTCAATGAATGATCGCAAGACCGAACAAACACGGGTAATGTCTCTATCGGCGCGCGGGCCGGGATCTCAAAGGCGAATTACCCGTGCCAAAAGAAACCCTGTAGTGTCGAATGCCGCACGCTGCCTGATAGCGGCACTTATCGTGGCCGCACCTCTATTTTCTTCAGGCAATTGCAGCGCGGCGTCGATTACTGCGCCGGTCCCGCCCGGAGTTCCGGCATTCATCAAGTCCCCGCAGCCGGATGCGACGCTCTCCGCCCACCAATTGACAGAAGGAATCGCCCCGGTAGACAACCCCCTTAAAGGCATCCTGTACTGGTGGTGGAACAATGACGCCCCTGACGGCCACCCGTCGCCGACCAGCCTTGAGTGGCACTACTTCGGGCTCGGGGATTTAATGACGGACGTGAATTCGTTCGATTGGCAGCCCATGGAGCACTATCTGGATCAAGTCGCCTCCCATGGGAGGCAGGCATGTTTGCGTATTTCGACGAACATATCCTTCGGCGGCATAGACATTCCCACCTTTCTAAAGGACCTCCCCACCACCGACGGTAATTTGCCCTACGATAACCCGAGGGTTGTCACCGCATTCGTCAATTTCATCAATGCATTCGGCCAGAAATACGACGGCGACCCGCGAATCGGGTTTATCACTATGGGGTTGGTCGGCAAATGGGGAGAATGGCACACCTGGCCCTACGAAGGCGGCTCAAACGGCCTCCCCAATCTGATGCCGAGTAACGCAACGTGTGAAACGGTCATCAACGCCTACAACGTGGCCTTTAAGATTACTCCGATTGAAATCCGTTATCCGCGCGTTGCCGGCGGCACGCTTCTCGCCACCCTTGCCGGTATCGGGTTTCATGACGATTCTTTCTGCTACAAAGAAGCGGACCCCAACCTGAACAATCAGATTTTGAGTATGACGCTCCCTCTCTCGATGGGTGGAAAAACCGATGCGCTTGAGACTTTAGCATTGCAATACGGCGTTGAAAACAGATGGATGACCGCGAGCATCGGCGGTGAGGTTCGTCCCGAGATTCAGGGACAGTTTGTCGACTCCGCCAACCAGACCAAGGACGATCCGGTCACGGACATCGAGGTTCTGCATGCCACCTGGATGATGTGCAATCAGGCATCATGGGATTCGTCCAACACCAAAGCGATGAATGTGCTACGGAAATTCGGCTACAATTTCGTCGTCAGGACTTCCTATTTCAACAGCCAGGTTGGAAGTTCCATGAAAGTCGGGGTGCGAATTGAAAATACCGGAGTGGCGCCATTCTATTATGGTCCTGAGCGCTGGCCGGTGATTCTGGGCCTGAAGAATGGTGCTGACAGCGTGGTGACGACCTGGACGACGAACTGGGATTTGCGGAAAGTCAAGCCGTCCAAAATCCGGGCGCTTCCCGAGTGGAAAGTGCCCAATAATCCCCAGTACATCGACCTGTCGGAACCTTACTATTTTGACACGACCGTGAGCGTCGCAAACCTCGCGGCGGGTTCGTATCATTTGGTAATGCGCGTCAAAAATCCGCTGGAAAACATTACAAAACAGGATCTGGCCGACAATTTGGATTTTTCGTGGCAAGTCTACAAGCAGCCGAAAAAATTCTTCTTCGCCAACGCGGAACAAAATGCGGACGGCTGGCTCGCTCTTGGGGACGTTTCGACAAATGCCACCGGGGTAGGCGATGCGGCGCGGTCCCCGGCTTCGACGTATGCAATAGAGATCGCCCGAAACGGAAGCACCGGCATATCCGTACGATTTAATGTGCCGCAACCATCCCGCGTCGCGTTCGAGATCGTTAATGCACAAGGCAAGTGCTTGCGCAGGGAGATTTCGGACGTCCGGGTTTCCGGCGTGCAGCGAATGAACATTACGACAGACAATTTTAGCAATGGGATATACCTTTTAACGGTTAAAGCCGGCGGCCTTTGTGTGCGTAAGACTATCAACATAATGAAGTAATATTCCGTAAACGCAATGGGCCCTGTAGTATATACATGCCCGGCAGTATCGTACTTCTCTATTTACAGAAGGTTAATTTTCACTTCTCTTTGGACAGCCTTCCCCCGGAATTGGACCAGGTAGATGCCTTTTGACGCTGCCTCGCCGGTGCCGGTTCGCCGGTCCCATTGGACACTGCGGCATGTCGGGGAAACCGCGATGGTGCGCGCAACCCGCCCTTTCAGGTCGAATATTTTGATGCTGCCGATTTCCGAAATGTCAATGTTGAGTTTAAGCCCCATTCCCCTGACCGTGAATTGGAACAGGGCAGGCTTGGTGAGCGGAATTTTTATTTTCGTCGCAACCTGTGTGATCTTGAGGCGGAAATACACGGTGGAATCATTCGCGGAGTTCGACCAGATCCAATGGGCTTTGGAACCGGAAGTCATTCCGGTGACGGCGGAACCCCAGGGCGTCACGCCGTATTGGCCGAGATCGGTCGCCTTTGTCCAAACAGCATCGCTGAAGCCCACCGTGGTCCAGTTTGCCGGACCGGTTGTGTTGATTTTCCAGCTTGTGTCGGTCACCGCGAGCGTAGAATCTTTTATGATCTCCGCCAGCATCCCGCCCGTGGTGCCGGGATCATTTCTGCCTTTTACCGCAACAACATTGGCACCGTTGACTAAAGGTAATGAATACCGCTGGGCCTGGTTCCAGTTAGAACCGGAGCCCAGAAGCGTGCCGTTAAGGTAAACGTCATAGCCGTTATCTGCGGTGATCATGATTTGCGCGGATGAGCCCGGTACCGTTCCATTTGAGGGGACAAGGCTTACCGGGCCTAACAGACCCGATGCCAAGGGAACAAAACTTGTTGTGAACATGGGTGCAACAGTCCAGCCAGGTCCCGGATTGAAGCGCCAGGAAATTCCGTTGATATCCTCATACGCCACGCGGTTTACCGCTTGATTGGCAACCTCGACATTCAGGGTATTGCCGGTCGGCACCAAAAGGCCATTGGTATTCAATCGGAAATCCGGCGCTCCGCACACCATACCGAGATAGGCGCCGTTCAAGGTGACTTTGGCGCTGGCGGCGACATTGCCCAGGTCGATGAACCATTCGTCGGCGGTCGTGGAAGGCTTGTCATATGAGATCGAATACCTGGCTATTCCCGAAAAATTGCGTAACGCATTAATCTGTGGCGAAGAAGTCCAGGTTGTCCAGGACGACAAAGCGCTCACGTTTTCGGTCGTCGGCAGCGTTGGTCCGCCACTAAGAAACTGAACCTGCCAGGCGCCGGTGATTGGCGTCGCCTGGCCGAGCGATTGGTAAACCCATGCCGGCCCGGTGACCGCATTTGCGAACACCCGGACGATTATCGATCCTGCCGGTTTGAGCTGCAGGCAGACCTTCGGGTTCGAATAGGCTGCCATTCCGACGTTGCCGGTCATGGGATCGAAGAGCGCAGCTGAATTTCCGCCCACTCCCAGCGAAACCCAGCCGTCAAACTTTGCGTTGCCCGGCGGGTTTGCGATAAAGTAAATCCATCCGTAACCGTCTTTGCGCCGGGTGCAGCGAAGACCATTGTCGACCATCTTTTCCCGTACGATTCCGGCAGCGGTCATCAGATCGTTCAGCACCGTGCCCCGAAGAATCTGTCCCGATCCGATGGTCATTCTATCCATAGTGCCTGACGTTACCTTGGAGGAGTTAAACGAATTGACAAGCGCAGTCAATTTCGCGCGTCGGGCGGTCAGGTTGTAGAGTCCCGGTACATCGGTGGGAAAACTTCCCACAATTGCAACATTTGCACCCGCTGACGCAAGATTAAAAAGGCTCTGGAGCGTCGTGTCTTCCATATACGTGCAGTTTGCGACAACGATCACCTGATGCGTGCTGCCCGGGGAGACGATTGTCTTGTTCGACACGCTCACGACCGCAGGATCCAGGAGCATCCGATCGGTAACGTAATCCAGATCATACCCGTTGTCTACAAGCTGTTTTGCGATCGGCGAAAGATACAGGTAATCGGTGTTTCCCTTCATGAACATATCGTCGCAGGGATAATAGAAGAGCACGTCGATGTCCGGTACGCCTGCCTGCAGGAAGGATTGACAACGGGAGACGTATTTGTTAAGCTCAGCAAAATGCGGCCAATAGGGATTGTAGGGCCCGCATTGCGTTTCCGCGGCAAACATGTAGCCCGGCCACTGCGCCACCGCCGGGGAATAGCTGATCGAATGAAACATGGTGTGGTTTATGCCGCCGATCAGGTCCAGATCGATCTTTTCCTTAATGTCCCTAAGCGTTGTCTGAAATGTCACCGAACAGAACGAGGGGCCCCAGCAGGTCATGGTTTCGGACCCAATGAGCGGCTTGCCCATTATATGTGCGCCTGAGCTCTGTACCTTGATGCGCCCAAAAAAATCACCGCCGGTGGAAAACAGACCGCCCGGCAGCCACCAGTCAGCCCCGCCGCCCACATCCGCAACCGGGATGTCGACCGCCGCGGCCTGGTCCACCGCATTGCCGGGATGGTTAATCGTCTCGCAGCTCGTCTTGGAATGGTGGCTTTTTGCCCACTGCGCGCCAGTCTTAAAAAACCCATCGATCATAAGATCGCCTACTGTCAACATGACGTCGCGCTTCACCCGGGCGTTGTTGTCGGCGGTCCCGGCGCCCGTCAATTCCGGAAGAAAGTCGCGTAGATCATAGCCTCGCCGTTTTTGAAATTCAACAAATCCGCTGTCGGTCCAATCAAGGTTCCCTTCCCAGGAATCGTCGAACCAGGCCCGCGGCCAATCGCCCTGGCTGAACCCCGCGAATGCCGTTGCAAATTTGTCGAGATGGTGCTGCATCGCGTTCGGGCTCAGGTAATCAACCATACGGCCACCGCCATCGGGCGTCGCGCAACTTACCGAGCTTGAGCCGCGCGTAAGACCGGCAGCATAAATGGTCCAGGCACCGTGATTTGTCGGAGCGGTCCAATTGAGGTTGCAGCTGTTATCGACATTCGAAAGCAGATCCTGCTTGAGTCCGTCGGCCGAGTACCCCATGACCGCCTGAAGATCGCCGCGACTGCCGAAAACGGGCGAGCTCAGTTTCCCGCCTGCCGCACACGCAAAAGAAGCTATGTTTTTTTTTGCATCGGCGTCGGCGGCCGTGATCCACGGTCCGCCCCAGCCCCACCCTGTCGTACCGGACATATCCATGTCCATGCCGAGGCTGCGGGCCGAGTCGATCGTGTATTTCATTATGTCAACCCATTGCGAGGAAAGAAAAGGCACCTTCGGCGACCGGGAATCGTTCAGATCCAGAAGCTGGACATTAAGCACGCCGCCGATGCCGCCCTGCTGCAATTTCGCCAGATTCGCGCCGATATCCGCTTTGTTAACGGCATTCCCCATCCAGTGCCAGAAGCACCACGGTTTGGTGACATTGGTTTCGGTCGGCCAGGTCAATTCAGGGGTTTGCGCTGCTGCGACAGGACTCGAAAGCAGAAGCCAGCTAAAAGCAACTGCGCCTGTCGGAAAAACAATCCCATTCCTGCCATTGTTACGTCGAGTGGACATGTTACAGTTTCCTTTTCGGAAGATTTAATGCCCTTCACAGAACCGGACTTGTAGATTTCCCACACCAGACTCTTCGCGGGAACTCACTTCACGATTGATAAGCCGTACAGCCGATGCGCTCTATATGGTTTCGCCAACGGGTACCGTTCAAGGTATTTAAGGAACTGCGGTCAGATTGACCTGCTGCGACCAGTAGCTTGTTGCCGGGGTTGCGTCGCTGACCATTTCCACAAGAATGGTTTTAGGAACAGCATTCGTTCTGGCATCAAATTGAATGTCATAGGTTTTTGCATTCACAAGTGCAATCCCGGCCTGTTTCAGTTCAACATCAGCGGCATTGTTACCGGAATTGCCGATACCAATGGTCGCCAGTCCATGATTTATGGAAAATGAGGAACCTGAGGCTGAACCATTTTGCGCCAAAGCCCAGTCATCGGTTCCACACGTGAACATTCCGTTGCGGACACTATTCATTTGAGCGGATGAAGGAACAAGAAACACAAGGAAAAACATGCCCAGGAAAATCGATTTTCGGCTTTGCAGACAAGACGTACCGTTCATAAATAGGCTCTCATCGTTTTCAGGAACACCCGGTTCGTCAAGGAAAGGTTCATCTTGTCGTGATAAGCGAGTCCACCATGGGGTTTTCCTCAACAAAGATGTTTTTGTATTCATCACTGACGCCCGCGTTGTGGGCCTGGATACCGAACGGCGCCGCATTATAGGTTTTAACTGAGGCGTCATAGAACGAGATGACTCTTGTTGCTTTTGTCCCCGGCGGCTGGGCAACCGCGGCGCTGGCATGCCCGTTCCTTGTGTCAACCAGGACTTCACACTGCGCCCAATTCGCATTATTGGTGACGGGATCGGCGTATTTTGTTACGAACTGCAGACCTTCGTTGTTTGCTCCCGGCCGGTAGTCCCATGTCCATGTGGTGGGAAGTTGAAACTGGTATGCGGCCATGGCATCGGCGTTGACGTCCTGCCCGACCACAAGAACGCAGGGCATATGGCCTCCGCTGTTATTTGACCGGATGGTGAAAATGATCCGGTAGTGAAGGTATTTGCCCGTTGTATAAACATATCCTCTGGCAAGGCCGGTGCACTGAATTGCTGAATCAGCGGTATTTACCTTCCAGTTGTTCATGTTGTCGGATGCCCAACCCGCGAGGTCCTTTCCATTGAAAACCACGGTATAGTTGGTGCCCAGAAGTTTGGCGGTAACCATGTTCGTCGTCGTTGTAGCGGCAGCGACGGTTATTGAATCCGGGTTGTAACCCGCCTTGCTGAAAACCAGGAGATGCGGCCGGACGGTACCGGTCTTGGCCAGATTCCGATCGGTTGCTTTTTGTGAAACCATCGTAAGCGAATTATGTATTCCATTCTGGAATTTGAGAATTCTGTAGACAGTGGTCTGGGATGCGACGCGAATTGTCGCGATGTAGATTCCCTGGGAAAGATTGGCAATTGAGCAACTGGTATTTGTCATCGAGTTGACTGAATGAAACCGCGCTTCCGTACGCCCCGCACAATTCCGGATTACGATAGAAACCTCTCCTGAGTTTTCGGGCCAGAAAACAGAATTCTTGGCACAGTTCCATTCAACGCCGCGTCTTTTCTGCTGCTGGCCGTTTTGCATGATCACGCCGGAAGCATTCGGCAGGACCAGGGTGAAGGAGCCATTCGAGATGGTTCTCACGGAAATCCCTTCCGAACTCACGAGAACCGAATCGAGCAGCGCATTCGATGCGGCGTCAACCGCAGTACCTTTAATTGTATCGTTTGTTGCCGCTGAAACACCCTGTAAAACCCCCGCTGATAAACTGACATATAGTAATAAGACATACTGTGCCTTTACCATACGCTATTCCCTCCTGTTGTTTGTCGAATTACTTGATCACAATCAGATTTCTTTTCACAGAAGAATTGTTCGTTGTGACAACCGCATTGTAAACTCCAGACATCTGCACAACGCGGTTGCGATTTTTCTTAGTTTACAAGAAGCCGCTGAACGTCGGCGTTCTGGTCCGCACCCGCCCTGATTTTCACGAAGTAAAGCCCGGAAACCGGTTTGGGAACGTTCCATGTCGCCGGACCGTGGCCATGGAATTCGTGCATCACTCTACCTTTTAAGTCGATAATCGACATCATAACAACACCGGATTTCTTCATGTCGATCGTTATCATGGCGCCGGTTTGCGAAACGCGAAAACGAGGTTCGGACTTCAGGGTGGCGACATATTCGGTTTCCGTCGTTATCGTATAATCGTATGTGTAGAACCGCACCATGGCAACGTCGTGGATCGGTATGTTCTGTGCGGTATAGGAGCCGGTGAATTTTCCGAGGTCTTTACGCCCCCACAAATCTCTTCCCCACAATTGCGTGCTCGCGGTAAGTCCTGTTCCCGCAGGGTCGGCGCTACCGATTTGCGCCCAGGTGGCGCCAACACTTGCGGCAGCGGCGCCAAGATTAACAAAGAGTACTGAATAACCGCCATCTTTCATTTTTTTCGACAGGACCTCGCTTGAAGAGCCGCTTACCACCTTGCGGCCCTGCGATCCCAGGGAGTCCTGATTAACACGGATTACTTCGCGATTGGTAAGTGTCGTTTTGGTCGCGGCACTCATAGTGCGAATATCGTTGCCCGCTATGAGCGGCGCGCACAACATGCACCAAAGCGAAAAATGGGCCCGGTCCTCGCTCGTCGACATCCCATTTCCAATTTCCATCATGTCGGGATCGTTCCATCCTCCCGGCCCTGCGTAGGGATACAGGGAAATGATGCCATCGGCTTCGGACCAGAATGTGGCCCAGGATGTTGAAATATCGTTGCCCGTTCGCCAGAGGTGCCCGACCGTATCGCCCCAGAGCCATGGCGACTGAGTTCCTTGATCGCAAATGCTGAACACGAGCGTATGGGCATTAGCGTTCCCCTTATTCTTCTCATCCGTCACCGCCTGCTTCAGCGCGTCACGAACGGCGCTATACTGTTGGCACGCCGTTCCCGGATACGTAACGCTCCCGCTGCAGTAGTCCACTTTGAGGTAATCTACGCCCCACGACACAAAGGTGTCCGCGTCTTGTTGGTTGTGCTGCCACATGCCGGGCTGACCGGCGCCGTTGTAGAATTTTGCGCATGTCCATTCGAATACGTCGGTGTAAAGTCCGAACTTAAGCCCCATAGCATGCAATGAATCCGCCAACGTGCGCATGCCGCCCGGGAATTGGGTTTTAATCGCTACAAGGCCGCCATCCGCATCGCGGGAACCTGCACCCCAGCAATCGTCGATGTTGACATAGCGATACCCCGAATCCCTCATTCCGCTCGAAACCATTGCATGTCCCATCTGCCGTATCAGGGTATCGGTTATTATTCCGTTTCCCCGGTCGCTGCAGCCGAACCAGTTCCAGGAACTCCAGCCCATGGGCGGGGTAAGGCACTGGCCGTCTTTTAAGGCAAATGCTGAGCCGCAGAATACAACTACCAGAAAAACAATGACTACGTTGCCCCGGTGAATCTGAGACCGCCCGCTCCGATGGTTTATGCCCGACTCCTCCATGCGCAACCCCCTTCCGAAAGAAGAATGGTTAGTTTTTATCACTTATTGACTATTGTTAAATGCTCCATTTTCCCTTTTCCATGCTCATTGGTATTTCCAATTTTGTTGGGCATGGAGTGTCTCCTCGTTCTTCTCATATAGGATCAACCACTGTCAACGAACCAGATTCAACCACACGGCCGCCCGTTGGCCGGATTCGTGGACGTAAATCTCCAGTTCAGGTTGAAGAGCGCCTTGCGTTTGAGCGACGCTGTCTGGGCCGGAACGAAAAATGCAATACACAAGGAAAGGACAATCACCCAGGCGTTGCGTGGGGCAAATACATTGGACATACGGACTCACTCCTAACTGATAGGGATCTTCTTCTTTCGTGGACGGGCGGGTGTACAAAGAGCGTTTCTTTACAGACGCTCAATTCTTCCCCGCTTTCCGCTTTACCCCTTCGGGTACTTCGAAGCGTCGCCGCCGTCTGCATCTTGGACAGCTTCACGAGAAAATATGGGTATTTCGGGCCACCATTGTAAAAAGTTGCTTTTTACTTCATGAGCAAAACGTTCTTCCGGACGACCTGCGTGCCGCATTTGACGACGGCGGTGTATATGCCCTCCGACAAATTCCCGGCCTGCATGATCGCATGATCATTTCCCGCAACGTTCATGCTTTTTAGGATTCTGCCGTTCAACGATACGACCATGATCTGGGAAGGTGTGCTTCTGTCAAGACTTTCAAAAACAATGAATTTTCCTTCGCACCGGATCGCGGGAACAAGGGTACTTTTCCTTATTATAGATCCGCTGCCAGACTCATTCACACCTGTCGTCGGCTGCGCCACAACCGTTATCGTTTTCTGAGCCTGGGTCAGGGTGCCCGATGTCGCGGTCACGGTGACCGTGCCGGCCGTGAGTCCGGCCTGCACCAGAAACGCCAGGCGGCCGTCTTCCACCGTGACGCTGCCGCTGGCCTGCGGCCCTGCGGAACCGCAGATCACCTTCCCTGCCCCGCTCGCCGATACAGACACCACCGTGGAGACATCCGCATGCGACCATCTGTTATTATTGTCTGCCACGGTGACAACCACGCGTGCGATATCGGTGCCGTCGGCAAAAAGCGTATCGGTGTCTGAATTGAGCAGGATTTTCGTCCTGGTCCCAACGCGGTTTAGCGTCTGCGAAGCAACGACAACACCGCCGATTTTTCCGTCTGCGCGGAGAGTGCCGGGCGAGGAGTAGCTGACATTCGCGAAAGTGAAGGGCGGGTGGGCAAGCGACGTGCCGGTATCCGGTGACTGAGCGCCCGCGGACGTACCATTGACAAACAATTCAACCTGTTCGCAGTTGCTGAAGATTTTGAATGTTTGTGTACTTGGCATCACATATCCTTCATTGAAGCTTTCGATGAAGACCATCGGATGCCGCGACCCAACGTAGTTATCGGCGGCACACTGGCTCTGGTAGAAATAGTAAGCAAATTTCGGTATGCGGAAAATATCCGATACTCCATGGTAGGCGACGTTCTCAAAGCTGTTAAAATCGGTGTTGTAGTCAAAGCCGCACCAGCCGCTACCACCTGCGACCCAGGCTTTTGTCCGCGCCTCGGTTGTCATGAGTTCATGGCGGTGTGCATGTTCTATCAAATCCGCTTCCGGGTCCCAGCGTGCCTTCGGATAGGTGTGTCCCGTATGCTCGGAGTTGACATATCCGATCGTATTCTGGTCCACCGGACTGGCAGGCAGCGGAGGGGTGAATACATTATTGAAATACACGTCGAACACATTGCTGGTGGTGGAATACGGACGGGCCATGGTAGTCGGGCGTGTCGTGTCTTCCGCCTTTGCGGTGGCCTGATCCGTCTGCTCACGAGCAGGTTCCGGCTGCGATTCGTTTGGTCCCACTCCCCAAAACACAACGCACGGACGGTTCCGGTCACGGCGTATCATGGAACGAATGTCAAGATTATGACGGAGGTACCATAGGTCGGGCTGGTTTACGCCCTGCCATGACGGAGCTTCCTCCTCCACCATGATACCCAGTTCGTCGCATGCATCCATGAATGATGGCGACATCGGATAATGAGAAAGGCGGAGGAAATTGCAGCCCATATCCTTGAGTATTTTCGCATCGCGGTACTGTGCGTGGTCCGGCAGGGATTGACCGATATAGGGATACATCTGGTGACGGTTGACACCCAGGAGCTTGACGTTTGAACCATTGAGAAAAAACCCGGTCTGTTTGACAAAACCTATACTCCGTATCCCGAACCGCGTGATGACCGTGTCCACGAGGGTCGTATTGTCATACACTTGGGTTACCGCCCTGTAGAGTGCCGGATTGACCGGTGACCATAACGAAGGAGAGCTGACAGAAATGTTCTGTACAAACGCATATACGCCGTTTGCGGCAATACTCTGGGTATTCTGGGCCGTGCCGACCGAGGCGCCGCTGCCATCGATAATCGTTGTCAGCAGAGCGCATGTTTTAGAAGCTGCGTATTCGTTCTTGACAATGGTCTTCACCCGCACCGTTGCCGCGATGCCGAAAAAGGACGGCGTCGTGATAAAGACACCGCCGGAGTCCGCTACTGAATCGGAAATATATGCGCCTGCGTCCGGAACATGCAGCGGATCTTCCACGAGCAACATAACATCGCGATATATGCCGCCGAACAGCAAGTAGTCGATAGTATTATCATTTGTTTTCTGCGGCGGTACCGTGTTCTGCCAGGTATTGTCGAGCCGCACCGCCAGAAGGTTATTGGCGCTTCCTGCCGTAACCCTGGCGGTAATATCGATGGTAAACGGCGTGAACCCGCCATAGTGGGTGGTAATCAGCGTCCCGTTGACATACACTTGCGCGACCGTCATTGCACCTTCGAACCTGAGAAAAACTTTCTTTCCTGCCGCGGTCGCGTCAAGCGAAAATGTCTTCCGATACCAGCCGATTCCCTGATAATACGTGGGCACGTGGTAATCGAGGTAATCAAATGGATGCGGGACCTGAACGGTCTGCCATAAAGCGTCGCTGAAGGACGTGGATTGCGCTCCGGTCGCGTCACCTTTGTAAAACTTCCAATTGGCATTCATGCTTTGGACGGTCCGCGCCGGCGTGGCATGAAATGCTGCAATAGCGGCAATGCAACCGACTGCAATTACGTGCAATTTGACCTGTGATAAGAATCTAATTCTCATTTGTCCCTTCTTTTCTTTAAAGCGCTGCACTTTACTTCAGCAGCAAAACGTTTTTCCCACAAAACCTGCGTCTTGGTATTGAGTTTCCAGATCGGCTGCCAACCAGATAATGTCCCTTTTTAGCTCGAAAATTGAGTGACACTTTCCCGTTTACGTTTAAGTGTATAACCCCCCAGTCTGATGCTATCTGTCCTGGCTGGCGGGCAGCCAACGGTACGCCATCACGCCGTTATGTAATCCGGCCGGGCACCTTATGGTTTCACCGGCATTAAGGTGATTGATTTTCAGAACATTCCGCCCTATAAGGTCGAAGAGTTCAAATCCCACCATGCCTTCGGGAACTAGAATTGCGTGAATTGAGCCCATGGTAATCGCTAATCCATTCAGTTTATGCAAAGACAAATTCGCGGCATGGTCCACGGCTTCAGTCTTGATCATGGTCGCACCGGCAACATCAACGGTGAATTTCAAGTCACGCGACAGTTCGGAAGTAAATGAAGTTCCGCTGTTTGCACTGTAGCTTTCCGTGCCTCCTGCGTACACATTGTTGTCGCTATATTCAAAACCGTAGCGGCCCGTTGTGGCGGCAGAATGGAGCAGGAGGTTATAGGATTGTCCGGCCGTGACAGCGACATTCGGGTTTACGGTCACGACATGAGGCGCCCATGGAATCGACGACGCCGGCACGGAGTGCGTCGCGAGCACGGTTCCGCTGTTGTTGACAAGATCGATTATCAGCGGCGCATTGGGACTTCCCGACTGGAACGTGGTCACCGACGCGGAGACAAGGGTATTGCTCCTTGACGGAGTGAAACTCTGCTTCCGCTGGACGCTGCCCTGTATGTCGCAATAGTGGCGGAAATCGTCGAACCCGCTTGTCTGGTCCTGCTGCGCAGAAACAATGTATGATCCAACAGAACCTACCCCAAGCGTTGCGGTAAACGAATTCACGCACTGGATTGAATCAAGGACTCCGCTTGCATTGAAGGTCATGGGTCCTATGAAGAAGTTTGCAAGCGACTCATTGGGCGCCCTGTTGTTCCACCGGTCCGAAACAAAGTAATAAGCGGTAGAGCCATCCGTCTGGGGAACGGGCAGGACCGCAAGCGGCTGCCCGCCGCAGTTAGATCCGTTGACAACACGCGCACGCCAGCGCGGTTCAGCCCTGCCGCTCTGGTGCACGCCGTTTGAATCGTACCATGCGCCGGACCAGGGACCAAGCATTGATGTGCTTGTCATCTCCCCTGTTTCTCCGGAACAATATGCGCACGTTGGGTCGGACATAAGCGCATGATACACGCCGTTGCGCTTGAATACCGCAAACGCCTCCACATCGCCGAGCCCGAGCCGAACATTCGCGCCGGTCGTGTTGAGAAAATTCGGGGTGAGCTGTTCGACAACCATGTCTGCCGTAAGGCCTGCCGTTACCTGCGTGGTATTGTGAATAAGGAAGGCGGTTCCGTTGTCATCCAGGAAAAGGGCTTCGTCTACCGCCCCGCCAACGGCAAGGGTCGGGTCGGCCTGTTGGACAAATGGTCCTGTCGGGGAACTGCTGGTAAACACATGGTACGCCCCACCGCCGTCGGACCACATAACGTACTTACTCGTCGAGGCATTATAAATCACATGCGGCCGGAAGCAATATTGGCAATTGCTTGGCGGGACTGCATACCCTTTGTCAACCCAGTGAACCAGGTCGGTCGAGCTGTACACTTTGAAGCCGCAGAACGTCGAATTGACCTGGTACTGGTAGCCGCAGCCGTAGCTCGTGCCGTAAAGGTAGTAGGTGTTCCCGAACAGTGCGAGCGTGCCGTCGTGTGCATCAAGGGCATTGCCGTCGACGTCAAAACGGCTGACCTGATTGCCGGCAGCGTCCGAGTTGGTGATTATCTCGGTAACGGACGCCGTTGCCTGCGCTGCCACAAGCGCGAACAGCAAAACAAACGCGAGCACTATTTTCATTGTAAAAGCCTTTCATGCGACACTAATTGCCATTTATCAACGTAGAACGAATTTTCCTGTTATCACCTTCCCGGCGTCTTTCAGCCGAACGAAACAGACGCCGAAGGGAACTGTTTTTTCCGGCACAACGATGCTGGTGCGGCCTTGTCCGCGATATTCCGAGCGGATTGTTCCAAGAGCGTCAAATACCTGCAGAACATAGGGACCAGCCGAATTGATCCTGATCACTGCATTGCCGTGCACCATTGCTAAGCGTAGCGTCTCTGACGAAAGGGGTACGGCCTTCGGCGCCATGCACGTCCCGGTTGCATTTCGACCCAGGCTGAACACCCTTGCGCCCGGCGCGACACCAGTAAAGGTGATGAAACGGTTGTCCTGCGACGCACCGGTGATACCAGGAACGCTTGTGAACGCAGTGCCGTCCCACCCAAGAATGTAGTTGACATACACGACATGATTCTTGCCGAACCGGGGCACGGCAACGGCGCCGCTGGTCCCGATCGCCGTCGAAGAGTTGACACTGAGCGAAAAAGTATCGGCGCCGGGACGGTCCCACGAAACCACGATCATGCTGTCCGCGGACAAGTCGAGCCTGCCCTCGGCATGCGTCAAGGTGCCGCAATGCGGTTCCACGCTCCAGGTCTTTCCGGCTGCGGTCAGGGGCTTTATCCCCAGCACATAGGTGGAAAGCGCCGAGGTCGGGCCGCTTGCCCAGCCGTGCGAGCAGCTCATGTAGTTTCCGGAATAGGCAAACGTGCTGTCCGAGTTGTATCCCTCCCAGAACGAGCTTTTCGTGCCGATCGGACTGTTCAGCATGTAGCCCCACTCGCGTTTGACAAGAACCAGCCCGGCGGAATCGTCGTTTGCGGCAAAATGCGCCTGCACTTCCATGGAACCGGGAAACGTCGCGATGTTGTTCGACCATTCAGGCGTGCGGCTTCCGTACGTGCTCCAGTTTGATCTAAGGTACGTGCAGATGCTCTTCGCCTTGGCGGTGTCGTCCACAACACCGAACCAGATTGCCAGGGAATTTCCATCCTGCGGATACATCGTGCTCGTGGGATTGTCCTTGTATGCGCCTTTTGCAGCGTCCCACATCCTTTTGTTAACCGCCGATTTAAGCCTTGTCGCAAGCATGGCGCAGGAATCGCTGAATGTCGTATTGGATTCGACCACAGCCATGGCCGCCGCCTGCGTCAGGACAACGTACAACAGGCTGTTTGCCTCTATGTTTTCGCCTCCCTGCCCGCCGCGGGCCCAGTCGGACGCGCCGGTCACGCTCATCAGGCTGTCGGCGCCGATCTTTCCAATTGAGAATCTCACACCCTGCCTGTACTTTGGCCAGATAGAGTTTAGCCATGTCCTGTCGCCGGAAAACAGATAATACTTGTAGGTGCCGACCAGCGCCCACATGTGATAGAGGTCGGACCCGAACCAGCCCACGGGCGGAGCGACATACGGAAGTTCCCCGCTGGTTTGCTGCTGGTTGTAAAGCGATATCAGGGAGTTTTTCGCCGATATCACGTCGCCGGTGGAGTAGTAGTTGCTCGGCACGGCAATGCCCATGTCACCCGGCCAGATGAGCCGATCGCGTTTGGCGCCGTCGACGAGTATCGAGACGCCGGATCCAAGCGTTGCGCTGTTGTCCCATCCCGTGGAAGGTGCAGGCCATACGCGTCCCGAGGCCGGGGCGATGCAGTTTGACTGCGCGGTGTAGGCGCCCGCATACCAGATGCGCGTGATGAGCGTGTCGTTGCAGAAGAAATAGTTGAGATAGGCGTTGGGGACGCTCATTGCGGGCGCAATGGTGTAGTTGAGTGAGATTGTGTCCAGGTCGACCCACCCGGCGCTGTTCATGAAAACCGTGAGATACCTGAACCCGCCACGCAGCTTGTTTGCGGGCATGGTGTACGTCTCGCTCCCATTGACAGTCGCGTATATCGCGCCATCTGCACCGCCACCGCCGTTCGAGGCATCGCTTGCCGTGCCCGCATAAATCGACGACTCGCTGAAAGCAAGCCCGACGCTCTGCCCGGCGCCGCTTGCTCCTGAGAACGACAGCGTGACTATCCCGCCGACTTCCTTTGCAAAATCAACGGTAAGGTATGAGCCGTTTCCGCTCAGCCGGGTCGCCTGCCCTGTAAGTACATTCGCGGGATTTGTCACCGTGCCGTTTGTCTTGAAGACCGCGACCGGCCGCACTGTCCTGGAAGACGGTGCATAGTTGAAGGCGCTGTTCACGCTGGAATAGTCGGCACCGGCGCAAAGGACAAAGGAGAGAACAATCAAAATGACCATGATGAAAGAACCGACCGCTTCTTTTCGCGAACACATTACGCTACTCCTCTGTAAAGTAATCTTGACGATAAATGAACTACCCCGAAGCAAGCATCTATTGCGGGCTTACCGTAATGATATAAAGCCCCTTTCTAATGCCGAAATCTTTCTCAATGTCAAAAACGGTTTTATCACTACTTTTTTTCCGAAGAACTTTCCCCGATAAATCTTGAATGGTTATGCAATGAGTCCTTGCGGGAAGCTCTCCCGGTAAAGAAATCCTGTTTCCCGTCAACGCGAACGTCAACGAGTGTTGCACCGTTGCCGACAACGTCTGTTGCAAAGATTTTGTCTTTGTCGAAGGGTTGATGGTCACCTGAAAATTTGCTCCCTGTTTGTCAATAATCACCCATTTGTCCGCCGTATCATATTTCCACGCATCCGCTCCCGAAACCGCAGTCGGCGGAGTAGGCCGTTTCACCCGCATCCGGTATGTTTGGGCTGATCCACCGGTCATTTTGACCAGGACCGATCCTCCTGTTTCGACAACGTCTATTGCAATATTTTCATAGGCCACGCCATCCCCGGTAGGCCTGTGGAAGGTAAATGCGGACGTTGCTTTCGGATAAATGACCATGGTTATTTTTCCTGCGGAGGTCGAATCACCATGACCGGTAACCGACGTTTTGACATTCATGGGGATGATTGCCCCGGCCTTAATGAATAGAGGGATTCTATTAAGCGGGGATGAATACTGTTGAATGGTGGTTCCTGCAGTGAAAACAATCGAATCGTTCCAATAATCGATCCATTCCCCTGAGGCAGGAAAAATAATTTTCTTGACGGTCACATCCGATATAAGGGGCGATACAAAGATCTCTTCGCCAAGCATATGCTGTGCATTGGGAATATCGGTATTCCTGAGGATGCTGGTACCCGTCAGACTGGCTTCAACGTCGTAGCTGAAGAGATAGGGGACCAGTTCATTATGTAAAGAAACAAAATAGCGGTAAATGTCGGTCGTTTGGGTATTTGCATTTCCGCCGATGCTGTCCCAGTACCAAGGCGTGTGGCAGGTCATTCCTCCGTTTGATCCGCCGTTTTCCATGAGCGGCGTTAATGCGGCGAACTGTGTATAACGGATAAGCGAATGCTTCGTAGGATTGGCGCCTTGATAACCGCCAATCTCAACGCCGGGCGCCGAGTAACCGGCCTGGGCGGCAGTGTAAATATCATTGACCTGGTTGGAAATGCCGCTGAAGTCGCCGTCGAAATCACCTTGCCAACTTATGGGGCTTTTGGCTATTGACGCACCGAATCCGTTCTGAGCGGCTGAATACGCCCGGGCGACGGTAACTGCCTGAGGATTTTTACCCGTGGTGTAATCGAACATATCGGCGTAGTAGTATTTCTTAAAAACATCTGTTGTCAATGATCCTATGGACGTGATAACCGGGGCGGGAACATAATCCGCGCCCTGATCGACTTTAAAGCCGTCGACATCCATATTCAGCACCTTGTCGAGCAACCCGTGCCACCATGTTTTCGCCGAGGTGCTCGTATGGTCGATGTGAATGCCAACCCCTTTCCACCAGGAAATATCGGCACTGTTGTTGACGCCGACGTTGGCGGCCCTGGCCGCCGCGTAGTCCGGGCTTTCGGTGTTGACAACTGCGGTGATCCACATTATCACCTTGACGTTTTTCGCGTGAAAGTTGTTGATCATTGTCTGAGCATTCGGATAGCGGGCGGCCGTTTGATCGAAAACGCAGGTATTATAAGCGGTTTCCCATGGGCTGTCCAGGATGACTGCCGAAACGGGAATAGATCGGTCTAAGTAACCTTGGACGAGCTGTTCGGCAGAGGTCCGTGTATTGACATTGTCTTCCCATACCCAATGCTCGAATGCCCATCGCGGGCAAATCGGCGGCTTTCCGGGAAAAGGATCGGCGGCCATCAATGCGCTTGTTACGGTAATCAAAGTCCAGACGGTACCAAATATTATTCTATTCAAATCAGTCCTGATAAAAAGATTCTGTTGATGTTTCATTGACCTGCATCCTTTTGAAGATGTCTATGGTGTTGATACAGCAAATTCTCAATGGGGTGAAGGTATTGCCCTCTCTGTAATCCGCACAACATAAACACCCTTTGCCGGTACATATTCTTTTTCCAGTGAAAAAGCATCTTCTTGTGTGCTGATTCTCTTAACCAATTTGCCGGCGATAGTGTAAATCTCAACATTCTTCATTTTACCTCTTAATTCAACCGGCAAAACGCACATTTTGCCCAAAGTCAATTTGTAATTCTCATTAGGTTGCATTCCTTGGGAATGCGTATCAGATACGTGCCTTGCCAGAGCAGTTGGTTGCGTGCGCAGTGCAAAAACCCTTAATTCGGTAACAGCGGGATCAACTCCATTGGTACCTGTAATGGTCAAACGCACATACCGGACCGCCTTGGACACCAGTTTATCCGAATATGTTTGACTAACAAGAGTGTTATTGGTTTTGTCGGCAAAGATCGTCCACTGGGTGTTGTCCTGAGATACCTCTATTCTATATTTGAAGGCCTGCAATGGGGTCTGCCAGGTCACCTCCGTTTCGGAAATGTCCATCGTGGCACCAAGATCGATTTTAAGCCAATGATTAGCGTTCGCATTACCGGGGTCCCAGTACGTTCCAGGGTGTCCGTCCGCGGCGTTTGATGCCGGGTTCCCCGACTTTGCCGCGTCCGACGAAGCGGTTTTCCCCTGCGCCAGGTCAAAAACGGTCTGGACCGGCGGGGGTGTTTTGTAAACCCTGAACTCTTTAATTGCCACAAACGATGAAAGGTTGTTGGCCGTTCCGGTCACGGTCAAACGGACATAACGTGCATAGGCAGTATTGAAGCTGTCCGACAGAACTGTTCCACTTGACGTGTTATTTGATTTGTCAACCACCGTGATGAACTTCTTTCCGTCCAACGAAGTTTGAATAGTGTATTGGTAAGGTGTCGCTCTCGCGGGTACGATTTCTGCCTTGTTGACCCCGAACACTGCCTGCATGTCAATTGTCAACCATGCGGGAAAAGACGCGGAAGCCCACTGCGTGGCAGTGTCTCCGTCAACGGCTCTGGCAGCTTCATTACTTGTTTGTTGACTCGAAAAGGCGACCGCCTTTTTCAGGGCCACATTGTTCGATGGGGAAGGTTTTTCCATGATGCCGAGTGCAAGCAGGACAGACCCCATGCACTCCTTGCCGTTCATGGTGCGGGGAAAATTGATATAGCTGTAGTAATTGTCCTGGATGCCCACGCCTTCGCAGAGGTCGTATATATCAACCAACCCCTGGCTGTTAAGGACCAGTTTTGACAAAAGACCGTTAAAGCCCCGGGCCACTACCGGGCCATAAACTTTTTCGTCGAGCAGGCCGAGCTCTATGCCGCGTTGGAGCGTATAAACGAACATCCCGGTGCCCGACATATCATGCCAGTTGTCACGTGTCAGGGGTTTGTCGACAACCTGGTGCCACATACCCGTGGCGCTGTCTTGCAGGTTCTTCAGGCCATCACAATACTTGTTGAAGATAGCAAGCATCGCCGCCCGCTGAGGATGGTCTTGCGGCATCAGCGCCAGCGCCTCGACCGTGACAATAGTAAACCAGCCCATACCTTCCGACCACACTTCGGAAGAAAGGCCCGTTGTTTTGTCGGCCCATGGTGCGCTCTTGGATTCGTCATACCCGTGCAAAACCCCTTCGTCGGCCTTAAGCATATGGCCGGCGCCGACAGTGATCTGCTTGGCCATTTCATCATGGCAATAGGCACTGTCTCCAACGGATTTCCCGTATCGCATCAGATACATCTGTCCCATGAATATTCCATCGATCCACATCTGGTGCGCGGCCCAGGATGCATGCCAGAAACCTCCGTCGGAATTCCTCGGGAGACTGTTGAATCCGGCCCTCATTTTGTCGGCCGCTAATTTGTATTTATTGTCTTGGGTCTGTTCATAGGCGAAAAGCACGGGGATTCCGGCCGGATAGTTATCGAGGGCAGTACCGTCGAACCCGGAGATGTTTCCACTATCGTCAACATGTTCATCGGCATACGTCTTGATGTAATTATAGTACCGTACATCGCCCGTATAAGTCCACATCCGTTCGATCCCCCAAAGTATATATCCTTGAGAATACTGGAAAGAACCGCCGGGATATGTATCGGGGTCCGGCCACCGGGACATGACCGAACCGGCCATTGAGGTAGACCACACGATAGGCGCCGCGTGTGCCGATATAAAGCATCCCATAATCGCTAAAAAGTGGGAAAGAATAAATTGGGATGCACGATTGCGCATAAGGATATCCTTACTTTATGAATTCTATTTGCACTATTTGGTTTCCGATTTTTGAAAACGGAATACTGTGCAGGACTCGTTCTCCCGGCCCTACGCTGAATTTCCCAAGCTTTTCACCGAGCATGGAATAGGCGACAAAGCCTCTTGCTCCGGCCGGCACGACGACCGGCGAAATGCCGTCCCACCGTGCTTGACAAGACGCAAGGGCGGCCCGAGGCCCTGCTTTATCCGCCGGCTTTATCGCGCCTGTCGCGCTTCCGTCAATCCGCGTGAGTTGTCCATATACGTCGTAACATATGTATCGCGTGTCAACGCTATCGAGGACCAGGACCTTATGGCAGGAGTATTTGTCCGCGGCATCATGCCAATACCAGACGACTTTCCCGTTTGTGTCATATTCCAGCATGGCATAGCCATGAGCATCGGGCTCATCGTTATGTCCTCGCCAGTTACAGAGAACAATATTACCGTTGCCGAGTATTTGAAAACAACCATAAAAATACTGGCCTATAGACACTGTTGACCCCGTCGGAGTCACGGTTCCATCCAGTGTTCTCACAACCGACCCGTCCGGCTTCAATTCAAGGATATTTTTTGCGAAACCGCATGAGACGATATAGTTGCCGTTCTGTAGCCTTATTCCCTTGTAAATAGAACCGGTGTTTCCCGTGGCTACGCCGGGCACCTTTATTTTGTTAAGAACTTTTCCCGTGGTGTCGCCTTCACACAGATAGCCGGCGTCGGTATTCGTGGTACCGAATAAATAGGTCCCCTCGACCGTCTGCCGGACCATACGGCTGCCGATGCAGGGGACGGTTCCGTCCGTCCATTGCCATTGGTCCGGCTTTTTTACCGCCGCTATTCCCGATGTGTCAAATTCATAGCAGGTGATTGGGGTCGGCGTTGAGTCCCAGTTATTCCGGAAAAGTCTTGTATGTCCATTGAGCAGCCTTTGGCACGATGTTTCATGACCGGCCGGAGTGGTGCCCAGGCAATCGCGTACGAGTTTTCCCTTATTGGCAAGATCAAATTCGCAAAACCCGCCCTTATCCACAGGATGTGTTCCGAAGCCATTCTGGAAACTTACCATTACGTGGTTGTTTCCAACGAGCTGGATATCGTTGTTTTTTCCATAGGGTTTAAGCGACACGACCCAGTTATTCGCCGGATTGACCTCATCAACATACAGGAGCGTGTCCCTGTTTTCAACAAGAACGAGAAACTTATGCTTGATCTGCCCGAAGGACGATCCGCACATTATTATGATAAAACTAAAGAACAGCTGTAGCCGCATAATCTACCTTTTCACGAATTCCATCATTTTAGACCCCATGGACACGGCAGCGTCACATGGATCGTGCCGCTCTATTGCAGTGTAACTGTTTTAGGCCTGTCAAGAGCGGATACTGTTCTCCGGATTTATTTCTTTACGCTGACCAGATTCGTATCCACAGGATTTGCTTCTATATAAATATTTCTATATTCGATCGGGTTGCTGCCATGGTCCTGCACGCCGACCGGTCCTTTCACCCAACCGGTGACCGTAATCCTGGCGTCGATTGCTTTCACTCCGTCAACGGCAGTTTTGACGGTGCCATTCTTGAGATTGCAGAGAACCTCGGTTGTTTGCCAGAGACTCCAGTCCTTTTCCTGAAATGCAGGATTGCAATTTGTCTCGGGACCGCTATTGTTGTTTTTATAATCCCACATCCAGCAATTCTGTGTGGTCAACTCCAGACAGCCTCCGCCCGCGGTAGGGGCAAAATCGGTGTTGTCGCGGGCACCCCAGAAACCAACGCCATTATGCAATTGGCCATTGCCCGCATCGGCAGGATTCACGACCCTGCTGGTTACGAAAAGACGGAAATTGTCATAGTCCAGTTTTGTCCAGGCCATACACCAGCACCCGGTAATCAGAATGGCTGTGTCCTGAGTTTTAATGGATGTATGTGTGTCATATACCCAATTCGTGAGGTCTTTCCCGTCAAATAACACGGAGTATTTCACGCCCAATAGTCTGGCGGTAACAATGCCCGCAGTCGTTGTTGCAGCTGCAACGGTGATTGAATCCGGGTTGTAACCTGCCTTGCTGAAAACCAGGAGATGCGGCCGGACGGTACCGGTCTTGGCCAGATTCCGATCGGTGGCTTTTTGTGAAACCATAGTAAGCGAATTATGTATTCCATTCTGGAATTTACAAATTCTATAGACAGTGGTCTGTGATCCGACGTGAATTGTCGCGATGTAGCTTCCCTGGGAAAGATTGGCAATTGAGCAACTGGTATTTGTCATCGAGTTGACTGAATGAAACCGCGCTTCCGTACGCCCCGCACAATTCCGGATTACGATAGAAACTTCTCCTGAGTTTTCGGGCCAGAAAAAAGAATTCTTGGCACAGTTCCATTCAACGCCACGTCTTTGCTGCTGCTGGCCGTTTTGCGTGATCACGCCGGAAGCATTCGGCAGGATCAGCGTGAAGGAGCCATTCGGCATAGTTCTTGTGGAAGTTCCTTCCGAACTCACGAGAACCGAATCGAGCAGCGCATTCGATGCCATATCAAACACGGCGCCATTAATAGTATCATTTGTCGCGGCCGAAGAACTTCCCATAATCCCTGCCGACAAACCGGCACAAAGCATTACAACGCAGTTCAATTTTCGCATATGCGATCGCCTTCTTCTAAGGTAATTGATTTTTTCATACGAAGATAATTATCTGTTTACTGCCACTACTTTTTGCGTGATGACCTTGTTTCCATTACATTCGACCGAAATAATCAAGGCCCCGCTGGATTTGACAGTCAACGGCACGAGCCCCGCACCCATTGCAGATACGCTTTTTCTCGATAGTATTTTCCCCTGGATATCGGCAACGGTAATCACCAGTCCATCGACTGCATGCGGGACAGCGAGAACAAACCCGGCAGCGGTTTTCCGTACCGAGATCTCGTTCGGCATGGTTGCCGTTTTGTTCGGGACGGCTACATTGACGATTACCTTTTGGTTGACCTGTACAAATTCGATCCCATTCCCTGTCCCCAGATTTCGACTGTATTTTTTGTCTTTTGAATTGTTCCAGTGCTCATGCGCGCCAAGGCTTACAAGGCTTTTCTGGACATAATTCGTTCCCGATGGAGGATTGCCGATTAATGCGGCCTCATGCAGGTGATTGTCGGCATTAGAAACCAAGGCAAAGTTGTTGTCGCCGAAATCCTTCCATTCGGCATACATAAAATCAATGCCTACGGATTCGAGCGCAACCGGGTCCTGGGAAGCCAGGATCATGGCGGGATATTTATTGCCGAACAGCGCCCACTGTATCGGGTGACTGTCGTAGCGGTTTCCCGAATATAAACCATCGAGAATGTACAGGAATGTTTTTCCGCCCAAATTAGGGTTTGACTCAAGGTCAACAAGAAGGTTGTAGGATGGTCCGCTCCGCTTCCAGTCTCTGAAACCCTCATGAAAAGATTCTATCGTCGAGTCCAGATAGGGCTCGTTAAAATCACCGACATGCGATTTAAAAACCATCGAAACGCTTGCGTTTCCGTTGTTGGTACTCCAATCGTCGCTGGGCTCGCAATGTCGCTTAAGAAGCGGCATGCTTATGATATAGGCGGCGTTGACGACGCAATTGGAAAGACGTTTAAAATTCTCGCTTGTAATCGATGTAACGGAATTGGGGGAATATTGCACTAGATCGTTGGTGAATCCGCCGATATTGTTGAAGTTGACATTAGGAAAGCTGTTGCAGTAGTCCTTTATATATTGGATGTCGCTCGCGTCAGGACGCCCGGCATCGTACACGAATATGTCGGATTGCGCCACGCCGACCACATTAATCAGTTGCTTGAGCAGCGACAAAATGAGTTCCGGGGAACCGTTCAGGGAGTTTGGGTCCCACCGGAGCTGGTTCTGATTGACCTTGATTGCGATTTTTTCGCCCTTCACATATCCGGAGGTTTTGTTGTGCTTCTGATTGTAAAACCTGAAGAGCGTGTCCCACACTTCGGTCATGGCGCTTTTTCCGGACAGTGATTTAAGGTCTTTGATAAGCATGCTGTCGATCAAGGCCTGGTTGTTGTATTGCGGGTCCCACCAATTCCCCGACCCGTTAAACGTTATTGCCGTTGAGTCCCGCGCCATTACGACGCGCCCCGGAAAGATCCCTTTTGCAACACCGATGGGCATGTTCGGGCCGTCGGAGGAAAGCCGTGTCCAGGTCCCTGTTGCAAGCGCGAAACTGCTTTGATGAAAAAGGCACACCGCGATGACGCTTGTTGACAAAACCAACTTAATGAATGCGTAAGAGCGTGGTTTCTTTAGAAACGTAATCATTTTCTATACGCAAAACCTTTCGAGTGGCAGCCGTACTATCTGATCTGATGCTCACCTTTAACTTACCAACACCCTATTTTCATTATCTGAGGAACTGCATTCTCTTCTTGAATGCTGTTTTATCCAGCTTCAACACGCAAATGAAAACCCCGTTGTTCACCTTTTGCCCCCGATCGGTTGTGCCGTCCCAGGCAACAGTATGCAAGCCAACCCTGCTATCCACGGAAAAATGGCGCACAAGTTTGCCATCTATTCCAAGTATCTCGATAACTGCCGTTGAACTGTTGCCGGGCAGCTCGTATGATATGCCGATGACGCCTTTGCGGGAATGAGAAGTGCACCAGAGTGCAGGCTCCTTACCGCTCAGAGCAACAGAGGCAATAGTCGATGTCGAGGTCGATGCATCCTTTCCCCAAGCTTCCACTTCAACGATACGGCTGTATTGGCTGTCAGCAGCACTCCTTACGATTATATGGATTTTATCGGTTGTAAGAGGCGTGAAGGCAAGCGAGGTCCACACCTTATTATTGTTCGTCACCGTGCCGCCGGGTATTGCTTTCCAGACCGTCTTGTTCCAGTACTCAACGTCGAAATTTACGATCCCGTATTTTGTAAAGACCATGTCTGCAGTGACCGTTGCCGGCGCCATGCTATTGTCCTGAAGCGTAAAGATGTCGATCTTGCGGATGGTTTTCAAAGTGTCAAACGCCACTTGAAGAGTATCGGGGAATTCATTAAGGGTGCTGTCATTCCAGCCGCCGCCCTTGGCCCAGTTTGATCCGCTCCGGTCGCCATTGATGACGCCGTTCGCATAGAAGTTGCTGTTGATGGTCGAAGAGCCGCCGGCTTCGCCTCCGTTTTCCCATGCAGCAACGTTATATTCGTCGCTGCTGTCCCTGAGGTCGAGCTTGAATTGGTTGTAAAAATTCGTCAGATTTCCGATTGTTCCGTTTGTATCAAACGAAAGCGGCGGGCTCCAGTATTGGAAATCCCAGCCTTTGGTTCCGCTATATGCGTCGCCGCACGAATGCGCCGCTCCATCGCCGTTCGGCGCGGAGAACCAGCGGTCACCCATCCACAGGAAAGCCATGCCGCCCGATACCGGAATTTCCGTTATGAATGTCTGTTGTGCAGGAATGATTATTGAATTGCCCGCATTGCGATTGATATCCGAAACCAGCGTATACGGTCCCATGGGACTTTTTGCAGTATACACCTGGGCGCCGGCGCCCTGGGAACAGAAGCAGCAGCACTCACCCAGCGCGATATAATAGATGCCATCGCGTTTGAAGAAGGCCGCAGCCTCGGTGCAGCCGGTCGTCGTCACCTGATAAGTAGTTTGCGACGCAATAGTGAGATAATCGCCCGTAAGTTTCTGGACAAACTGCAGATGGCCTGCCGCTATCGATGTGTAAACGATATATGCGTTATCATCGTAATCAAGCAGAATATTGTAATCGCCGGGAGAGCCATTCGAAAGATGCAGGCTGTCGGTTTTTATGGCAAAAGGCCCTTCGGGACGATCGCTCGTTGCCACGCCGACCTCGCCGTTAAAGGTGCCCGGCAGGTACCAGTTGAAAAACAGAACGTACTTTTTTGTTGACCTGTTGTACACGACATGCGGCCGGAATTCCAGGACCGGCGTTTGGCCCTTGAGGAGCGTATCGTTCTTGGTCCATTGGACCAGATCGGGAGAGGAATAGCTCCTGAAATAATTCGAAGTCATCCCTGTGGTCTTGCCGTACACGGTGCCATAGATATAGTATTGTTTTCCGAACTTGATGAGTCGGCCGTCGTGAGCGTCAATAATGTTGCCTTGCGCGTCTTTGCGCGGATTAATGTTACTTATGGTAATCGTGTCCCCGTAGGACAAAAAGCCTGTTAATAAAACAATCGCGACAAGGGAAACCTGACTTTGCCTCACGTAACCTCCTTTGTTATTGTGTTTTACTAAGTGAAGAACCTCGCAGCAAGCTGCGAGGCTTCTTCCATCCCAAAGGAAGAAGAATTTTGTAGTCGTTTGCTAACCCCGAAGCACCGCGACTACGACCGCATACAACACTACGGGAGCAGTCGCGACAGCGAACCTTCGGGGACCGCGATTACAACCGGATGTACACCCCAGTGAGCAGCCTGCAATCCGTAAACTTTTGGATTGACAAAACACGATTGTCCTCTTGTGACGGCCTTTTCATCGAATCTAAGCTGAACGGCGTACGCACCGGCCGCCTTGTCGCCCCTTCGCCCTGTCACCGCGTCAACTATTCTTCATCATAGATCAACGGCCCGACAACGGCATATAGGTTATCTTTCTTTCAAACTCGCCGGCGTTCTTGTTGCGCCCGTCAA
>Ga0182027_10000713_pt1 | contig 56761 bp, 46 predicted proteins | sample 712E1DmetaG_FD_121300 | JGI IMG/M metagenome (GOLD analysis project Ga0182027, IMG submission 121300) | Permafrost microbial communities from Stordalen Mire, Sweden - 712E1D metaG (Illumina Assembly) | ecosystem: Environmental > Terrestrial > Soil > Wetlands > Permafrost | place: Sweden...
TACCCCTCGGCGTCTCGTCTGACTCGGCTTTCTTCTCCGCCTTTCCTCTTCGACGTCAGCGTTTCGCTTCGTTTCTGTCCGCAGCTCCGAACGCGTTCGGAGCTAAACACCCATTGGGATTCGTTCGGGTTGGCCTGAGTCACGACCTGGAGCCGAGCCAACGCGTAGCGCAGCCCACACAGCGAAGCGTAGCGGCGGCTCGGCGGTCGACCAAGACCACCTTCCAGCCCCGACCGCTTTGGGTCGGAGCGATCCAGAAATCCTTCCAGTACACCCTGTGCAGTCCCATTCAATTCGAAGCCGGCAACTCTGCGAACACAAGAGGCCAGTATTTTGCAGGCTGAGCACAGGGGCGATTACGCGTGTACGTCAAAGTTTATCACGTGCTACGTGACTCTGGACAAACAGGGCCGTGACGACGGGCGCCAATTAAGATCCTCTGGGCTGCCGGGGTCTGCCGAGGAAAGAGCCGAGGCGCTCCAAGCGCAGCAGGCACACTCTCTCCTTGGTTGCGGCTGCCCGCTGACTCTTCACCAGAATGATGAAGTCATCCGCGTACCGTGCGAATCGGTGCCCGCGCGGCTTCAGTTCTTTATCGAGGTCATCCAACATTGACCACGTAACACGTGGCGAGTGTTGGCCAACAACGGCGACAACGGCCCGCCCTGCAGCACACCCTTGTAGGTGGGCTGGACCTGGCCGTTCACTGTAACGCCTGCGCGCAGGTATTTGCCAACCAAACCCAGCAGCCGCTTGTCGGCCACACGTCGGGCGAGCCGGTGCATCAGCACGTCGTGGTTGACCGTGTCAAAGAATTTCGACAGGTCAACGTCCACGGCCATGCGATAGCCCTGTTGGAGGTAGGTGCGCACCTGTTTGACGGCGTCATGGGCGCTTCGCCCTGGCCGAAATCCGTAGCTTGTCTCCGCTAACTGCGGATCGAAGAGCGGACTCAGCACTTGCGCGATCGCCTGCTGGATTACCCGATCCAATATCGTCGGGCTTCGGGATTTGAACCCGTCGCACGGCGGAAGGCTGATACGTCTCTGCCATCAAGGACTGTCGGATGTCAGGCCAGTCCTGGCGAGCGAACGCGGGGACGGTGAAGGATCATCGCGGCTCGCCCGGTGGATGGTGTAGCCGGCCGCCGTCTCGGCGGCGGGGTCGCCATGGGCGGGGAGATGCGTCCGGGACGGACGCCGCTACAACGAGACGGTGAAGGTTCAGCGCGGCTCGCACGGAGGCTCGCCCTCCAAACTACCAGATAGATCCCAATCCAGATCAGGGAAGCAGTTGTACGCGGTAGAAGCGCTGGGAGAGCGCCATGGCCCCGGGGTCGGTGACCTGGACGATGCCGCCGGTGCCGGCGATGTTGGTGGTGACAGGCAGCCATGTGCCGTTCGCGAGATCGCTGATCCAATCGAGTTCGTAGCTCTTACCCGATACGCTGGCGAAACTGATGATGATGTCGGCGCCGATGGGGGTGATCGCAGTGATCGCTAGCGCGCTCGCGGAATTGGTCGGATCGGTGCCGAGCAAATACTCCTGCAGATTGCCAAAGCCGTCGCCATCGGGATCGCAAGCGGCACACGAGGTGGCGTCGGTCGTCGTGCCGCTTCCGAAGAACTGCTGGCGCCACCAATCGGGGATGCCGTCGCCGACACTATCGAGATAAATGGTGGTCACCGTGCTGGCGGTGTTGTTGGTCGGGTTCGGATCGAATTCGTTGGCGCCCACCGTGGCGGTGTTGAGGAGGTTCGTGATGTTGTTGAGTGACGTCGCGGTGCCGACGATGGTGATCATCGAGATGGCGTTGCTGGCGAGATTGCCAATCGAACAGGTCACGACGCCGCCAATGTTGGTGCACACGCCGACGGTCGCGATCACGGAAACGACGTTCACGCTCGTGGGCAGCGCATCGGTGACGATCACACTGGTGGCTGTGGAGGGTCCAAGATTGGCGACTGCGAGCGTGTAGGTCAGATTCTGGCTGGTCAGCATGGGATTGGGCGCGCTGGTCTTGGTGATGGACACATCGGCTGACGGGCTGACGACGGTGATGACGGTGGCGGTGTTATTGGCCAGGTTCGGGTCGAGCCCGGTCGTGAAGACGGCAGCGGTGTTGGTGACGATGCCCGGTCCCGAAGGCGCCACGACGAGGGTGATCACCGCGTTGCTGGAGGCGGCGAGCGTACCGAAGCTGCAGGAGATTGCGCCGCTGATATTGGTGCAGGTTCCCTGGGTGCTCGCAACAGACACGAACGTCACACCAACTGGCAGGGCATCGGTGACCGTCACGCTGGCGGCATTGGTCGGACCGAGATTGTTTGCCGTCAGCGTGTAGCTCAGGTGTTGGCCATAGAGAATGGAGGCGGGTGCGGCATTGGTCAGCGCGAGGTCGGCCTGTAACACGAAATTGGTGACAACGATGTAATTGAACTGCGTATTGGTGCTGACGCCAAGCGGGCCGCTCACGATCAACCTCACGGGGTAGCTGCCGATGGCGTTGTAAGTATGCTGCACCGGGTTGGTGGTGACGTTCGTGGTCGAACTGTCGCCGAAGTTCCAGAATCGATTGGTAATCGTGCCCGACGAGGTATCGGTAAAGGTGACAGTCAGTGGGGGCGAGCCGGTCGTGATATTGGCGCTGAAACTGGCAACGAGGGCGATTGCGCCAGCGCCGGTAACGGTGTTGGTGGAGTTGCCGCCGGTGGAAGCGAAGACGACGTTTCCGGTGAAGCTGTTCACGGTCGGGGGCGTGAAGCTGACGACCACATTGGTGGAGCCGAACCCGGCGACGTTGTATGAACCGCCCGACGCGATACCGAAAGCCGTGGCTGTGATCGTGGCGGTGCCGCTCAGCACAGCGCCGCCGGTGTTGGTGACGACGAAAGTGGCTTGTGCCGTCGTGCCCGTGGCCATGGTCGGGAAATTCTGGTTGCTTGGGCTGACGCTCAAATGCGGCGGAGACAGCGCCGCACCGGTCACCGCGTTGGACGAGACGCCGCCGTTGCTGTTGAACGCGACCGTGTTGCTGAAGTTGCCGGCCGACACCGGACTGAAGCTAACGCTGACCGTGCTGGTTTGGCCGCCATTGACGGTGTAGGGGGTGCCGCCGACGATGGCGAACGGGCTGCCGGCGGCGACCAGTGTTGCCGTCCCGTTCAACGTGCCCTGGCCATTGTTGATGACGGAGAAGATTTGGTTGCTGCTCTGGCCGGTAAGTAGGGTGCCATAATTGCGGCTGGCGGGAACGACCGACAATTGCGGCCGGGTATTCACGGTGGTCGTCGCAGTGGCGGTGTTGTTTGTCGTATTGGGGTCGAACGAAAGGGTGATCGCGGCCGCGGTGTTCGTGAGCGAGCCTGCTGCGTTGGGCACAACGCCGATGGTGACGGTGGCGACGGCGCTGTTGGCGAGGCTGCCGAGCGAGCAGGTGACGACACCGGCGATATTCGTGCAGGTTCCCTGGCTGGCGGTGGCGGAAGCAAAGGTGACACCGGCGGGCAATGCGTCGGTGACCGTGACACTGGCGGCGAGGCCGGGACCGTTGTTCGTGACGGAGATGGTGTACGTGAGCGGGGCGCCGACCATGGCGGGGTTTGGCGAAGCGGACTTGGCCAGAGCCAGATTGGCCGCAGTTCCGACGCAGCACGCAAGCTCGGAGACGCCGATCGAATCCAGGTACCATCCGGCGCTGCTGGTGGTATTGTCTGTGCCACTGCGCCAACGCAACTGGACGTTCTGGCCTGCCGCAGCGGCGGGCAGGTTGACGACCGTGGCGATGAATCCACCCGAGTTACCGCTCCACGCCTGCCGCCCTCCCAGAGGATTTCCGCGTGTGGTACTGAGCGTATTATTATAGCCGCCAGACACAAAGGAACCGCCCGCCGTGAGAATGTCGGTAAACGATCCGCTCCCGATCTTGATTTCCAACACTCCGCCGTCGCGTCCCAACGAAATGCTGAGTTGGAAGTTGTAGCTGTTTCGGAAAGTCAATTGAGCCGTCGCGGTCGTGACGGCAAACGTTGGCGATACGAGCGCGTTGGAGCCGATGCCGGAGGCACCGGCTGTAAAGGCGGCATTGGGCGAGGTATCGCTTTGCGCCGTGGAAGTCACCCAGACCGATTGCGCGCCCCCGGCCGAAGTCGTCCAGCCGGCGGGAAGAGCGGGCGCCGCGACGCCGTCGAAATTCTGCGACAGATCCATGGCGAAGGCGCCCAGAGAGAAAACGAACGTGGCGGTGCCGAGATTCGACGCCTCGTCCTGCAGTTGAAAAGTGTTCGTGATTGTCCCGCCGCAGGCGCCGTTGGCCGTGAAGGTGAATGGTCGGGCCACCGCTGCGCCGCCGGCAACGACAACTCCGTACGTTTGCGGACTGCTCGCAGAGGTCACTCCTCCCGTGGCAAGCAGCGTGGCGACGAGATTGCTCGTGTTGCCGGTGCCGATGTTCTGCAGGAAGAAATTCACGGTCACCGTCTCCCCTGGATCGATGGCGCCGTTCGTGGGAGCGCAGCCCTCGGCCAGAAGCGTTGAACTGGCAGCCACGATCTGGGGCCTGAGGGCGATGGGACCGACGAGGGCATTGATCAGATTGGTGCCGTTCGGCGTGCCCCAACCGGTGCAGAGATCGTAGCCGGCCACCGCAGAAAACTTAGTGGGACTGCTGCTGCTGAAGTTATTGCCCGTGGTGATGTCGTGGAAACTGGAGGTGTAGTTCGTCCCTTTGCCAATCGCGTAGACAGCCGGATTGAGAAACCCGACCGCCGGCGCGCTGTGGGCCGCGGCCTGCTGGTTCATCAGCGCGGTGAAGGCCGCCCACAACGGAGTTGCGCAACTGGTGCCGCCGAAGATGCCAGAACCGCCATTGTTATAGACGACGTAAACGTTGTCTGCCGTCAGGGCGACATCGGGAACGTTGCGCATGGTCGTCGAGCCCTGGTTGGCAGACATGCTGATGCCTTTTTGGTAGGTGGGAATCGGGTAGACGGTGCTGATCCCGCCGCTGCTGCCGGTGCCGGAACCCCAGTTCCAAACGGTTTCCGATATGTAGGAACCCGAGGGACCGGTTGTGGTCAACGTCGTCCCGCCAACCTGCGTGATATTTGTGCTTTCGGCTGGAAAGGAGATCGCTCCGGTAAAGGCATCCGAGTCTCCAGAAGCGTTGAAGAATGATTGCCCCTGCGCCGCCATCTGTCGGAAAACCTGCTCGGATGTCGGATCGGGACCGCCGCCGCCCCATGAGCAACTGAGCTGTTTGGCCAGATTGTCGTTGGCCATGCGACTGAGAAGGTCGACCCACGGGCTGGGGTTGGGAGCCTCGTAAACGATGATTCTCGATACGCCCGGTGCCATCGAGATCACCATCTCGATGTCCAGAGCCACCTCGCTGTTACCGCTACCGGGAGTGCTGACGCCCCCGTCGACGGGCACATTGGTCAGCGTCACGTTCAGCAGACCGGCTTGGGCTTCGTAAGTCGTGATATCGCTGGCGAAGTATCCGTCAAACTGCAACAGCCCGACGGCCTGTCCCGCACCGGTCAGCAAAGTGCCCGGAAGATAGGCCGCGCGGAAATCGTTACCCCGATAGGAACCGTTCGGCCCGGAACCGGTGTTTGGCGTGGCATTGGCTGTTTGAGTGAAGGGCCTGGCTTTCAGGTTCGGATGCGGCAGCGAGTAGTCATCCAAACCACTGATATGCAAGACTGGAACAGCGAGGTCAAGCGATGGTTCCGTGTCCGGCGCGTAGAACGTGCGGGCTTCTCTGGGATGACGGTAAACCCGCAGGGTCGTGTGGAGAGTTCTCTCGATGTCCGCAACCGTCCCTTCCACGTCCAGCACCATACGATTGGGGTGTGTGGTGGTCACCGTGAGTCCATTGGACATCGCGAAAGCGATGACCGCCTGATAATCCTGTTCCAACGGACCAAACCTCTCCGTGAACTGCTCCGGGGTAAGATAGTGCCGGTAATCGGGATTGGCCGGGTCGTAGATCTGATCGAGCAGCGCGTTCAGTGCTTCCTGGTTGCGCAACGGGAGCCCGATGGCCAGATGCATGCGTGTCGATCCGGGCAGAGAACCGACCGGCTGCAAATGCTCCTCGGCTACGACCCGCGGCAGATGGCCACGCAAAACGCGGCGGTCCTGACTCCGTGCGGACGAGGCGATCAGGAAGAGGATCAGAAAGATGGTGGGGATCCGTCCTCGCACTCGTGCGCGGTGAGCGGCGGATGCGGGGAAAAACGCGCTGCCACAGCGCGCCCCAAGGATGCGGTATTCCCTTCGCCACCTCAAGGGCTTGTTGGCTCGATACAATCCGGCGAGGGAAGGGGCGCCGGCGGCAGTTGCGACCGCCTGAACTGTCAGCGACACACTCAGCCAGCAAGCTTTCGACCTCATGAGATTCACGCGCCCCATGGGACGCTGTAGCACAAACCAGTCCAAATCTCAATGAGACGCTCTCAACAAAAAGCCGGGCGTCCCTTGCGGAACGCCCGGCTACTGAACGATTTGTTGATCTACTTGGCCATCAGGCGAATCAGATCCACGCAACGGCAGGAATAACCCCATTCGTTGTCGTACCACGAGATCAATTTGAAGAAGCGCTTGTTCAGTTCGATGCCCGATCCCGCGTCGAAAATGCTCGAGTGGGCATCGTGGATGAAGTCGCTGGAAACCACCTCGTCGTTGGTGTAGGCGAGGATGCCCTTCAAATAGGTTTCACTGGCCTTCTTCATCGCCGCGCAGATTTCCTTGTACGAGGTCTCCTTGACCGTGCGCACCGTCAGATCCACGCAACTGACCGTCGGCGTCGGCACGCGAAACGCCATGCCCGTCAGCTTGCCTTTCACCTCGGGAATCGCCAGACCGACCGCCCTGGCCGCGCCGGTCGTGGACGGGATGATGTTGACCGCGGCGGTGCGGCCGCCTTTCCAATCCTTGCGCGACGGGCCATCCACGGTTTTCTGCGTCGCGGTGTAGCTGTGGATGGTGGTCATCAGCCCTTCCTCAACACCGAAGCCTTCCTTGAGCAACACGTGAACCACCGGCGCGAGGCAGTTGGTCGTGCAGCTCGCGTTGGAAACGATGTGATGCTTGGACGGGTCGTACTTGGCCTCGTTCACGCCGAGCACAATCGTGAGGTCCTCATTTTTCGCCGGTGCGGTGATGATCACCTTCCTGGCGCCCGCATCGATATGGCCTTTGGCCTTCGTGGCGTCGGTGAACAGCCCGGTGGATTCCACCACCAGATCCACGCCGAGCGCTTTCCACGGCATGGCCGCAGGACCTTCCTTGACCGCGAGGCACTTGATCTTGTGGCCGTTGACGACCAGCGTGTCGTCGTCGGCCAGCGATGGATTGGATTTCTCGCTATGGACTTCGCCCCGGAAACGTCCCTGGGTGGAGTCGAACTTCAGCAGGTACGCGAGATTGTCGGCGGGCACGATGTCATTGACCGCCACGACGTCGATCTCTTTCCCCAACTTTCCCTGGTCGCAAATGGCGCGAAATACCAGCCTGCCAATCCGTCCGAATCCATTGATTCCAACTTTAATTGCCATAATCAAACTCTCCTCATGTGCACGGGATGAAAAACTTCGGGCGCATCAACTGCGCAACGCTTGGTGCATCCTATGCAAGCCTGTCCTGCCCGTCAACGGAAAAGCCGAATTCGACGGTTGTGGCGCGCCTCTTGGCGCTACCAGGAAAACGCCTTCAGCGGCCTGTGATATTTTACTGGCTACCCATGGCTGCGATTGCCTACTCTCGTACCCGTGCGGATCCTGGATAAATATCTGCTGCGCGAATTCGCGTTGCCGTTGGTCTACTGCCTGGACGCCTTCTTGATGCTTTGGGTCGTGCAGGATTTGTTGAGCAAGCTCTCCGATTTCATGCAGTACCACGCGCGAGCCGGGCAGCTTCTTCAGTACTACCTGATCGTTCTGCCGCAGCCCATCGTGCTTGTCATTCCGACGTCGCTCCTGCTGGCCGTGTTGTTTTGCCTGAGCAATCTGGGCAAACACAACGAACTGATCGCCTTTCGCGCCAGCGGCATCAGCGTCCTGCGGTTGTCCATCCCGTTGCTCGCGGTCGGTGTTCTCGCTTCCTTGCTGGTGTTTGGGGTCAACGAAGGGTTCGTGCACAAATCGCAGGAGCGCGCCGATGCGTTCCTGAATCAACTGCGGGGCAAAGGCCGCCAATTCGTGGTGGAGAATTTTTTCTTTTCAAATTCCGCCCAGCACCGCGACTGGTACGCCCGGCGGTTCAACACACAGGCCGGGACGATGGAGGGTCTCGTCCAGGTGAACGAACGGCGCCCCGATGGCACGGAATTCCGGATTGATGCCGAGTCGGCCCGGTGGATCGACGGCGGCTGGCGTTTTTACACGGCGCGTGTGAACAGCGGACCGCCCGTGACTGAAACCAATTTTCCGTCCATCAAGGAGTCCCCGAATCGATTGGCCCTCGAGGGGAAGAGACCGGACGATCTCAGCATGTCGGAGTTGCGCCGTTCCATTTCGGCGCTGAAAAGGTCGGGGTTCGCGGGACGGGCTGTCCCGTACCAGGTTTCGCTGCAATACCGGTTCGCGTTCCCGGTGACCTCTTTCATGGTGATCTGGCTCGGGGTGCCGCTGGGGATGCGCGTGAGCCGCCGCGGGTCGATGCTCAGCGTCGGCGTGGCCCTGCTGCTGGTGGTGGCGTTCTATTTCATGACGAGCATCACGCGGGCGCTGGGGAACGGGGGCTACATCCCACCCGCCCTGTCGGCGTGGTTGGCCAACGGGATCTTCGCGGTCGTTGGCGCCGTCCTATTTTTCCGCGTGCGTTGAGCAACCCACGATCACGGCGTGGGCCGCGGCGTACTCTTTGCAGTGGGACAAGCTGACGAAGATCTCGACGACGCCGCGGGCGCGAGCCAGCGTTTCACCCTTGCCAGACAGCACCGCATAGGGTTCACCGCTGTCGCGTTTGCGAATCTCCATGTCCTTCCAACCCAATTGACGTCCGATTCCGGTCCCAAAAGCCTTCGAGAGGGCTTCTTTCGCTGCGAATCGCGCCGCCAGATGCAGCGCCGGGAACTTCATGCTCTGGCAGTAGGCAATCTCGCCGGGCCAGAAACAGCGATTCAAAAAGCGGTCGCCGAATTTCTCCACCGATTCCTGGATGCGCCCGGTTTCGACGATATCGACCCCGGTCCCGAGGATCTTTTCTTCGGAATTCATCCGTGGTAGGGCACCATCAGCGCCCGCATCTCTTGCACGGCCTGTCGCAAGCCGACGAACAGGGCCCGGGAGATGATGGCATGACCGGTGTTGAGCGTCTCCAGATGGGGTACGGCAAGGATGCCCGGCGTGTTCTGGTAGTTCAGGCCGTGCCCGGCGTTGACGCGCAAGCCGAGCTGGTGAGCCAGCCGCGCCGACGCCGCCAGTTTCTCGATTTCCGCGGCGCGCGCGGACTCGGAGGCGCCATTGGCGTAGGCGCCCGTGTGAAGCTCGATGAAATCGGCGCCGACGTTGGCCGCGGCGCGGATCTGTTTCGGGTCGGGATCGACAAACAGGCTGACGGCGATGCCGGCTTTCTTGAACCGGGTAATGGTGCGAGCCAGAGATTTTCCGGCTCGCGCGACGTCCAGCCCTCCCTCGGTCGTCACCTCTTGCCGGTTCTCCGGGACGACGCAAACTTCGTCGGGTCGGATCTCTTCGGCAATAACGACAATCTCCGGCACATCGGCCAGTTCCATGTTGAACCGGGTGCGCATGATCTGGCGGGCCGCCCGTACGTCGCGGTCCTGAATGTGTCGGCGGTCCTCCCTCAAATGCATGGTGATCGCGTCCGCTCCGGCCAGTTCGGCTTCGACGATGGCCCACAGGGGATCCGGTTCGGCGCCGATGGGGCAGGGGGAGAGCGGAACTGAGGCGGGCGCGGTTTTGTAGCGCGCCTGTCTCAGGGTGGCGACGTGGTCGATGTTGACACCAAGTTTTAGCACGGGGAGAGGGTACACATTTCTCCCCGTGCTGACAACCTCAACGGATGACCACACCTCGGATGAGGCAGGTCAGTTCAAACCACTGACGCCTGCCGGCTCGGCCATCTGGTCGCGTAACGCTTCCTGAATGGCACGATCCCAGCGAAAGCGTTTCCACTCGGGAAAATGCTTTTGCATCCACTCCCGTGTGGCACGCTCCCAACCAATGTCATGACCGTGTTTTTCACTCTCGATCCACTTGTACTTCTTGATTTCCTCTTGTTGGGATCGAACGATTTCGACAAGAGGATCTTGTTTGCGGGTTCGTTTGTTCATTTCTGCACCCCTCCTTGAAGAGCGAAAATGTTGCAGGACAATAGCCGAGAATCGTAATAAATCAAGTCGTTGCGAGGTGTCATTTGTGTGTCTTTCCACGGCCTTGGTGGACAACTGGTTGCGGAGAGTGTTTCCAACTTGCGACGCATGGGATTGTTCCGTAATGTGTGTCCCATGACCGAGTTGCGTTTTTTGGAAAAAGTCCGCAGGCATGCCGATGAACGATTGATTCTGAAGCCCGGGGCCAAACCATCGGAGATCCTGAACCTATACAAGAAGTTCCTCAAGGTGGAGGAATACCGTCTGCGCATGGCGCATCACGCCGGTGCCTCGGGCCGCGAGATCGCCCGTGGACGGGCCCATGTGATGGATATCGTCCTGCGACATATCTGGGAGGCGGCTGCCGAACATTTCCGCCAAAACACTTCTACGGATACTGTCCCGATGTCCCTGGTCGCGATTGGTGGTTACGGCCGCGAGGAGTTGTGTCCGTATTCGGACATCGACATTATGTTTCTTCACGGCGCGAGCCTGCGCGGCTCGAAACAGCATCCGTATGTCCAGGCGATTGTCGAGCAGGTGTTGTACATGCTGTGGGACATCAACTTGAAGGTCGGTCACTCGACCCGGTCCATCAGTGACGCGGTCACCCAGGCCAACAAGGACATGCAATCCAAGACTTCGTTGATCGAATCGCGACTGCTGGTGGGCGACAAACCGATGTACGGATCCTTTCGCGAGGCGCTTGTCAAAGACTGCGTTCGGGGACACGAGGACCAATACGTTGCCGCGCGAATGGAAGACCAACGATCGCGCCACGAGAAATATGGCGACTCGGTCTCTTTGCAGGAGCCGAACGTCAAGAACGGTTGCGGCGGGTTGCGGGACTTTCAGAATCTGATCTGGATGGCCTTTTTCAAGGACGACGTGTTGAAACTGGCCGACCTGCGGAAACAGGGTTTCCTGGAGGCGACCGAACAGCGGCAGTTGGAGACAGCCTACGATTTCATTTTGCGGGTGCGGAATGCCATGCACTATATGACCCATCGCGCCTGCGACGTCATTGGCCTGGGACTGCAACCGCAGATCGCCACGGAATTTGGTTATCGTCATCACGATCTGTTGCGGCGCACCGAAGCGTTCATGCGGGATTACTACACGCATTCCCGCACTATTTTCCTGCTGACCAACACGCTGGCTGAGCGCCTGGTGTTGCAGCCGTCGAATCCGTCGCGACTGGGCAGCTTGTTTGGCCGGCGCGGTCGCCGGGAGGAACTCCTGGATGGGTTCATCCTGCGGGGCAACGTGATCTCTGCCGCCGGCCCTGCGGTCTTCAAGGAAGATTCACAACGATTGATTCGCGTGTTCTTGCACGCCCAGCAGCGCGCCGCGGAACTGAGCCCCGACCTCCGCACGTTGATTCGCCAGAATCTGCGGATGGTGGATCGCGCGTTTCAGCGCTCGCCGCAGACGAAGGAGACGTTGTTCGCGATCCTGCAGCGTAAGGGCCAGGTGGCCCGCATCCTGCGCCTGATGCACGAGGTGGAATTCCTGGGCAAACTCTTTCCCGAGTTTGGGCGGTTGACCTGTCTCGTGCAACACGAGTTCTTCCATCGGTACACGGCGGATGAACACACCTTGCAGGTGATCGAGCATCTGGATCGCACGATCGATGCCGCCAAACCGCCGCATGCGAATTACCGCAAGATTTTTCAGCAGTTGGAACACCCGCACGTGTTGTATCTCGCGGTCTTGTTGCACGACGTGGGCAAGGCTGCCAACGTCGACCATCATGCCGAGGCCAGCAACGAGATGGCGCGCAAGGTGGCCGAACGGCTTCGGTTGAGCGCCGACGAGACCGCGCAATTGTTGTTTCTGGTTCACGATCACCTCAAGCTCAGCATGTTGTCCCAGCGCCGCGATATCGACGACCACGCCACCATCGAGGCGGCGTCTCACATTACGAAGAATGAGGTCTGGCTGGATAGTTTGCTGCTGCTGACGTTTGCCGACGCAGCGGGCACGAGCATCAAGACCTGGTCGGAATGGAAGGAAGCGCTTCTGTGGGAGTTGTATCACCGCACCAAACAAGCGCTCGCGGGCCAGGAGAGCGCCAAGAACATTCTGTCGCGGCGCATCGAGAAGCTGTACGCGGAAGTCAGCGCGAAACTAAAACAGCAACTCGCCCTGGAGGAGATCTATTCGCATTTCGAGTTGATGCCCGCCAGCTATTACATCAATACCAGCGCCGAGGAAGCCTCGCGCCACCTCTTGTTGATCCATCGGTTTCTCACCCGGCAGTTGGAGGTGGAAGAATCCGAACAGGCCCTGGTCCCGGTCGTTGAGTGGCAACCGTTCCCGACGCAAGGGTATTCGCAGGTGTCGATCTGCACCTGGGACCGGCTCGGATTGTTTTCCAAGATCTGCGGATCGCTGGCCCTGGCCGAATTGAACATCCTGAGCGCGCACATCTACACGCGGGGGGATCACGTGGTGCTGGACACCTTCGAAGTCTGCGACAAGCATCTTGCCTCCGTGACGGATCAACGGCAGATCCAGGTTGCCGAGTCCATGCTCCAGCGAACCCTGACCGACAAGGAAGAAATCGATTTCACCCAGCTCCTGGCCAAGATGCGCGCGTCACGGGGAAAAACGCCCCACATCCGCGAGATCAATATCCCCACCGTGATCGAATTCGACAACGAGATCAGCAAAACGCGGACGATCGTTGAAATCCAGACGGAAGACCGGCTCGGTTTGCTGTACACGATTACCAGGACCATGAGCGACCTGGGCCTGGACATCAGCTTCGCGAAGATCGCCACCGAAAAGGGCGCGGCCATCGACTCCTTCTACGCCCAGGATCAACTCGGCAAAAAGATCACCGATCCGGACCGGTTGGCCGCCATCAAAGACCGTTTGGAATCGACCATCGATCTGCTCGCGAGTTGATGCCGAATGGCGACGATCCAGGGGCGGATCTACCGGCATGTGGACGCAATTCATCTCCCGCGTTCCTGGAGGTCGAGCCTCCCGGCGAGCCGCAGTGGATGGCACTTCCCAAAACCTGGCGTGCACCCCCATCAAGCGCGCCCAAGCGCCGACGCTTGCGCGGCGAGATGGTTGCGTGTAGTCTCTCGGTCATGACCAACGAGGAACGAAAACAGGTCGTGCGGCAGTTGTTGACCGAAGGCCGCACGTTGTCGGAGATCCAGGATTTCCTGCGCAAAGAGAAGAACGACTCGATTACCTATATGGAGTTGCGACTGCTCCTGTCGGAAATGCCCGATATCAAACTGCCCGAGAAAGAGCCTCCCAAGGCCTCTCCCCTGACGATAGCCGATTCCGGAGCGAAAGCTGCCGCGGCAACGGCGGACACGAGTCCTGGCAAGCCGTCGATCAGTGTCGATCAGGTGCCGGCGCCCGGCTCGATGCTGAGCGGTTATGTGCGTTTCGGCTCGGGCGCGAAAGCGCATTGGTTCCTCGATGACATGGGCCGCCTCGGTCTGGAGCCCGAGCTGGGATCGTCGAAGTCGACCCAGAAAGACATGCAGGAGTTCAGCACCGAACTCAAGCGGTTGCTGCAACAAGGATAGCGGCGGAGAAATTCCGGCGGTGCGACCGGATTCCGTTGGAGGGCGAGCCTACCGGCGAGCCGTGATTTGTCAACGGAACGACGCGGCTCGGCAGGAGCCTCCAAGATCAGTACCTTCCGATCTTCCCGCTCTAGAGCTTGTTTAGTTCCGGAACCATTAGCATTAGGTCTCGTCATTCCGCCCACACACGGAGCTTGAAAAACTTTCCACGCGTCCTATGATGCCACCCAACATGTTTACAGGATGCTATACGGCGCTGGTGACCCCGTTCTCCAAAAGCGGCGGGGTCGATGAACAGCGGTTGCGCGAATTGGTCGAGTTCCAGATCGCAGGCGGGGTGGATGGACTCGTTCCGTGCGGGACCACAGGCGAGTCGCCCACCTTGTCCCACGAGGAGCACAACCATGTGATCGAGCTCGTGGTGAAATTCGCCGCCGGCCGCTGCAAAGTGATCGGAGGCACCGGCTCGAATTCCACCGACGAAGCCATTTCCATGACGCAACATGCAAAGCAGGTCGGCGCCGACGCCTCCCTGCAGGTGGCGCCGTACTACAACAAACCGACCCAGGCCGGGCTGTACGCACACTTTCGCGCGATCGCTGAAGCGGTCGATTTGCCGATGGTGTTCTATAATATTCCCGGACGATGCGGCGTGGATATCGCCAATGAGACCATGGCCCGGCTCCGTCGCGAGTTGCCCGGCCGCATCGTGGGTCTCAAGGAAGCCACCGGGACCGTGGACCGGGTCAGCCAGCTTCGGATGCTGGTGGACCGGGAGTTCTGCATTCTGTCGGGCGACGATTCGCTGACGCTGCCCATGATGAGCGTCGGGGCCGTTGGCGTCATCAGCGTCGCGTCGAACATCGTGCCGCGCGAAGTAACCGACATGGTCCACGCCGCGCTCAAGGGCGATTTCGAACGCGCGGGCCGAATTCATGCGAAACTGTATCCGTTGTTCAAGGATCTGTTCATCGAGACCAATCCGATTCCGGTGAAGGCGGCCGCCGCGATGATGGGCTTGATTGAGGAAGGTTATCGACTCCCGATGGTGCCAATGAGCGACGCGAATCGAAATCAATTGAGAAAAACGCTGCTGTCATTTGGTCTGGTGAAGGCATGACTGCAACCAAAGTGATCATCTGCGGATCGAAAGGCCGGATGGGTCAGGTTCTCATCGCCTGCGCCAAGGCGGATCCGGAGCTGAAGTTGATTGCAGAAATTGATCAGGACGACGATTTGTCGAAGATCGTTGCCGGTTGCGATGTGATCGTGGATTTCTCCGTGCATGAAGCCACTGCTTCCATCGCCCGGCTGGCTGCCCAACACAAGAAAGCGCTCGTGATCGGGACCACCGGACACACCGAGGCCGAGAAACAAACTGTGCAAGCTGCGATCAAACCGATTCCGTGTGTCTGGTCGGCCAACTTCAGCACGGGCGTCAACACATTGTTCTGGCTGACCGGAAAAGTGGCCGGGGTGGTCGGGCCGAAGTGGGAAGTGGAAATTACCGAAACCCATCACACGGCGAAGAAGGATGCGCCGAGCGGCACGGCGAAACGGTTGCAGGAGATTCTGAAACAGACGCGCGGCAAAGAGGTGCCGGCCCACGCGCTGCGCATCGGCGACGTCGTCGGCGATCATACGGTCACCTTCGGCACCGCCGGGGAACGCATCGAGTTGACCCATCGCGCCGGCAGCCGCGAAATCTTGGCCCGCGGCGCCCTTCGCGCCGCCCAATGGGCCGTGGCGCAGAAGCCCGGCCTGTACGACATGCAGGACGTGCTCGGATTGAGGTGAACCATGAAAGTCGGGCTCGCACTGGGCTCGAATCTCGGCGACCGCTTGCAGCATTTGCGGCAGGCGAAGCGGTATTTGGTGAGCTTGTCGCGGGAGGGCTGGCATCTGGCATCGCCGCTCTACGAGACCGAACCCGTGGAGTGCCCTCCTGATACGCCAAAGTTTCTCAACGCCGTCGTGGAAATCGAGTGCGACGGCGAGCCGTCAAACCTGCTGCAGCAACTCCTCGCCTACGAAAGAGCGAGCGGCCGCGACCGCACGGACGGGAAGAATGCCGCGCGCACCCTCGATATCGACATCCTGTACTTTGGCGAGCGCGAGATGATGGAGGAGGACCTGATCATCCCGCATCCGCGGATGACGAGGCGGCGGTTTGTGTTGTTGCCGCTGTCCACGATCCGGCCCGACCTGATTGTCAGGGGAACCGGCAAGACCGTATGCCAGTTGCTTCGTGAGTTGCCGGAAGGGCAGGGAAGCGTTACCTTCGTCCAGCAGGAGTGGTAAGACGGGATGAACGAACACAAGATCACGACCCAGACCTTGCTCGCCATGAAACAACGCGGTGAGAAAATTGCCGCGTTGACCGCCTACGATTTTTTCACCGCCAGGATCATGGACGAAGTGGGTGTGGAACTGATTCTCATCGGGGACTCGCTCGGGATGGCCGTGTTGGGATACGAGAACACGCTTCCGGTAACGATGGAAGAAATGACCCATCACACCCGGGCCGTGGCACGAGCCAAACCCAATGCGTTGGTGGTGGCGGACATGCCGTTTATGAGCTACTCGACGGTGCAGGAATCGATGCGGAATGCGGGCCGACTCATTCAAGCGGGCGCCGAGGCTGTCAAACTCGAGGGCGGCGAGTCCGTGATCGAACAGGTGCGCGCAGTGGTGGGAGCCGGGATACCCGTGCTTGGCCATGTCGGATTACTGCCGCAATCCATTCTCGAAACGGGCGGCTACAAGGTCCAGGGACGCGACCCCGAATCGGCCGATCGTTTGCTGCGCGACGCGAAACTCCTGGAGGAAGCCGGCGTGTTCGGCGTGGTGATTGAATGCATCGTGGCCGATGTCGCGAAGAAAATCACCGCGGCCATCAAAATCCCCACCATCGGCATCGGTGCAGGGTCCGGATGCGACGGACAGATTCTCGTCAGCAACGACATGTTGGGGCAGTTCACCTGGTTTACACCGAAACACGTGAAGCGTTACGCGAATCTGACGGAAGAAATGCGCAAAGCATTTGCCGCGTACAAACGCGAAGTGGAAAAAGGCGAGTTTCCCGGCAAAGAGCAGAGTTTCTCGTAGTCGAGTTGTTGTGGGAGCGACATTCCTGTCGCGATTTCCTCGACTTCGAATCGGGCCGGTCGGGGCAGGAATGCCCCTCCCACACCTAAGGAAACCAACTCCCCTGTAGCCGCACCGTTGCCGCATACGACTGCGGCGTCTCGTCTGACTCGGCTTACGGGTGCGCCGTTCCCGCGCAGGCTGAAGCCTGCGGCTACAGTTCTGTTCGCGAGTCTAAGTTCCTCAAAACTCGAACTTCACGTCCGCCAGCCGGTTTTCGATCTCCCCGACAACATTGCGTTCGTCCGCCTCGTGCTTGGCGATGAAGGTCACGGAAAGCCGCAGGTACGCTCCGGCGTCGTCCCACGGCACGGTCGAGATCAGTTTTTCTGTAATCAACCACTGGGACACGTCTTCGGCTGACCTGAATGCGATCGTGGCGCCGTCGGGCGCAACTGCCGCGCGCGGCGCTCGCACATAAAGGAAGAACGATCCGTTGGGCTTGCGCGCGTCGAATCCCAATTTTCGCAGACAGGCGACGAGCAGGTCCATCCGCCGCGAATATTTGGCGGCGATCTTCTGCGTGATCTCGGGATGCGACAGGGACGCGGCGCACGCCTTTTGAATCGCCAGGAACTGCCCGCTGTCGCTGTTGTCCTTCACATTGCCGTAGGCGCTCACGAGTCGGGCGTTCCCACAGACAAAACCGAGCCGCCAGCCGGTCATATTGAACGCTTTGCTCATCGAATGAAGTTCGATGGCGACGTCTTTCGCGCCCGGGACCGACAGGATCGACAACGGTTTGCCGGAAAAAACCAGTGCCGCATAGGCTGCGTCGGAAACGATGACCAGTTTGTTCTTGCGGGCGAACGCAACGGCGTCGGCCAAAAACTCCGGTGTCGCGCTCGCGCCCGTGGGATTGTTCGGGTAATTCAAGACCAAGACCTTGGCGCGTTTCAGCACGTCGTGCGGAATCGATGCCAGATCGGGCAGGAACTGGTTCTCTTCCGTCAACTTCAGGTTGTACACCTGTCCGCCGTACCAGGTCGCGTGGGTGCCGAACACGGGATAACCGGGCACGGTCATGATCGCCACATCACCGGGATTGATCAGCATCGCGGGAAGAAGAGACAGCGCCGCTTTGCTGCCGATACTGTGGAGGATCTCGGTTTCAGGATCGAGGCCTTCGACTCCAAACACGCGCTCCATCCAATCGTGAGCGGCACGACGGAACTCCGGTCCGCCGTTGTCGGCATAACCGCGGTTTTCGGGTTTGCCTGCTTCCTCGCTCAACGCGCGGACACTCAGTGGAAACGCCATCTCGTCGGGTTCGCCGACTCCCAGGTCGATCAATTCCGTGTCGGGATGTGCCGCCAGTGCGGCGCGTTTGGCGCGTTTGATCTTTTCAAATTTATAGATTGCGGTGCTCTTGCCGAAGCTCTTGCCGCCGATGCGTTCCGCAAAAAGCTCCTGGATATAAGACTCCATCATGCGCCACGATTATACGCAACCCGGCCCGTTGTCAATCAGCCGGTGAATCGGGTAGTGGTACTGTTTGCTGTAGCGGCGCTCTGCGAGCTTCGAGATGCAAGGTCGGAGCGCGGAGCATTGCTCCGCGCCCCACGCCACGTCCGTCCCCTCCTCGGAGGGGATTCAATGGGTGGGTTCTTCCATGTCCTCCAGCATCCAGAATCCAGTGACAAGCACCCAGATCCCTACAATCAGAACACGGGATCTCCGAAATCAGCGGTGCGGATTGAACCACAGAGACGCAGAGAGGGCGCCGAGGGAACGACGAATCGGTTGAAAGGCGGCTGTCAGCGGTCGGCTGTCGGCTCTCGGCGGGGACGGACAAGGCGTCGGCGAACGGAATCGGAATCGGTGGACGGCGAACTGAGGGACCGGATGAGCCACAGATGCGATCCCTGCAACAATTATGACATATGAGGCGTGACCCTGGGCACGCCACGAAGTAGATTTGCTGCGACCCTAAACGCGAAGAAAGGATTCACAAATGCAAAAGCGCAAACTCGGAAAAAGCAATCTGGAAGTCTCGGCTGTCGGACTCGGCTGCATGGGAATGAGTTTTTCCTACGGCCCGCCCAAAGATAAGCAGGAGATGACCTCTCTTCTTCGTGCCGCCGTGGAACGCGGCATCACCTTCTTTGACACCGCCGAAGTGTATGGCCCGTTCACCAACGAAGAACTCGTGGGCGAAGCCCTCGCTCCGTTCCGTAAGCAAGTGGTGATCGCGACCAAATTCGGGTTCGACCTGAGTGGCAGCGATAAGCGGCCGGGTGCGGCGGGCCTGAACAGTCGGCCGGAGCATATCAAGCAGGCAGTCGAAGGATCGCTCAAGCGACTCAAGGTCGGGACAATCGATCTGCTCTATCAGCATCGGGTTGACCCGAACGTGCCCATTGAAGACGTCGCCGGCGCGGTGAAGGAACTGATTCACCAGGGCAAGGTGAAGCACTTCGGCCTCTCGGAAGCCGGCGTGCAGACGATTCGTCGCGCCCACGCCGTCCAACCGGTCGCCGTTCTCCAGAGCGAGTATTCGCTGTGGACGAGGACTCCCGAGAAGGAAGTGATACCGACTCTTGAGGAACTCGGAATCGGCCTCGTCCCGTACAGCCCTTTGGGCAAGGGCTTCCTCACGGGGAAGATGGACGAGAAAACGACCTTCGACAGCTCCGATTTTCGCAGCACCCTCCCTCGCTTCACGCCGGAGGCTCTCAAGGCGAATCAGGCCCTGATTGATCTGCTCGGCAGCATTGCCGAACGGAAGAAGGCGACACCGGCTCAAATCGCGCTCGCGTGGCTGCTGGCTCAAAAGCCGTGGATTGTTCCGATCCCCGGCACCACGAAGCTGCATCGGTTGGACGAGAACATCGGAGCATCGGCAGTCGAGCTGACGCCCGGCGACCTCCGTGAAATCGAAAGCGCCGCATCCAAGATCAAGGTGCACGGGGCTCGATACCCGGAAAAGCTGGAGAAGTTGACCGGTCGCTGAACGAAAAGACGGTGTGGATGGAACCACAGAGGCGCAGAGAGGGAGCCGAGGGAACGGCGAATCGGTGGCCGGCGAACTGAGGGACCGGGTTGGTCCATCTCGTCTTCAGTATTCGGCCGTCTTCTCCTGAACCCGAACCCCGAACCCCTGACCCCTGACCCAGACCCGCTTCCGGTTTGTTTTCGGACGGAAAGTATGGCTCACTGAACCGCGGTTGACTCACATGGACACGAAACCCCGAACGCTTCTGGACCTGGTATTGGAAAAATTTCCCGACACGCCACGCAAACGCGCTAAGGAATGGATCCAGGCCGGGCGCGTCAGCGTCGCGGGTACGGTCGTGCGCAAACCGAATCAGAGCTTTCCCGAACCACCCGGGACGCTGGAACTGCAGGGACGCCGGCTCGGCACGCTGGCGCTCGACGAGGAATGGCGGATTCATCCACGGTTGAGTTTGGTGTACCTCGACTCGTCGCTGGCGATCGTCAACAAAGGAGCCGGGTTGCTCTCCGTACCGGCCCCGATCACCGAGTGGTCGGCACTGACAATTCTTGCGGATTTTCTGGCGGGCAAGTTGCGCGGGCTGGGCCACCGGACGGCCGAACATCGACTTCCGCCCGCGTTTCGCCTTCTGAGTCCGTTACCGGTGCACCGGCTCGATCAGTTCACCACCGGCGTGCTTTGTCTGGCGATGAACCCGGCCACGCGCGCGGCGCTGATCGGGCAATTCTCCGCGCACACGGCGTCGCGCCGCTACGTGGCGTTCGTGGACGGGCGACCCAAGACGGCGCGCGGCACGTGGCGGCATTGGTTGCGCTTCGACGACGAAGCGTTGTGGCAGCATGTCTCCTCCAGGCCGGGCGCAGCAGACGCCCTGGAATCGGTCACGCACTACGAAGTGCTCGACGAGTTTCCCCTCGGCGCGACCGGCCGCGTGGTTTCCAAGATGCGCTTCCATCTGGAGACGGGACGCACGCACCAGATTCGGGCGCAGGCCGCGCACGAAGGGCTGCCCTTGATCGGCGACCGCACGTATCATCCGTTGTATCACGCGTCGAAGCGCGGGCGCGCCGTTGTGCCGATTGAGTTTGAGCGCCAGGCGTTGCATGCGGAGGAATTGGAGCTGACACATCCGATCAGCGGCGAACGAAGGAAGTGGACGGCGCCGTTGCCCGCTGACTTGAGGCAACTCGAACGCGCGCTCCGGGGCGGGAAACGGCAAGCGTAACCGCGAATGCACTCGCATTGCCGTGAAAAGTAGAACGGGCATCCTGCCCGTCTGTCGCCGTTCGCTGCCACAGTAGGGTGTCCCACGAGGACAAGGTGATTCGCGTGCATTCGTGGTTGTAGAGGTGTTTTCGGCGGCGGGGAGGATACAGGCAAGATGCCTGTTCAACGAAGGAAGCCGCCGCACTCCAAACTTGTCTTCCATGCGGCGAAATGCGATAAGCCGGGCGCCTTGAACACCAGAATATTACTCCTGTTTGCCGTTTTGTTTCTTGGCAGCGGCTGCGCGATGAAGCACTTTGCCGTGAATCGCGTCGGCGATGCGCTGGCGGGAAGCGGCGGCACGTTTGCGTCCGATGACGATCCCGAACTGATCCGCGAAGCGGTGCCGTTCAGTTTGAAGTTGATGGAGAGTATGTTGGCGGAAAGTCCAAGGCATCGCGGGCTGCTGCTGGCCGCCGCGAGCGGGTTTACCCAGTACGGCTACGCGTTCGTCCAGGAGGATGCCGACGAGATGGAGGCGACCAATCTCGCAGCCTCAGCGGCATTGCGGGTGCGTGCCCGTAAACTGTATTTGCGCGCCCGAGACTACGGGCTGCGCGGGCTGGAAGTAAACCATCGGGGGTTTGCGCAAACGTTGAATTCCGATCCGAAAAAGGCGGTCCGGGTGACAACCAAACAGGACGTCCCGCTGTTGTACTGGACAGCGGCTGCGTGGGGCTCGGCTATTTCGGTATCGAAGGACAAGCCCGACATCGTGGCGGATTTGCCGAAGGTGGAAGCGATGATTGACCGTGCGTTGGAACTGGACGAAAAGTTTGATCGCGGCGCGATTCATACGTTTCTAATCAGTTACGAAATGGCCCGACCGGGGAGCAAGCCCGGTGACGCTGTGGCGAGTGCCAGGCAGCATTTCGATCGCGCCATGGAGTTGAGTGGTGGCCAACTGGCCTCACCGCTCGTGGCGTACGCCGGGGCCGTTTGCGTGCAGAAACAGCAAAAGGCGGAATTTGACAGGCTGCTGAAGCAGGCGCTGGCTATCGACGTCGATCGGAAACCGGATTGGCGATTGACCAATCTGGTGATGCAACGCCGCGCGCAGTGGTTGCTGTCGAGGGAAGACGAATTGTTTGCGGAGTGAACCGAACCCGGTGTTGTGCGATGGTCTCTGACCGCGCACGGGGGTTGACCGAAGGTCTCCCGTAGCCGAGGGTGGAGACCTGCGGTCGAAGGATACGGCGCGGTCGGGAGACCGGCGCCGAACAACGCTGGCGGTCGCGACGAAGCGCGACCCTCCAAGAGAGGAACGAATGTTGAGGATAACATTTCTGGCAATATTTCTGGCGTCTGCAAACATCAGTTTTGCGGCCAACGCACCCGTCAAGATCAAGCTCGGGACGCTGGCGCCGAAGGATTCTTCGCCGCACCAAAGCCTGAAAGTGATGGCGCAGACATGGCGGCAGGCGCCCGGCGGCGGCGTGGCGTTGACGATTTACACCGACGGCACGCTCGGCGGTGAGGCCGACATGGTGCGGCGGATGCGAATCGGCCAGATCCAGGCTGCCCTGCTCACGAGTGCGGGGCTGGCGGACATTGATGACTCGGCCACCGCGCTCCAAACGATGCCGCTGGTCTTTCGCACGCTCGACGAAGTGGACTACGTCCGGGAAAAGATTCGTTCCAAGCTGGAACAGCGGCTCGCCGACAAGGGGTTCGTCGTCTTGTTCTGGACCGACGCGGGCTGGGTGAAATTCTTTTCGCGGAAGCCGGTGGTGTACCCGGATGATTTGAAAAAGCAGAAGTTGTTTGCGTGGGCGGGAGACAACAAGACGATCGACATCATCAAGGCGGCGGGTTACCAGCCGATTCCCCTGGAGACGGCGGACATCCTGCCCGGATTGCAGACCGGCTTGATCGATGCGGTGCCCGCGCCGCCGTTCTTCGCCTTGGCGGGACAATTCTACGGTCCGGCGCCGCACATGCTCGACATGAACTGGTCGCCGCTCGCTGGAGCGCTCATCATCACGAAGAAGGCTTGGGACCAGATTCCACCCGACGCCCGGAAGGTCGTGCGCGAGTCCGCGGAGAAAGCGGGCGACGATATTCGCACGCAAGCCCGGAAGGAAATGACCGAGTCGGTGGAAGCGATGAAGAAGCGCGGACTGGTGGTGCACGAGATGCCGCCTGAAGCCGAAGCCGCCTGGCGCAAGCTGGCCGAGGATGCCTATCCAAGAATCCGCGGCGTGATCGTGCCGTCCGACCTGTTCGACGAAGTGCAGGCGTTGCTGAAAGAATATCGGGTGGGAAAAAAGCAGTGAGCGCTTTGGAGTGCTCCGATCTGTCGGAGCTTTGCCGTAGGGAAGAGGGGAAATGGAAGAATCGCGGCATCAAGCTGCCGCCCTGCAAGGGTTGTGTCAAGCCGCAGCACTCCACAGAGCGAATAGAACCATACCTGGGATGAGCGAGCCACTTCCAGCCGAGTTCGTGCCGATCGGGATGGGGGAGCCCCAGACGAAGGGCTTTCGTCTCTGGTTGCGGCAATTCGAGAATTTTGGTGTGACCGCCGCGCTGTTGGCGATGATGTTGTTGCCGGTTCTGGAGAGCGTACTGCGCAAGACATTGCATACGGGTATCTCGGGGGCGACGTTGATCGTTCAACAGTTCACCTTCATCGTCGGGATGCTGGGCGGGGCGATCGCGGCGCGAGACGGGCGCTTGTTGGCGTTGTCGGCACTCACCACGGTGCTTCATGGCCGGGTGAAAACGGCGGCGACAATCTTCAGCCAGTCCTTTGCGGCGGCCGTGTCGGTATTTCTCTGTCTGGCCAGCGTGCAGTTTGTCCGGTCCGAAATCCCGACCGGTGAGGTCATCGCGTACGGGATCAAGACCTGGGTTGTGCAATTGCTGCTGCCGATCGGTTTCGGAGTGATCGCAGCCCGCCTCTGGTGGCACTCGGCGCGAACGTGGCGCAGTCGCGCCGTGGCGCTGGCGCTCCTCGCGGCTTTTATTGCGGCGGCTGTGTGGTTGCCGGTGCCGGTGGAGAAGCTCAAGTGGCCGGCGCTCGGCTTGCTGTTGCTGGCCACGGTGCTGGGGGCGCCCGTGTTCACGACGCTCGGCGGCGCGGCCATGATTCTGTTCTGGGCGGACGGCACTCCCATCGCAGCGGTGCCCCTGACTCACTACAGCCTCGTCGTCAATCCGTCCCTGCCGACGATTCCGCTGTTCACGCTGGCGGGTTATTTCCTGGCGGAGGGCGGCGCCTCGCATCGGTTGGTGCGCGTGTTCAACGCGTTGTTCGGCCAGATTCGCGGCGGTCCTGCCATTGTGACGGCTCTGGTGTGCGCGTTTTTTACCTCATTTACCGGCGGCTCCGGGGTGACGATTCTGGCCCTCGGCGGTGTGCTGATGCCGGTATTGATCGCCGCGAAGTACCGGGAACGGACCGCGCTGGGACTGCTGACCGGGGCCGGCTCGCTCGGGATTTTGTTTCCGCCCTGTTTGCCCTTGATTCTGTACGCGATCATTGCCTCGCAAGCGAAGGCCTCGATTACGATCCAACAGATGTTCCTCGGCGGGCTGTTGCCGGGATTCCTGATGGTGGCGCTGGCGATCTGGTGGGGTGTGGCGGCCGGGCCGAAACTGCAGAAAGATCGTAGACCGTTCGACTTCCGGGAGGCGTGGCGTGCCGTCTGGGTGGCGAAGTGGGAATTGCTGTTGCCGGTGGTGGCGCTGGTGGCGTTGTTCGGCGGGTTTGCGACCCCGGTCGAGGCCGCGGCAGTTACGGCGCTGTATGCGTTCATCGTGGAGACGGTGGTGTATCGGGATCTGAAGATGTTTGGAGGGAGAGCCTCCCGCCTGCGCGGACGAAGCCGCTTCGGCGCGGCGAAGGCCCGGCGAGCCGCGGCTCAGCAGGAGCTTCGCCCTCCAGGAGAGGTTGAGGCCGCCGAAGCCACCGATGCGCCAACCCCTCCAAAGACCGTGCTACAGGTGGTGGCCGATTGCGGGTTATTGGTGGGGGGAGTGTTGTTGATTCTCGGCGTCGCGCTCGGGTTCACGCAGTATCTGGTGGACGCGCAGGTGCCGGACCACGCTGTGGCCTGGGCGACCACCGCGATCAAATCGAAGTGGCTTTTCCTTTTGGGATTGAATGTAGTGTTGCTGTTCGTGGGCGGTCTGGTGGAAATCTACGCCGCCATCGTCGTCGTGGTGCCGTTGTTGGTGCCGCTGGGCCTGGCGTTCGGGATCGATCCAATCCATCTCGGGATTATTTTCCTGGCGAACATGGAACTGGGTTTTCTCGCCCCGCCGGTCGGACTGAACCTGTTGTTGGCGTCCTACCGGTTCAACAAGCCGATGGTCGAGGTCATGCGCGCCGTGTTGCCGATGCTTGGTGTGCAGTTCATCGGCGTGCTGCTGATCACCTACGTCCCGCCGCTGACGACGTTTCTGCCGCGGCTGTTCGGCCGCTAAATTTGTTGTTGTCGGCGTTGGAATCTGCGATATAACCGCTGCGAACGAGGAGTGTGACTGTGCTGAATCTACGCTACGATTTCAATAATTTACTGACGGAACGGGTCGGCGATCACGGGATCGGCGAGGCGGAACTGAAGTCGCTCGGGCCGAAGATCGAAGAGGCGGCGGACGCCATCGAGAAGATGCCGCTCGGCTTTCGGAAACTGCCCTACAACACCAGGCTCGCCGACGACATCACCGTGATGGCCAGCGAACTCCAGGAACGCTGCGACAATTTCGTGGTCGTCGGTATCGGCGGCTCGGCGCTCGGCAACATTGCGTTGCACTCGGCGCTGAATCATCCCGAGTACAATCATCTGGCGCGGCCGGCGCGGCGCGGGCCGCGGTTATTCGTGCCGGACAACGTCGATCCCGACCGGATCCACGCGCTGCTCGACGCGGTGGATCTTGATGAAACGGTTTTCAACGTCATCACCAAGTCGGGCGGCACGGCAGAAACGATGAGCGAGTTTCTGGTGTTCCGGGAGGCGCTGATCCAGAAGCTCGGCAAAGAGCGACACGTCGAGCATCTCGTCATTACCACCGACCCGGAGAAGGGCGAGCTGCGGGAGATTGTAAAGAAGTTCGGGTACAGTTCGCTGCCGATCCCGCCGGATGTCGGGGGACGGTTCTCCGTTCTGAGCGCGGTCGGGCTGCTGAGCGCTGCGGTGACGGGGATTGATGTTCACGCCCTGTTGAAGGGCGCGGCGGAGATGGACGCTCTCTGCAAGAACTCGAAGAAGCTGTGGGAGAACCCGGCGTTGACCGGCGCGGCGATGCATTATTTGATGGACAAGGCGAAGGGCAAGAACGTGCAGGTAATGATGCCGTATTCGCACGCGTTGCGGGACGTGGCAGACTGGTTCCGTCAACTTTGGGCGGAAAGCCTCGGCAAACGCGTGGATCGCAAGGGCAAGCTCGTGCACACGGGTCAGACGCCGGAGAAAGCCGTCGGCGTGACCGATCAGCACAGCGTCATGCAGCTTTACATCGAAGGACCGTTCGATAAGGTGATCACGTTTCTGACCGTGGACGAATTTGAGTCGACCGTGGAAATTCCGCACGCGTTCGAGGACTACGAGGCGGTCAAGTATCTCGGCGGCCACACGATGAACGAACTGATCAACGCCGAACAACGGGCCACCGAACTGGCGTTGACGCAGAGCGGGAAACCGAACTGTGCTATTCGAATCAAGAACGTGGACGAGCGGATCGTCGGCGCCTTGCTGTTTTTGCTGGAGATGCAGACCGCTTATGCGGGGGAGATGTACGGCATCAATGCCTTCGATCAGCCCGGCGTCGAGTTGGGCAAGAATTTTACATACGGTTTGATGGGACGGAAGGGATACGAAGCCAAGCGTCGCGAGGTGGACCAGGCCGGTAAACCGAATCCGAAGCGGGTGGTGAGTGTCTAAGAGTTTCAGTATCTAGGTGTTTAAGTGCCGGAGTGTCCAAGTGGCTGAGTGCGGGAAGGCGCGCGTGACTATGATTGCTGACGGTGAAGTTCTACAAGTGTTTCGTGATACGGGAGCGTTGCTCGACGGGCATTTTCTCCTGCGCTCGGGGCTGCACAGCCGGCAGTATTTTCAGTGTGCGATCGTCCTGCAATATCCGCGGATTGCGGAACGGTTGTGTGAGGCGCTGGCGGCGAAGCTGAAGGGTTCTGCGGCCCAATCGGTGATTTCGCCGGCCATGGGAGGATTGTTCATCGGCCATGAGGTGGCGCGGGCGCTGGATGTAAGGCACATCTTTGCGGAAAAGAATGCCGCGGGTAAACTCGAACTCCGCCGCAATTTCAAGATCGGGCCGCGCGAGAAGTTTATCGTTGTGGAAGACGTAATCACCAAAGGTGGCCGGGTCCAGGAAACGATCGATATCGTGCGGCAGCACGGCGGTGACGTGGCCGCGGTGGCCACCTTGGTGGACCGATCGGGCGGCGCGGTGAGTTTTGGCGTGCCGCTGGAAAGTCTGCTAAGATTGCAGATTGAAACGTTTGAGCCGTCGGCCTGTCCGCTGTGTCAGAAAGGGCTGCCGGTGGTCAAGCCTGGCAGCTAAGGAAAGACATGGAAATCCGACTGAGAACACGTGATAAGACCTGTAGCCGCAGGCTTTATGCCTGCGTTTTGCGCACCCGTAAAGGGTGCGGCTACGATGCAGGAGGAATCGAGTCAGTGGCTCCAAGAAGGTGGGATCGCCATTCTAACAGTTTAAACCATTTCGACGATTTTAACGTCTCCTAGAGCGAATCGACTATGATTAATTGGGTATTGAAAAAGATTCTGGGTTCAAAGAACCAGCGCGAAGTAAAGCGCCTCTGGCCGTTCGTTCCACCCATCAACGAGATTGAAGCCGGGTATCAGCAGCTCAGCGATGAACAGTTGCGCGCCAAGACCGACGAGTTCCGCAGGCGGCTGGCGGACGGTGTGACCCTGGACGAACTCCTGCCCGAGGCGTTCGCCGCGGTGAAGAACGCGTGTCGGCGCATGGTGGGGAAAGAATGGGTTGTGCGCGGCCGGCCGTACAAGTGGGACATGATTCCGTTCGACGTGCAGCTTCTCGGCGGGATCGTGCTGCATCAGGGCAAGATCGCTGAAATGGCCACGGGCGAAGGCAAGACCCTGGTGGCGACCTTGCCGCTCTACCTGAACGCCCTGGCCAACAACGTCCACCTCGTCACGGTGAACGATTATCTCGCCGCGCGCGACGCGGAGTGGATGGGAGAGATTTACAGGTTTCTCGGCCTGACGATCGGCTGCATCCAACACGACCAGCCTCCGGCGCTACGGCGTCAACAGTATGCCTGCGACATCACCTACGGGACGAATGCGGAGTTCGGGTTCGATTACCTGCGCGACAACGGCATGGCGACGAGCGCCGATACCCAGGTCCAGCGCGGGCATTTCTTCGCCATCGTCGACGAAGTGGACTCAATCCTGGTCGACGAGGCCCGGACGCCGCTGATCATCAGCGGGCCTTCCACCGTTTCGACGCACGCTTACGACAAGTACAAGCCGCAGGTGGCCGAGTTGGTACGCGCCCAGACCATGTTGTGCAATCGGATGGTGAGCGAGGCCAAACAACTGTTGGAAAACGGCAAGGGCGAGAAAAGCACGAGCAAGGAACTGGACGTTGAAGAGCAGGCGGGACGGTTGCTGTATCAGGTCAAGATCGGGATGCCGAAGAACAAACAATTGTCCAAGATGATGGAGGAGTCGAAAGTGCGCAAGATGGTCGATGGAGCGGAGCTCTCCGTCCTGGCCGATTCCAGCAAGAAAGAGCTTCTGGAATTGAAGGAGGAACTGTATTTCACCATCGACGAGAAACAGCACGACTCCGACCTGACCGAGAAGGGGCGGCGGTATCTAAATCCGGACGACCCGGACGCGTTTGTCATACCCGACCTGGTGACCGCGCTGCAGGAAATCGACAGCCTGGCGGTCAGCGATGCCGAGAAGGAAAAGAAGAAACAGCAGATCCAGCAGGCGTTCGACGAACGGAGCGAACGGATCCACAACATTTCGCAACTCCTGCGCGCGTATTGCCTGTTTGAAAAGGACGTCGAGTACGTCGTGCAGGACAACAAGGTCATGATCGTCGACGAGTTCACGGGCCGACTCATGCCCGGCCGCCGTTGGAGCGACGGGTTGCACCAGGCGGTCGAAGCCAAGGAAGGTGTTGCGATTGAGCGTGAGACGCAGACGTTGGCGACCATCACGATTCAGAATTACTTCCGGCTCTACAAGAAACTGGCCGGCATGACCGGGACGGCGGAGACCGAAGCGACGGAGTTTGAAAACATTTACAAGCTCGGGGTCATTGTTGTCCCGACGAACAAGCCGTGCGTTCGCAAGGACGAACACGACGTTGTTTACAAGACGCGGCGCGAGAAATACAACGCCATCATCAAGGAGATTGACGACCGCCATCGCAAGGGCCAGCCGATGCTGGTCGGCACGGTGAGCGTGGAGTCCAGCGAAGTGTTGTCGCGCATGCTCAAACGGCAGGGGATCGCCCACAACGTTTTGAACGCGAAATACCACCAGCAGGAAGCCGAGATCATCGCCCGGGCAGGCCAGCACAGTTCCGTGACCATTGCCACCAACATGGCCGGCCGCGGCACCGACATCAAACTCGGACAGGGCGTGACGGAAGTCGGAGGGCTGCACGTCATCGGCACCGAACGGCACGAAGCGCGGCGCATCGATCGCCAGCTCCGGGGCCGGTGCGCGCGTCAGGGCGACCCCGGCAGCTCCGGGTTCTATGTGTCGTTTGAAGACGATCTGATGCGATTGTTTGGCAGCGATCGCATCACCCGGATGATGGAGGTGGTCGGCATGGAGGAGGGGGAAGCGTTGCAGCACCGGTGGCTGAATCGATCCATCGAGACGGCGCAGCGGCGTGTCGAAGAACACAACTTCTCGATTCGCAAGCGCACCCTCGAATACGACGACGTGATGAACAAGCAGCGCGAGGTGCTTTACGGCTTCCGCAACGAGATCATCCACGGGGACAGCCCGCGCGATGCGATTTTTGAAATCCTCGAGGAGGTCGTGGAGACGCGCGTGGCGCAGCATCTGCCCGAGGACAAGTCACCGGACGAGTGGGACTACGATGCGCTCCTGCGCTGGGCCAATCACGCGTTTCCCATCGGATTGCGCCGCGAGCAGATCGATCAGAAGCCCATCGAGGAAGTCCGACAGATCCTACTCGACAAGGTGCGGAAAGCGTACGAGGCCAAGGCCGCGAACGAGAATCCGGAGGCGCTGAAGGCGATTGAACGTTTGATTGTCCTCAATGCGTTGGATCGGCTCTGGCAGGAGCACCTGTACAACATGGATCAGCTCCGTACCGGTATTGGTCTTCGCGCGTACGGTCAGCGCGACCCGCTCGTCGAATACAAGTCGGAAGCGTTTGGGATGTTTGAGGAGATGATGGGCAGCGTCAAAGACGAAATCGCCGGTAACGTCTTCCGCAGCGCGAGTTCCCTGGCCGCGTTCGAGAACTTCATGCGCGCCCTGCCGCAACTGCTCATCGCGCCGGAATTGACCAGCGGCGGCGCATTCAGCCAGACCGCCGCGCCGCCGGGGGCGGCGCCAGCGGCCAACGCGGGCAGCGATGTTGTCGACCAGGCGATCGAGGAAGCCACCAAGCCGATCAAGCGCGACCTGCCCAAAGTCGGCCGCAACGAACCTTGCCCGTGCAACAGCGGCAAGAAATACAAGAACTGCTGCGGGAAGAACGCCTGAACATCGAACGTTCAACATTGAACTTCGAACTTTGAACGACGAGAGATCACCGGTTCATTCGACGTTGGACGTTCGACGTTCAGTGTTCGGTGTTCGGCTGTTCGCCTGGCTCCTGCCGATCGCCACGGGGGTTGCCATGGCGCTGGCGTATCCGCCATTCCACTGGAATGGGCTTGGCTGGGTGGCCCTGGTTCCGCTGTTGTTTGCGGTGGAAAACTGCCCTCCGGGAAAGGCGTTCCGAAGCGGTTACATCGCTGGGCTGGCCTTCTTCGGCTCGACGCTCTGGTGGACGATCTACACCACGGAAGGCGGGGCGCCGTTGGCGGCGGCGTTGCTCGGCATGTTGTCACTCGTTGCAGCTCTAGCAGTCTATTTCGGTGCGGCCGCTGCTTGGTTTGCGGTGGTGGGCTCCGCTTTGGATCGGGGTACGACCGACATGACTTCCGATTCCGTGATGCGAAATGTCGCGGCGGCCATTCTCGGCACGGCGGGGTGGGTCACACTGGAATGGATCCGCGGATGGTTTGTGTTCGGCGGATTCGGTTGGAACAGTCTGGGAGTGAGCCAGTATCGGCTGGTTCCCCTGATCCAGGTGGCCAGCGTGACGAGCGTGTACGGCGTGTCGGCGCTGGTGTGCCTTGTGAATTTCGGGTTCTATTGCACCTTTCGAAGGTTCGCACGACAGATTATCCACAAGACGCCGATCCGGCGACTCAGCCTCGAATTCTACCTGGCGATGATTGCCGTCGGGGCCGCTTTTCTGTGGGGGCTGAGGCAAATCCATCACGACCCGGCCTCGCCCACCTTGCGGCTTGCGCTCGTTCAAGGAAACATACCCCAGACATTAAAGTATGATCCCAAAGAAAAGCCGATGGTGCTGGAGCGGTACAGGACCTTGACCGAGCGCACCATGGTCATGAAGCCGGACATGATCATCTGGCCGGAAAGTGCGACGCCAGAACCCCTTCGTTATGACGCGGATTCCTTTGAGTTGGTGACGAATCTGGCGGAGCGCGCGGGGGCATATTTGCTGACGGGAACCCTCGATGCCACGCCGAATTCCTCGCCGATCGAAGGGTTCAATGCAGCGATGCTCGTGCGTCCCGACGGCGCCCTCAGCGGGATCTATCACAAGATCCATCTGGTTCCCTTTGGCGAATACGTACCGCTCCGCAAGATCTTCCCATTCATCAAACGGGTGACGCCGATCGCGGACAGCTTCGAGCGGGGCACGGAGTACACCGTGTTTGAGATGGAGGGTCGCGCTTCCTCGCAATCCGTTAACGGCCTGGTGCGCTTCGGCGTGGTGATCTGCTTTGAGGATACCGTGCCGGCTCTTTATCGTCATTTCGTTATGCGGGGCGTGGATTTCATGGTGAACGTCACGAACGATGCCTGGTTCAAGGACTCGCCGGCGGCGGAGATGCACCTGGCGAACGCGGTGTTCCGCTGCGCAGAGACGCGTCGTCCGCTCGTGCGCTGCACCAACAACGGTGTGACGTGTCTGGTGGATGAATTCGGCTACATCAATCCGGAGAAGCGGTTGACGCCGTTTACGGACGGCACGCTGATTTGCGAATTGTCGTTGCCGCCGTCAACGGAATTGACGTTTTATACCCGACACGGTGATTGGTTCGTGGCTGTTTGCGGGGCAATCGGTCTGACGGCCTGCGGTGTAGTTGCTTGGCGAAACCGACGGTTTTCGATACAGTCACCAGCATGACGGCAGGTATCTGGATTGGTTGCGCGGTCGCGTCGTATCTGCTCGGCTCGATCCCGACGGGCTTTCTGTGGGCAAAAGCCCGGGGGATCGATATCCGCGCGGTGGGCAGCGGCAACATCGGCGCAACCAATGTGATGCGGATGCTGGGGAAAGGCCCGGGCATTGCGGTGCTTCTTTTGGACGCAGCCAAGGGATTCCTGCCGGTGTTCCTGGCGCCGCGGATCGTTCCGGTTCAGGGTGGGGAGCGTGACGCGCTGCAGATTGTTTGTTGTTTGCTCGTGATCGCGGGGCACAATTGGACCTGTTGGTTGAAATTTAAGGGCGGCAAGGGCATCGCCACGAGCGCGGGGGCGTTGATTGCATTTCTGCCCCTGCCACTGTTGTGCGCGCTCGGCGTGTGGCTCGGGGTGTTCGGGCTCGGCCGGTATGTCTCGCTTGCTTCGATCTGCGCCGCGGTCGCGCTGCCGGTCGCAACCTGGTTCATTGAGGGGAACCCGGCGCTGTTTTGGTTCACGACGGCGCTTGGGGCTTTGGCCGTTTACCGGCATAAATCAAACATCCAGCGGTTGCTCGCCGGGACGGAGAACCGGGTCGGGAAAACGAAAGAGGAAGGCGGGGAAAGGAAAGCGCAACGCGTATGAAGGTGACGGTTATCGGGACGGGAGGCTGGGGGACAGCGTTGGCGGTGTTGTTGCAGGCCAACGGGCATGCCGTGACCCTGTGGGGTCGATTGAAAGAGGAAGTGGACCCGATCCTCGTAGCAGGTGAAAACAAGATGTTTCTTCCGGGCGTAACCCTTCCGCCCGAAATCTCCATTACCCTGGATGCGAAGGCCGCCCTGAGCGAAGCCGAATTGGTGGTGTTGGCCGTGCCCTCGCACGGGATGCGTCCTATCTGCAGGCAACTGCGCGAATTCGTCCCAGCGAAGGCACTGTTGGTGCACGTTGCCAAGGGAATCGAAAACGAGACCGGCGCCCGCATGAGCGAAGTCATCACGGATGTCCTGGGCAGGGACGATCTTGTCGTGCTGTCGGGTCCGAGCCACGCGGAGGAAGTGGGACGGGGCATTCCCACGGCGGTGGTCGTTGCGTCGACCCGAAATGCGTTGGCGGTCTCGACCCAGAAAGCGTTCGGAAACGAACGATTTCGGATTTACACCCACGACGACATTGTCGGGGTCGAACTGGGTGGCGCACTTAAGAATGTGATCGCCATCGCTGCAGGTGCGTGCGATGGAATCGGCTTCGGCGACAATACCAAGGCGGCTTTGTGCACGCGCGGATTGGCGGAAATGGCCCGACTCGGTGTCGCGCTGGGAGCGAAACGGGAAACCTTTTTTGGATTGAGCGGCGTCGGCGATCTCATCGTCACCGCGTTCAGTCGCCACAGCCGCAACCGGGCGTTTGGTGAGCGGTTGGGCAGGGGAGAAACGCCCGATCAGATCGCCGCTCACACTCCCACGGTCGCCGAAGGCGTGAAGACAGCCCGATCGGCGTGGCAGCTCGCACAGAGGCATCGGGTCGATGTGCCCATCACGCGCGAAGTGTACGACATCATTTACGAGAGGAAATCACCGATGCAGGCAATGCGTGATTTGATGACGCGAGAGGCGAAACCAGAATGGGATGGACGATAGAGTTGGGGAACTTTTTGTCATGGATCGTGTCTTAAAACCAGAGACGGCAGCAGAAGTGTCCGACCGTGAACTGGTGGCGCGTTGTCAGGCGGGCGATGAATCAGCCTTCGACGCACTGGTGCTGCGTCATCGCGAGCGGGCATTTCATATTGCGTATCCGCTGCTGCTGAACCATGAGGATGCGACGGAAGTTGCACAGGATGCATTCGTGAAAGTATATCGAACCATTGCCGAGTTTCGGGGCGATTGCGAGTTTACGACCTGGCTCTACCAGATTGTCGTCAACCTTGCCCGTAACAAAAGCCGCTGGTGGCGGCGTCGCGGGAAATCTTCCACGATCTCATTGGATTGCCCTGCGGAAGCGCCCGAGGGACAAATGACGGCGCACGTGGCCTCGGCCGCTGATCCACCCGACACGGAAGCCGCGCGAGCCGAGTTTCTGGGGATTCTGGAAGAGAAAATGGGCGGGTTGTCGACCCCGTATCGAGAGGTTCTGCTCTTGCGAAACGTCCATCAAATGAGCTACGAAGAGATCGCCCGCATGTTACACTGTAACGTGGGCACCGTGAAGTCTCGCATCGCTCGCGCGCGTGAGGCTTTGCGCCAGGCCATGGCCGGTGAATGGGAATGAACTGTCAACAGACACAGGTTGAACTCTCTGCCTATATCGATGGCGAACTTTCGGCAGAGATGTGGGTTGCAGTCGAAAGGCACGTTGCAGGATGTGCTTCCTGCCGGAAGCGTGTGGCGGAGCTCAGGAAACTTGCCGAAGGCGTGGCTGCACTGCCGAAGTCGCAGCCAGCGCCTCAATTTCTGGCAGCGGTGAGGCGAAAGGTCGTGCAGGCTGAGATTCCCGAGCAAAAAAATTGGCTGGATTTCTTGTTCCCGCCCGGATGGGCAAGAGTTCCGATCGGGGCGGTGGCGCTTGTGGCGATCCTTGTAGGAGCCGTTCTGCTGACGAGACCCGCCCGGAAAGAGCCCGCGCAGGAGAAGAAGATGCTGGCGATGAATCGCGAAGGTCCTGTGCGTGCCGCGGTCAAACAGGCGCTGCCAGACACGGTGGTTCGGCCGCCTCCGGGCGCCGCGCCGATGGTTGCCGAAAAGGATCGTGACGAGGCGGCGCAAAAACCGATCGATCGCGCGCTGGATGAGACGACGGCTTCCCATGAAGGGCAACCTGCCGAAGCCTTATCGCGCTATCAGGCACAAAGTCTCGATGCGGTAGAGGCAAACGAGCCGGTTGTCAACAGCGCAACGCCGTCATTCGGATTGACCCTCGGCGCCCCCGGTTCTGTCGAGGACGGGGATCATGAGCGCATCGAGGAGATCACTGTCGAGACGAGAGATTCCTCGGCCGTTCTGGCTCGTGCCGGGATCCTGGCAAACAGCTACAGCGGCAGAATCGAATCGCATCAGCAATCGGGCAACGTGGTGCAGAGTTTCTACGTCGAGTTGCCGACCGTGAACGTGTCGTCATTCAAAGCCCTTCTGCTACGTGAATTTCCGGCGGCGCCGAAGTTGTTCGGGAATACCCCTGCCGCCGCACAATTCTCCGCCTTCGATGGCAACACGTCGTTTCCAATTGTGGCTGTGCAGACGGACGCCAGAAAGCCGGATCAAAAAGCGAAAGTCGAAGCTGGAAAGGGCCCTACAAAGGCCACTCCAGCCTCCAGTGGGACCGGGAGCGGGGTAGCCGGAATTGCGCCACCCGCAACCGCCACGACCACCCTGGGTGGAGAACGCAACGCTTCGTCCATTGCCACAGGGGCTGGAGTGGTTCCCAAAGCCGGTCGCAGTGGGCTACTCGAACCTGAGTCTGCGTTGCCTGCGGCCTTGCCTTCAACGACCGTGCTCAGGATTCAGATCATCCCGCCCGAGCGTTGACCGGCGTTTCTATTCTTTGGACGTATGCGGGCTGGTATGTTTTTCGAGTTTATCGAGAATGTCTTTGTTGCCGGGCTCGATTTCGTGTGCCTTGCGCCACTGATCGATCGCCTCCTCGTGTTTTCCGAGCTTCAGCAACAATTCCGCAAGATGGTCGCGCACAACGGAATCGTCCTTGATCAATTCGGCGGCCCGACGCAATTCGGGCAACGCCTCATCATACCGCCCCAGTTTATACAGGACCCAACCGAGACTGTCGATATACGCGCCGCTATCGGGGTCGATGGCGATGGCCTTGTGGATGAGCTTCAGGGCCTCGTTGAGTTGGACGCCTTTGTCTGCCCACATGTAGCCCAGATAATTGAGCGCGGCATCATTATCGGGATTGAGTTCGATCGATTTCTGGAAGAGCTTGGCCGCTTGCTCAATATCCCCCTTGCGTTCGCAGGCGGCACCGTACGAGAAGTAAAACTTGCTGCGGGATTTCGAGTCTTCAGGAGCAGAGACGGGCAACAGCGTTTCCGCGTCCGCAAAGGAGCTGATGGCGCTCGGATAATTGCTTTGCGAGCTGTAAATGACTCCGTAAAGATAAGGGACCTCGTACCGGGTCGGAAACTTCTCCTTGGCCGTCGCGACCGTCTGAAAGGCGTCGTCGTACCTTCTTAGTGCCAACTGGGCGCCGATGATGCGCTCGTACACTTCCAGTTGATTGGGGTTGAGCACGAGCGACTGCTGGTAGTTCGAGATTGCATTTTCATCCTTGTCGAGTTCTTCGTACAGATCGCCAAGGACGTTGTACGTCTCAAACCGGAGCGGGTCGCGTTTGACGATTTCCTCCAGAACCGCGGCTGCTTTGTCCTTTTCCCCGGCCTGAAGGTAGGTCTGGGCCAGATTCTCGCGCACTGCGGGCGCGTCCGGTCGGATCGTCAAGAGTTTCAAATAAGTGTCCGCAGCTCCCACGAAGTCGCTTTTTTCCAGATAACCGGCAGCCAGTCGCCGCAATATCTCCGGATCACGCGGTGAGATCGACGCCGCTTTCTGGTAGCATTGCATGGCCTTGTTGCGGTCGATCTGGTTGGCCAGGGACGGTTTTTCCCGGAGCACCGAAATGTAGAAGTCGCCAACGGACATCCAATACCCGGCATCTTTGGACTGCTGCCGTGTTGCATTGTCCAACAAGGCAACGGCCTCAGAGATCGGTCCTTGTTGTAGATAGATCTTCAACAATTCGCGCGTGGCGAACAATTGTTTCGGATTCAATTTCAGCGCCTGGCGCAGGGCGCCGATGGCCTTCGGATGCTGCTCGGCGCTTTCGTAGGTGATGCCGAGCCAGAGCCACAGGTCCGGGGCGCTCGGATCGCTTTTGACGGCGGTTTCCAACAGGGAAACGGCATTGGTGTAATCCTTCCTGTCCAGGTAAATCTGCGCAAGACGCACCCCCAGGGTGAAGTTGTGCGGATCGAGATCGTACGCCTTGGTGTACTCGGGGAGGGCGGCGTCGACGCTGTCCGACAATTCCAGCATGACACCGCTGCCGTAATGTGCAATTGCCTCGACCCGCCGCTCCTCGCTCGCGCTGAGCGCGGTCGAGGAGGGCGTTCGAGATTGACGAGGGGCATCGCCAGAGCTTCGGGAACCCATCGAAGCACAGCCGGCACCCAGACAAACCAATGCCCCGAGCGCGGCCGTGATAGCCCGCCACTTCTGACTTCGCCCCTTCATATGCCCACCTGAAAAGCTAGCGGTTTCTCTTCTTGTGGCGCATCGCCTTGAGACGTTTGCGCCGCTTGTGTTTGTTAATCTTCTTTTTTCGCCGCTTCTTGATTGAACCCATCCGGGTCTCCTTTCTTCTGCTTTATGCCCTGAACGAAATCCGTGGCCCCAGCCCCGAAGGCATTCGGGGTAAACCTTCAGCCTGCGCCGGTGAATCTCAGTAAATGACCTTGTTCAACGGGTACTCAATGATACCCTCTGCGCCTGCCGCCTTCAACTGTGGGATGATCTCATGCACGACTTTTTCGTCAATGATCGTTTCCACCGCGACCCAATCCGCCTGCGCGAGGGGCGAAACCGTCGGGTTCCGCAACGCGGGCAGATTCTTCAACAAGGCGTTGAGTTTGGCCCGGGGGATGTTCATTTTCAATCCCACCTTTTCTTCCGCCGCCAGTGCGCCCCGGAGCATCAGGGCCAATGTCTCGATTTTGTTGCGTTTCCACGCATTCTTCCACGCCTTCTTGTTGGCGATCAATTTCGGGTAACTGCTGACCAGCGTCTCGACAATCCGCAGATTGTTCGCCTTTAACGATGAACCCGTCTCCGTCAATTCCACAATCGCATCCACAAGTTCCGGCGCTTTCACCTCGGTCGCCCCCCAAGAGAATTCGACTTCTGCCGTCACGCCATGCTGTTTCAGCCAGCGCTGGGTCAGTTTCACCACCTCGGTGGCGATGCGTTTACCCTGCAAATCTTTGGCCGAGTTGATCGGTGAATCATTGGGCACCGCCAACACCCAACGCGCGGGATTGGTGGTCTGTTTGCTGTACGCAATCTCGCAGACCTCCTGCACATCGCTGTTGTTCTCGGCGATCCAGTCGGCGCCGGTGATTCCCGCATCCAGGAACCCATGCTCGACGTATCGGCTGATTTCCTGTGCCCGAATCAGGCGCAGTTCCAGTTCCTTGTCTTCCGTGCGCGGCACGTAGCTGCGGCTGCTGGTCAATACTTTCCAACCCGCCTTGGCCATCAGCGCCAGGGTCGAATCCTGCAGGCTGCCCTTGGGCAACCCCAAACGTAACTTCTCTGTCTTCGTCTCAGTCATTCTCGAAATTCTCTTTCCGCAATCCTTGCTGCTGCTCTTACTCGTATTCCCTTCACTCCAGAATCTTCACCCGTCGTCCAATCATACGCAACTTGCCTTCGGCGAACAACCGGATCGCCTCTGGAAACAACCTGTGTTCCGTCAACTGAATCCGCCGGTGCAAGCTCTCCGGTGTATCATCCGGAAACACCGGCACCGGCTCCTGCAAAATGATTGGGCCGGCATCCACGCCTTCGTCCACAAAATGCACCGTGCACCCCGTCACCCGTACGCCGTGCGTCAACGCCTGTTCCCAGGAATGCAACCCCGGAAACGCGGGCAACAACGACGGATGCACGTTGATGATCCGCCCCGCAAACGCCTTCAGCAGCGGCGTTTTGACCACGCGCATATAACCCGCCAGCGCGACCAACTGCACGTCGGCTTCCTGCAGCGCTGTGACAAACTGCTGTTCCAGTTCCGGTTCGAGCTTCGTCTTGAATTTGCTCGGCCCGATGAACTTCGACTGGACCCCCTGTTTGCGGGCGCGTTCGTGGATAAACGCGTCGGCAATATCGCTGAGCACGACCACAACCTGACCGCGAATCGTACCCCGACTGCAGGCATCCATGATCGCTTCGCAATTCGTCCCGCTGCCCGAGCCGAGCACGCCGATCCGTAAACCATTGCTGCTCACGTGGGGTTATCTAAACGAACCCCGCCCAAAACACAAGCGCGCTTTCAGGGACTGCGCGGGCTAGTAATACTTGTTGCGGAAATAGAACACCTGGAGCTGCTCGTTTTCAGGGATCATTCCGGAGAAGAGGTCCACCAGATCCGGCATTCTCATCAGCAGGAATGGCTCCGCGAAGCTTGGGCCGTTTTTTGTGTAGACGATGTTGTCGGCGATGAACACCGCCGTATGAAGGATCTGGTTTGGCGCTTTCACCAGAACGACAATGTCGCCGTACCTGGGGTCGGAGAGAACCGGATAGTAGTCAGTCTGCAGGGCTTCGGTGACCGACTGTAAATCGGCGTATCGCGTGACCGGTGGATTACGGAAGAAATTGAACGAAGCCCAATGGCAATCCTTCGGGATCTCACCCGGATCGGTTGAGGGAAATGGAAAGGTATACAGGTTTGCCGAGGGAATAGGTGGCAGGAGGTGAACGAGATCGAGTCGGGCCCCGCCGGGCACGTTGGCCAGCGACTCCAAAAGAGGCCGCAGATCCATGCCCCGCGCCGCTTTGCCCCAGTAATTCACCAGGGGCTCGATACGGGTGTCGGGGGTGACTCGCAACTTCATCAGAAGAGTTCGCTTGCGAAGCAGGGTCTTCATCAGACGCACTTTTTCATCGTAAGTACCCAGTGTGTTGAGCACCGTCTTCGCGTCGCAAAAGAACAGGAGTTTCCCGCGGGGAAACGACATCTGCTTCACCAGATCGATCGTTTGCGTGGAAAGGCCGCTGTGCTCAAATTGTTCCTCAAAACTGTCCGCACGAAACCATACTTTGACCTTGTCGAATGGATTGTCGGGGGTTTGGCCCAACAGGGTGTAGATGGCCTTCCGCTGATCGGGTGAGAGGGACAAAATCAGTTCCTGGGATGGTGCGACGATGACTCCATCCGCGGTGACGGCACCATGGGCGGGATCCAGGAGTTCGGCTTCCTGTTGGGGTGGGAGGTGGATCGTATCGAAAAATGCCTGCAGCGTTTCTCGGGATTGGCCTTTGAAGGACCAGCGCCAATCGAGCGATTCGATCCGTTGGATCGAAAGGAATTCCTGGGGGGGTTCGATGTCAATGGGAATGTACTCCAGGTTTCCCCAGGGCCCGGCTTTGAGCGCCAAGGCCTGGTCGGCGACAAGAACCTTGCCTTGTCCGGTCTGCCGCGAGGCTGCAGCCGAACTGGACCGACCATGGAAAACTCCGGCTCCGAAGAGGCCCAAAGCCAGGACGAGGTAGAGCGGCCAGGCCCGCTTCGGTCTGAAAATCCAATGGCGGTCAGGTCCGGAACCAACCTGGGTTACGGCCTTCTGTTCAGTCAAACGCTCGTTGCGCGCATCAAGGCGCGACTCTGGTTCTTCTGGTGACATCCCTACCAACTCTTTGTCTGGCATCCTCCCTCGACGCAGCAAGAGCCAAACCAGACAGAAATCCCTAAAAATCCATCGATAAGTTGGTCACTCATCGATTGCCATGATTCAATGCGGCTCAGACGAAACCGCAGTATGAGACATACCTGGGTAAGAACACCAAGAACCAAAAAACGTTTCGCATGAAACGAGATCCAAATACGCTGTCAGGCCACCAGGGCGGCTTTCGGCTGGAGGCGGGTGGCTTGTTCAAAGCATGCCAGCGCTTCCTCATAACGTTCGAGACGGTTAAAAACATCTCCTTTTCCGACATGGGCCTCGGCACAACCGGGGTCGAGCATGAGGGCATGGTCGAAACTGGCCAGGGCATCTTCGAGGCGGCCGAGTTGTTCCAGCGCAATACCTTTCTTGATATGAGCCTGAGGAAAATCGGGATCCAGCGCGATGACTTCACTGAATATTGACAGGGCTTCGGCGACCTGTTTGCGGTGCAAAAGCACCTGTCCCTTGGCAAGGAGTTGAGCGACGGGCACAGCCGTTCCCGCCCCAGTCGATCGACTCGTGCTCATGGCAGGAACAGTCGTCCGTATCATCAAACGTTGTCTCAGGGAGCGAAACTGGCGCTGCTCATAGAGAAGAAGCAAAATCATTCCGACCGCAAGGATGGATGCGCTGAGCAGAATCAGTCTTCGGAGTGAGGACATGGATTCGGCTGTTCGCAAGGTCGAGACCTCCGCCTGCTGTTTGATCTCGGCAATCGCATGCAGATTGGTTTGTTGCTGGGCCTGAAGCTGTTGAACGACCTGTAAGGCTAGATTGACCATCGCGGATTTGTCATCACGCGCGCGTGTCGAGTTGTTCAGTCCGTTGGTCTGGGCCGAAAACAAGCCGGGCGCAAGGAACAAAATCCCCGCGCAGACAAGGACGTCTGCCAAAGCGGTGCCACCCCGGTTACGATACAACTTCACGAGGAGTTCCCCAGCGCCGAAGCTAGTAGATCACCCCCGGAATTGCAATCGGAAAATCGTACGAGAGTAAAGACAGGAGTACAATCAGCGGCTCGGCTTTCGATCCGAGCCAATGACTACTTGGCCTGAGCTTTCTGTTTCGCCCATCGAGCGCGCTGGGCAGCGCCGATCTTCCGTCGAGCCGCCGCTGACATATGCCGCTTCTTCGGAGCTGAATTCGCCAGTCCGCCCGACAATCCCGTCAATGCCAAAATGGCTTTGTCAACGCGACCGAGTTGGTTGCTTAAATGTGATTTCTGTTTGCGTAGTTCCACCAGGATGTTTTCAGTATTCATGCCGACTCTATTAGCATGCTTCACAGGGCTTGTCTACTGCGCCCTTTTCAAGCTAATGCCGAATCCGGAGTGTTGATACGGTCCGAATCACAACAAGGATGTTACTCCCACGAGCTTTGAACGCTGATAGCCATCCTGCCGAAATGCCTTGCTGTCAGCGGAACTCGGGGATATTATCTTTATTTGGATGAAGGGCGCGTTATGAAGTTGCTTGGTATCGCATTGCTATCCGCATTATTTCTCGTGCCGCAGGTTTGGGCGGACTCCATCACCCTGAACAACGGCGATGTTGTGCAGGGCGAAATCATTTCAGAAACGGACACCCAGGTCACAATTCGCATTGCCAATCGCAATCACAGCATCACCTACAGCGAATCAATCCTGAAGTCGGACATCAAGGCTATCGAAAAGGAAACCCCGGAAGCGAGAACGGAGCGGGAGCAGTTGGAGAATGAAGAATCGACGGCGTACAAGGCATTGAGCGCCTTCCAATTGAATCCAAATCAAGAGTTGAGCGCCGCCGAGTACGCGCGAGGGATCGCCGCCTATAGAGCGTTCACGGGAAAGTATCCGATATCCAAATCCCTGGGCGATGTCGAACAGCATCTCGCGGCCTGGAGGGACGAACTTGCCCATGTCGGAAGAGGCGAGGTCAAGTTCAACAATGTCTGGATGACTTCGAAACAGAAGAAGCCTTTGATGGAAGCTTATCTGGCGCAGCAGAAGGTCCAGAGGCTTGAGACAGAATTGAAGAATGCGGAAGAACAACGAAGTCGATTGATCGAAGCTCTCGCGAATACACGACGAGCCATCGCGGAAACCCAGAATACAATGAACAATCCTCCCCAGACTGCCATGGCGGCTCCTGCATCAAAACCCGGTCCACCCCAACACCGTGGTCTTGCCGGGCGTATCACCGCGCCCGTCACTTCCTCACAAGCGGGATCGGGTACCGAATCCTCCGGTCCCAATCCGGGTGCGGTAACAGACGCTCAATTGAAACTGGCTTCCTATCAGGCGCAAGCGGCCGTCATGCAACAACAGATTGCCGATCTTGGCAGCTCCATCGAGGATAAAACGCAGAAACTCTCCCAGGCAAGAGCGGAAGCCGATGCGCTTCGCTCTCGTTAGCTGCCCCTACACCCAGGCGCGACGGCTGGCGCTCGACTTGATAGCTTCGATGACTCGCATGTTGGCCAGTGCATCCTCAAGCGGCACCGGGACGGGGCCGTCATCGAGGACGGCCCGGGCAAACAGGTCGCCTTGGATTGTGTATTGGTCGCAGGCGTCCACCACGAGTTCGCTGATGTCTCGCCCCACTTGATGCCAGAGTTTGCAGGTTCGATCCGGAGGCGCGTTGAACGGGATCTCGATCTCAATCCGCCCTTCCGTTCCAAAGATGTTCACACGCTGATACGGCGCGAGTTGGGTCGAACAGGTGAACGTGGAAGTGCCGCGCTCGAATTCAAGCACGCCGGAAGCAAGACGGTCGGTCCCAAAGACTGAATCGTATTCCACGATGCCCAATACGCGGCGCGGTTCGGCGCCGAACAGGAACCGGGCCAGTGAAATGCAGTAACACCCGATGTCCATCAACCCGCCTCCGCCCGTGTCCGCCCTGTTGCGGATGTTGTTTGGGTCAGTGTTCGAGTACGAAAAGACAGAGTGGATGGTGCGCAGTTGGCCAATCTTGCCGTCGGCAACCAGTTGACGCGTCCGTTGCCACTGGGGATGATGCCGGTACATGAACGCTTCCATGATCTTCAATCGGAGATGCTTCTTCGCCGCGTCGATCAGTTGCTGCGCTTCCTGGCTGGTCAAACCGATGGGTTTCTCGCAGAGCACATGTTTGCCAGCCTCGAGCGCCTTAATGGACCACGGCACATGGAGATGGTTGGGGAGGGGGATATACACGGCATCTACTTCGGCGTCCGCCAGCAAAGCTTCATAGGAACCGTATACCTTCGGAATGCCCAATTGCTTCGCCACGGCCCGCGCTCTGTCGGCATCGCGGGAAGCAATGGCCGTTACCGAGCCATACCGGCCCGATTGCATGGCAGGAATCACCTTTTGGACCCCGATCTTGGCCGTGCCAAGAATGCCCCAATTGATCTTGTTCTTGCTCATAAAACACCTCTCTTCGGTGCGATAAACATCTTTGTAGGAGCGCGCTCCTGCGCGCGATCTCCGCCCGGTCGCGGCCGGGAGGCCGCTCCTACGGACCGAAGAAGCCTATCAAAGAGAACCGCCATGGTACAAGCGCGGGGGCGTTACTGAATGCGGAATCGTTTTGTTTGTAGCCGCAGGCTTTATGCCTGCGTTCGTGGACGCCCCAGAGTGCGGCTACAACTCCGGGCATGAGCCGGGTCCTCCAGACACAATCAGCAGATGGCGCAACGACGCCTACACCTTACGATGGGCCTTTTTGTGAGCGTGAGATTTGCGGACGGAAGCCTTTTTCAGGGAATGATGTTTCCGTGACGTGCTCTTTGCAGAAACGAAACGCGGTTTTGGCGAGGTGGTTGCAGTCTCCGACGACGCAACGGTTACCGCCGGCGTTAACGTTGTCGTTGCTGGTTGGACGGGCGCAGCAGCTTGCGAGGTCGGCGCGGTTGCGGCCTGCGAAGATGCGGCGACGGAAAAGGCCAATGCGGCCAGCGTGGATACGATCAGGGAACGAACGTTCAATGTGCTCATGTAAGTCTCTCCTCCTTGGGTTTGATCACTGCGGTCACGCCCAGCCTCCTTGGTCGCCAGACGGTCCGCATAAGATAGAAAACCGAGGGCTATGAAAGGTTGCGGAGATTGATGAAGAAAATGCAAAGAAGTCGTGTTCATTCACGTTCATTCGCGGTTGGTCCGGTCGTTCCGTCGAATTCCATTCGCCTCGGGGCCTGCAGTTCGGTATTTTGCTGCGTTCATATGGAGGGGACGAGCCAGTCAGAACCGGCCGACGTGCTGGGCCGTGTGTTCGACGGCAACGCGGAGTTGCTGCTGGTGGATCGTGTCCGACTCCAGCGGCGTGCCCGCGAGATCCAGCAGCGTCTCCGCCAACATCAGCCCGCAGACCGGATGTTGCAGCAATGGGAGGCTGATCTCGTCCGTGCCACGAAACGGTGGGAACGACGGACCGCATTTCGCCCGAAGATCTCGTTTCCGAACGATCTGCCCATTACTGCCTGTCGCGATCAGATCCTAGAAGCATTGGAGAAACATCCGGTCATCATCGTCTCCGGGGATACCGGCTCGGGAAAAACCACCCAGTTGCCGAAGATGGCGCTTGCCGCCGGGCGGGGTCGCCTCGGACGGATCGGTTGCACCCAACCGCGGCGGTTGGCGGCGGTGAGCATGGCCCGGCGCGTTGCGGAGGAACTCCAGTGCAACCTCGGTCAACAGGTCGGGTACCAGGTTCGATTCGACGACCGGACCCGTGACGAAACCATCATCAAGTTCATGACCGACGGCATCCTGTTGGCCGAAACCACCGCCGACCGGTCGCTCCTGCAATACGACACGCTGATCGTTGACGAGGCCCACGAACGCAACCTGAACATCGATTTCATCCTCGGTTACCTCAAGAACCTGCTGCCGAAACGGCCCGACCTGAAAGTCCTGGTGAGTTCGGCCACGCTGGACGTGGAAAGTTTCGCACGGTTTTTCGAGAACGCGCCGGTGCTCACCATCGAGGGGCGCACCTACCCGATCGAAGACGTTTTTCTCCCGTCGCCCGATCCCGACGCCGACGTGGCGCGGCAGGTTGCGCACGCGGTACAGTGGGTCCACGAACTCGATCCGAACGGCGATATGCTCGTGTTCCTGCCCGGGGAACGGGAGATTCGCGATGCGGCGGAAGTGCTTCGAGACCAGCCGTATACGAACACGGAGATCCTGCCGTTGTTTGCGCGGTTGACGTTGGCCGAGCAGCAACGGGTATTTACGGTCGGCGGTCGGCGCCGCATCGTCCTCGCGACCAATGTCGCCGAGACGTCGATCACCATTCCGGGAATCCATACCGTGATCGATTCCGGCCTGGTTCGCATTAATCGTTACCAGCCTTGTCGGCAGGTCCAGTCGCTGCAGATCGAGCCGGTCTCCCAGGCCAGCGCCCGCCAGCGGCGCGGGCGTTGCGGCCGCGTGGCGGAAGGCCTCTGTGTCCACCTGTACAGCGAGGAAGATCTTCAACAGAGTCCATTGTTCACAGACCCGGAAATCCGCCGCGCATCGCTGGCGGGGGTGATCCTCCAGATGGCCGTGCTCCGGCTGCCGCCGATCGACACGTTTCCGTTCGTCAATCCGCCACAGCGGGTACTGGTGGCCGAAGGGTACGAAATGCTATTCGAGATCGGGGCGCTGGATGAGAAGAAGAACCTGACCGAACTCGGCAGGGACCTGGTCGCGTTTCCCGTCGATCCCCAGATTGCGCGTATGATTGTCCGGTCCGGCGAAGAGAACGTGGTCAGCGAACTCCTCGTGCTGGCCGCGCTGCTCAGCATTCAGGACCCGCGGGAACGGCCTGCGGAACGCGAATCAGCCGCCGATGCGGCGCACAAGCAATGGCAGGACGAACGCTCGGATTTCCATTCTGCGTTGCGCCTCTGGAACGCCTGGCTGGCCCAGCGCAGGAAGACGAGCTCCAACACCCGGCTCCGGCGTTGGTGTAAAAACAATTTCGTCAGCCACCGGCGCATGGTGGAATGGCAGAACCTGTTTCGCGAACTGGCCGACGTGGTGGTGGATGACCTTCGCTGGAAAGTGCGACTCAGCGAGGCCGTTCATGACGATTGTTTTTACGACCGGATTCTACGTTCCGTGCTGGCGGGCATACCGATGCACGTGGGCCGACGCGGCGAAGGAGCCGAGTACCAGGGCACTCGGGACAGGCTGTTCTACATTTTCCCGGGGTCGGGACTGTTCAAAGCGACCCCGCGATGGGTTGTGGCCTTCTCGCTGGTGGAAACGCTCAAGCTGTACGGCAGATCAGTGGCCGCCATCGAGCCGGAGTGGCTGGAGAAAGTCGCCCCGCATTTGTGTCGGTCGTCGTACTCCGACATTGCCTGGGACGCCGAACAAGGGTTCGTCTATGCCCGCGAATCCGTGACCTGCGGCGGATTGACGATCCTGACCGGTCGCAAGGTCCATTACGGCCGGATCCGGCCCGACGTGGCGCGCGAGGCATTCATCCGCGAAGGGATGGTACCCGGCAACCTGCGGAGCCGGGGCGCGTGGTTGAAACCGCACCGTCAGATGCTGCAGACGATCCGTAACCTAGAACAGAAGGTCCGTCGTCCTGAAAGTCTGCTCGACCCCCAGGCATTGTTCGAGCATTTCAACCGGTTGGTGCCTGCCGACATCTGTGGCACCAAGGACCTCGACCGCTGGTTGCAGCGGGACAGGCCGGAGATCGGGATGACTCTGGAAGACGCGATGTATCCGCAGGCCGAGCCCCTGAAGGCGTCGGATTATCCGGATCGGTTGATGTTTCGCGGGTATTCGTTCGAGGTCCGGTACCGGTTTGCGCCCGGTGAACCGGAGGACGGAATCGTGCTGCGTTGTCCACAGCAGTTGTTGGCGGTCCTGCCGGCCTGGGGGACGGACTGGCTGGTGCCGGGCTGGCTGCCGGAGAAAATCCGTTCTTTGATGCGCGCGCTTCGGAAAGATTTACGAGCCGTCTGCAATCCGTTGCAGCAGATTGTGGACGATTTTGTGACCGGATTGGCGGAAGGCCGAATTGCGCGAATCGAGCCCCTGACGAATGCGCTGGCAAAGTATCTGGCCGAGAGATTGCAGGTCGAGGTCCGGCCCGCGGATTTCGACCTGGCCCGGTTACCTGAACATCTCCTCATGAAGATCGCCGTGGTCGATGACCAGGGCAAGGTGACCCGGTTCCTCAGCGAGAAGCCGTCGGACGTTGCGGAAGCGGTCGAGATCGACCGGTCGTCCACCTGGATGCCGGCGGGAATGTATCGGACCGGGATGGCCGTTTGGGATTCAGGGCCGTTGCCCGAACGAATCCTGTTGGAGAGATCCGGTCCCCGTGAAACGGACGGATACCCGGCGTTGGTCGATGAAGGCAAGACCGTCGGGGTGCGACTCTTTCTCGACGCGCCGCTCGCCGCGGAACGGCATGTCGGCGGGTTGCTGCGGCTGTTTCGGATCCAGCACGCCGATCTGGTGGAGTCGCTCGAACGACGATTGCCGTTGCCGACCACGCTTCAGGCGTGGCTCGGCGCGCTGGGGGGTGAGAACCAGAATTCTCTCGAGGATTTCATGGATCTGTTGATCGAGGGATCCCTTCGCGACGATGTCGCTGGTTACCCGCGAGATCCGGCCGTATTTGCGCGGCGCGTCGAAGCGGCGCGCACGGCGCTCTACGCAACCGCAGAGGAACGCGGCAGGACTCTGGGCAGCCTCATGGATGGGAGACAAACCGTCATGAAGAGAGTAGGGGAATTGCGAAACAAGGGGCTGACGGAGTCGGGCATGTTGATCGATGTCGACAACCAGCTTGCTTTTCTATTTCGTCCCGGGTTTTTGCGGGGCGAAGACATCTGGCGGCGGTACCCGCGGTATCTCCAGGCGTTGACGTTACGGTTGGAACGATTGAAACTCAACCCGGCCAAGGACCGGTCGAAATGGGAGGTCGTCCGTCCCTTCCAGGAATTGCTCGATTTCAGGCTGGCAGGCTCGACCGGCAAGCGATTACCCGCAAGTTTGCTCCGGTTCTCCGCGCTCTTGCAAGAATTTCGGATCTCCCAGTTCGCTCCGGAATTGGGCACCATCGAAAAGGTCTCCCCCAAGGTCCTGGAGGCCGCGTGGAGCCGAGTTGCTGAAACAGATTCGAGCTCCTAAAAAAACAACTCCCCTGTAGCCGCACCCTTTACGGGTGCGTCTTTCCCGCGCAGGCTGAAGCCTGCGACTACAGTTCTGTTAGGCACTCTTTAGGGTGACCTTGGCGAATCCGCGTTTTGGCGCGCAAGATCTCTCCTTGCCGTGTGGAGGGCGAGCCTCCCGGCGAGCCGCCGCCGCCCATGCAAGATCGACTTCTTGGGCGCGACCTCGTTCCCGCTGCTGCGGGACGGAGCGATATGCAAGCCGAGATTCGGCTTGAATTCCCCATTCGCACATCGCTCTCTGCGGTCTCCCGAATCTTCAGAATGAATTGTAGGGCAACCGCTCCGGTTGCCGATCCGATAACGACGGCAAGCGATGCGCTTGCCCTACAAATTCAGGCAGGACGGTGAGGATCAAAGCCGGGATCGTATTGACTCGGGGAAGTCACAAGTGCTTGGAATGCAAATTGACACAAGCGCCGTTTAATCCTAGCCTGAGCCATCAAATAAAGGCCAAGACAGACTTTGTCTTTCGCCAGGTGAGTTCCGTCTAATAACACTGTTGGAAGGAGGAATGATGAAGACCTCAATACTTATCTTCGCTTTCGTGTTCGGCATCACAGCCGCAAAGGCGCAAGACATTCCTGCCGGCAGACTCGGCCATCCTTTGGGCACGTATCTGACCATTGAAGGTGTCAGAGTCAGACCGGAGGAAGGAAAGAAAGTGGGCGTCAATACATTGCTCGTGGACACCGTGAACGGCAAGACGCTGGAGACACCCATTGGCATTTGGGTGGAGAACGTAGATTCCCTGCCGAACGATGCGCACTGCATTCTGCGCGGTTACGAGACAGGGAGGATGGTTGGCGTACCGCCCGCTGTCATCGAAGCAGCCAAAGAAGAGGGCAAGGACATCACTGTGCCGCAGGTTGGTTGGGAGTTCCATCGGTATTTCATCGTGACATCTGTCATTGAGCCAAAAGACTTGAAGAAGAAGTGAGGACTTCCAAATCGCTGCAGGCAACGCGGGATGGACGGTCCAGTTCCGCTTCGCGGTTCACGTCCTTTGGTCCCGCGTGCCTGAGCTATCGTTAGGCTGCTATGAACATGCTTAGGTTACTCGGCTACATTTTGCTTGTGTTAGGACTTCTTTCCGTGGAGTGGAAGCAGTTTGACGCACGCCGAATCATTTACACCACTACAATTGACCAGTTGCAGCAGATGTCGCAGCAGCAATCCTTCACTCAGGATGATGTGCGTCTTGCTATGGTTAACAGTGCCAGCACTGTCTGGGACAGAACGGCACCGTGGTTTATCATGCCTGCTTTGATTATGTTTATTGGCGGAGTTCTACTCGACATAGGATGGCGAAGAAGAGTCCGCGGCAAGCAGCCTAACCCCCACTAAGCCCGCGCGTGTAAAGAACAAAACGTCTCCGTAGCGAAGTTTTTCTTCTCCGCTTTGCTTGCCGCCCTGACCCCTCGGCGTCTCGCCTGAGGCTCGGCTTTCGACGTCAGCGGTTCGCTTCATTTCTGTCCGCAGTCGGGCATCAAACGGTCAAACGGGTCCAACGGGTCCAACGGGTCCAACGGGTCAGTCATTGACAATTAGGCCTATGCACATCACTCCACCAACCTCAACCTGTTGTTGTTCGCAGCTTGAAGATCACGCTACCGGCTGTAGAAGGTGGAGTCACGTAAATAGGCCTATTGACAATTGACATCAAGAGGCTTCGTCGCGGTCACCCAATAGAGATTTCGATCAAGACAAAAGGCTGACCCGGCCTGCCGGCGCCGCCCGCGCCCGCTGGGGTCAGCGGGCCTACAAACGGCCCCAATATGAGATTCGGTGTTGTAGGCCCGCCGGCTGGCGGGTCTGCCCACCGGCATGACCGCGTGCCCTCACGCGGCGTCTGACAACAGTGTTCAAGATGCGCACCCCGAGCCCCGTCCGCCTCTCGTCAGTTTGATTGCACCCGGCCGCGATAGAAGGTAAGATGACCGCAATTTCAAACAGGAGGCTTCGATGCACCAACCAGAGCATGCGACGGATCGCACCAACAACAGAGCAGAAGCTATCGCGCCGTTTCGTCGGGGTGGCGAACAGAGTCGGGAAGAGATGGAGATCACCCGACGACAGTTTCTCGGGTGGGCCGTTGCCGGCGCGGTGATGGCCGGTATCGGCCGTTATTCCTGGGCGGCCGAATCCACCGGATCGGTCCCGGTTCGCACCCTCGGACGCACCGGAGAAAAAGTGTCCCTGATGGGTCTGGGCGGTTATCACATCGGGACCCAGCGAGACGAACAACTGAGCCTCCGCATCATACGCACAGCCCTCGATAACGGGATCAATTTCCTGGACAACTGCTGGGATTACAACGGCGGCACGAGCGAGGTTCGAATGGGCAAAGCCCTGCAGGAGGGCTACCGAAAAAAAGCGTTTCTGATGACCAAGATCGACGGGCGCGACAAGGCCACCGCGGAGAAACAGATCGAGGATTCGCTGCGCCGGTTGCAGACCGATCATATCGATCTCATGCAACTGCACGAAATCATTCGCCTGTCGGATCCGGAGCGCGTGTTTGCGGCGAACGGCGCCATGGAAGCACTGGTGGAAGCCAGGAAAGCGGGAAAAATTCGTTACATCGGATTTACCGGTCACAAGAGTCCCGAGATTCATTTGAAGATGTTGGAAACGGCCTTCGCCCACCAGTTCACGTTCGATGCGGTGCAGATGCCGCTCAACGTGATGGACGCGCATTTCGACAGCTTCGAAAGGAAGGTCGTCCCGGTTCTGGTGCAGCACCAGATCGGCGTGCTCGGAATGAAGTCGATGGGGGGAGGGGTGATCCTCAACAGCCACACGGCGACACCGGTCGAATGTTTGCAGTACGCCATGAACCTGCCGACCAGCGTGGTGATTACCGGTTGCGATTCACTGGCTCTCCTCGACCAGGCACTGGAGGCGGCCCGCAGCTTTCGCCCGATGAGCGAAGCCCAGGTCACTGCCCTGCTGGCGAAGACAGTGAAAGCGGCCCAGGCAGGACAGTACGAGCTTTACAAAACGACGGAATCATTCGACGGCACGACCCACAATCCGAAGTGGCTCGGGTAACGCAACGCAGCGCAAGCATCCTGGTTGCGGTTGAGACCTCCGTTACTCACTGGCTGCGAGGAATTGTTCCAGTTTCTGGTGGGCGCCTTCGAGGATGGAACGTCCGTCGCAGAGAAGCAGCACTTCAAATTCCAGAGCGAGCAGCTTGTGCAGCGACTCTTTCAGTTGGGCGGCGTTGTCGAGTTTGTGGGCAGGAACGAACCGCAGGTCTCCCGGCGGATGGCCAATGATCGCGTCTCCCAACAGCACGATGCCGCCAAGTTCCTTCGAAAGCTCATTTTGTAAAGGATCGAAATAGAGCCCGATTTCGCCGGGGGATTTGCCTGGCAGATCGATCACGCACAACCCACCGGGCAGGCAATCTCCCTCCACGACCGTCGCGTCCACCTTCAGGGAAGTGAATCCGCCTGACTCCTTCGCGCCCGCCAACACCGGGGCCTGGTAACGCTCGCGAAGCTGGAGCACCTCGCGGTCGTGGTCGCGATTGGTCACCACAATCATCTGGATCGGCTTCAAGGCGTCCAGTTTCGACCAATCCCCAAAGCCGGGCGATGGCGGGTCCACCAGGGTGGTTCCATCCTCCAACCGGATCGCGTATCCGTTCAGGTCCCAGGGCATGTCGGGGTAGGCGCCGCCCCACGTATAGATGCCTTTCAGTATCTCGCGCATAGCTCCTCCTAGCCTGCTTCTTGCACCAGTGCAAGCGCGCCGCGTTCTTCGAGCGGTTCGGACGGCCCGGCGGCCCATCCCTACCCACGACTCCTCAATCACGGTGGCAGTAAAAAGATGCACCCTTACGTGTGGCTCTGTGGTGAATTCTGGATGCAGGATTCTGGCTTCCGTGCTAGGGTGGGCGAATGCAAACGATGGCGATGGTGATTTGGGGTTATGGCGTGATGATGGCGGTGGGCGGGGTGATCGGATACTTGAAAGTCCACAGCAAAGCTTCGTTGATCTCGGGCGTCGGATTCGGGCTGCTGCTGTTGGCCAGCGGTTATGGCGTGTGGCAGGGATCCAGAGACAGCCTGGTCGCGTCGGCGGTGATCGCGGCCCTGCTGATGATCATCTTCGCGATCCGAGTGATCAAGACGCGACGATTGATGCCCGCCGGGATGTTGGCCGTGCTGAGCGTGCTGGCGCTGGTCATTTTTCTGAGCAAATTGATGTAACGGCGAACAAACCGATCCGCAAATCTTCCACGGGACGGTCTGCATCCGAATTCTCCGCACAACATGACCCAGGAATACATTCTAAAGCCGGCGCACGGGACGCGCGAACTGCACATCGATTACAAGGCCGAACTGAACGACCAGCAGCACGCGGCCGTCACCGCCATTGGCGCAGACGGCTCGCTGAATTCGGGTCCGATGCTGGTGATCGCCGGCGCGGGCAGCGGCAAGACACGGACCCTGACCTACCGCGTGGCATGGCTGGTGGAGCATGGCGTGCCGCCCGGGCGCATCCTGCTGTTGACGTTCACCAACAAGGCCGCGCGCGAGATGCTGCGTCGGGTCGAGTCGCTCCTGCCGACCGATGTCTCGGCCATCTGGGGCGGCACCTTCCATCACGTGGGCAATCGGATCCTGCGTCGGCACGCCTCGCTCCTCGGGTACGGCAGCGATTTCACCATCCTGGACCGGGAAGATTCAAAAGACATGCTCGACGATTGCATCGCCGAGGCCAAGATCGACACGAAACAGGAGCGATTTCCCAAGGGCGACGTTCTGGCGGAGATCTACTCGCTCACGGTGAATACGGAGCGGTCCATCGAGCGGGTGTTGGCTGAACAGTACGACTATTTCTCTCATCTCGCGGAGCAAATCCAGAAGCTGCGTACCGCGTACGGCGAGCGAAAACGGAAAGCCAACGCGATGGATTACGACGATCTGTTGGTGAACTGCCTCCGTTTGTTCCAGGAACACAAGGAGGTCGGCGAACGATACCGGGAACAGTTTTCGCATGTGCTGGTGGACGAATACCAGGACACGAACAAGATTCAGGCCGATCTCATCGACGCGCTGGCGATGTTGCATCGCAATCTCATGGTGGTGGGCGATGACGCGCAATCCATTTATTCGTGGCGGGGCGCCAACTTTCGCAACATCCTGAGTTTCCCCGAACGCTATCCGAGTGCGCGCGTGTTCAAGATCGAGGTCAATTACCGCAGCGTGCCCGCTATTCTGAAGTTGGCGAATGACGCCATCAAGGGCAACGTCCATCAATTCGCCAAGGTGCTCCAGCCCGTCCGGACCGGCGGCGCCAAACCGTGGTTGGTCGCCTGTCCGGACGCCAACCAGCAGGCGCAATTCGTCGCGCAGCGCATCCTGGAGTTGCGCGACGAAGGGGTGGGGCTGAACCAGATCGCGGTGTTGTACCGGGCGCATTTCCACGCCATGGAATTGCAGATGGAACTGACCCGTCGAAAGATTCCGTATGTGATTACCAGCGGGCTCCGGTTTTTCGAACAGGCGCACGTCAAGGACGTGAGCTGCTTCGTCAAGGTGGCCGTGAATCCGCACGACGAGATGGCGTTCAAACGGCTCCTCAAACTGCTGCCCGGCATCGGCGGCAAGACGGCCGACAAATTGTGGGACCGGTTTCATCCCGTGCTCGCGGAGGGCAAACCGTTGTTCGTTACCAGTGACGCCGTGCCTGCCAAAGCGCGTGACGAATGGAAGAAGATGGCGACCACGCTGAATGCTCTTCGCAAGATGGAACCGAAACGCGCCGGGGAGATGATCGAGGCGGTTGTCGACGGATATTACGCGAGCTATCTCAAGGCGAAATACCCGAATGCCCGGGCCCGGCAGGAGGACCTGCACCAGCTCGCCTCCTTCGCGATGGGATTCGAATCGGTCGACGATTTTCTGAGTCAACTGGCGTTGCTGACGAATCTGGAAGCCGAAGACGCGAGTTTGCTGACTACGAACGAGCAGGAATTCGTGCGCCTCAGCACGGTTCACCAGGCCAAGGGACAGGAATGGAAAACCGTGTTCGTGATCGGCCTTTGTGATGGAATGTTTCCGCTGGCCCGGTGCCTGGACAATCTGGAAGGGGAAGAAGAGGAGCGCCGATTGTTTTACGTGGCGGCGACCCGGGCGAAGGATGAGTTGTATCTGACGTATCCGCTGTTTCGGATGATGGGAGGCGACAGCGGCGGGTTCCAGCGTCCGTCGCGGTTCCTGGCCGAGTTGCCGAAATCGCATTATCAGGAGTTGTCGGTGCGCCACCAGGCCGGGCACTGGTAGCCGCAGAGGCGGTACGAATGAACGTTCAATCCTTCGACAAGCTCAGGACAGGCTATGCAACGCTCAACTCCGTACACGACACGCGAGCAGGCGCTCAGCATTCAACGGGGAGGCAGAGAGACAGCCGCCGTTGTAGAGGCGTCCGTCCCGGACGCTTCTGGGTTTCTCCAACGCCGCCGTGACGGCGGCCTCTACACCAGCCATGCTGAGACGGAGAACAAGGTAACCGCAGATGAACGCGAATCGCCGGCACCGTGAGACACCGTGCGCCCCGAAACAGAATGTCAGTAGTACTGGATGACGACGCCACTGCCGGCGGGGGGCGTTGTGGACGCGAACCACGGGCTTGCGAGTCCTGCGTTCTTCTGGGCCAGGAGCATGGCAGCATTCGCGGTTCCCACGTGCATGTCGGCAAATAGCACATTGACCACTCCCTGATGACGGCTGATGACGTTCGTCGCAGGGATGTAGAAATTCGACGAAGTAACAGTGAGCAGCGAGCTGTCCGAATCCATCATCAGTGCATACTCGTCCGGCCGTGGTATGCCAGGTAAGCGAACAGCGTAGCGACCGGGAATGATCCCCCAGCCGCCAGTTACATTTCCATTCGCCCTCGTAAAGCTATAGGAGACGGAACCGGCGACAAACCCTGGTTGGGGGGCCACAGCCGGGCAGGCCCTGATCGCCATGTGCATCGAGGAATCTTGTGAGAATGTTGCCCCCGCCCAATAGGGCATATAACCACCCGGAATAATCGGATTGTGAGGGTTCCGTGCAGCACTATCGAACGGGTTTGAGTTATTAAAGGTCCACCCTCCGTTGTCCTGAGCGTACAAGTAGATGCCCATTCCCCACTGCTTCAGATTCGCTACGCAAGCTTGCTCGAGCAATTTCCCGCGTGTCTGGGCCAAATCGGGCAGCACCAAGCCCGTCAGAAGGCTCCCGATGGCCACCAGCACCAACAGTTCGGTCAGGGTGAAGGCTGCGAGCCCTTTTTGAGCCGGTTTCCCCGTAGCCGCACCCTTCATGGGTGCGCCCTTCCCACGCAGGCTAAAGCCTGCGGCTACAGTTTTGTTAGGCGCTCTTGACCCGTTGCACAGGCTTCCAGCCTGTGCAACCTTTTTGAATTGCGAGATTCTCATGATGA
>Ga0182027_10000715_pt1 | contig 56648 bp, 40 predicted proteins | sample 712E1DmetaG_FD_121300 | JGI IMG/M metagenome (GOLD analysis project Ga0182027, IMG submission 121300) | Permafrost microbial communities from Stordalen Mire, Sweden - 712E1D metaG (Illumina Assembly) | ecosystem: Environmental > Terrestrial > Soil > Wetlands > Permafrost | place: Sweden...
CAGACGCTATAGTGAAATGGACAATTCACGATTTGTAAGCCCCTATTCTATAGGAAATATCAGTATTTCTAAAAATTTAACCTTTTGGAACCAGGCTCTGACTATTTCTCTCCAGGCTAATAACTTGTGGAACTCGGACTACCAGGTTATGGAATATTATCCCATGCCCCCCCGTAACTATCAGATAAATATTCACTTAAATTTTAAATAATAAACATATGAATTTTAAGTTATTTTCGAAGGCCTTTTTGGCTTTAGCAATTCTATTATCCTTTACCCGATGCGAAAAAGACGAAACCACGCCGCTCCAGGGTAAATTCTCCAAAGGTATTTTCATTGTAAACGAGGGAAATTACACTAAAGGAAATGCCTCGATCAGTTTCTATGACCGTGACAGTTTAAAAGTTACCAACGACTTGTTTCATAAAATAAATAACCGGCCATTGGGAGACATTGGACAGTCCATGACTGAACACAACGATAAATATTATATTGTAGTAAATAATTCAAGCAAAATTGAAATCGTGAATAAAACTGACTTCGTTTCAACCGGGGTTATTGAAGGGCTTGCGCAACCAAGATACTTCCTGGGAATTGATAATCAAAAAGCATATGTATCGCAATGGGGCGCTAATGGACTTGACGGATCTTTGGCAATTATTGATCTTTCGGACAATTCAGTTACAAAGACCATACCTATCGGATCGGGGACGGAAAAAATGGTAGCACTCGGAGATTCTATTTATGTTGCTAATTCTGGTGGGTTTGGTAATGACAGTACGATTGCAGTAGTAAACTCTATAACTGACGAACTTGTTACGCACATTAAGGTAGGATACAACCCTGCTGCTATTGTTACTGATAAAAACAATAAGCTCTGGGTGCTTTGTGGAGGAAAATGGAAAAGCGATTATTCCGGCCTCGAAAAGCCAGGAGCACTTGTAAAAGTAAACCCTTCCAACAACCAGGTTGAATTGACATTGAACTTTACGTCTATGTCAGGAGGTTATGACCGTAAGTCGCTCTCAATTAACGAAGCCAAAGATGTACTTTACTATACACTTGATGGAAATTTATATGAACAGAATATAACATCAACAGCTCTTAGCATACAACCAAAAATAACCAGGGAATTTTATAATGTATCTGTTGATCCTTCAACTGGTATGTTTTATGGCGCCGACATCCGCTACGGGACTACCAACGGATGGATTATTCGCTATAGCCCAAGCTATGCCATAGTTGACTCGTTTGAAGTGGGTATTTTACCTGACGAAATGTTTTTTAATTAAACCTCTATGTCAACCATTATCTTTATCACTGGCGGAGAGCGCTCTGGCAAAAGCTCTTTTGCCCAGCAACTGGCGCTTAAATTCACCGATAAACCAATATACCTTGCTACTGCCAGGGTATGGGATAATGATTTTGCCCATCGGATAGAACATCACAAAAACGAACGTAATGAGCAATGGACTACTATTGAAGAAGAAAAAAAACTTTCCCGTCATAACCTTGCAGGAAAAGTCGTGGTACTTGACTGCATTACACTTTGGCTGACCAATATTTTTGCTGACAATAATTTCGATTACGAAAAAACCCTAAACGAGGCAAAAAATGAATGGGAACGGTTAATCGCTCAGGATGTCACACTGATCGTGGTAACTAACGAAATTGGTATGAGCCTGCACGCGCAGACAGATTCAGCGCGTAAATTCGTAGAACTGCAAGGTCGAATAAACCAATACATTGCTGATATGGCAAAAGATGCATACCTGATGGTTTCGGGTATAAGTATGAAAATAAAATATAGCCCTCATCCCCTACCCTTCTCCCAATAGGAGAAGGGAGATTGCTCCGAATTGATGTAGCTCTTAAGCCCTCCCTATTGGGAAGGGTTGGGTGGGGCTTAAAAAACTTAAAAAAATGAACTCATTAATATCTCAATTACAACACAAAATTGACAATAAAACCAAGCCTATAGGTTCACTTGGTTTATTGGAAGACATTGCGTTGCAAATAGGTACTATCCAAAATACGCTTACCCCGGAATTAAAAAAACCTACAATTATTGTATTTGCCGGTGATCATGGCATTACCGACGAAGGTGTTAGTCCTTACCCCAAAGAAGTGACCATGCAAATGGTAATGAATTTTCTGAATGGAGGTGCTGCCATTAATGTCTTTTGCAAACAAAACAACATCAAACTGTTAGTTGCCGATGCCGGGGTTGACTTTGATTTCAATCCAAGCATGCCAATCATTCATGCAAAAATTGGAAAAGGAACTAAGAATATTCTGAAAGAACCCGCCTTATCACCAGAAATGTGCATTGCAGCTATGAAACGCGGAGGTGAAATTGTCTATCAACAATATATTGAAGGCTGTAATGTCATTGGTTTTGGCGAAATGGGTATTGGAAATACTTCTTCTGCTGCATTGCTGATGAGTAAGTTTTGTAATATACCTATTGAAAAATGCGTTGGTCGTGGTACCGGTCTTGACGATGAAGGGTTAAGGCGCAAGATTGATATCCTTCAAAAAACCATCAAAAAACATCAAGAAGCCTTCACTCCCACTGAAATACTTGCTACCTTTGGAGGATTTGAAATTGTGATGATGGCAGGAGCCATGCTGAAAGCCGCTGAACTAGATATGATTATTATGGTGGACGGATTTATCGCAACTTCTGCTTTAATTTCGGCTTATCACTTTACCAAAAAGATACTTAAAAATTGTGTTTTCTGTCACCAATCGGACGAACAGGGGCATAAGCTAATGCTCGATTATCTGGGCGTAAAACCATTGCTAAACGTGAATATGCGACTTGGCGAAGGAACAGGCGCTGCTGTGGCTTATCCTTTAATCAAAGCCGCTGTGACATTCCTAAACGAGATGGCAAGTTTTGAAAGTGCAGGATTATCGAAAAAATAATGTGCCAATAAAACAATGTGTCGATGTGCCAATGAGACTATAGAATAATCTACTTATGGCCATAAGCTAAAGGCTACAAGCAGTACGAACAAGCTTGCAGCCAGAAGCCTGCAACTTTGAACTATAGACTAGTAATTACAACTTGTGATTAAACAGGAACTCAAAATATTTTTTACAGCACTGACCTTTTTTACCAGGATACCTTCGCCTTTTGCATCTGACGTGCACAATGAAGATCTCTTAAAAAGGAGCGCTAAATACTTTCCCTTGATCGGTTGGATAGTTGGCGGAATATGTGCACTGGTACTTTGGATATCGGGACAGCTCCTACCCCACTCCATAAGCATTGTTTTATCAATTATAGCGGGCATACTCGTGACGGGCGCTTTTCACGAAGATGGTTTTGCCGATACCTGCGACGGTTTTGGCGGAGGATGGACAAAAGAGCGTATCCTCGAAATTATGAAGGACAGTCGTATCGGTTCATACGGGGCCATTGGAATTGTGCTCATCCTGCTTACAAAGTATTTATTATTAAGTGAAACTCTTTTTCATAGACTACCGCTCATTATTATTGCAGCACACTGCATAAGCCGCCTGGCATCCACACATTGCATTTATACGCATGAATATGTAGGGAATCAGGGTACGAGCAAGGCAAAACCTTTATGTTCCAGCATCTCTTCAATAGAAATGATCATCGGTTCAATTTTTGGGATCGCACCTTTATTCTGGTTGGGCAGTGTTTGGTTCTTAATAACTATTATCCCGGTTTTTATTGCCAAATGGTGGCTTACCCGGTATTTTACCAAATGGATTGGGGGATACACAGGTGATTGTCTTGGCGCAATTCAGCAAGTAACCGAAATTGTTTTTTATATAGCAGTATTGATAATATGCAAGTATACTTAGTTCGTCATACGAGGGTTGCCTTACCGCCTGGCATCTGCTATGGAGTATCGGATGTTGCTTTAGCAGGTAGTTGTGAACACGAAATGAATATAGTGATACAAAAGCTAATGCATCTAAGTAACCCTTTTGTATATTCCAGCCCTTTGTCGAGGTGCCGTTTGCTTGCCGAAAAATTATCAAACAAGGTAATCCTAGACGACAGATTAAAGGAATTGAATTTTGGAGTTTGGGAATTACAACCCTGGGATAGCATTAAAGGCCCTGAAGCAGGTAAGTGGATGAACAATTTTGTAAATATCTCCTGCCCTGGTGGGGAATCTTATCTTGACTTAAGCGAAAGGGTTCGAAATTTTCTATTTGATCTTTCTAATACTAATACGAACGCCATAGTTATTGTAACTCATGCGGGTATTATACGCTCTATTCTTTCTATGGTTCAAAATATTCCACTTCATCAAAGTTTTGAAATTCAAATTGCGTATGGCGAAATTGTAGAGATATGCATTTGATAATTATTAAGTCATAAGGCATTAAATATCATTATTCTCATTTAGATCAAAAATTTAATTCGTTAACCCCGATATAGAAAATGTGATAATTTTTTCTAAATTGCGCCGTTCATTCTAAAAAAAATCACCTATGGGAAAAATAGATATCTTAATTACTAAAATTAACAATGGTAACAACAATGCCTTAAAAGAATTATATGGCAATGATAATGCAGTATTGCAAAAGCAGGCACAGCGTTATACTGAATTGTTAAAGAAATTTCAGGCTTCTTTTAAAACAGACGATGTTGAAATCTTCAGCTCTCCAGGCCGCACCGAAATAGGTGGAAACCACACCGACCATAACTACGGACGTGTATTGGCGGGTGCTGTTAATCTCGACAACATTGCTGTTGCAGCAAAAAATAATTCAAATATTGTTCGCATCGAGTCAGTGGGGTATCCAAAATTTGAAGTTGACCTCTCTGATTTGAAACCTAATAAAAATGAGCAATATACATCAGGTTCATTGGTACGCGGAATTAGCGCACGCCTTAAAGAACTTGGATTTACTATTGGCGGATTTGACGCTTGTATCGAAGGAGGTGTACCCAAAGGTTCAGGATTAAGCTCTTCAGCTTCATTCGAAGTATTGATAGGCGCCATTATCAGCCAGCTTTTCAATAACGGTAAACTCGATCCTATCCAAAACGCCATTATCGGTCAGTATGCCGAAAATAATTTCTTTGGAAAACCTTGTGGTTTAATGGATCAGACTGCATGTGCCATGGGTGGTTTGATAACCATAGATTTTGAAGACCCATCGAAACCCATTGTTAAACAAGTTAATTTCAATTTTGTATCAACAGGTTTTGCCCTCGTTATTACCGATACCGGTGGCAACCATGCCGATTTAAATGATGAATATGCCTCAATTCCTTCTGATATGAAAGCCGTTGCTTCCAATTTGGGCGCTAAAGTACTTCGTCAGGTTACGCTTGAAAAAGTTGTGGAGGCCATACCTAAACTTCGCGAAAAAGTTGGCGATAGGGCAATTCTGCGGGCTTACCACTTTCAGGGAGATAACCAACGTGTAGTAAACCAGGTAGCAGCCTTAGAGAAAAATGATTTCAAATCTTTCCTCGGAATGGTAATTGAGTCAGGCTATAGCTCATATATGTACAATCAAAATATCTTTCCTGTTAATAACGTTAAGGAACAAGGTGTATCGTTAGCCCTGGCATTAAGCGAAATGGTACTTAAAGGACAAGGTGCATGGCGTGTACATGGCGGTGGTTTTGCAGGGACTATCCAGGCATTCGTTCCTCAAAACCTGCTCGATAAATATGTAAACACGCTTGAACACGTTTATGGGAAGGGTTCCTGCCAAAAACTATTTATCAGACAGAAAGGTTCCAGTAAAGTAGAATTATAAATAATTTCAAGATTCCAGTATCCTACTGATTTAAAAATAAAATTAAGATGTACGGTCTTTCTCTAATCTTGGAATTAGAAATCTTTGAATCTGGAATTCAAGAATATAAAATTTAAAAAAACATGAACATCATAAAAGAAGAAGCTTTTAAAGGTATGCACAAGGGCAAACCAACCGCCCTTTATACCCTGAAAAATAAAAAAGGGGCTATTGCTCAAATTACTAATTTTGGGGCAAAAATTGTCAGTATTTATGTCCCCGACCGTAAGGGCAATATGGCCGATATAGTACTCGGTTACGAATCTATTGAAGGTTATATTAAAGGCAATCCTTACTTTGGAGCTATTTGCGGCCGGTATGCCAACCGTATTGCCAATGGAAAATTCACCATTGACGGTAAAGAATATCAATTGCCGGTGAACAATGGCCCAAACTCATTGCATGGTGGCCCGGAGGGTTTTAACAACCAGGTTTTCGATGCTAAAGGTGTTGAACATACTGCCTATGGTCAGGCTGTAGTAATGACATACACGAGCAAGGATGGTGAAATGGGATATCCCGGGACTCTCAATTTAAAGATTACTTATACCCTTACCGATAACAATGAACTTCGTTTGAATTACGAAGCGACTACGGATAAGGCTACCCATGTAAACATTTGTTCCCACTCGTTTTTCAACCTTTCTGGCGAGGGACAAGGCGATATTCTTGGTCATGAGATGATGATTAACGCAGACAAATTCACCCCGGTAAGCGATGTATTAATACCAACAGGCGAATTGAAACCGGTTACAGGTACTCCCATGGATTTTACCAAGTCGACAGTAGTTGGTAAAAGAATCGATGATAATTACGATCAGCTTAGCTATGGCAAAGGTTATGACCACAATTGGGTATTGAATAAAAAACCAGGCGAGCTTGGTTTAGCTGCAGTATGTTACGATCCAGCCACAGGAAGGGTAATGGAAGTGTTTACCACCCAACCAGGCGTTCAGCTTTACACTGGTAACTGGCTCGATGGCAGCGACAAAGGAAAAGGCGGAAAAGCTTATCAAATGCGTTGGGCTTTGTGCCTCGAAACACAGAACTTTCCGGATTCGCCAAACAAACCAGCTTTCCCTTCGACACTGCTTAAACCCGGAGAAACTTACAAACATTCTTGTGTACACAAATTTTCAGTTAAATAATTTTAAATTACCTAACTTTTAAAGCTATGACCAAACAAAACAAACCTAATTACCTGTTTCCATTGATAGTGATGTTTATCCTGTTTTTCCTGTTTGGATTTATCACTACTATGAGCAATTCGCTTATCACATTTCTGAAGGATGCATTTCATCTGACTTATGCAAAGGCCCAGATTGTGAATTCAGCATTTTATGGCGCCTACATATTATCGATTCCTGTAGGTTTCCTTATTAACAAAACCGGATATAAAAAAGGCATTGTAATAGGATTGGGCCTTGTTACCCTGGGTTTTGTACTGTTTTACCCAGCTGTTGGTATGGGCTATGTGGCATTTCTTGCTGCATTATTTGTTTTAGCCTTCGGCGTTGTGATTCTCCAGGTTGCAGCCAATCCATACATCCTGGCACTCGGAGAAGCTAAAACTGCATCGAGTCGTCTAACCATGGTACAAGGTTTCAATTCGTTAGCTACATTTTTTGCCCCTATCTTTGTTTCCGGCGTAATTCTTGCAAATACCACAACAGATGCTTCAGCGGTTAAAACACCTTTTCTAATTTTTGCCGTAATCACCCTGATTCTGTGTGTAACCATGAATTTCCTTAAACTGCCTGAAATTGTTAGTGAAGTTTCTGCAGATGATAGCGCTGCTGCAGAAAAAAGAAGCGTATGGAGCTATAAACATTTGATTCTGGGTACCATTGGTATTGGCATCTATATGGGAATAGAAATTACGATCCCCAGTTTTTTACCTAAATATATCGGCGTCATCAATCATGATTTTCTGGCTTCGATAAAAGATAATGCCGTAGTAAAAATTTTAGCGCCAAAAGATCCGGCGGTGTTTATGATTTCGTTATACTGGCTGGGTCTGATGATAGGCCGATTTGTTGGCGCCGGTGTTTTAAAGAAATATAAAACTGGAACCGTACTGGCATTTTGCTCTGGTGGTGGCGCTCTTCTTGTGTTACTTTCGCTTCTCACAACCGGCAGTTTATCTATGTGGTTGATTATCCTTCCCGGTTTGTTCCATTCCATTATGTGGCCTTCAATATTTGGCCTGGCTACGGAAGGATTAGGCAAACATGCAAAAATGGGCTCGGGTATCCTTTGTACCGCTGTTATCTGCTGTGGTTTGTGGACATTCATACAGGGTGGAATTGCCGATCATTTCAGCATTACCGATGCTGCAGGCAACCTCATTCCTACCTTGAAAAGCTTTGTATGGGTATTCTCCACCATGTTCATTTTCTACATTTATATCATTTACTTTGCATTAAAAGGTTCAAAAATGAGATAAGATTTATATCAATACTTTCAAAGCCATCTCTAATATTTGGGATGGCTTTTTTTATGAGTTTTGCCCAATACTCTTCATCCACTAATTCCATTTTTCCAAAATATAATTTACCTTCGTAGCCTTGGGTGTAATAATAACACTTAATGATTCTTATTCTTATTATCTGACAAATATTTATGACCGTTTACTACAAAGGGGAAGACAAACATTTAGTTGCATTAGACTGTATTATTTTTGGGTTCGACGAAGGAGAACTCAAACTGCTCGTGCTTAAGCGAAAATTTGCACCTGCTAAAGGTGAATGGTCTTTGATGGGTGGTTTTTTGAAAAAAAATGAAAGTCTTGATGAAGGCGCCCGTAGGATTCTGTGCCAGCTTACAGGACTCAACAACATTTATATGGAGCAATTGCATAGTTTTGGTAATGTTAACCGCGATCCGGGCGAACGCACTATTTCTGTTGCATATTACGCCTTGATTAAAGTTGATGAAAATGATCGTAAACTCGCCGAAACACATGGTGCACAATGGCTATCAATGAAAAATATACCAAACCTTATTTTCGATCATAACCAAATGGTTGAAAAGGCCCTTAAAACTTTACGCAGCAAGATTGTTCGTAACCCAATTGGCTTTGAATTATTACCTGAAAAGTTTACCTTGCCCCAGTTGCAAAATCTTTACGAAGCTATCAATCAACAGCCACTCGACAAAAGAAACTTTAGAAAGCAAATACTCGAAACTGGTTTATTAGTAAAGCTCAACGAAAAAGAAAAGGGTTCGTCCAAAAAGGGTGCTTTCTTTTATAAATTTAATAAAGCAAAATACCTGATGTTTGCTGAAAAAGGCCTTCTTTTTCAATTAAAAGTTAAAAGGGAACCATTAATAAAAATAACGTCATAAATATTTGAGGTACAAACGTCAAAAAAACCAACTAATTATAATTTAATATGAAAACAACACTTAAACTGACTTTAGCCCTTTGTGTGTGTTTGATAGGATGTTACGTTGCAAATGCCCAGGAAAATGCAGCGAATACTATCACGTTACAGACAGACAAAGTTGAAATTAACATAAGTAAAGACATCTACGGCCAATTTGCTGAACACTTGGGTCGTTGCGTCTACGAAGGTATTTGGGTCGGTGAAAATTCTCCTATCCCTAATACCAAGGGATTCCGTAACGATGTTGTTGCAGCCCTTAAAGACATGAATATTCCTGTTTTACGTTGGCCGGGAGGATGTTTTGCCGATACCTACCACTGGAAAGACGGTATTGGGCCACGCGATAAACGAGCTTCGATTGTGAATGTAAATTGGGGTGGCGTAACAGAAGATAATAGTTTCGGAACACATGAATTCCTGGATTTTTGCGAAATGTTAGGGTGCGATGCTTACATATCAGGTAATGTGGGGAGCGGAACAGTTCAGGAAATGGCTGAATGGGCCGAATACATGACATCCGATGCTGAATCGCCTATGACTAAGCTTCGTAAGCAAAATGGCAGGGAAAAGCCCTGGAAAGTAAAATATTTTGGTATCGGCAACGAAGCCTGGGGATGTGGAGGTAATATGACCCCTGAATTCTATTCCGATCTATGCCGGCAATATGCAACCTATTTAAATTATGCAGGAAGAAATTTAATTAAAGTAGCTTCGGGAGCAGGCGGTTCAAATTTAAACTGGACCGATGTTGTAATGAAAAATGTTAGCGCAAGGGTTCAGGGTATAGGTGTGCATTATTACACAGTGCCTGACTCCTGGCAGAAAAAAGGATCTTCAACAAATTTCACGCAAGATGATTGGTTTAAAATATTAAAGAGTACAATGATGATGGATTCCTTGATCATCAAACATTTGGCCGTGATGGATAAATATGACAAAAACAAAAAAGTTGGTCTTATGGTTGATGAATGGGGTACCTGGTATGATGTGGAGCCTGGAACAAATCCCGGCTTTCTGTATCAGCAAAATACACTTCGCGATGCTTTGGTTGCAGCTATCAACCTAAATATCTTTAACAATCATGCCGATCGTGTCAAAATGGCCAATATTGCGCAAATGATCAATGTGCTTCAGGCGATGATCCTTACTAAAAAGGAACAAATGGTGCTTACACCAACTTACTATGTGTTCCGCATGTATAAAGTACATCAGAATGCGACACTTATTCCATTATCAATTAATTGTCGTGATTATAAAAATGGAGATGCTGCAATTCCATCAATCAATGCATCTGCTTCGAAAGATGCCAGTGGTAATATCCATATCACACTTGCCAACCTCGATCCGAATGCTGAAAATCCGATAACTATTGATTTGGGCACTATTCAAAATACTACTATTACAGGAGAAGTAATCACCGCAAAAGAAATAAATGATTATAACGATTTTGGAATTGCCCCTAAAGTTATTCCGGCAAAATTTGAGAAGTTTAAATTAGCTGGCAACAAATTACAGGTAACCATGCCTTCAAAATCGGTTGTTGCACTTGAAGTTACTATTAAATAGTTACAAGTCATAAGCTTCATGCTATAAGGAAAAAAAGTCTGTAGCTTGGAGTTAGCAGCATGTAGCTTTATATTGGGGTCATTTAAAAAATTTAATATCTTTGATTTTTAATAAGTATATTTTATACACTTAATGTTCTTTATCTACTACCTTTAAATTATTAATTTTCTAATAAAAACAAATTTATCGATGAATTGGAACTCACATGAATTTATTTGGCTCGACTGGACAATTATGGCGGTCGGGATTTTAGCTGTAGCGTGGGCTGTATGGCGTTCGATACAAAAACACAAACGTTCGATACAGGGTGCCGACAGCGAGGACTACCTGTTTGGTAAAGGCGAACCATGGTATATCATAGGTGCGGCTATTTTTGCTGCAAACATCGGCTCTGAACACCTTGTAGGGCTTGCCGGCACAGGTGCAAAGGCAGGTGTAGGCATGGCACACTGGGAAATGCAAGGCTGGATGATACTCATCTTGGGCTGGCTCTTTGTGCCGTTCTACCAACTTATGAACAATAAATTGGGGAAAATCATCACAATGCCCGACTTTCTAAAAAATCGCTACACACCTCGTACAGGTTCGTGGCTTTCTATCATTACACTTATTGCATACGTGCTGACCAAAGTGAGTGTAACAGCGTTTACCGGTGGTATCTTCATGGAGAGTCTTCTTGGCTTGCCTTTCTGGTATGGAGCTATCGGATTGATAGTGTTAACAGGTATCTTTACCGTTTTGGGCGGCATGAAGGGTGTTATGACACTGTCGGCAATTCAAACGCCTATACTTATCATTGGTTCATTCCTTGTGCTTTTCTTAGGATTATCAGCGCTCGGAGGCGGCAACATCGCTCATGGCTGGACTGCCATGATTGACTATTCAAAATCGCTGAGTGTTGGAGCAAACGGCGTTGCATACGGAACAAACCACATGTTCCACTTTGAGACGGGTGACCCGATGTATGACGATTATCCCGGTTTTTGGGTATTTATCGGAGCATCAATTATCGGCCTTTGGTATTGGGGTACCGACCAACACATCGTTCAACGTGTACTCGGACAAACAAAAGGCGAGGCTAACGACGTAGTAATGAAACGTGCGCGCAGAGGTACTATCGCTGCCGGTTATTTCAAAATATTACCTGTATTTATGTTCCTGATACCCGGTATGATAGCCGCCGCATTGGCGGCACGTCCTGGCAGCGGCTTCACGTTAGAAAATCCGGATACAGCCTTTGGCTCAATGGTTAAGTTTGTTTTGCCCGCTGGTGTGAAAGGTATTGTTACTATCGGCTTTATATCCGCATTGGTTGCTTCTTTGGCGGCATTCTTCAACTCCTGTGCTACGCTGTATACAGAAGACTTTTATAAGCCAATGTTCAAAGGCAAAAGCGAAGCCAGATACGTTTTGGTAGGCCGTATTGCAACAATTGTTGTTGTAGTACTTGGTATTGTATGGATACCAGTCATGATGAGTCTAGGCAGCCTTTACTCCTATCTGCAAGGCATTCAATCGCTGCTCGCACCTGCAATGGTGGCAGTATTCGTAATGGGTATATTTTCCAAAAGAATTACACCCAAGGCAGGTGAAGCAGGTTTAATAGTAGGCTTTCTTATTGGTATGGCACGCTTGCTGACCAACATCTTTACAAATACAGGTAAAAATGTAATGACTGGCTGGTACTGGGAATCCACCCATTGGTTCTGGCATACCAACTGGCTTATCTTTGAGATATGGTTGCTTGTCTTCATCATGTTGATGATGGTCGTAGTATCGTTTTTCACTCCGAAGCCAACCGCTCAACAGATAGACGCTATCACTTTCACAGGCGACTACAAGGCACTCATCTGGAAGAGCTGGAACAAGTGGGATGTAATTGCTTCGTTGGGTGTGGTACTGCTTTGTGCTTTATTCTACATCTATTTCTGGTAAAATTTACCAGTTTAATATAAAATTTTAAATTTAATAAGCACGTTCTTCATTTGATTATTTATTGGGTGAAGTCGTGCTTATTTAAAATTCTAATTAAATCATGCTTAACGAGTTAAAAAAGCAAGTTTTTGAAGCTAATATCGATCTTGTAAAACATGGCCTGGTAATTTTCACCTGGGGAAATGTTTCAGGTATTGACCGTGAAAAAGGATTGATCGTCATCAAACCATCGGGTGTTTCGTACGACAACATGAAAGCCGAAGATATGGTGGTGGTTGATTTGGATGGAAATGTAGTGGAAGGAAAATACAAACCTTCGTCCGATACACCTACTCATATCATTCTTTACAAAAAGTTCGATAAAATTGGAGGTGTAGTGCATACTCATTCCGAATGGGCTACCAGTTGGGCTCAGGCAGGCTTATCAATTCCTGCACTTGGCACCACTCATGCCGATTACTTTTACGGCCCAATTCCTTGTACCCGTAAACTCAGTCAAAAAGAAATAGAAACAGCATACGAAGTAGAAACCGGCAATGTTATTGTTGAAACATTTAAAGGTATTGACCCATTGGCGGTTCCAGGAGTAATTATAAATGGACATGGCCCCTTTACTTGGGGTACTGACGCTCATAATGCTGTTCATAATGCTATAGTGCTCGAAGAAGTTGCCAAAATGGCCCACCATACCTTAACGCTTAACAAAGTAAAAGGTATAGACCAATACCTGCTAGATAAGCATTATTATCGTAAGCACGGACCTGAGGCTTATTATGGACAAAAATAAAATACAATTTGAAAATGAAACAATTTGAGAATTTGAAAATGAATTAATTACAACTCTCAAATTTTTAAATTCCCCCATTTTCAAATTTTCACATTTTTAAATTATTAATTATGTCAAAATACACTATTGGAATCGATTACGGAACGGACTCGGTTCGTTCAATTATTGTCGACGCAACTAATGGCAAAGAGATTGCCAGTGCAGTGTTTAATTATCCTCGGTGGAAGGAAGGAAAATACTGTGTTCCATCACAAAACCAGTTTCGCCAGCATCCGCTCGATTATGTCGAAGGGCTGGAAAAATCAGTAAAAGATGCCTTAGCCAAAGCACCTAAGGAAGTTGCAGCCAATATAGTAGCCATTTCAGTTGACACTACCGGCTCCACACCTATAGCAGTTGATAAAAACGGCACACCTCTTTCATTAACTTCTGGCTTTGAAGAGAACCCCAATGCCATGTTTGTGTTATGGAAAGATCACACAGCCACAAAAGAAGCTGATGAAATTAACAAGTTGGCCAAAACCTGGGGTGGAACAGATTACACGAAATATGAAGGAGGTATATACTCTTCGGAATGGTTCTGGGCAAAGATATTGCATGTGCTTCGTGCCGATCAGAAAGTACTAAATGCTGCCTTTTCATGGGTTGAGCACTGCGACTGGATTCCGGCTATTCTTACCGGCCAAACCGATCCGTTAACCATGAAACGAAGCCGTTGTGCGGCAGGACATAAAGCTATGTGGCATCCGGATTTTAATGGATTGCCTTCCGAAGAATTCCTGGTAAAGCTGGACCCTCTTCTGAAAGGCTTGCGCGATCGTTTATTTAAAGAAACTTATACATGCGAAGTAAAAGTTGGAAACCTTACCGCCGAATGGGCAAAACGCTTGGGATTAAGCCAATCAGTCGCTGTCGGAGCTGGTTCCTTCGATGCACATCTTGGAGCGCTTGGTGGCGAAATTAAGCCTTATTACCTAAGCAAGGTAATGGGTACTTCTACCTGCGATATGCTAATCGCTCCCATGAAGGAAATGGAAGGTAAGCTGGTAAAAGGAATATGCGGACAAGTAGATGGATCTATTGTTCCCGGGATGTTGGGCATGGAAGCCGGTCAATCGGCATTTGGCGATATTTATGCCTGGTTTAGTAAATTACTGATGTGGCCTGTTGAAAATATTCTGGCTGGTTCTTCGGCAATTGACAAGCCCACCAAAGACAAACTAATCAATGAAATTGCCGACAAGATGATACCTGAACTTTCGAAGCAGGCAGAAGCAATACCCATTGGAGAATCGGGTATTATTGCCCTCGATTGGATGAACGGACGACGCACTCCTGATGCTAACCAATTACTTAAAGGCGCTATTACAGGCTTAAACCTCGGATCAGATGCACCGCGTATTTTCCGTGCACTTATTGAAGCTACGGCTTTTGGTGCCAAAAAAATTGTGGATCGTTTTATTAGCGAGGGTGTAAAAATTGAAGGCATCATTGCCCTGGGAGGTGTGGCTAAAAAATCACCATTTGTAATGCAAGTAGTAGCTGATGTGCTCAATAAGCCAATTTTGGTAGCCCGCAGCGAACAAGCTTGTGCTCTGGGTACAGCTATGGCAGCCGCTACGGTAGCTGGTTTATATCCTACAGTACAGGATGCACAGAAAGCTATGGGTAATGGTTTCGAAAAAGAATATCATCCCAATAAAGCAAACGCCGAAAAATATAAAATACTATATGAAAAATATTCTCTTTTAGGTACTTTTGTAGAAAAAGAAACAAAGTAAGCCCCCTAAATCCCCGATAGGGGACTTCAAAGACAGCCTTGAGAAGGGAAGTTTGTGGCACTAAAAACGACGACATGAATATTGCTTTCCTTGATACAAAAACAATGGGCAAAGTTCCCAATTTTCATCTACTGGAAAAACTTGGGAACTTTGTTTCTTATGCTACTACAAAACCCGATGAACGTACCGAACGCCTTAAAAATGTAGATATCCTTATTACCTGTAAAGTAATCATTGACCGTCAAATCATAGATAGCTGTCCAAGCCTGAAACTTATCTGTTTAGCAGCCACGGGAACTAACAATGTAGACGTTGAATATGCCCAACAAAAGGGTATTCTTGTAAATAACGTTACTAATTACTCCACAGAAAGTGTTGCCCAAATGACAGTTGGAATGATACTTTACCTTGCCAACCAGTTGCACTATTTCGACCGTTATGTAAAAACAGGCGCTTACACGAAAAACGATATGTTTACCCACTACGGTCCCGATTTTTACGAAATGAAGGGTAAACGTGCCGGAATCATTGGACTAGGAAATATTGGCAAACGTGTGGCCAGGATTCTCGAAGGATTTGGCATGGAAATCGTGTATTACTCCACTTCCGGTAAAAACAACAACAACGATTACCTTCGCCTCGAACTTGATGAATTGCTTATTACCAGCGATATAGTAACGATTCATTCCCCACTGAACGAATACACCAGAAACTTGATTACACTACCCAGATTAAGCCTTATGAAGCCAACTGCTTTTCTTATAAATGCCGGTCGTGGTGGAATCATAAATGAGCATGCCTTGGCAGAAGCCATCAACCAAAAGGTCATAGCCGGTGCAGGCCTTGATGTTTACGAACGAGAACCAATGTTACCTGATAGTCCAATCTTGAAGGTTAAATACCCGGAGCGTCTTATTCTTACCCCTCATGTCGCTTGGACAAGCGTGGAAGCACGCACTCTCCTTATTGAAAAAATTGCAGCTAATATCACTCATTACCTTGATGTTGAACATAAAAGTTCAGTGCCATTTAATAAACCGGGTGTGGTTTTACCCTAACACATGCAACTAAATGTTGACATTCTTAACCTGATTTCTCTAAAAATTTGTAACTTAACATTTCAAATCCATTTATTATAAAATGAGGTTGTATTATAATACTGCAGTTGCAGATAGCAACTTGAATTAATTATATAATTTTAAGTATTTTCGTCTGTTTTAATTGTTTTACGGTTAATCGCATAATATGTACGAATTCATCGAAGGAAAGGTAAATGAGCTTACTCCGGCGTTTGTGATTATACAAACCAGTGGAATCGGATACTTCATCAATATATCCCTAAACACCTATACTCAAATAGCAGATCATCAAAAAAACAATTCCACAGGAACATTAAAGCTTTCTCTGCATTATGTTGTCCGTGAAGATGCCCACCTGTTTTTTGGTTTTTTCTCGGCCAAAGAACGTGAAATATTCAGGTTATTAATTACGGTTTCAGGTATAGGGGCAAATACTGCCCGAATGATGTTGTCGTCCCTCAACCCATTGGAACTTCAAAAAGCCATAGCCGAAGGAAATGTATCTATCCTACAAAAAATCAAGGGCATAGGGCTCAAAACAGCACAGCGGGTTATTATCGATTTAAAGGATAAAATAGGAATGACCAGTTCAGTGGATGAAAAATTTTTAATGGTAAACAATACAATCAAAGAAGAAGCGTTATCAGCATTAGTAACCTTAGGTTTTACTAAGTCGGCAGTAGAAAAAATAATCGATAAACTGCTTGGCGTAAAACCTGACATGACTGTTGAAGAGCTTATCAAACAGGCGCTTAAAAATATTTAAGTGAGGTACGATTGTAGTTATTATTTTTTAATTTACAACATTGAATAGTCGCACGATCAGGTATATATGTTTAATCTTAGGCATTTTTCTGCTGTTGGGTATAGGCGTTACATCTGCACAAGCACAAAACGCCCCGGTGGGCGGAAGTAAAGATACCTTACCTAAACTGCATTATAAGATAGACGACAACAGGCTCCCATATCAAACTACCGAAAATCCCGGAGGTATTAATCTGAAGACACCATCAAACTTAACAAAATCCATCGAGTACGATCCAATCAGGAAAGAATATGTTTTTAAAGAAAAATTAGGAACCATAGATTATCGTTTACCCTACTCTATGACCTCCTCGGAATATAAACAATATGACCTGAAAAATTCGAAAAAAATTTATTGGACAGAGAAACGCAGAAGCGATAAAGGCGAAGTCAAAACAGGGCTGATACCAAAGCTGAACATCGGTGGCGAAGCATTCGATAAAATATTTGGCAGTAACACCATCAATATTGTACCACAGGGGTCGGCAGAATTGATTTTCGGCCTCAACACCTCACGAATCAATAACCCAAATATAAGCGAAAAACTCCGCAAAACCACAACTTTCGACTTTCAGGAAAAAATCCAGATGAATGTTACCGGAAGCATTGGCGATAAAATGAAACTTGGTGTGAACTATAATACTGAGGCTACCTTTGAATTTGAAAACAAAACCAAACTCGAATATACCGGTAAAGAAGACGAAATTATCAAAAAAATCGAGGCAGGTAATGTTTCCCTGCCGCTTAGCGGATCGCTTATTACAGGAAGCCAAAGCCTGTTTGGTATCAAAACCGAGCTACAGTTCGGAAAACTCACTGTTACAACGGTTTTCTCTCAGCAGAAAGGCGAATCATCAGTAATTGAGGTAAAAGGTGGGGCTCAAGTGAGCGAATTTGAGGTACCTATTGATCAGTATGATGCTAACAAACACTTCTTCCTGTCACAGTATTTCCGAAACCATTACGAAGAGGCATTAAGAACCCTTCCTACCATTAATTCGGGTATTACAATAACCAAAATTGAGGTGTGGGTTACCAATAAAAACATAAATGTTACGGATTCCAGAAATATTGTAGCATTTATGGACCTGGGTGAAGCTAAACGTTGGAATCACGTATCCGGATTTGAAGTAAAGGCTTTGACGGCTAATGATAGTATGCCCTACAACGAAATAAGCAAGTTATACAGTTCTGTAATTAATGATTACAAAGCCCGTGATATCCAGCAAGTATCGAACAGTTTGTCCATATTAAATTCTCAAAATTTTTACACAGGCCAGGATTACGAAAAGAATGAAACTTCCCGCATGCTCACGGATCGTGAATTTACCTTTCAACCTAACCTGGGATATATCTCGCTAAATTCAGCACTCAACGCTGACGAGATACTGGCTGTTGCTTACGAATATACCTATCGTGGGAAAACATACAAAGTAGGTGAATTATCAGCATCCAATACAAATGCTAAACAAGCCCTGATAGTAAAATTACTGAAAGCTACCAACCTTACCCCTCAGCTACCAACCTGGAATTTGATGATGAAAAATGTCTATTCAATCAATGCGTTCCAGGTTAACCGCGAAAATTTTCAGCTCAATGTATTGTACCAGGACGATAAGAATGGTAGCGCTGTTAATTATATACCTGAGGATCTGACAAGTAAAGATGTTTTGCTGACAACTTTGAATCTGGACCGTTTAAACACCCGGAATGACCCCACACCGGATGGCGTTTTTGACTATATTGAAGGGGTAACGGTCAATTCATCCAATGGACGAATTTTCTTTCCGACGCTTGAGCCATTTGGTAGCACCTTACAACGCTATTTCGACAAAAAAGGTGTTCCTGTTTCTATTGCACAAAAATACGTATTCCGGGAGTTATACGACTCAACCCAGACCAAGGCCAGACAAGCTGCAGAAAAAAATAAATTTAGACTAAAAGGGACATACCAATCTGCGGGGGGATCTGATATTCCGCTCAACGCTCTCAATGTACCACAGGGATCTGTTGTAGTTACAGCAGGAGGACGAAAACTTACCGAAAACCAAGACTTTACTGTTGATTATACGCTAGGACGGGTAAAAATCATAAACCAGGGGTTACTCGAATCAGGAACTCCTATCAAAATCTCGCTCGAAAGCAACTCATTGTTTAATTTCCAGACTAAAACCCTGGTAGGTACCCATCTTGACTATAAATTTTCTGATAATTTCAATCTGGGCGCAACACTTCTTCATCTTTCAGAGCGGCCACTTACACAAAAAGTTAACATTGGCGACGAACCTATATCTAACACTATTTGGGGCTTAAATGGAACATATACCACCAAATCACAGTTTCTTACTACCCTTATCGACAAAATACCTTTGCTCAATGTCAAGGAACCTTCTACCATTACCATTGACGGTGAATTTGCACAACTCGTTCCAGGCCATTCCAAAGCAATTGATAAGTCAGGAACAGCCTATATAGACGATTTTGAAGGAAGTGAAACTTCCATTGATATGAAATCGGTTCAATCATGGTCTCTCGCTAGTACACCCCAGGATCAAACGTTATTTCCTGAGTCAATACGTAGTAATGATTTGTCTTATGGCTTCAACAGGGCCAAACTTGCATGGTATATGATTGATCCGCTTTTTTTACGCAACATCTCGTCAACGCCAGATCACATAAAAAAGAACAGCAACACCCAATCCAGTCATTTTGTCAGAGAAATTTACGAAAGCGATATATTCAAAAATAAAGAAAATCCAACCGGGTTGCCTTCAAATATTCCTGTACTGAATGTAGCTTATTATCCCAAAGAACGCGGTCCCTATAATTTCGACACTACACATGTAGCTACAGACGGTTCGCTAACGCTTCCTGAAAGGCGCTGGGGCGGAATACAACGCGAGGTGCTCACCAATGACTTCGAAGCTGCAAATGTAGAATTTATCGAATTCTGGTTAATGGATCCCTTTGTTGAAGATAAATCGGGACAAAACAGGGGAGGCCAGTTATATTTCGACCTGGGCAATGTTTCGGAAGATGTTTTAAAAGACGGACGGAAAGCTTTCGAAAACGGTTTGCCAACCGGCCCTGTGGATACTACTACTGACGTTACAGCCTGGGGACATGTTCCCAAGTCGCAATCACTGGTGGATGCGTTCGACGAAAATCCTACAGCACGACAATATCAGGATGTGGGTTTGGACGGATTGAGCGACGAAAACGAACAAACCTTTTTCAACAAGTATCTCAACGCGTTGAAAAAAATAAGTACAGAAGCTTATAATAAAGCTTATGCCGATCCGGCCTCAGATGACTTTCACTATTACCGCGGCGATGACTATGATGCTGCACAGAAGGGTATATTGGAACGATATAAACAATACAATGGCCTCGAAAACAACTCTCCTGCAATTACCTCAACTACGGGAGAAGCTTTTTCAAGTTCCAGCCTTCCAAATTCCGAGGATATTAATCGCGACAATACCCTTGGTGAAGGAGAAAGCTTTTACCAGTACCGTGTTGACCTCACACCAGGAAGGCTCAAAGTTGGCACTAACTTTATAGTTGACATGGTGCCCAATACCGTAAAATTTCCAAATGATACCTCGTCAACGGTTAACTGGTACCAGTTTCGCATCCCCATTACAGAATACGAAAAATCTTTCGGATCCATTCAGGATTTTAAATCCATCCGGTTTATGCGTATGTTCCTCCATAATTTTCAGGATTCAGTGATACTACGTTTTGCAAAACTAGACCTGGTGCGCGGCGAATGGCGTAAATATGCCCTTAATTTCCGTCCGGGCGGCGAAAGTCTCTCTACACCCGAAGAAAGTGATGCTTCGTTCGACATTTCGTCTGTAAACATCGAAGAAAATGCCGACAAGGAACCGGTAAATTATGTGTTGCCCCCGGGTATTACCCGTCAAATAGACCCATCCAACCCTCAACTCGTGCAACTTAATGAGCAGTCGATGGTACTGAAAGTCCATAACTTAGTAAGTGGCGATGCCCGTGCAGCTTACAAAAATATAAATTTCGATGTCCGCGAGTATAAAAAGCTTCAAATGGAGGTACATGGCGAGCAGATACCTGGTTCTTATGTAGCAGACAGTGAACTTACCGTATTCATCCGCGTTGGATCAGACTATAAAAATAACTTTTACGAATACGAAATACCGGTTAAACTTACTCCATGGAGGCCTAATGATAAAGCTTATGATAAAAATAACGATAATGACCGGCGCATAGTTTGGCCCGAAGAAAACCATATTGAAATTGAGCTGGCCGATTTTCAACAAGTAAAACAATTGCGCGATAACGAAATACGAAAGTTTGGCTCTAACCTCAATTCCACTATGGTATTTCCATGTACCCTCGACGGTAAAAAAGGGAAATACTATGTTTGCGGGAATCCTAACCTTAGCAATATCCGTACGATCATGATCGGTATAAGACATCCGTACGATGCGAACAAGCCTGGCCAAACCCGTTCGATTGAAGTATGGGTTGATGAACTTCGTGTAACCGACTTTAATGAGAAAGGTGGATGGGCAGCTAATCTTAGGGCAACTACCCGGCTCTCTGACTTTGGAACAGTTTCTGTGTCCGGGAACTATAGTACACCAGGTTTTGGCAGTATTGATAAAAAAATAAACGAACGTAGTAAAGAAGAAATTACTCAATATGATGTGGCATCTAACCTTGAGCTTGGTAAATTTTTTCCTGAAAAAGCCAAGGTTCAGATTCCTATGTATTTCGGAATTTCCGAAACCTTTATTAACCCACAATACGACCCTCTCGACCCGGATATAGAATTGAAAGCCGCTTTGAATAATGCTAAAACACAACATGAACGTGATTCAATCAGGCATTATGCCCAGGATTATACCCGACGCAAGAGCTTAAACTTTACGAATGTAAAAATCAATAAACAACAAGGTAAATCACATTTCTACGATATTTCGAACTGGTCGTTGAACTATGCTTACAGCGAGTCGTTCCAGCGTAACATTAATACGGACCATAACATTCAAAAACATTTTAGCGGAGGGTTAATGTTTACCTACCAGACCCGTGCTAAGAATGTAGCCCCTTTCCAAAAAATAGGATTTCTTAAGGGAAATCTCTTCCGACTGATCCGTGATTTTAATTTCAATTATATGCCCACCACTATTTCGTTCCGGACTGACATGAACCGGACTTACAATGAATCATTGCTGCGAAATCTCAACAACCCTGGCTTCCTCATGAAACCTACGGTCAATAAAGACTTTTTATGGAACCGGTATTACGATATAGGCTTTGATCTGACCCGTTCATTAAAACTCAATTTCTCTGCTTCCAACGTGGCCCGAATTGATGAAGCTTTAGGAAATAATGGAATGGTAAACAAAGGATTAAAAGATGATTATCAGAATTGGAAAGACACCGTATGGAACAATATCAAAAAAGGGGGCAGGACCACACATTACCAGCACAATTTTACTATAGACTACACTGTTCCTATCAATAAATTGCCTTTGCTCGACTGGACGTCAGCCAGGGCAGGATATGATGCTACTTACGACTGGAATTCGGGTTTACTCAATGATACCCTTCGCTTAGGCAATACAATCAGTAATTCCAATACATTGCGACTATCGGGCGACCTTAATTTTACCACCCTGTATAATAAAATTCCATATTTTCGTAAAGTAAGTCAGCCTAAAAACAAGCAACAGAATAAGCAGCAAATAAAATATAAGACCGTCACATACGAGCGCGATAAAACATTCCTTATTGCTAAGGAACCGAAAAGCATTATACATAATCTATTAACTGATAATGTAACTGTTAAAGCTTATAGTCCTGATGGCAAAGAAATCAAGGGCACAACTAATGTTATAAGTAAAAACAAAGTGACCTTCACTGCCGACAGCGCTTATACTGGGGTAAAAATTGTAGTTGAAGGCAAAGTGGAACAGAAACCTTCCCCTTGGGTTATGATTTCCGAATCATTTACCCGTTTGTTCCTTAGCGTTAAAACTATTTCAATATCCTGGTCACGTACTGAAGGTACCTTGCTGCCAGGTTATATGCCCAGAACCAATATCCTCGGCATGTCCACATCAGATGGTTCGTATGCACCAGGGATACCATTCATTATGGGATACCAAAATAAAAACTTCGTTAAAGATATAGCTATTAAAAATGGCTGGATGTCTACAAGCCCATATTTAAACTCTCCTGTATTAATGACATATAACGAAAGTTTAAATGTGCGGGGCATAGTTGAGCCCATCCGGGATTTTAAAATTGAGCTTACAGCCACGCGAACCTTAACCCATAACCAAAGTTCATATTATAGGGCTGTTCAAGTTGGAAAGGAATATGTTTTCCCAGATAGTCTGCGTAATTTCCAGGAAACAGGTAATTTCAGCATGTCATTTATGGCTATAGGGAGCGCTTTCCAAAAATTAAAAAGCAGTGATAATTTCAGTTCTCCTGCTTTTAGAAAGTTCCTGGAAAACCGTTATATTATTTCCAGAAGGCTGGGAGAAAATAGACAAAAAGTTGATAATACCTATCTCCCAAATGTTGATCCATTAACCAATCAACCCATTGCAGATGGCAGCAAAAACGGTTATGGCCTGACCTCGCAAAATGTATTGATACCTTCCTTTTTGGCGGCGTATGGTAATCATAGTGCAGACAACGTAACTCTCAGCCGTATCCCGTCTATTTTTGCAATGATGCCCAACTGGCGAATTAATTATGAAGGGTTATCCAAAATAGACCTTGTACAGAAATTTGCACGATCCGTGAGCCTTAACCATTCTTACCGATGCACGTACAGTTTAGGAAACTATATTTCAAACCCTGATTACAATTTGGAAGAACTATTGAATCAGGCGCGCGATTTACAGAACAACTTTATACCCAGACTGGATGTATCGTCAGTTTCGATAGTTGAACAATTTGGCCCCCTCATTGGCATGGATGTCAATTTTAAAAACAGTCTTTCAACCAAACTGGAAATACGTAAAAACCGGAATGTAAGCCTTAGTATGGCCAATAGCCAACTAATGGAAACAAGCTCGAACGAATTTGTGGCCGGGGCCGGTTACAAATTCACAGACGTGCAGTTTAGCATTAAATCAGGTTCTACCCAAAAGGCTTTTAAGAGTGACCTGAACCTGAAGGCTAATGTTTCAATCCGTGATAATAAGACAATCATTCGCCCATTGGAAGATATTCCCCAGCCTGCCCAGGGTCAAAAAATAGTGACCATCAATGTTTCTGCTGATTATAGATTGAGCGAAAAATTTAATTTACGTATGTTTTACGACAGGATTGTAACCACTCCCCTGGTGTCATTATCTTATCCCACAGCCAATACCAATATAGGGTTTAGTGTTCAGTTCAGCCTTACTCAGTAATTTTTGTTTTAAACAAAATATATTATTTTTACCTGCCTAATTGTAAAATAAAATTTCCAAAAAATCTAAACTATGCATATTCCCGAAAATCTTAAGTACACCAAAGATCATGAATGGATCAGAGTTGAAGGAAAACTCGGTTATATTGGCATTACCGATTATGCCCAGGCAGAACTTGGGGATGTAGTGTTTATTGAAATCGAAACTATTAATGAATTAATAGAAAAGGAAGAAGTTTTCGGTACTATAGAAGCTGTTAAAACCGTATCCGACATGTTTATGCCTGTCACAGGAAAAGTATTGAAGGTAAATCCCAAACTGGAGGATCATCCTGAATTGGTAAACCATGACCCTTACGGCGATGGGTGGATGATCCAGATAAACATTGAAAATCCAGCCGAACTTGATCAATTGCTTTCTGCAGCCCAATATAAAGAGCTGATTAATGTTTAAAAAAGATTTGAGGATTTGAATGTTTATAACTCGTAGGGATTTAGTCTATTATTATCCACAAATTCAGAGTATTTCCATATCAACATCTGTAATTACTTATGTGTATTTGTCTGCCTAATTCGCAGAAATTTATATATTTGATAATAAAAATAATTGTTAATCCTACAATTAATAAAAAACTAAAATTCCATAATTTTAAATTTAATATTATGAACCGAGCATGTTTTACCCAAAACACAAGTTTGTACCGAGTACTCGGGGCGAGCTGCATCCGACCTATAAAAAACAATTTTGTACGGATGAATATCAAGATTTCAGCATTATTGCTACTAGCTCTGGTATTGTGTTCTTGTCAACCCAGGCACAAACTTTCGATAAGCAAACAATCATGGGGACAAGCTGATGGTAAAGAAGTATCACTTTACACCCTCACTAATGCCAATGGAATGGTTGTGAAAATTAGCAACTTCGGAGGTACTATTACTACTATTATGGCGCCTGACCGTAATGGGAAGTTTGAGGATATTGTCCTGGGATTCGACAGCCTGAAGCAATATCAGAAGGGGGTTCCATATTTTGGCGCCCTTATTGGCCGATATGGAAACCGTATTGCCAAAGGCAAGTTTACACTTGACAATGTAGAATATACACTTGCTACAAATAATGCACCCAACCATCTCCATGGAGGAATTAAAGGATTTGATAAAGTAGTTTGGGATGCAACTGAACTATCCGGCACCGATTCTGTTGGTCTTGTATTAACCTACCTGAGCAAGGACATGGAAGAAGGTTATCCCGGAAACTTAACAAGTAAAGTAACTTATGTACTTACCAATAACAATGAAATTAAAATATACTATGAGGCTGAAACTGACAAACCTACCATAGTAAACCTTACACATCACAGTTATTTTAATTTGACAGGATGCAAAGAAAGTATTTTGGATCATGAACTTACACTCTATGCCGATTCTATTACCCAGGTTGATTCTACCCTGATTCCTACAGGTGTAATAGCTACCATTGCAGGTACGGATTTTGATTTTACCACGCCCCATAAAATTGGCGAACGGATAGCTAATGTTCGCAGAGGGTACGACCACAACTTTAAACTTCGCAGACAAGGCAATGGATTAATGCTGGCATCCGACCTTTACGATGCTACTTCGGGCCGATTGATGCAAACCTATACTACCGAGCCTGGCATCCAGCTTTATTCGGGTAACTTTCTCGATGGGTCGCTAACCGGTATCGGCGGTATTGCTTATCAAAAACATTACGGTGTATGCCTCGAAACTCAGAATTATCCCGATTCTCCAAACAAACCTAACTTCCCATCAGTCGTATTAAGGCCTGGAGAAAAATATACACAGCTCACGATTTATAAATTTTCGGTAAAATAATTATCAATTTATAATATTATCATTGCCCATTAATTTTCGTAGGTTTATCTGATGATTTATCCTGAAATTCATCCTCAGGCAAAAGCTTTGATATTCGATTTAGACGGTACCCTCGCCGATTCTATTCCGATTCACATCCATTGCTGGCACGAAACCTGCAAAACATTCGGATACAAGTTTAAAGAAGATGTTCTTTATGAAATGACAGGAATGCCTACACTCAAATTTGCAGAGTACATCAAAAAAGACAGTGGATGCAATCTCTCTGTCAATGAAATTATGAGGCTTAAGCAGGGCCACTTTTATCAATTGGCACATACCATTAAACCAATAAAAATAATGGTTGGGTTTGTCAAAAACCATTATGGTAAAATTCCTATGAGCATTGGCACCGGAGGGGGACGAAGAAGCTCGGAACTCATTCTGAAGGCTATTGATATGCTTGAATATTTCAACATCATAGTAACAGCCGACGACGTAACAAATTACAAGCCAGAACCCGACACATTCCTGAAATGTGCCGATTTAATGGGTATAGATCCCAAATACTGCCAGGTTTTTGAAGATGGTAAACCCGGAATGGATGCCGCCTGTCAAGCAGGAATGATTGTTACGGATGTGCGAAAATTTTATGGGGGTTAAATTTATTGATATGTACGATATTTTTCTTCTTATTGCCCCTTTCTTTTGCATTATATTGGCTGGTTATGTTTTTACCAGACTTAATATTGCCAAGGCAGATTGGATCAGCTCCTTAAACCATTTTGTATTGAAAATCGGCTTCCCTGCAATTATCTTTACCTCATTAGCCAAAGCAAAAATCGATTTTGCAGAACAAAGTAGCTTAATAATTGTAAACTCAGCTTTTATTCTTTTTTGCTTTGCATTGGCGATCATTGCAACAAAAGTATTCAAGCTAAACAAAACAATGGAGCGCACACTTTTTATCTGCTTGCCATTCGGCAATATAGCCTATCTGGGATTACCAGTACTTCTCGAAGTCTATGGCCAGGGCATTATCACGCAGGGAAGTATTATCCTATCCATGTACCTGATCTGGATTTTCACGCTGGGGGTATATTATCTTGAACGCTCAGGTAAAGAAAGCGTTGAACCTGGGAAAATTTTTACTAACCTGCTGAAAAATCCACTGTTACTTGGTGTAATCCTAGGTTTAGCAGCCTCGTTCATAAAAATTCCGGTCAACAGTGTTTTTATGAAAACTTTTGATATGCTTGCCCGCTCTGCCACGCCTGTAATATTATTTTCCATTGGGATTTTTATTGCACAAATTCGTATTGGTCATTGGCACGACTGGATTGGGGTAAGCTTTTATACAGTGGTCAAACTTCTTGTTTTACCGGGGGCACTGTTGTTAATTTTTCGTTTAGCTAGTCTTCAATCGCCCGGATTTACAGCTACTATCGTCGAAGCAGCCATGCCCCTTGCCCTAACTCCGTATGCACTCGCGCAGGAATATGATATGGACCGTGAATTTATCACCAAATCCATTATGCTTAGCACTATTATTTCGATAATATCCCTTTCGATGTGGTTCGTAGTTTTAAAATAACCCTTCTACGCTGATATTTAAAACACAAATCCTAACTGAACGCAGGCAAAATCGGCCTGCCCAAAATTTGCTTTGATGTAGGTACCAATAAAAATATTGCTGCTTGTACAGTATTTTGGATCGAAAAAATAATACTGAACACCAACGCGGGCACAGATATATTTTTTGAACTCCTCTCTTAAACCCTTTTGTTTTTTGTATACATATTTATTGTAATACGGATTATAAATATTAATTCCTCCCTGGGTTAAAAGACTAAAACGATGAATCATCAATTCATGGCCCAGGCAAACACTAATGACGGTAGCCTTAAGCTTTTGGTCGTCAGTAAAACGTTCATTAGTAATAATATCATTATAGTAGCTGTTGTAATGCTTAATCTCAAGGCCTGCCTGAACATTGCTGGCCCTGCCATAACGACGAGAAAGGTATAGATCAGTTATGTATATGGCATACTTGGGTGTACCTACGGGCCCAAAAGTACCAGCTAATTCATGTACTCCTAGCCCTACACGAATATTAAACTTTAATTTACTATCAGGAACCTGTATCCGTCGCCTTTCAAACCGTGAAGGCAATGCTAAAGGATGATAGATGAATCCTATGAAAACTGCAGGAAGATTTATTCCCAGGTTTGGTACCTGATAATGACAGTTAGAAGCATGGAAAACAGCGATACCTGCTTTCAAACTGAAATGCCTGGAAATTTTAGGTTGTATATATAAGGATGCATGCGCTAATGCCGTAATATGTGAACCTATATAAACGTTATTGGAATCATTCTGAACATCGTATGGCCTGTTGAAATAAGCAAGTCCCAGGCCAAAGCAAATTCGCGGTGAATACCAGTGGTGCTTTGTAATAGAAAAAGTTATGTTTGGCATTAAACCGATAATATTCCCCAATTCACGATGATTTCCAAGATCACCAAGGATAACAGAACACCCTACTTTAGGAAAACCAAAAATATGATGCCATTCCTTATTTCCATTGGTTTGAACCGATGGGTTAAACTCAAATAAATACGGATTAGTACTTTTAGGAACATTACTTGCATTTTCAACTATATGTCCAAAATAAAGATCAGTTTCGAGCGACCAGTAGCGCCTGGCAAGAGTATCGTTATTCGCTTGTACAAGGCTAACAGAGAAACAGGTTATCACAAAAACCAAAATAAGGATTCGCATAAATTGATGTTAAAAATTCGTAAGTTAATCCAACGGTCGAAAATAATGGAAATTTTGTTAACAAAACAATACGTTTTTTTTAATAAATGCAATTAGACTATTGTTAAAGAATATTTACTTTTATAGTTCATACTTTTTAAAAACTTTAAACCATTTACTAACCAAACCGGGCCTTATGAACAGAAAATATTTTTTAAAAACTTCAAATTCGCATAAACATAACTATGCAAAAGATCGCATCAAACATGCAATTAACCTGATGTTGATAATACTTGTTATAAGTTTGACCTCATGCAAAGAAAAAAAATCATTAGTGATTAAGACTGATCTTTCGGGAAATGAAATCACCGGAAAGTACAAAATACCTGATTGCCCTGAATGGGTAAATCATGCGGTTTTCTATCAAATTTATCCGCAAACATTTTACGACACTAATGGCGATGGAATTGGCGACCTGCAAGGTATTATCCAGAAACTGGATTATGTAAAGAGTTTAGGTGTAGATGCCATCTGGATTAACCCATTCTTTGAATCTCCTTTTTGTGATGCAGGTTATGACATATCGGATTATTACAAGGTCGCACCCCGCTATGGCTCCAACCAGGATGCAAAAAAGCTTTTTGAAGAAGCTCATAAAAGAGGACTAAAAATACTTTTTGATTTTGTTGCAAGTTATACATCTATAGAAAATCCGTGGTTTAAAGAATCGGCTAAACAGGAGAAAAACAAATATTCAAATTGGTATATCTGGACAGACAATACATGGCTTAATCCGCCTAAAGAATACCAGAATGTTTTTGTAAAAGGATATGGCAGAAGAAATGGCCAATATATGTTGAATTTTTATTCTTGTGAGCCGGCCCTAAATTATGGATTTGCTCTGCCCGATACTGCCCAAAAGTGGGAATTGCCAATTAATCATCCGGATGTTTTGGCTTTAAGGAAAGAAATGAAAAATGTGCTAAGGTTCTGGATGAATTTAGGTGCAGATGGTTTTCGGGCCGATATGGCAGGTGCACTTGTTAAAACTGCCAATATAGAAGGAAACGAACAGTTTTTCAATACACATGAAAATGGCACCAAAGAATTCTGGCGTGAAATCCGGCAAATATTGAAAAAAGAATATCCACAAGCGTTTATGGTATCAGAGTGGTCATATCCTAAAGATGCTGTGGATGGTTTATTCCATGCCGACTTTCTGCACTGGTTTGAAGGGTACAATGATTTATTTCAAAAAGAAAGTTGGAGGATTCTTAATGACTATTCCGAAGGCCACAGTTATTTTGATAAAGAAGGGAAAGGGAGTATTACGCACTTTCTTGGCAAATTTTTAGAACAATATGAAGCTACAAAAAACAAGGGGTATATTTCTCTTCCATTAGGCAATCATGATAACGCAAGATTAGGGAACAAACGTTCCGACGATGATCTCGAAATAATTTATGCATTTGGGTTGACCATGCCAGGCGTGACTTTTTTATATTATGGTAACGAAATCGGTATGCGCCAGATGCCTGAAAGCTGGCCACAAGTCGAAGGCGCTTATCGTCCCCGCAATGGTGCACGGACGCCTATGCAATGGACATCTGGTAAAAACTTGGGATTTTCAACTGCTGCTGCCGATAAACTTTACCTGCCTATTGATACTGCTAAAAATGCACCAAACGTAGAAGCTGAGGAAAAAGAGGCAAATTCGTTGCTGAACAGAACGCGGAAACTCATCCAATTGAAACATGCAGAACCGGCGCTTGCCGCTTATGCCGAATTCATTCCTTTGTATGCGAAAGAAAATACCTATCCTTTTATATATGCCAGGGCAAAAGATAAAGATGTTATACTTGTAATGTTAAATCCGGCAGGTAAAGAGTGTACTGCCAATTTTGAATTAAATATTTCATATTCTAACTTGAAATTACTGGCAGGGAAAGAAATAAAAGTGGCTAAAGATCAAAAGAAAATAACTGTTACTATGCCTGGACAAACCTATGCCATTTATAAATTATTGTAAATAGTTCCGAAATCAAACTTTATGATTACCGAAAAAATTAAACAATACTGGAACGAAAAGCCACTCTTTTCTATTATTATCATTGCTCTGGTATTAAGGATTTTAGCCGCTTTTTTTTCGCAAGGCTATGGGATGCACGACGATCATTTTTTAGTTATAGAGGCATCGCAATCGTGGGCCGATGGGACAGACTACAACAATTGGCTCCCCAAAAGCCAGAAAGCGCTTTATCCAGGTGTTGAACCTATACCTTCAGGACATAGCTTATTTTATGTTGGAGTGCATTACCTTATTTTTACCTGCTTTAAATGCATAGGTATTGTCGATCCGAAAATTAAAATGCTCTTAATAAGATTGATACATGCCTTATTCTCACTTATTGTCGTTGTATTAGGTTATAAAGTTACACTTAAGTTAACCAACGAAAAATATGCCCGGCAAGCCGGCTTACTCTTAGCTACCTTTTGGGTATGGCCATTTTTAAGCGTACATAACCTTGTGGAAGTTGCCTGTATTCCATTTCTTTTTTTAGGTTGTTGGTATCTGTTAATCGCAGAGTCGAAACGTCATTATCTATGGTACTTTTTATTGGCTGGGTTAATGACAGGAATAGCCTTTTCGATCCGCTTTCAAAGTGCATTTTTTGTAATGGGGATGGGACTTTATCTTCTGATTTCAAAACAATTTAAAGCTTTTGTCTTCTTTACTACCGGAGTTATAGTTTCAATTATAGCTATTCAGGGTATTGTGGACATGATAATCTGGCAGCGGCCTTTTGCCGAACTCACGGAATACGTCCGCTACAACATAGAACACAAGTACGATTACGGCTCCAATCAACTCGAAATGTATTTCTTACTGCTGTTAGGCCTGATAGTGCCTCCCATTGGATTTTTCTTCTTTTTCGGATTTTTGAGAACATGGCGCAAATATGCCATTTTGTTTATTCCTGTAATGTTATTCCTGGCATTCCACCTATATTTCCCAAATAAGCAGGAAAGGTTTATCCTGCCTATTTTCCCATTTTATATCATGCTGGGCGTTATCGGGTGGAACGAATGGGTTGAAAAATCGACATTTTGGAAGAAAAACCAAGGATTGTTGAAAGGCTGCTGGGTCTTTTTCTGGGTTATTAATTTATTACTGCTATCTGTGTTTACATTGTCCTATTCTAAAAAATCCAGGGTGGAAGCTATGTACTATTTTTATAAAAAAGACGATGTCAAACAAATATTGGTTGAAGATTCGAACCGGGATGGTGTAATCATGCTGCCCAATTTCTATTCCGGACAATGGATGGTGATGTACCAACTTGCAAAAACAGAGAAGGCCGATTCAAGCCTTTTCGGTCAAATAAAAAGCAATGAACCATATTATAAGCTACTTTATGACAAACAATATTTTTTGTTGCACCCGGAACATTATCCTAAGTATGTTTTATTCCTTGGCGACAAAAGGCTGGAAGAGCGGGTAGCCAGTTTAAAACCTGTTTTTCCAAACCTGACCCTCGAAAAACAGGCAGAGCCCGGATTTATAGATAAAGTGCTTTATAAACTGAACTCGGTCAATAAAAATGAAACGATTTTTATTTATAAAACGAATTAAATAACATATAATTAAGATATTCTACGTGCCTTCACTTCTCCCAAGTCCCTCCCCATTCGGGGCGGGACTTGGGATAAAAAACATTTAATTGGGCTTCATCTGAAATTTAGTTTGATTCTTTTAGGTTGACGGATTGTCAAGAAGTAAAAAATCCAAGGGATTTGTTCAAAATATGCGCATATTTTACAAACGGAAATAATTATCCCTATGTAAGTTTTGAACCTGATTGATGCTGCTGCTTTTTCATTAAGTGCATTTAAAAGGTTATAGTTTGCTCAGTTACCAATCGTGTTTTATTCGTTCAGGATTTATATTTGCAATACTCATCTTGTATATAGCAATATAATTGTCACTGGAAGAAAATACCAATTTGAAACTTTTATTGATAATCGATTTCAACTCAGACCAGTCTGGATCATTAATTTTTTTGGTGTTCCCATATAAAAACACATAATCTATTTGTTTTACTTGGGTTGATTCGGAATTAGACAACCAATGTACGCCACTAATCGCGTCAAATTCACCTAATTTTAATCGAGGCATTTGCCTAGTATTCCACTTTACAGGAAACCAACCTAGTGATGCCTCATAATTTTCAAGAATAATCAAAGGTTTGTCAACTCCTAAATAATTTGAGAAATGCGGTTCTATCCAATTGTCGGACATATTAACAGGTAAAACGATACTATTTGCTTCTATGTATTCTGAAGCATTGTAAATAGCAGTTGCATCCTTATTCAAACCTATGATTGTACCATTTTGACGTTTAAAAAGTAATCCGACTTGAAATACGATAATCAAAATTATAAATACTTTACTTACCATTTGCGGCAAAGGTTGAGATGACACCCAAATAATAAAAAACATATATACCAAAAGACAATAACGGTCGGACATCATTCCTGCATTATAGCCATTTGGCACGATAAAGAATAATAACAATGCTAACAGAATGGGTATTATCATTATATCACTTTTTCGAGCTTTATACATATCAAACAGGCATCCTTTTTTGTAAAATCTTATAAAAAATGAGATGGAAAGAACTGCAATTGCAATATGTAAAAAATGTTTCGTCAGTTTTTCTTCATCAGCATAATCGTAAACGATTATACATCTGACATCATTAAGCCACTTTATGAGTTCTCCAGTTGTGAAATGCTCACTGGAAGAAAAGAATGTTCTTGATTTAATAAAAAAAGCCGACAATACTAAATAGGGTAATGTTATAATTAGCAAAGTAACCAGTTCTATGATTAATCTTTTAATTATAGATGAATGATTGCTCCTATTATAGTAATCTTTAATTGAAAACGCGATAGTAAATAAACCAAGGCAAAAACCTAAAAAAAAGAAAGTGAGCAGAGCAGATAAATATGTGAGTGTTATCAATATAAAAAGAAAAACATATTTAAAAGCTTTTTTCACTTCATAGTTTCTAAGCCAATAATATAGGGTTAAAAATAAAAAAATGAATGACAAACAGTAATTATAAAAACCGACATGAAAAAGAAACGAATATGCAAAAGGAATGATGAATATACTAAGGTTCGCATTTTCGGGACATAATTGTTTTATTAGCAACCTAAATGAAATAGCAATGCCCAACAAATAAAATATTAATAATATTTTTTCAGCAACCCATGCTGGTAAAAATATATTGAATAACGCAAGAACAAAATAACTAGTCCAGTTTGGGAGAATCTCTTTGTTTAATACAAAAAAATCATTTATAACTGAAGAATTAAATTTTATTAAGTTATTTATTATGTTTGAATTATAAAGGTGACAAGGCCCATCCATTGAAGGATAGAACTTTACAGTAAGTAGCATGAATATATTAAAAGCGAGAACAGAATAAAAAACCTTTTTTTCGGTCAACCAATTTATCCTATTCGTGATTTGCATACCTTATCATTTGTAAATAGCAGCCCATTTGAGCCGCTAATATGTATATTCTTTAATTTGTTAAAACCATCCTTTTACAATCAATTTCTTTTCCATTGACAATTTTGACCGATTAAGCCAAGCCCAAAATTTTAATACTTCCTCTTTCATGATCGCGTTTTGTTAATGAGGGTAAAATATGATTACCTTTTTAAGAAAGATTGTTTAAAAATATCCGGATTATTTATAATAATGATCAGTAAACTTAAGGGCAAAAGCCAAACAACCCTGGCCTGGAACCTTTCACATGGAGCATTCAGACCTGCAGTTATAAATGCATTAATAATGATAGCCAGCAAACAGAAAATTAAAAACAAAAATAATTCAGGGCTAATGTTTTTAGACTTTGAATAAATAAGGAAAATATAGGATAATACAAATACGGAAATTATTAAAATGATAAGATGAAACACATTTAATACTTTTAAGTTTAAATCGGCCCCACCCCATCTATTTTGTCTGGAATTCAAATAATTATTCAATTCACTTTTAAATCTCCAATGGATTTGGCCATATGGAGGACTACCTTCATTGTAGGCAGACAATCCTTGTCCAATCTCATTCCTGAATAATTGAATAAAGCCGTATTCGGCAGATTTATAAACATTTAATAGGAGGTATTTGGGCGTTTTCAACATTTTTTTAATTAATGCTTTACACTCAATTTCTCCTGATTTCCAAGAATTGGGTTGATTATATGGAGAATGAGGCCCCCACAGAAAATCCGCAAGGTTATTAGGCAAACTATCCTTAAACAAACACAAACGACATGATTTAAATTCGGACTTTTCGCAATTTTCTTTCAGGTACTTTTCAAGCAAACCACAATCAGCTAAATGTGCTGTAAAAAATATACCCGATGATTTTGATACCTTAAACCCTCCACCAAAAGTATAATGTATCAATGACAAGGATAACCATGAGATTAAAATTAATGATAGGATCACAAAAAAATTCTTCAGCTTCAAATAATAATTCTCAATAACATTTTTCTTATAAAGTATTCTTTCTAAAGCTAAGTACGATACAATTAATGATAAAGAAATAAGCAAATGAGATAAGTGTACAATTATTGAAATTATAAAAATAATGTATAAACATATTCTTTTTAATAACGATAATTCTTTGTTAAATATTAATATTATGAGTGTTAGTACCATAACTGGTGCAAAAAAATCGGGCATAATCTGATTTGAATACCAGCCTATACCTGTAAAAAAAGTTAGTAACAGGAGTATGGATATATATAAAAAGTGAAATGTCTGGCCTTTTTGTTTTAAGAATAATTTTAATAATTCGTACAAAACGTAGGCTGTAATAAGATTTTGAGCAACAATCACTAACCACAGCGAAAACCGAAAGCTAAAAAACCAAAGAAAAAGGCCATAAGTAATTGGCCTGTCATTTGGAACAAATTTATCGAAGCCACTATAAATGTAAGTTCCTGTATCTGAATAGACCAATGGATAACCATTGTAGAACCCTACAATCATTAAAATAAAGGTGCCCAAGAGGACAAAAAATAGATTTCTCATGTGTATCTTCATAAAAGTTTTAATAAGGAATAACAGTGAGCGGAATGCGCCGTTGGGGAAACCGGTGCTACGAAACTTGCCAGCGAGCGATGCGCTTGAAATACCACTGCCCCTCCCATGGCGTATGACTGCTTATTAGCGGCTGACATTTTATTTGTAACTATATCGTTTATAAACAACCGAAAAATCATCAAAATATAATACGTTATCTGAATTATTATAAACGCAGAGAGTTACTATTTCCTTTGACATATCTTTGGGCACTCTTGCGTTTAAAGCTAAACGGTTCCAACCATTTGAATCGCTTTCAATCGAAGTAGTATCTTGTACGGAAAAATCGGCATTCCCTGATATATCAATTCCTCCTCCGCCATTCTTACGCCAAACTTCAATTTTAATTGAATCACCCTCATGGACATCTAAAATTCTATAAATAAAACTATAAGAATAACGAGATGCTAATTTTACTGAATAGTTCCCATTACGTTTTTGTTCGTCACTTCGGGAATAAGCACTCTCAAGGTATACATTGGGGTTATTGGTCACAAAGTATACATCATCTGATGTAGTTTCGGCACTACATTTAAAAGTCAGCAAGTCCATTTTAGGTTGACTGTAAAATCGGGAATATAATGTTTTAACAGTAAATAACAAACTAAAGACCGAAAAAACAAACACTAATGGCACTATCATTTTAAACCTTTTAGTCGATAAGTTAGAAAACATAAGAAAAAGCAAAGGGGCAACAGGTATAAAATACCTTCCTTGAATAACAGATATTACATTACTTCCTACTTTTTCCCATGATAAAAGCTGCGAAACCAAAACCAAACTAACAATTGAAAGGAAAATAATTAGAAGAAGCCACCTTTGGTACATTTTTAATTTAATCGTTTCACAGACTTCGAATAAAGCAACCACAAATATCAGAATATACGATATTCGAATAAACCAAACTGGAAATCGAGTGTCTTGCCAACCAAAAATGCCAATATAACCATCAAAATACATCCCAAAGGATTGTATAAGCGAATTTTTAAAGACATGGATAATATAAAACTTATGAGTTAAAATATATTGTAATTGTTCCGTCATATTTGCCACAGGCAAAATACCACCACAATCGCGAAATTGCTGATTATAATCCCTATATGGTATATATAGGTTTTTAATTACACTCGACCAAAGCAATACAACACCCAGAGCTATTATCAATAATAAACCAAATTGAAAATAATAAGTCCATTTATTTGAGTATTTTTTTACAGGAATTAGAAGAAAAAGCAAAATCAATGGTGTATAAACGAGTTTAGCTAAAGCCAACAAAACAACTAAAGCCAATAAACCGATGTAGTTTACCGTATTAAATTTTCCCACACTATAAGCAATTTTTAGGATAAAAGCTACAACCAAAAATGACAATATATTTGAAACAACATCGGCACTAAGTGACATATTTACATAAATCGACATTGGCAGAAGAAAAATAAAGGTAAAAAGCCACTTACTGAAAGGCAGCATCCTAATCACGAAAAAGATGCTAACCACCCAAAATATCAGAGCTAATAGTCTTGCACCATAAAACAGGTACATGGGAGGCAAATTGAAATTTCTCAAAACGAAAATTGCAGTAGCCTGAGGTAAATAAGAAACCGCTGAATACAAGCCGGTGTTGGGAAAATCTACAAACACCTTATCATTTGCATTAAGTGGCTTTTTAAACTGGTTACAAATAATGTCTTTATTGATTTTAGCTCGCTTGTTCCAAAACAAATAAGTGAAAGGATTATTTATTTTAGTCAAACTTTTAGGAATATATCCTCCTAATCGATTATCTTGTTTTTCAGCAATAAACTTACCTTCCGATATTTGATAAGCCCTGTAAAAATGATTAGGCTCATCCGGCACCTGAAACGGCGGGGTAATAAACAAAATAGCCAATCCAAAAACAGAAGCCAAACATACAAATACAAGTTCGGGCTTAAGTTTTTGTGGAATATTTTTTAAAGTTGTTATCTTATCCAAAGAGATGCCCTTAATTTAATTATGTTTTTTGCATTATTAATTTATACCAATCTAAGGTCGATTTTTTTGCTACGAAGACACTAAAGCACAAAGAGTTCACAAAGATCAAAAATATTATTCTTGGTGCAATCTTAGAGACTTTGTGCCTTTGTGGCTGTCATTTTAGCTTTCCAACCCTTAATGTGCTTAGTTTATACGCTTGTTTTTATACTCATTAATACGATATATCTCATAAACTTCATATTGCTGCTTTAAACTTAATGTACTGTCAAGCTTTGCTTTAATTCCATTGCCAGGATATGCAAAATCTGCTGCTGCATCAATGTAAATAATCTTGTCCGCATTTTTAAATATCAGTGTATCTATTTGTTTATAACTGTTTATCGGATAAATATTTTCGGAGGCCAAATGTTTATATAATTTTTCTTTACGATCAGGCTCGTCAATATCTTTAAAATATTGTTGGTTATAGTAATAGGCAAAATTAATTTCAAAATTATCCGGGCAAATATAAACAATGGATTTATTAGTCTTTATTTCTTTTATCTTCTCAATTACTTCTGTAACATGTCTTTTCTTGTCTACATTTGTGGTAAATGTAATGCCTAAAAGCATAGTTAATAAAAGGCCCAATTGCAAGGGTTTACCCTCTTCCAGGTAACATACGCCAATGCCCATCAGGAGGTAGAAAGCGCCAGTAAAATAAATCAAGTACCTGTCTATAAACATAGGCACCCAAAATGACGACACAAACATAATTAATAGAGGAAAAAAGAACCAAATCAACACAACCTTGGTATAGATTGAAACCTTATCTGTTTTAAGGAACAAAAAGATTAATACTGCCATAAACAAAAGGTATGATATCATGGGGAGAACCCTGGCTGTAAACTCCCAGTAATGTGGCATAGGACCCATAATCGATATGGCATAGAATAAAAAGAAAATGCTGATTAACGAAAAAGCATATCTTACATATATTCCGGAAATGGTTTCACGAAAAAATTTCTGAATCACAAACCAAATGATGGTTATAACAATCAGGTAATTAGTTAAACTGTCGTTGGTTAAAAATTTTAAAACATCGTGTAATTGTCCTAAGTTTTTAACTGGCTGAATCCATGTTCCATACGCTGTTAAATCGTGTAACCTTTTAATAAATACCGTAACGAAAGGTATAAAGCATACCAGGGCAATCATTAAATTAATCACATAAATTTTCAATGTTTTTGTTCTTGTCTCTTTAAATAACAGGCTTATTACCAACTGTATAAATAATACGAAAAAGCCTAAGTAATGGGCATAAGGCAATAAAACAATAGTAAGGGCATGGATTATCCGGAATTGAATGGAACCCTTTTTCATTAAATTCAGGTAAGCGTAAAATGAAATACAGGTTAGCAACAAAAACAAGGAATAAACCCGGGTTTCATGTGCGAAATACATCTGATAGTTGGATAGTGTGAAAAGTACTGCGGCTAATAAGCCAGCTTTAAAACTAAAAAACTTAAAGCCTATCTTATACACGTACCAAACTGTGATGCTACTGAATAAGCAAGATAAAAACCTCACAGAAGCAACACCTATGCCAAATATTTTAATCCAGTAATGCAGTATTATTTCAAACAGGGGAGGATTATTGCCTTGACTCAAATAGTGAATGATGGCAGATAAATCGAATTGGGCAATATAAATTGAAAACGATTCGTCCCCCGCAATCGATTGTGCTCCAAAATGCCGTAATTTCAGAACTAAATTGATAAAAACCAGAAATAAGGGAAGCAGGGTAACTTTTAGGCCATCTTCAGTCAAAAATTTATTCTTAATTAATAAAAAGTAAGAAGGTAATTTAATTCCTTCCCATTTTTGAAAAAAAATATCACGTAATTGGTTCATTGCTTTATATTTATGATTATTCAAAACTGAAAATAAATAAACGGTTGAAGCACCGATGATTTCACCTGAAAAATGACCAGAACCACCAATACTATTATAATTACCTTGGCATACATGGGCGTAGTGATAAACCAACCCCGGTATTTTTCTTTAAAAGAAGCAGGCAACCAATGCACTGTAAACCCCAGCGCCATAATCAGAAATATATTGGCATAGCTGACCACCATAGCTGGTACCGTGTAACCCCCGAAATGGTTAAAAATTTGTGACAATACATTCCGCGCACCGTCCATATCCGAAGCCCTGAAAAAGATCCATGCAAAACAAACGAATTGAAATGTAAAAAATTGGGCAAATAGCAAACGTAACCCTTTACTGGCCTGTCTACGAGGAAATATAGCGTTCCATAGCTTATGCATTACCAAACCCATGCCATGCAACCCACCCCAAATGACAAACCGAAGATTTGCACCATGCCATAAACCTCCTATCAACATTGTTGCCATCAAATTCAGGTATGTTCTAAATTTCCCCTTTCTGTTGCCTCCTAATGGAATGTATAAGTAATCCCTTAACCATGACGATAACGAAATATGCCAACGCCGCCAGAAATCGGTAAGATCGGTTGCCTTATACGGTGAATTGAAATTAATTGGAAGGCGAAAACCCAGCAAAAGAGCTAAACCAATGGCAATATCTGTGTATCCCGAAAAATCGCAGTAAATTTGAAGTGCATAACCATAAACACCCATCAGGTTTTCGAAACCTGAATAGGACAATGGGTTATCGAATACACGATCGACAAAATTAATGGAAATGTAATCGGATATCAGCATTTTCTTCATCAATCCATTGAGGATAAGAAATAATGCATGGCCCATCTCACGAGTAGTCAGGGCATAATCGGCATACATTTGTGGAATAAATTCTGCCGCCCTCACAATGGGGCCAGCTACCAATTGCGGAAAAAACGACTTGTAAAAGCCAAAATCAATAATATTCAGTACTGGCTGGGTTTTATGCCTGTATAAATCTATGGTATAACTCAAAGCCTGGAACGAAAAAAACGAAATGCCCACCGGAAGGATGATCACCGATATATCAACATGTGTCCCTAAATGCCGGTTCGTCCAGGAAGCCAGATAATCGTAAACTACGTAATGGGTATGAAATCCATTGTTGATGAGGCCGACAAAAAAATAAGTGTATTTGTAATACAAAAGCAATACAATGCTGACCAAAACGCTTAATGCAACATACATCCTTCGCAACCAGTTGCGACGACAACTGTAAATGCCGATACCTATTAAATACGTTGCAATAATTGAAAATAAGAGCAGCCAAATCAATCCTCCCCCGCATTTATAATAAAAATAGAGGCTAACAAAAAAAAGATAGGCATTTCTGAGGGTTTTCCGACGATAAAACAAGGTATATCCTAACAGTACCAGCAGAAAAAATATCCAGAAAAACATCTGCGTGAAAAGCAATGGTGTTTTAGGATCGTAAAGGAAGTACTGAAAAAATAATTCTTTTATACTGTCCATAGCCATAGGTTAACCTAATATCCCGTTTTTTCCTGTTTCAGCGAGTAACCGGGTATTTGTTCTAAGTGTCTAATGTGTTCGAGGTCGGTCATGAGAGTTTTTTTTAATTTCACCCAATTGGATGTTGTCTCAAGTCCATTTATTCGGCGTAGTCAGAGACTACGCCGAGCGCACTGCACTGAACGCCAGTTTGGAGCGCTGAGCGTAGTCTCTGACTACGCTCGATTTTAAGACTTTTTGGACAGCCTCCAATTAAAAATCATAGGTTATATTCATTTTTCTATAGCTCTTTGCAGCGCCTCAAAAAAAAGCTCTCCCTCCAATTGATACCCTTCTTTGCTCAAATGTACCATATCTTTATACATCAACCCATGGTTAGCCCACTTTTTCGATGAGTAAACCCCTCCCATGACCTCAAAAAAGTCCCAAAACACACAATTTTCCTCCCTGGCAGCTTGGATTATAGCCGATTGAGCTTTTACCAAATTGGGATTAGGATATTGTTTATCCAGTAAATGATCACCTGGAGTAGTAAGCAGAATACATGTTCCTGGCAATTCCTTTTTTATATCGTCAATGACCGATGTAATTCTTTTTTTTAGCATCAAGGTATCAACAGGCCGTCTATACGCATCATTCGTGCCCAGCGAAATTACAATACAATCGGGGTGCAGTTCTTTTAACATAGGCAGATAATCGATAGATTTTGATAGGACTTCGTAGGTAGTGCCATTTGAACCCATTGAATGATAAACAATCCCTGGCTTTCTGTTCACAAGTTCGATGCCATAAATTGCCAATCGCCGTTTTGCAGTATCAGAAACAGAAAGGTACAATTGCACCGAATTAAGCAAAGTATTAAATATTAACCTGGTCGAATAAAAATTATTTTCTCCGGTATTTAAAATTTCCTGATTTTTTTGACTACAGTGAACTTGTAGCGACGGATTGTTATGATAAAGCACTACTCCGTTAAATGGAAACAAGGTATCTGATCCCTGCTTTAGGGCAAAAGATAATTCAACACTGGTGTCGTTTGCCCAAAGATTGTATCCGGCAATACTGGTTTTACCATCTTTAATATTAAGGTTATACTTTTGCCCTGTCCATTTTGATGAGGAATAATACTTAATATCCTCAGGACCATTAGTGTTTACTAGTGAATAAGGGAAAACCAGTCCACGACCTGCCACACCATATTGGTTGTTCAATAATTCCCTTACCTTGTTTGTAAAGTACCCACCTTGAATATGCGAATCGCCTAATTGCACAATCGTTATCGTCCCTTTTCTTTCTGACTTAAGCCTGTGAACCTTTTGCGCGAACAAAATCCAATGTTTATCATTTTGGACGTTTTGGATCATATTCTTTGACGAATCGATCACAGATTTGGAAATATCACCCTGACCTAACACTTTGAATCCCAATAAAAAAAAGTAGAAAAGAAAAACAAACTTCACGTTTAGGTATTTTATTTTCGTTAGCCTGAATAAAAGTCTGGTGTTGTACGTGCAATTTATATAAATAACTCTTTTTACAAACAAAAAGTCCTCAAAAAAATAACTAAATTCATTTGGACTTCGCAAGTTTTTATCATTTTTGATGTCTAAATTTAACAAGTAATATTTACAAAGTAACGAATAATCATAATTAGAAGTCTGCAAGTCAACCTAATTCATATTATTGATCTCTGGATAAAAAAATATGTAATGAATAACTATAGAATACCTTTAAAAACATTATTCCTTTTTTGTTGCTGTATATTATTTGCCAGGGAAATTAGAGCTCAGAGGCAAATGGAATATCTTGGACGCGGAGTGGTGGCAATCCATCAGAATAAAGATTCTGTATTTGTGAGCTGGCGAATGCTTGGCACAGACCCGGATGATATAGCTTTCAACCTTTACAAAAAAACCGGGGAGCACAAACCTGTTAAGCTTAATAATGAACCTATTATAAAAAGCACAAATTACATTGATACTAAAGCGGACATTTCCCAATCAAATGCTTATTTTGTGAAAACCATACTAAAAGACAAAGAAAGGGAAACCAGTGTCCCTTTCACCTTACCAGCTAATGCCCCGGTAAGGCCATACTTATCAATTCCTCTTCAAACACCTGAAGGATACACGCCAAATGACGCTTCTGTTGGCGATTTGGACGGCGATGGCGAATATGAAATAGTATTAAAGCAGGAAATGAGAGGATTTGATAATGCAAGAAAAGGAGTATGTATAGGCACTACAAAACTTGAAGCCTATAAGCTGGATGGCACATTTATGTGGAGAATTGATTTAGGCCCTAACATTCGCGAGGGGGCACATTACACTCAATTCATGGTGTATGATTTTGACGGCGATGGCAAAGCTGAAATTGCGGTAAAAACAGCCGAAGGCACCATAGATGGAACTGGAACAATGATTGGAGACACCAATGGCGATGGGATAACCAACTATGTTAATCCTGAAACAGGATATATTCTGGACGGCCCTGAATTTTTATCCATATTTGACGGGAAAACCGGTAAAGAAATAGCAAGGACCGACTATATAGCGCGTGGCCCTAAAAGTGAATGGAAGCAAACATGGGGAGACGATTATGGGAACAGGATTGATAGGTTTCTTGCCGGCGTAGGCTATTTTGATGGGGTATATCCGAGTTTATTAATATGCCGCGGGTATTATGGACGAGCTGTACTTCAGGCATGGAACTGGAGAGAGGGTAAACTTTCAAAACTGTGGACTTTCGATACCGATGATGGCACTCCTGGTAATAGTGCTTACCGTGGGCAAGGTGCACATAGTCTTAGGATCGGCGATGTAGACGGCGACGGGAAAGATGAAGTAGTTTACGGTGCCTGTTGCATTGATGATAATGGAAAAGGAATTTATTCAACAGGATTACGACATGGTGATGCCATGCACTTGTCTGACATGGATCCTGACAGGCCAGGCTTGGAAGTTTTTATGAGCCATGAAACTCCCTCGGATATTGCTGGCTCTGAATTCCGCGATGCCAGAACCGGCGCACTCATTTGGGGCAAGCCTTCACATGGAGATGTTGGCAGGGCCATGGCCGCAGACATTGATCCCCGATTCAAAGGATATGAATGTTGGGTATTTGGTGGAGAAAAGGGTTTATTCAATTGCAAAGGCGAAAAAATTTCTGAAAACACTCCCCGTTCCTGTAATTTTGGAATTTGGTGGGATGGTGATTTGCTGCGTGAACTTCTAAACAAAAATTATATTTCCAAATGGAACTGGATAAATAGCACTGATTCAACTATATTTACTGCTGAAAACTGTTCATCCAACAATGGCACTAAAGCAACACCAGCCCTTTGCGCTGACATCCTGGGAGATTGGAGAGAAGAGGTCATTTTTAGGACATCCGATAACAAAGAATTACGAATTTTTTCGACCACTATTCCTACAAATTACCGTTTTTATACCTTAATGCACGACCCTATATACAGAATTAGTGTTGCAACACAGAATGTAGCTTATAACCAACCTACGCAACCTGGTTTTTATTTAGGCGAGGGCATGGAAAAGCCACCTCACCCAAATATTATAGTGAACAAAATAAAAAAATAGACCCTTTTAATGATTAAAAAATATGAAAACATCTCGTTAACACTACAAAAAATCAGTATCTTTTGTTTTAGTATCACCTTATCAAATTGTGAAGCATTAATTTTTAAATAATCAAATTTATAAACCCAAAAAATCTTTAAAAATGAAAACAAAAATCAATCCCTCACTGAAAGTCAGGAAAACTGACAAGAAAATTTTAACATTCATTCTTTTAAACCTATTTCTTTTAACCTCGGCTTTAACATTTGCTCAAAAACCAAATTACGCTGGTGATTGGAATTTGAATGAAGGAAAAAGCCAATTGGGAGAAGGTGGCAGAGGTCGCATGGCCGCCAACAAGCTAAAAATTACCCAGGATGCTAATGCCATAGTGTTAGAAAGAACTTCAAAGCGTCAAACTGGCGAAGAGTTTACTTCTAAAGAAACAATAACATTAGATGGTAAGGAATGCGAAAATACATTGATGGAAAATCGCACCAGAAAATCAACTGCCAATTGGTCGGCAGATGGTAAATCACTTACTATTAGCTCAAGTTCAGTATTTGAAAGGGATGGAAACAAAATGGAAATGAAATCAGTTGAAATCTTTAAATTAAGTGATGATGGAAGCACACTGTCTATTGATGCTACTTCTACATCGCCTCGTGGTGACCGAAAACAAACGCTAGCCTACGACAAAGCCAAATAATGCAATAACAAAAAATAAACGCGAAGTCGCAAAAACGTAAAATATTTAATATCAGTATATTATTTCTTAGCGGCTTCGCGTTTAAATGAGCAAAGCTCAGTCTTTCATCTGAATCCCTACCCAATATTACGGTCTCTGACTGCTAAACCTAAATCCCCTAATAAGCTCCCGATCATAATTGATGTTTTCCTAATTTTAAACGCAATAATTGGCAAAACTATTATTGTGCTCTTACTCCATACAGGGCTGATATCACATGTACTTGTAATATATTTGGAAATAAGAAATAAAGGCTTTAAATTCGAAAGGAAACCAGGTAAGCTATAAGCGAAATAAATGCACCTTTGGTTGTTTATTCAGTAGTTTAGCCAACATTTTGGACTAGATATTTTTTGAACAATGAATATAATTTTATTAGGGTTTTCAACAACAGGTAAATCATCTATTATCAAGGAAATCAAAACTAGAATAGATGAGAGCAAAATAAAGCTTTGTGATTCTGATAAGTTCATTTCAAGCAGATACAGTGGACATATCTATGAATTGTACTTAGATAATTTTGAGGAAAATGATCCTATTTTAAGAACTAAGGTTACCAATTTAATTAATCAACTTGAAAATCAATTTTTAGATCAATTAATCGGATATGCTGGCACATATATTTGTGCCTTTGGTCCTAATATTCATATTAGGAATAATTTTGATAAGTATTTTCTCTCACATAAGCCCTTAACAATTTTTTTTAAAGCTGATCTGGATACAGTATACAAATCACTAATTCGTAGGGAGAGTGATCATAGTGAGGTTGTAGGTAATAAGAAAGGTTTTGCATGCTGGAATCAGGGTGTAACAAGGTTTTTTAATTTTAAAACAGGATTATACGAATCTCTTTCAGAGCATGAATCTAAAGTTAAAATAAAAGAATTAATTCAAATCAATGAAAATCAATACTCAAAATATTGTGATTATGAATTTGATAGCACATCAATATTTGACTGGCATCCAAATTATGATAAGAATATAAAAAAGGAATTAATTGATTTAATAATTAAAAACGTTGGCTAACATCGGCTCAAATAAAATGCGGGTTGTAGAGGGTTTGCAAGTTCAGTGCTTTCTAATTAAATTTGTGTAATGGGATTTATCCTGCAAGTAAATCCCGCACTTTACATAGCCGAGGACCGTTTATGGGCAAGCAAAAAACAACCTGAGCGAGTTGACAAATCTTAGCTAGAAAAATATATTTATAAATGATTATTTTTAACATAATAATCAAGATATGGGAACAACTGACCAATTAAAAATGCTTCGAGATCTTGAAACTTATTTAGAAAATCATGAATCTGTTAAAATCATTAAAAATGATGGTTCTCAAATAAGTGGAAATGTAATAAATATTGTAAAAGATTTAGCGGCAGAGCTTTTCCTTGACCCCATGTCAGGAAATGTTATTGATGCGGATAAATTTATAATTAAGCTGACTTTAACAGAAAAAGCAAATGATAATCAAATTGAAATTGGCTTTAGAGATATTGCAAATTTCGAACCTTGCTTGTGAGTCACCCTATTTATATTTCAAGTTTTGTAATCTATTGCAAGAATGTTATATATAGGTAATAACTTTAATTAAAAATGACCGCAAATTCTAAATAATTATGAATATAGTTTTGTTCATTATAGGACTTATAATAGGCCCATTTCTCAACGCACAAATAATTTTTCCAGTTATTTACTTTTTTCCTAAATCATTGGTATTAACCATAAAAGGTGAATTAAAAGTTATTTCGATATTCATGAGTTTATTAACTCCTATAATTTGGTTTGTTATTTTAGCTTCAATTGGTTTTTTCTTTCCATCAATTGCCGAAAATAAATATATATCTAATTCATATTTGGCATTTGGGATGAATATTTCAACAATCGGGATGTTAGGTTACGCTATCTTAACTAAGAAGGGTCGATTAGACTTAAAAGTTAACTTTTGGAAGCATATGGAAAATTATAAATTTAAACCTCTTTCTTACCAAGATATAATTAATTCAGGTATTAAATTATTTGAGCAAGGAAAATTTAATGAAGCAATTAATATATATAAAACAATGGACTTATATTTTAAAGAATATGATCCCAAAGTTCATCTTGGCCTAGGAATGTGTTATATTGCAATTGGTAATAAAATTGAGGCCATAAATGAATATAATGAATTAACTAAAACTGAGAATATTGAGCCAGCTTCTATATTATTTAAAATGTTGAAAGAAAATGATATGATTTAACATAATGTAAAGAAATGAACTATGAGCTATAATCGAACACTTAATAGGATTTGTAAACCATTGTACAAAATAGGTCAGATATTAGTTAAGATTACGATAATTTTATTAGTGATTGGCTTAGTGATTGGTTTATCTGGCCATGGATGGCTGATTTTAATTATTGCATCAGGTTGTTTGATAGTTGCCACTATTTTAAGCAATATACCAAATTCATATTTAGTGAATATTATTAAAAATTATGATCCAACAATATCTGCAAAGGAAGCTACTAATATAGCTCAAAAACATTTACAGGAATCTGGGTGGGATGATTCATCACATTTTGTCATGAATATAATGGATGGATTTGAGCGAGTTAAAAGACTAAATATAAAATAATCCTATTATTTGCATCCTTGATTTTTTTATGAAAAGATTAATTGCCAGCCCATAATCGAATAGACGGCTCCACCAGCGATAGCTGATGGAGTGCGCCTTTCACACCACAAGTCATACGGGTCTCGTAACCAGCGGTTCACTAAGATATAGAGCAACTTTTTGGTAATAGCAGAGTAATGATTCGTAACCTCTTTTGCACAAGCGTTCGATGGTAATGGTAGTGCCAAGTATAGGGCTTTGAGCTATAGCCCAACCTCCCATTCTGGTTCTGCTCCACTGGTAGGCCATCTGTTCTTCAACGCCGAGTCGAATAAGGTTCTTCCTTTTTCGTTCGGGTTTGTTATTCACATCATTATTATTTTCAATGGTGTTCATGAGCTCCCTGCGGTCGGTTCCAGTTATGCCATATATAATACCTGATGCGGTTGCGCACCCAGCCATCGAGTTCCTTGAGCTTGCCATAAATACTCCCAATTCGGAAATAGTTAAGCCACCCTTGGGCAGTCTCTTTGAGCTTTTGGATGCGTTCATCGAAGGTCATGGGTATGGTTTTGCGGGTGATGGCTTAAAATCTGAACTTCAAAAACAATACAGGAGCGAATTAACAGGAAACCTGAATTATGGATTTACTTTTTAAAATTAAAAATGTATTTTTATGGTTGTAATCTTTAATTAATCACGAAAAACACAAAAAACGCTATGAAACTGAACCAACATTTAATCAAAAGCCCTAAACACCCTCATTCAAGCATCACTATAGTAATTGCAACCCTGCTATTCCTTTTTTCTTATACAAAATTGCCTGCAATAAACGATCAAAAGAATTTTAGGGTATTCAATGTGGTTGAATTTGGCGCTGTTGGTGACGGAACTACACTCGATAGCCCTGCCATTCAGCGGGCAATAGACTCAGCAGCAATTGTGGGCAATGGTTCCCAGGTTTTTATTCCCGGGGGTCACCGCTATCTTATAGGTACACTTCAACTTAAAAGTAATATTGACCTTCATCTCGATGGAAATGCTGAACTCTTTATAAGCACAAATCAGGAACACTACATTAACGATGCTGCTATTATTGCACGTGATGCCAAAAACCTTAAGATTACCGGCACAGGCAGTATCAATGGCCGTGCCTTGGAATTTATGACACATTATGACAAAGAAACTGAGATATGGATATTTAAAGCATTCCGTCCTAAAATTTTCGTGTTAACCAAATGTAAAAACCTCGAAGTGCGGGATATCAGCTTTGGCCCTGCACCATTCTGGGGACTACACATGATTGGTTGCGAAGATGTTCTGGTCGATAATATCAAAATCAATAATAATCTCGAAGTACCAAACTGCGACGGTATAGATCCTGACCATTGTCGTAATGTTTTAATCTCCAACTGCCACATTGTTTGTGGCGACGATGCTATCGTTGTTAAAGCCACCCGTCAAACGGAAGACTTTGGGCCATCTGCCAATATTCATGTTAAAGATTGTGTTCTCGAAACACAGGATGCAGGCGTAAAAATTGGCACAGAGACCACGCAGGACATTCACGATATAGTATTTGAACGTTGTAAAATAATAACCAGCAGTCGTGGAATTGCCATTCAATTGCGTGATGAAGGCAGTGTTTACAATATTACCTTCCAAGACATTGAGTTCACCACTCGTTACTATTCTGACCCATGGTGGGGACGCGGAGAGGGTATTTCATTCACTGCCATACCACGCACACCGGAGTCCAAAATTGGCACTATCCACGATGTGTCTATTAAAAATGTAAAAGGCATAGCCGAAAACAGTTTACGCATCTACGGCACAAAAGAAAGTCGTATTAAAAACATAAGTCTTGAAAATGTAAGCATCACGCTCAATAAATCCACGAAATACAAAGGCGGTTTGTTCGACAACAGGCCAACTAAAACATACACCGATATTGAACCACACGATAACCCGGGAATTTATATCCACTTTGCCGATAATATAATTTTAAACAATTGCAGTGTTAATTGGGGCGAAAATCGGCCTGATTTTTACACACATGCCGTGGAAACTGACAACGTCACTGGTCTGAACATTAAAAAATTCACAGGTGAAGCTGCACATCCCGATAAATACAAGGCAATAGTTACTAAATAAAGAGCATAGACATAAATGACAAGGCATATAAGTATTACTATATCCGGCAATACCAATCAATTGAATATCCTTGCAAATCCAATTTTTTATTTAATTTTAATTTATATTAACCACTAATAAATACTAACATGAAATACCTAATAACTATCTGCATTTCGCTTGCTGTAATAACAGCTAACGCGCAAAACAAGGACAATGACACAACTGTGATAAGAAAAGTTGCCGATTATATCCTGGCACACACCGAATTTGCTTTTGAAGGGGTATATAATGGTAAGACCTATACCACTGCAAAAGACATACCGGATACGGTAAGGGTAAAATTTAAAAATCAATTTGCTGGCTGGGGATACCCAAACGGGGTGCTAAATATGGCTATGCTTAATTTAGGCGCCTGTTTGAAGGATGAAAAATATTCCAATTTTGCAATTCAGCATATCGCTTTTGGCTTTGACAATTACAAGATTTTTGAAGAGCGAAACCGTAATGTGCAAAATGTACGCTATTATCCTTTCATGCAAATTACCAAAATGCGGGAACTTGACGATTGTGGGGCAATTGGAGCCAGTATTATTGAAGTCTCTAATAAGAAAAAAACAACAGAATACAGAGATTATATTGACAGGGCAGCCAAACATATTACAGAAGTACAAGACCGCTTGCCCGACGGAACACTGGTACGCAAGAGACCTTATCAAATGACATTGTGGGCCGACGACTTGTACATGAGCGTTCCGTTTCTTGCAAGAATGGGCAAATTAAGCGGTGAAGTGAAGTATTATGACGATGCCGTAAAACAGGTGCTAAATTTTACCAGGTATCTGTGGAATGACAATAAGCAATTATATTACCATTGCTATTATACCGATTTGCAAAGGAATGGGGTTGCCCACTGGGGCAGATGTAACGGATGGATTATGATGGCACAAGTCCATTTATTAAACTTTTTACCTGCCGATCACCCTCAACGTAAGGCTATTATTGCTAATCTTGATAGACAAATCGTGGGAGTCGCAAAATACCAGAATCCTGATGGACTATGGCACCAGGTTCTTGATAGGACCGACTCATATCTTGAATCTTCTTGCACTGCTATGTTCGTTTATTGTATTGCCAGGGCTGTTAATGAGGGTTGGATTGATAAACGATATGCATCAATTGCTTTGACCGGATGGGAAGGGCTAAAAGCTCAGAAAATTACACCCGAAGGCCAAATAAAAGATATTTGTGCAGGAACAGGTATTGAAAACGATATGACTTTCTATTACCGTCGTCCCGCATTGGTGAATGACACACACGGTCTCGGCCCAATAATAGATGCAGGTATCGAAGTAATGAGGCTTAAGGCTTCAATACCTAAGCGACCCATGCCAATTTATTAATGAAAAGGTTGTCTAAAAAGTTCATTTATTTGGCGTAGTTAGGAAACCATAGCCGTCAAGCTAAGGAATTATTGGTTCTTTGACTTTTGAGCCCTGTAAGGGTGGCATTATGGTAGCCCAGGGCATCGCCTTGGGTTTGGAAAAACGTGATATTTTTCTCCGGCACACGATCATTTATTATTCGGAGCAAATAACATCATTGTGCCGAAATGTGCTGCTCTTGCCAGGAGCTGAACCTTTTGACGCATGCATGGATAATGCTTCTACAATGATGGTTCGTGCGTCGAAAAATTAATCTGTCGATTTCATACCCAGGGCGATGCCCTGGGCTACAAATAGACCGCCCCTACAGGGCTTTTGAACAACATTTTAAAGTCTTAGCTTGACGGCTATGGTTAGGAAACTACGCCGAATTAAGTGATTTTATGGACAGACCCTAATTAAAGATTTTGGCTTACAACATTGACTAAAAAATGATAATTATGAAAAAAGATGCTGTTAAAAACCGATTTATATATTTAATTATAAAATATATACTTCTCATTTTGCTTGTCAACTGTAACCAGGTATACACACAACCCGAATGGCCAGCAATAACACGTCAATGTAAGCCATGGACACGCTGGTGGTGGGAAGGAAGTGCGGTAACCAAAAAGGATCTTACCTCTGCCATGGAAAAATACAGCAAAGCCGGTTTAGGAGGAATGGAATTAACGGTTATCTATGGCGTTAAGGGAACCGAGGACAAATTCATTAATTATCTTTCTCCCCAATGGATGGAAGTGTTCATGCACACTTTAAAAGAAGGGCAAAGACTTGATTTGGGTATTGACCTTGCAAATGCCACAGGATGGCCTTTTGGCGGTCCGTGGGTGGAACCTTCCGATGCCTGTAAAAATATTAATTATAAAACTTATACCCTTAAGGCTGGCGAAACACTTCAGGAATCCATCAGTTTTCGCCAGCAGCCGCTTATCAGGGCTGAAGGGAAAAAACCTGAATTTTCAGATCTTGCAGAACCGATTGGTAAAAGCAAAAATCTCCAATTATATGCGCTGGATCAAGTAAGATTTGAAAAGCAATTGCCCCTTCATTGCTTAATGGCTTACTCTGATGCCGGACAAACAATAGACCTTACCGATAAAGTTGGCCCAAACGAAAAGCTTAACTGGACTGCTCCTGCCGGAAATTGGACGTTATATGCTTTATTTCAGGGATGGCATGGTAAAATGGTCGAACGTGCCGGTCCGGGAGGCGAAGGCGATGTAATCGATCATTTTTCTGAAAAAGCAATATCCGATTACCTTAGCTACTTTGATAAGGCTTTTGCAGGGTACGATCTTAAATCATTACGGGGCTATTTTAACGATTCGTATGAAGTTGATGATGCTAAAGGCCAAAGCAATTGGACTCCAAAGCTTTTTGATGAATTTAAACTCCGCATGGGTTACGATTTACGAAACAACCTGCCAGCCTTGTTCGGAAAAGATAATCCGGAAAAGAATGCACGGGTGCTATGCGATTATCGTGAGACTATTTCAGAACTTTTACTCGAAAAATATACCATTGGCTGGGGCAACTGGGCTCATAAACAAGGGAAAATAATTCGAAACCAGTCTCATGGTGCCCCTGCTAATATCCTGGACCTTTATGCTGCAACTGATATCCCTGAAACAGAAGGAAACGACATTTTGAGATTAAAATTTGCTTCATCTGCAGCCAATGTAACAGGTAAAAAGCTCATTTCATCCGAATCGGCCACCTGGCTTAACGAACATTTTTTGTCCTCTCTGAGCGCTGTAAAATATGCCATAGACAGGTATTTTCTCGGTGGCGTCAATCATATCTTTTATCATGGAACCTGTTTCTCGCCTCAGGACGAGCCCTGGCCGGGATGGTTATTTTATGCTTCTGTTGAATTTACCCCTACTAATAGCTTTTGGAACGATTTCCCGGCTTTGAATAATTACATCGCTCATATCCAATCTTTTCTTCAAACAAGTAAACCAGATAACGATATACTCCTTTATTTTCCAATCTTCGACCGTTACTCGGATATCGGCAACAATATGCTCGAACATTTCGATGGTATGCGCAGGTTTGAAGGCTCAACATTTAAAAACATCGCCGAAACGTTACTCAATAAAGGTTATGCGTTCGATTACATTTCAGACCTTCAGCTAAAAAATGTAACTAACAATGGTAACCTGTTGCAAACTGGCGGCGTGAGTTACCAAACCATTGTTATACCCTCCAGTAAATTTATTCCTATGGAGACGTTCGAAAAAATAATGAACCTGGCGCGTAGCGGAGCAACCATTATTACCAGTGATAAATTACCTGAAGATGTTCCAGGATGGTATAATTTGGAAGCACGTCGTAAAACTTTTGAGCAACTCAAAAACGAACTCAAATTCACTGATACAGGCAATAAAGAAATAAAACGAGCAAGGCTCGGCAAAGGATCAATTTTACTGGGTAACAACATCGAAAAGCTCCTGGCATTTGCACAAGTACGTCGCGAAACTATGGTTGACAGTGGATTACAATTCACCCGCCGGAAAACAGGAAAAGGAACAATTTATTTCATAGCAAACCGTAGTGAAAAGTCCATAGATGGCTGGATTCCACTCCAAGGCAATGCTAAATCAGGTGCCATCTATAATCCAATGAACGAAAAATTAGGCATGTCCAAATTCCGCGCATCCGATGGAAAAATTGAGATTTATGTAAAGCTTGCGCCCACCGAATCATACGTAATAGAAACTTACGAATCAGAGGTCAATGGCAAATTGTACCGTTATTACAAAACTATTGGAGATTCTCAGAAAATAAATGGCATGTGGTCTGTAAAATTTATTGAAGGAGGGCCGGAACTGCCGAAATCTGCCGAAATATCTACCTTAACATCATGGACTGATTTTGGAGGTGAAGCAGTGAAGAACTTCTCTGGAACTACCGAATATACTATCAACTTTGCTAAACCTTCAGGAACAGCCGAAACATGGCTGCTCGATCTCGGTCGGGTATGTGAGAGCGCCAGGGTCATTCTAAATGGTAAAGAACTGGCAATACTTATAGGGCCTAAATACCAAGTACATATCGAAAATGCCTTGCTTAAGGAAAATAACACATTGGTGATAAAAGTTTCCAACCTAATGGCAAACAGGATTGCTGACCTTGACCGCAGGGGGGTAGAATGGAAAAAATTCTACAATACCAATTTCCCCGCAAGAATTCCTGCTAACCGCAATGAAAAAGGCTTGTTCGATGCATCAAAATGGTTACCTCGGGAGTCAGGACTAATTGGGCCGGTTACCATTACACCAGTTGAATACTTAAAATAAGAGGCTACTATGAAGTCTTTTTACTCCCTAAGAAGCTGTCTCAAAAATCCGTATATTCGACGTAGTCAGAGACTACGCCGAGCATATCGCACTGAAAATAAACTCGAAGCGCTGAGCGTCCCGATAATTCGGGACGCTCACTTTTCTATATTTTAAAACAGCTTCCTTTAAAATCTTATTACTCTAATAACTCTTTGTCGTGCATACTTTTCAGAAAACCAACAAAGTCGTTTTTCTTTTCAGTATTCATCCATTCAAGGGCAGCTTTCGGGTGCTCATTTAAGGAACCAGTAATCAGATAGGGTATATGATATCCCCAATCAATCGTCTTTTGCAGAGGCAAAAGTTGTTTTTGTATTGCGTCTAAGACGGGTAAAAGCCGATATTTAGGATTTTTCAGAAAAGCAATTAAACATTCCATCGGGCAGTTACCAGCACCACGGCCTATGCCCATAAAGGTAGCATCGAGCATATTACAGCCATGAATGATACCAGTAATGGTATTGGAAAATGCCAGTTGCATATTGTTATGCATATGAATACCAATAGTTTTATTAGGTAAAGCCTCCTGGTATTTTTTAACTAGCGCCTCGATTTGCTCACAATATAAACTACCGAAACTATCCACCAAATAAAATATTGGGACACGTGATTTTGCAATATCTTTTAAGGCCTCGTCGAGTTCGGTGTCAATCACTTTCGAAACTGACATTAGGTTGATGGTCACTTCGTATCCTTTATCAAGACAATATTCGGCATGTTGAATAGCTTTATCCATCTGATGAACATAGCAGGCTACACGAATCATGTCAATTAGACTATCTTTTTTTGGTTTAATATCTTGTAATTCAATGCGACCAATATCAATCATTACCGAAATTTTTGTATTGGTTTTATTATCGCCAACGATCCTGCGCAAATCTTTTTCGTCACAAAATTTCCAGGGGCCGTTTTCAGCGCGCGAATAAGACTTTTCGCTGCTCTTGTAACCAATTTCCATATAATCTACTCCTGCTTCTACGCAAGAGTGATATATCGTTTTAACAAAGTCGTCATCAAAACGCCAGTTATTCATCAAACCACCATCTCTAATAGTGCAATC
>Ga0182027_10000716_pt1 | contig 56627 bp, 46 predicted proteins | sample 712E1DmetaG_FD_121300 | JGI IMG/M metagenome (GOLD analysis project Ga0182027, IMG submission 121300) | Permafrost microbial communities from Stordalen Mire, Sweden - 712E1D metaG (Illumina Assembly) | ecosystem: Environmental > Terrestrial > Soil > Wetlands > Permafrost | place: Sweden...
AGCGGCGGCAGACCGGGCACTGGCAGGCGGGGTCTGGCGGAGATTGGTCTTCGGCGAATTGTTTGTTCTTGATATTGAGGCGGCCCTCACTGGTGAAGAGCAGGGCGTGGCGGGCGGCGCGGGTGGGCAGGACGCAATCCATCATGTCGACGCCCATGCGCGCGTATTGCTCGATTTCGTCAGGGTAGCCGACGCCCATGACGTAGCGCGGCTTGTCTTTGGGCAGAAGCGGCAGGACTTCGGAGATCATCTCGAGGGTCAGGTCGCGCGGCTCGCCCACGCTAAGGCCGCCGATGGCGTAGCCGTCGAAGTCCATCTCGACGAGGCGCTCGGCGCACTGGCGGCGGAGGTCACGATACATGCCGCCCTGGACGATGCCGAAGAGGGATTGCGCGCGAAATCCACTTTCGGATTGGGCGGGGTCGCTCCCCGGTCCCCAAGTGCGAGGGACCGGGGGCACCCCATTTTCGTGCTGAAGCTGATTTCGCCAGGGGACTTCGTCGCGGTGGGCGCGGAAGTGATCGAGTGAGCGGCGCGCCCAAGCCATGGTGAGGCGGAGGCTCTCTTCGGCGCGGGTGCGCGAGGCGGCGTATTCGGTGCACTCGTCGAAAGACATACAAATATCGGCGCCGAGAGCGATCTGCACGTCCATGGCGTGCTCGGGGGTGAAGAAATGGCTGCTGCCGTCGAGGTGGGAACGGAAGTGGACGCCGTCCTCGGTGACTTTGCGGAGCGAATGCAGCGAGAAGACCTGGAATCCGCCCGAGTCAGTGAGCAGGGCGTGCGGCCAGCTCATGAACTTGTGCAGGCCGCCCATGCGGCGGATGGCCTCGTGGCCGGGGCGCAGATAGAGATGATAGGTGTTGCCGAGGATGATTTCGGCGCCGAGGGATTCGAGGACGTCCTGTGCGACGGCTTTGACGGAGCCTGCTGTGCCCACGGGCATGAAGACGGGTGTTTCGACGGTCTGATGCGGAAGAGCGAGACGCGCGCGGCGGCCACCGGCGGCGGTTGCGGCGATGAGATGGAAGGGTGGGGGCACGGAAATGATTCTATCGGGCGGAGAGCGTGGGTCAGGGGTCAGGGGTCAGGGGTCAGGGGCACGTCGAGGAAGTGCTGGGGTTGCTGGTGAGTTGCAGGCGAAGAGAACGCGATCCTCTGCTGGGAAAAACGCGGACATGGTCAAAATTGAGCATCTTTCATTGCCGGACCTTTGTAGCTTGGTTTCAAGCACCAGTTCCCTCCACGACTCCGCAAGGCAACAATTCCAGCAGACCCTCAAAACAGCCCGCATTAAGCCCCTCCTCCGGAATTACTGGTACGAGCCGGGAGGAATCCCGACTTGTGTCTGCTTGGGAAGGTGTGCGGGTTGGTGGGGGCGCGGGCGAGAGGAACGAGCTAAGGGAGCGATGCGGTTCAGTGCCATGACACAAAGCTTGTCGATTTGAGTTTGTAGTATCCCACCCCAGTTCAAGAACAGAGCCGTGCCGAGGGTGGGGCACCCAGATCCGGGGTCAGGAATCAGCTGCGCTTGAAGACAACCGCAGTTTCCGTTCGGCTGCGTTTGCCTTTCCTTCAATGTGCCGGGCTTGCCCGGCGCCGATCTGCTGGGGAGTAGTGTTGAGTGAGAGTCCCTGTGCGCCAAGGATCGGGCTGGCCCCTGCCGGAGGTGATGGAATGCTCAAATGGATTCGCAAAGCGTCGCCACGTGCCAAGGCCAGGATGATCGGCGCGGAGTATTTTCTGTATTTTCTGACGGCGGTTCTCGCGCAATTCCTGGTTAGCCGCAAATTTGTGGCCTGGGGCAATGCCATCAACATCGTCGCGACCGGCTTGTATGCGATTTTGGCGGTGCTCCTCTATTACCTGTTCAAGCCGGTGAACAAGGGCCTTTCGTTGCTGGCGGCGCTGATTAGCCTGGCGGGATGCGTGGTGATGATTCTTGGTTTCCTGAATCTGCCATCGGGGCCAGTGAGCCTGCTGCTGTTCTTTGGACCCTATTGCCTGCTGATCGGCTACCTGATCTTCCGGTCCACCTTCCTGCCTCGCTTTCTGGGCGTGCTGATGGTGCTGGCCGGCGTGGGCTGGCTGGCCTTTCTGTCGCCCGCCGTCCAGCACTCTCTATCGCTCTATATCGAGATCCTCGGCATCGTCGCGGAGGCATCGCTGATGCTTTGGCTTCTGGCGGTGGGAGTGAACGAGCGATGTTGGAGGGAGCAGGTTTCGGCGCGCGCATAAACGCCGCCGCTCGGAGCGAGCTCGGCCTGGCTTGATGCGGCGACTGCAAACGCCGGGCGGACAGCCTTATTCCGCGAGCCAGTGGGTGCTTTGGATGGGGACGACGGACTGGGCGATGGGTTCATTGCCGGGCGGCGCGGCGTTGGGGAGAAGATTGGCGAGGAGTTGCGCGGCGGTGAGGCCGGAGCGGGGATCGCGGGCGTGGGGAGCGATTTCGGCGAGGGGAACGAGGACGAAGGTGCGCTGGGCGAGGCGCGGGTGAGGGATTTCGAGGCCGGGCTCCAAGAGGGCGAGATCGCCGTAGAGAAGAATGTCGAGGTCGAGGGTGCGGGGTCCGTTGGGGACGGCGGCGGCGCGGTCGCGGCCGAAGTGACGCTCGATGGCGAGCAGGGAGTCGAGCAGGGGGCGCGGGGCGAGATCGGTGTCGAGGGCGACGACGGCGTTGAGAAAGCGGGGCTGCGCCGTGAGTCCGACCGGCGCAGTGGAGTAAAGCGAGGAGCGGGCGGTGATGCGGCCGAGGGAGGCGAGGCGCTCGGCGGCTGCGGCGAGTGTGGCGGAAGGAGGGCCGGCGGGGCTGGGGAGGTTTGAGCCGAGGGCGATGTAGGCGAGGGGCATGGGACCAGACTAGCGGAGTTAGCGGGGTTAGCGGAGTTAGAAAGGCAGCGAGTCAGTGGGTTAGCGAATTAGCGTGCGCTTCGCGCAGGTTGGCAAGTTGGCGGGTTGGCGTGCGGCACGCGACCGGTGGGTCTGCCAAACTTTTCCGCCGCGACAGAGCGCGCCGGAAAAGGTGGGGCACGGAGAGCAGGTGGAAGCGGTTGATCTGGTAGCATCGGTTTTCGGAGATTTGCGCATGGACAGTTTGAACAACGCGGTGCTGGGGGCGCGGCGGAATGAAGATATCGCGCTGGATCTGATGAAGTTTGTAGCGGGCACGACGGGGGTGGGAAAGCCGACGGTGCCGTCGACGGGGTTCACCGGGCAAGGCACGGCCAAGCCGGAGGAACACGTGAACCAATTGCTGGCGCTTTACAGCCGGTGCCTGAAGGCTGTGGAAGGGGGAAAGGCGAGCTCCTAGCTTCTGGCTCCTAGCTACTAGCTTTTGGTGATTTGGCTCGCGAGGCGCCGCAGGTCTGAGAATCGAGACCTTGAGCACCCACTCCTGGTTTGAGAACGAGCGGTCAAGGACGCAGGGAAAGAGGCAACGAAATAGCGGGTGAACGACAGTTGCGCGTTGCCGTGGCCGGCGCGGGAGCGTTCGGGCGCAACCACTTGAGGGTGGTGCGCGAGCTAGAGGCGGCTGGTGCTGACGCGGCGGGTCGTGGCGTGGCCCTTGTGGCGGCGGTTGATCCGGATGCTGCGCGGGCGGAAGAGGCGGCGAAGCAGTACGGAGTTCCGGTTTACGCGACGATCGACGAGTTGCTGAACGCGGATTTGAAGCTGGATGCGGCGTGCGTGGCCGTGCCGACAGTGAAACATCATGAGGTAGCCGCGGCGCTGCTGGATGCGGGGTTGGACCTGCTGGTGGAGAAGCCGCTGGCGGCGAATCTGAAGGAAGCCGATGACCTGATTGAGTGCGCAGAGCGCGGCGGCAGGATTGTGCAGCCGGGACACCTGGAGCGATTCAACCCGGCGGTGCTGGCCGTGGAGCCAAAGCTGATGCGGCCGATGTTCTTTGAGGCGCACCGGCTGAGCGTGTTTACGCCGCGGGCGCTGGACGTGGACGTGGTGCTGGATCTGATGATCCACGACCTGGACATCGTACTGACATTTGCGAATTCGGCGGTGCGCGAGGTGCGCGCGGTGGGGCTGCCGATTCTGTCGCCCAAGGTAGACATTGCGAATGTGCGTGTGGAGTTCGAGAGTGGGTGCGTGGCGAACTTTACGGCGTCGCGGGTATCGACAGAGCGGGTGCGAAAGTTGAGGTTTTTTGAGCCGCGGCAGTATGTGTCGATCGACTATGCGCGGCGGGATGTGCTGGTGATTCGCGTGGAAGACCGCGGAGTTAGCGGGGTTAGCGGAGTTAGCGGGCTGGCGCCGGGGTTTGCGTTTGACAAGCCGGTGGTGACCGCGGGCGAGCCGCTGAAGCTGGAGATTCTTTCGTTCCTTGATTCGGTGCGGACGCGGCGCGAACCGAAGGTGACGGCGTGGCAGGGACGCGCGGCGCTGGAGCTGGCGCTGACAATTCAGGCGACGATGGCGGCGCATGCGGAACGGGCGGGGCTTAAGGACTTCTTTGCACCTGGCGCGTAATTTCTAGCTTTCAGCTTTCAGACGTCAGCTTTCAGTTGTCAGTTGTCGGTTATCAGCAATCAGCTTTGTGCGATGCGTGCGGGGTGGGAGATCTGTCTCAGCGTGGCGCGTGACTGCGCGCTGCTGCCCTAGCGAAGAGCCTGCGCGGAGGGCCGCCAACGGTGGACGCGTTGGCAGTAGGCCTGGTAATCCGGCCCGAAGAGGCGGCGGAGGGTCGGCTCCTCATAGAGCAGGACGAAGAGATGCGTGACCAGGAGGAAGCCGGCGACAAACGCGGCGAGCGCCATCGATCTGTAAAAGAGAGCGGCTCCTGCGACCGCGAGCGCGGCACCGATATACATGGGGTTGCGGACGAAGCGGTACGGTCCGCGGACGACGAGGCGGCGGGGCGGATCGAAGGGCGCTGGGGTCCCTTTGCCGATGAAGGCGAAGGTAAAGACGCAGGAGAGAGCGAAGACGGCGCCCACGCTGCCAATGATGATGCCGCAGATCTGCGGCCAATCCATGACGGCCGGGCGGACGATGCCGGTCCACGCCAGCAGCCGTGCAGGGAGGTAAATGAGCACGAACCCGATGAAGAGGGTGGCGTAGGTGATGGTGCGAATGAGCACGAACATGGCGGACTCCTTTGTGGCTCGTGGTTCGTGATTCGTGGTTGCGAGGGGCCGCGGGCCGGGCTACGAAGCGATGCCGAGGACGCGGTTGAGGAAGCCGACGATGTACTTCCAGACCAGGTAGTAGGCGGCAACTCCGAAGCAAAAACCGGCCGCGATGAGGGCGTAAGGGATTGAGCAAGCGTTAAACCATGTCGCGCTCGTGGGGCCGAACGCGAGAACGCCCAGGCAGTGTGCGACGGTGGCTCCGATAGGCAAAAGGATGAAGGGACAAATGGCGCCGTGAACGCCGACGGCGAGGTGCGTGCGCTCATGAGTGCCGAGCCAGAGCACATTCCAGAGACCCCAGGCGGCGGGGACGAGCGCCATGGGAAAGATGAGTCCGCGCTCGATGGGGACCGGCACCCGGAAGACGAGGCGCACAACGATAAACACCGTGAGCATTACGGGCAGAATCAGCGTGGTGAGAAAGATGCCGGCGAGGTAAGCGCGGAGGTAAGGATGGGTGGACATGTTTAGTTCCTTTCCGTGAATCGCGGATCGTGATTCGTGGTTCGTGAATCGCAGTCAGTGATCAGTTCGTAGTTCGTGGTTCGCAGGTTTCAGTGGCCGGTGAGCAACTGCCGGTTCGCTGTTTGGCGTTCACGATGGTGCGGCCAACCGTGAACTTTGAACTGCGAACTGAGAACTGGTTTTCATAGGTAGTAAAGAAAGACCGGGATGGTGGCCGGAAATGACGCGGCGAAGACGATGAGGCCGGCGAGGAGCGCCCAGTCGAACCAATTCTGGCGGAGCAGGCCGGGAGCCGCGGCGGCGGGGCTAGCGTCGAGACGGCGGAGGACGGCGGGCCAGAGGTCGCGAGACGGCTCGGCTGCGGGATCAGCCGGCGGCAGCGCCTGTTGGAGCAGTAGCTTGATGCGATCTTCGTCGTGTGCATTCATGGCGTGATCCCCTGACTTTCCAGATCTTTTCTCAACAATCGAAGGGCGCGAAAGACGCGCAGTTTGACGGCCGGGACCGAGATGCCGAGGGCCGCGGCGACTTGCTTGTGCGGCTGCTCCTCGACGACCGCGAGAACAGCCGCGATGCGCAGGCGGGGAGGCAGCCGGGCGAAGGCCTGCGCGGTTTTGATGCGAATCTCGGCGACGACGCCGGGATCGGCCGCGGGCGGGGAGGGCAGATCGGTGACGGCTTGGTCAAATTCCGGCCGCCGCGCACGGAGCCAGTCGAGTGCGGCACGGGTGGCGATGCGCCGCGCCCAGGGCTCGAAGGGGCGAGCGGCCTCGAAGCGGGCGTGAGCGCGATGGATGCGCCAGAAGGTTTCGACCGTGAGGTCTTCGGCGGCAGAGGGATCGCAGACGATACGCAGGACCCACCCGAAAACGGCCCGCTGATGCTGACGGAAGAGCGCTTCGAAGGCATCGAGATCGCCTTGCCGGAACTGATCCAGTACGATGTCCGATCGCTCCGGCATCTTTCTTCCCTTTCTAGTTGTGTTTACGGGAGTGCTGGCAGAAAGGTTACACGAAAAAGAGAGGGAATAGGGAGTTGAGAGTGGGGAATAGAAATGCAATGAGCGATTGGAAGGGTTTCTATCGATCATGAAATCGGGGGTTGATGAGCGATAGAAATGTCTGTCCTGGCGCGATGCCGATCTTGTGGCGAATGGCGCACTAATCCGCACGGGCGAGCGCAGGCACGCGCGATAAGCGCTGAACCTGATCCAGGGTTGAGTGAGAGAATTCAGATATAAAACGATTCTTTCGCGGCAATGATTGGTTGACAGAGAAGTTTGACGCTGATTAGAGTGAGCCGCTGGGGGCGCAAGAGTAGCGCGCCAGGATAAGGCTCAAACGAAAGTGAACGAGCGGTGAGGGAGAAGATGACGATGTTTGGAATGCGGATGGTGTCGGGAGCGTTGCTGGGAGTTGCGGCGGTTGGGTCGGCATGGGCGCAGAATGCAGAGAAGCCTGCGTACCTGAATCCGAATTTGCCTGCCGAGCAACGCGCGGCCGACCTGGTGGGGCGGATGACGCTCGAAGAGAAGGCGAGCCAACTGGTGAACCAGGCGCGCCCGATTCCGCGGCTTGGCGTGCCGGGCTACGACTGGTGGAGCGAGGCGCTGCACGGCGTGGCTAACACCACCGGCGTGACGTCGTTTCCGGAACCGATCGGACTGGCGGCGACCTTCGACGCGCCACGAATCCACGAGATGGCAGTGGCTACCGGAACGGAAGCGCGGGTGGTCCATGACAAGGCGGTGGAAGCGAACGGCGACACTCCGATCTTTCGCGGGCTGGATTTCTGGGCGCCGAACCTGAACATCTTTCGCGATCCGCGGTGGGGGCGCGGGCAGGAGACGTACGGCGAGGATCCGTTTTTGACCGCGCGGATGGGCGTGGCATATGTGACCGGGATGCAGGGGGACGATCCGCATTATTACCGTGTGATTTCAACGCCGAAGCATTTTGCCGTGCACTCGGGGCCAGAGCCGACCCGACACTTTATCGATGTGGACGTGAGCAAGCACGACGAGCTGGATACCTACACGCCAGCATTTCGCGCGGCGGTGACCGAGGGGAAGGCGGGCAGCGTGATGTGCGCCTACAACGGCATCAACGGAGTGCCTGCGTGCGCGAATGAGTTTCTGTTGCAAGACCAGCTACGCGGGAAGTGGGGATTCCAGGGGTACGTGGTGTCGGATTGCGGGGCGGTGCGCGACATTTTTGAAGGCCACCACTACGAGCCCACGCAGGCGCAGGCTTCGGCGATCAGCCTGGAGCGCGGCATGGACAACGAGTGCGTGGACTTCAGGGCCAAGGTGCGGGACGACCACGATTACAAGCCTTACGTGGACGCGGTGAAAGCAGGCTATCTGAAGGAGAGCGAGATTGACACGGCAGTGATCCGGTTGTTTACGGCGCGGATGAAGCTGGGCATGTTCGATCCGCCGGAGTTGGTGCCGTACGCAAAGCTCGATCTGAGCGAGCTGGATAGCGCGGCACACCGGGCGCTGGCACTGAAACTGGCGAACGAAGCAATGGTGCTGTTGAAGAACGATGGCACGCTGCCGCTGAAGACGACGGGCGAAAAGATCCTGGTGGTGGGACCGCTGGCGGAGCAGACGCGGGCGCTGCTGGGAAACTACAACGGGATTCCGACGCACACGGTTTCGATCCTGGAGGGACTGAAAAAGGAGTTCGCAGGCGACACGATCACCTTCATGGCGGGGACGGGATTCCTGAGCAGGGAGGCCACGCCGGTGCCGGACGGTTTTTTGACGGTAGATGGAAAACCGGGAGTCAAGGCGACGTACCTGAACGAGAACATTGTGAGCTTTGCGAGTGCGCAGACGTATACGACGCAGCCGCTGACGACACGCATTGAGCCGGGCATCGACATTGGATCGCAACCGATACCGGAAGTGGCGGAACATGCCGAGCCCCTGACGGTGAAGTGGGAGACGACGCTCACCGCGACGGAGACGGGCGACTACAACCTGGGCGTCGAGACAGACGGATTTTTCCGCGTGTTTCTGGATGACAAGCCGGTGGTGATGGCTAACTATCCGCACGGCGTGGAGACGATCACGGGAAAGGTTCACCTGGAAGCAGGAAAGCCGCATGCGCTGCGGGTGGAATTCCAGCGGACGGGCAAAACCCCGCTGCACCTGAAGCTGATGTGGGGCAGGATCGACCAGAGCGTTGATCCGGCGGTCGAGATGGCGGCGAAGGATGCGGACGTGGTGGTGGCCGTGGTGGGCATTACAAGCCAACTTGAAGGCGAAGAGATGAACGTGAGCGAGCCGGGCTTTCTGGGAGGCGACCGGACGAGCCTGGATTTGCCGCAGCCGGAAGAAGATCTGCTGAAGGAAGCGGCCGGTGCGGGCAAACCGCTGGTGGTGGTGCTGACGAACGGCAGCGCACTGGCGGTGAACTGGGCGAACGAGCATGCGAACGCGATTGTGGACGCGTGGTATCCGGGCGAAGAGGGCGGGACTGCGGTGGCGGAGACGCTTGCGGGCGCGAACAATCCGGCGGGACGGCTGCCGGTGACGTTTTACAAGAGCGTGGATCAACTGCCGAATTTCGAGGACTACTCGATGAAGGCGCGGACCTACCGGTATTTCACGGGGACGCCGTTGTATCCGTTCGGGTATGGGCTGAGCTATACGAAGTTTTCGTATAGCGGGCTGACGGTTCCTGCGGGAACAGTGGATGCGGGAAATCCGGCGGTGGTGGAAGCGACGGTGACCAACACGGGAAGTCGCGCGGGCGACGAAGTGGCGGAACTCTACCTGAGCTTCCCTGCAGTTGCCGGCGCGCCGTTGCGCGCATTGCGCGGGTTTCAGCGCGTGCATCTGGAGCCGGGGGCATCGACGAAGGTGCACTTCGATTTGAAGCCGCGGGACATGAGCATTGTGACAGAGGCCGGAGAGCCGATCGTGGCTGAAGGTACATACACAGTTTCAGTGGGTGGAGGGCAGCCGAATACCGGAGCGCCGGTGGTGACGGCAACGTTCCACGTGAAGGGAATTCTGACGCTGCCGGAGTAAACCACGACGCCGGTGCGACCTTATTGATGCTGAACGATTTAGCTCGTGCCGGCGTGGGAACGGGAGCTGCGCGGAGCCGCGATCGACGGGCTCGCATCGGTCTTCCAAACGGAACCGACGCAATTGGAAACGCGTATGCTTTAGGAAATGAGCATCAACAACGAGTTGCCCGAAAAACGAGGCGACTTCCTTTCGGACCGGCTTTTCGATCTCACGCGCAGGATCAAGGGGATTGACCCGCAGCTAACGCGGGCTTTAGTTCCCTGGGTGATGCGGCATCGGCGTTACCTGCCGGGGTTCATGCGCCTCGCGCGAACGGTTGCGCAGTCCGCGCGGGTGCGAGCCCGGTCGCTCGATGGCGGCGTGCGGGTTCCTCCTTTTCTTGTTCTCAGCGTTACGTCAAAATGCAATTTGCGATGCAGCGGCTGCTATGCCGGGGCGGTGGGAACGGTGACGAACGCACCCGTGCAGCCGGGACTCGGCCTTCGCGACTGGCACGAAGTGGTGGACGAAGCAGTTCGGCTGGGCGTAATGGCGTTCCTGATCGCCGGCGGCGAACCGTTCCTGTTGCCGGGCATTGCCAATCTTTTCCGCGAATATCCCGACCGGCTCTTTCTCGTGTTCACCAATGGAACGGCTTTGCGGTCCGCCGATTACGAAATTTTGAAAGGCTGCGCAAATACGGTGGTCGTGGTCAGCTTGGAGGGCGATCGCGACCTCACGGATTTGCGCAGGGGCCGCGGAGTTTTCGAGAAGGCGATGGGATCTCTCGACCGGCTGCGCGAGGCGGGAATATTGACCGGCATCGCGGTCACCATTGGTTCGGCAAACGTCGAGTACTGGTCGCAGTCGCAGAATATCGACGCGCTGATCGCTCACAGCGGACCGCTGGCAATGTTCATTGAGCAAATTCCGACCGCAGGATGCGAGAACGGCTCGGTGCTGAGCGCGGAGCAACGAATACGCTTCCGGCAGACCGTCGTCGAGTACCGGGATCGATCGACGGGAGGCGCTTACATCATCCATTCGCCAGGGGATGAAGAGACCCTCGGAGGTTGCGTCTCCGCCGGGCGCGGGTTCGTCCATGTGAATCCGAGCGGCGACGTTACGGCGTGTCCCGTTTCCGCGCTCGCGACCCACAACGTGAGGAAATCGAGCCTGCGGGAAGCCTTAGCCAGTCCGTTGTTTGCGATGATCCGGGAGAATGGGCACCTGCTCGAGACGGAAGGTCACCCCTGCGGGCTTTCCGCGCACGCCAGTGAGTTGGAGAGCATGGCGAAGGGCCTAGGAGCTTATCGGACCGCCGCGCCTGAACCTGCACCCATGCGCGAAGAAGCTGGATTCGCAATCCTTTGATTGGAGCGCCGGTGGTGAATGGAACGTTCCATGTGAAGGGGACGCGGACACTGCCAGAGTAAGTTTTTGCAAACCAGCGAGATGGGGCGCCTCGGAACGATGGAGACGCCCTATTCCTTTGTGGAGAAGTCAAGAGCGAAGCGAGGGATCGTCCCGAGACCGGGGCTAGGCGGGCAGGAAACCTCCAAACAATTGAAATGATTATGGATATGGCAATTGTTGGTGCGCCGAATAATGCCCTGTGCGAGGAGAAGGGCCGCGATCTTCCACACCCTATGTGAAAGCCATGTGAACGCCCGGTGTAGACTTGACTGTAGCCTGGGTACGACTCCCTCACCGCCGGGTAAACAGCCGTGCAGGATTGCGGTTGTTGAGGTTTTATGGACGCCATCTTCTCCGGATCGTCTTTCTCCTGCCAACATCCATCTTTATTTCCATTGAAAAATCACCCCGATCAAGAGTCTTCCTGCCGGAGGCCCAGACGGACCCGGAATTTTTCCGGCCGCCGTGGAGATTTCTGATGGCCGACCTTGCGACGGCAGTGCAAGTCATCCCAGCGACTCCGAGTCTGGTTGAGCGCAGGTTCGACGGAAGACCGAGCCGGGCAGGCGTGTGGATCTTCCTGCTGGTGGTGCTGAGCGGTCTCAGCTATATCGGCGTGCATGTCGCCAAAGACATGGACAACGTGACCGTTACCAGCATCTGGCCCTATTTCCTGCTGGGCATGGCGCTGCTGATCGCGCTGGGGTTCGAGTTTGTGAACGGGTTCCACGACACGGCGAATGCAGTGGCCACCGTGATTTACACGAACTCGTTGGAACCCCATGTTGCAGTGGTGTGGTCGGGGCTGTGCAACCTGACCGGCGTGCTGCTTTCGTCGGGAACGGTGGCTTTTGCCGTGATTACATTGCTGCCGGTAGAACTGATTCTGAAGGTGAGCTCGGGCGCAGGATTCGCGATGGTCTTCGCGCTGTTGATCGCTGCGATCTTGTGGAACCTGGGGACATGGTGGTTTGGTTTGCCGGCGTCGAGCTCGCACACGATGGTTGGGTCGATCATCGGCGTGGGATTGGCGAGCCAACTGATGAATCTACGCAGCGGCGCTTCCGGGCTGGATTGGGGGCAGGTCATCAAGGTCCTGAAGGCGCTGCTGATCTCGCCGCTGTTGGGCTTTGCGCTGGCCGGTTTGTTGATTCTGCTGTCGAAGCGCTTGCTCAAGTCGCCTGCGTTATACAAGGCACCTAAGAACAATCAACCGCCGCCGTGGCCGATCCGCGCGCTGCTGCTGCTGACCTGCACGGGGGTGAGCTTCTTTCACGGATCGAATGACGGGCAGAAGGGCATGGGGCTGATCATGCTGATTCTAATCGGCACGGTTCCCACGGCCTACGCGCTGAACCAGGCGGTGAGCCCCGCGGAAGTGCAGACCTTCATCGCCGCATCGGCGCAGGCCGGGACCGTCCTCGACCGGCATATCGCGCCCGGCACGCCCGATCCGGACCCGCGCCTCGAGGTGACCAATTACGTACGCACCCGCGAGTTGCAGCCGGGCACGATTCTGGCGGTTCGGCAACTGGTGGGCGAGTTGGGCCGCGAGGTCACAACGTACAAGTCGTTCCAGTTGGTTCCGGCGCAGGACCGGTCGAACGTCCGCAACGATATGTACCTGACCGCCGAGGCGCTGCGGCTGATGGACGCGGCAAACAATTCAGCGTTTACTCCAGCAGAAAGGGCGACGCTGAAGAGCTACCGCGGCCAGTTAGACAAGGGCACGAAGTTCATCCCCACCTGGGTGAAGGTGGCCGTGGCGCTGGCTTTGGGACTGGGCACGATGGTGGGCTGGAAGAGGATTGTGATCACCGTAGGAGAGCGCATCGGCAAGGAGCACCTGAGCTACGCGCAGGGCGCGAGCGCCGAACTGGTGACGATGGCGACGATCTTCGCGGCGAATACCTACGGCCTGCCGGTAAGCACCACGCATATTCTGAGCTCGGGCGTGGCGGGGACGATGGCTGCCAATGGCAGCGGATTGCGCTGGTCGACGGTGCGCAATATTGCGGCGGGGTGGGTGTTCACGCTGCCGGCCGCGGCGCTGCTCTCGGGCCTGCTTTATTGCCTGTTCCACACATTCACGCGATAGGCGGGTTTCGATCGCGGAAAGGCGTCCGGCGAGACGGTCGCCTTTTTGTTGCTTCCAGACGGGCGGCGACAGGCGGAGGCGCGCACAAAATTCAACGGCCATTCACGCGCTGTTCACAAAAGTCCGATATCCCTGAGGGGTTCGGAGTTTTCTTCTTCCCCCGGCTCCGAGCCCAAAACCAATTTCAATCCGGAGATCGACGATGGCCGATCTGGCAACGACCGTTGAAGGCCTGCCTCATGGCGGGTCGCTTCTTGACCGCAAGATGAAGAAGAGTTCCGCCTGGGTGAGCGGCGCGGTTGTCGGAATCGCGCTGCTGGGCGGGTTGGGTTACATCGGGATCCACGTGCAGCAGGACCTGAGCAACGTGACGATCGCCAGTGTGTGGCCCTATGTGCTGCTAGGCGTGGCGCTGCTGATCGCGCTGGGGTTCGAGTTCGTGAATGGATTCCACGACACAGCAAACGCAGTGGCAACGGTGATCTACACGCACTCACTCGATCCAAACATCGCGGTGGTGTGGTCGGGGCTGTGCAACCTGGCCGGGGTGCTGGTGTCGAGCGGCGCTGTGGCGTTCAGCGTGATTACGCTGCTGCCGGTGGAGCTGATCTTGCAGGTGAGCTACGGAGCGGGATTCGCGATGGTGTTCGCACTGCTGATCGCGGCCATCCTCTGGAACCTGAGTACCTGGTGGTTCGGGCTGCCGGCATCGAGCTCGCACACGATGGTTGGGTCGATTATCGGCGTGGGCGTGGCGAATCAATTGATGAACGCGCACTCGGGCACATCGGGCGTGGACTGGGGACAGGCAACCAAGGTCTTCCAGGTGCTGCTCATCTCGCCCGTCATCGGCTTCTGCGCTGCCGGTTTGCTGCTGCTGCTCTCCAAGGTGTTCATCCTCACCAAATGGGCCAAGAATTTTGCCCACCTCTTCGATGCGAACCACAAAAAGCCTCTTTGGCTGATTCCTACCGTCGCAATTGCAGGAATCCCGGGGGCCTACTTATTTTTGTGGATTGCTCCCATGGTCTTCGGGCTTTTCGGGACTCCGGGGATGGCCGTATGGCAGCCGATCAAGTATTTCGCGTCCTGGAATCCGCCGATGGGTCTCATCGCCACGATGGTGTTGGTGGGCGTCGCCGGCTGGTACCTGGTAGCCGTGTTCGCCAGGATCGTGATTGAGAATGCGGATGTGTTGTTCACTTCGCCCAAGGGCACCACTCCTCCACCTTGGCCGATTCGGGCACTGCTGATCTTCACCTGCTCAGGCGTGAGCTTTGCGCATGGATCGAACGACGGGCAGAAGGGCATGGGGCTGATCATGCTGATCCTGATTGGCACCGTGCCGACAGCTTATGCGCTGAACCACGCGGTGACGGCGAGGGACGTTCAGGCGTTCGTTGCGTCGTCGCAGGCAGCCGACGCGGTGATCAACAAGCATGCGGATCAGAGTGCCGTTATGGGAGCCGACGCAAGAGCGACAGTGACCCAATTCATCGCCAGCAAGCAACTGCAGCCGGATACGATGCTGGCGCTGCGGGAGCTGGTGAACGATTTGAGCAACGAGGTGGCGCTCTACAAGGAGTACAAGGCGGTTCCGGCGAACCAGCAGACCAACGTGCGCAACGACATGTACGTGGCCAGCGAGGCGATCAGGCTGATGCTTAAGAGCAAGAACCCGCAGTTCACCGCGGATGAGAGCGCGGCCCTGACGAAGTACGAGGGCCAGGTAAACAAGGCGACGAAGTTCATTCCCGGATGGGTGAAGGTTGCCGTGGCGCTGGCGCTGGGACTGGGCACTATGGTCGGCTGGAAGCGCATTGTGGTGACGGTGGGCGAAAAGATCGGCAAAGAGCACCTGACGTATGCGCAGGGCGCGTGCGCGGAGCTGGTGGCGATGGGAACGATCATGGCCGCGGATAACTTCGGGCTGCCGGTATCGACGACGCACGTGCTGAACTCGGGCGTGGCGGGAACGATGGCGGCGAACAAGAGCGGCTTGCAGTTCTCGACGATTCGCAATATAGCGGCGGCGTGGGTGTTCACGTTGCCGGCTGCGGCGCTGCTTTCGGGATCGCTGTTCTGGCTGTTCCGGCTAATGTCGCATTAATCGAAGGGTTGCAATGATGGGGCGTCCGGCGGGGCCGGACGCCTTTTTTATGCGTTGAGAAAGGGCGGCGAACGGGCAAAAGAAGAGGCGCATCCGGTACCATACAGGATGGTGCTTCGAGAAGAATGAGCCTGAAAGCAAAGCTGGAAGCTGTTATTTACGCCGCCGAAGAGCCGGTGACTCTGGCGCAACTGGGCGCGTTGTTTGCCGATGAAGCGCTGGAGTGGAAGGCGGAGCAGGAAGCCGCGGCTCGGGCGCAAACGGCGGAAGCGGTTGCGCCGGCTGCGACGGACGGAGGGGCTTTGCCGCTGCTGAACGAAGCGTTTCCGTATCTTGAGCTGGAGCCGGTAGCGGAGGGTGAAGCGGCCGAAGGGGCGGCGGAAGGCGCGGAATGCAGTGCGGGCGAGGACGCCCGCACGACAGCCGGCCAGGAGGCCGGCGTCACATCAGAAACTGAGACCGGCGCTAGAGCCGAAGCGGAGACCGGCGCAACAACGCACGGGGAGACCGGCGCAACGGAGTCGGAGAGGAGCGAAGAGAGTGCCGAGGCGGGCAGCGACGCCGGCGCGGAAGATGAGGCCGCGGTTGAGGCGGAGGCGAAGCGCGCGGCCCGGCAGCGCGATCGCGAGGCTCGCGGAGCGATCAAGCAACTGCTGGACGAGTTGGTTGCGGAGTACGCAGCCGACGGGAGCGGCATCGAGATTCGCGAGATTGCCGGCGGATACCGCATGGGAACAAAGCCGGAGTGCCACGACGCGGTGCGATCGTTTGTGAAGATCCTGAAGCCGCCGCTGAAGCTTTCGTTGCCGGCGCTGGAGACCCTCGCCGTGATCGCATATAAGCAGCCGGTGACGGCGCCGGAGGTGAACGAGATTCGCGGCGTGGATTCGTCGGGGGTGTTCGGGTCATTGCTGGCGCGGAAGCTGATCGTGACGGCGGGGCGCAAGCCCGTGGTGGGGCGGCCGATTCTCTACAAGACCACGCGGGAGTTCCTGCTGCGCTTCGGGCTGAAGGATGTTTCCGAGCTGCCCTCGATGGAGGAGTTCGAGAAGATGGCGGCGAGCGAACTGGAGGAGCCGGAGTTGGCGGCTGGAGAAGAGACGGGTGCCGGAGTTGCGGAGGAGTTTAATCCGGATTTGAGCGCGGAAGCGGACGAAGCGGCGGGCGGCGAACCATTGGAATCGGAAGCAAACACTTCAGAGGCCGCGCCAAGCGGCGCGGAGTAAGCAGAAACAGAGGCATTCCCCCATGAAAAACAAGTTGAAACCGAAGGCGACAGCGCCAGCGGCCAAGCGCGCGCCAAAAAGCGCGTCGAAGAGCAAGAAGACCGCAGACACCAGCAAAGTCGTAGTCGCGAGCAAGGCCACGAGCACGAAGGCCAAAACGGTAACGGTGAAGGCGAAGACTCCGCCTGCGAAGACGAAGGCGACAAAGGCCAAGCCGGCGGAAAAGCCGGTGGCGAAGCGCGCACCGAAAGGTGCGAAACCCAAAGCAGCGACCAAGGTGCCGGGCGCAAGAACCAGGAAGGCGAAGGAACCAGCCAGGCATCGGATTGGTGAACCGGTGCTGGATCCAATTGGGGACGTGGTCAGCGGCGAGGCGCGGACGTATTTGGGCGGAGGCGAAGTTCTGACCGGGGCAGGTGCGGGCGAGGACGCCCGCACTACAGCCGGTCTGGAGACCGGCGGTACGTTTGGTGACGCGGGCCAAGGCGGTTCGCAGAGAAGCGTCGCGGAGGAGGAAGGGGCCGAAGAAGACGCTGAGCCGACGGCGCCGGCGAAGCTTGAGAGGCTGCAGAAGATTCTGTCGCGGGCGGGGATTGCGAGCAGGCGGCGCGCGGAGGAGATGATCGTCGCAGGCCGCGTGATGGTGAATGGGCAGTTGGTGACGCAATTGGGCAGCAAGGCCGATCCCACGCACGACCACATTCGCGTGGATGGCAAGCTCCTGCGTGGCGCGGAGCGGCATCGGTATTTCGTTCTGAACAAGCCCAAGGGCTACGTGACGACGGTGAGCGATCCCGAGGGACGGCCGACAGTGATGGAATTCTTCGCGAAGACGAAGGAGCGGTTGTATCCAGTGGGGCGGCTGGACTACCTGAGCGAAGGCCTGCTGCTGATGACGAATGACGGCGAGTTGGCGAACCTCGTGACGAAGGCCGGATCGGGCGTGGAGAAGACGTATCTGGTGAAGGTGGCTGGACAACCGAGCGATGAAGAGATGGAGAGGCTGCGCGGCGGCGTGGCGATCGAGCGCGACGAGGCGGGGTCGGAGCGGGTGCGGACGGCGCCGGCACGGATTCGGAAGGTGCGCGAGGGCGAGAATCCCTGGTATGAGGTAGTGCTGACGGAGGGGCGGAATCGCGAGCTGAGGAAAATGTTCGCAGCAATCGGGCACTTTGCCGAGAAGATTCGCCGCGTGGGGTACGGGCCGCTTGTGCTCGACGTGGAGCCGGGCAAGCTGCGCGAGCTGACGGAAACCGAGGTGACCGCGCTGCGCATGACGGCCGAAGGCAAGATGAAGCCGCGGCGCATCCGAATGGACCTCGTGCTGCCGAAGGAAGCAGGGAGGGCGGCGGAGAAGCGGGACAAGTTTGTAGATCGGCGCGACCGGGGAGCAGTGCGGCGGGACGCAGGTGGACAGCGGCAATTTGGACGGGCGGAAGGACGGTTCGATCAGGCACCGGCGCGGGGCGGAAAGCCGTTCCGGAAGCCGGACGAGCGGGGACAGAGGACGGAATGGAAGCCGCGCGAGCGGGAGTTTGGCAGCGCGCGCGAGGGCGGCGCTGCACGCAGCGGAGAGCGGCCGAGCTTTGACAAGCGGAGGGCGAAACCATTTGGAGCGCGACCAGAGTTTGGTAGCCGCGAAGGAAGCGAGCCGCTCCGAAGCGAAGAGAAGGTGGGGTTCGGCGAGCGAGGAGGCAGGCCGCCGAGAGCGAGTTCAGATTTCAGCAAGCGGCCAAGCAAACCGTTCGGAGCAAGGCCGGGGTTTGGCGGACGGCCAAAGTTTGGCGGGAGGTCGCCCGGGCAAGCGGCCGGCCGGTTTGAGAATGCGCCGCGAAAGCCTTTTCGCGCGGAAGGCGGGAAGCCACGGTGGCAGCGAGAGGATCGCGGCGGAAAGAAAGAAGGACGGCCGCAAAGGCGCGAGTTCGGCGGCGCAGCGAAAGGCGGAGATGCGTTTCGCAGAGGGCTGCGGCCGGAGCAAGCGGGGATCCACCAGCCGGGAATCCGCATTGATAGAGTCGAGCGACCGCCGTTCAAACCGCAAGGTGAGCGGCCGGCGTTTGGCGCGGGCGTTGAGGCGAAGCGGCCATTCGAAGGCGGAGGCGGAAAGGGTTTTGACAAGGGCGCGAAGTTTGGCGCAAAGCCAGGCGGGTTCGCCAAGTTTCGCGGCAAGAGCGGCGGCGGCAAGAAATTCGGTGGCAGCAGGCCGGGCGCGGCTCGCGGAGGATGGACGCGGGGATCGACGCGGAAACCGCAATCCTGAATTCGAAATTGTTGAGGAGGGCATGTGGCAAACACATTTGGCACGGACATCCTGATTCAGGCGCCGGACCCGAAAGCGGCCGCAGCGTTTTATGTGAAACAACTCGGCTTCACGATTACCGGTGAGCATGGAAAGTGGATCGACCTGCACGGAGACCACATCAACCTTTTCATTGAGGAGGGGCCGGCGCTGGGGCCGGTTCTGGAAGTGACGGTTGAGAACGTGGAAGAAGCGAAGCGGCGGCTCGTGGCCAGCGGATGCGAGATCGTGAAGGATGAGCCGGAGTTTCCGCGCTGCTACGTGAAGGATCCGTTCGGGTTGATTTACAACCTGACAGAATAGACGCGCGCGAAGTGTAGACAGAAAGCTGTTTAAAGGCAAATGCAGGTCCTTCGACTCCGCAGGCCGCGCCTTGGCGCGGCCTGCTTCGCTCAGGATGACAACTCAAAAAGAATAGCGAGCCGGGGCGGAGCGCTCACGAGGGTTGAGCGGTTTTTTGTGCGCGGAAGCGGCGCATGCGGCCGACAAGCGAGGCGGGGCCGCTGACGGTGAGGCGGACGAGATTGCCTTCGTATTCGCGCGTGTGGACGATCATGCCGGCTTCAATGGCTGCGAGAGCCGCGCCTTCGTGCTGGGGAACGCGGAGTTCCGCATCGACGATGGGGTCGGAGTGGAGCGCGGCGTCGATGGCTGCGAGCAGAGCGGGAATTCCCTCGCCGGTGAGCGCCGAGAGCGGCACTCCCGTGCTCTCAGCGTTTGGAATAGTGTTGCCGCGCGAAAGCAGCGCGGCGCGCTCGTCTTCGGGAAGCAGATCAATTTTGTTGAGGACTTCGATGCGCGGCTTGGAGAGGCTTTCGAGCTCGCCAAGCACCTTTTCCACCTGAGCTTTCTGCTCGTCGCCGTAGGTAGAGGCAGCGTCGCGGACGTGGAGAAGCAACTCGGCCTGCTCGACTTCCTCGAGTGTGGCGCGGAAGCTGGTGACGAGCGTGTGGGGCAGATTGCGGATGAAGCCGACTGTATCGGAGAGCAGGACGCGGCGGCGGCTGGGCAATTCGATGGCGCGCAATTTGGGGTCGAGCGTGGCGAACATGCGCGCGGAGGAGAGAACCTGCGCGCCGGTGACGCAGTTGAAGAGCGTGCTCTTGCCTGCGTTGGTGTAGCCGACGAGGGCGACGGTGGGCACGGGGACGGCTTCGCGGCGCTGGCGCTGCTGGCGGCGCACGCGGCGGACGGCGTCGAGATCGCGCTTGAGCTGATCGATGCGGCGCTGAATGCGGCGGCGATCGGTTTCGAGCTGCGTTTCGCCCGGCCCGCGGGTGCCGATGCCGCCGCCTAACTGCGACATGGCTTTGCCACGGCCGGTCAGGCGCGGCAGCATGTATTCGAGCTGGGCGAGCTCCACCTGCAACTGGCCTTCGCGGGTGCGAGCGTGGCGGGCAAAGATGTCGAGGATGAGTTGCGTGCGATCGAGCACGCGGCAAGGCAAAGCGGCCTCGAGATTGCGCAGTTGCGTGGGCGAAAGGTCGTGATCGAAGAGAACGAGATCCGCGTTGGTGGAGGCGGCGACGGCGGCAATCTCTTCGACTTTGCCGGAGCCGATGAGGGTGGCCGGATCGGGACGGATATTGCGCTGCAAGAGCTCGGCCGCCACCTGGCCGCCGGCGCTCAGGAGGAGCTCGCGAAATTCGGCGAGAGATTCCTCGGCGTCGAGGCCGGTAGCCTGGCGCGGGATCCCTGGGCCTTGCGAACGGATCGATGGCGGAGGTGTATACGTATCCGCCGCGACGCCTGAAACAGAGGCATCGAGGCACACGGCTGGTGCGTTCGCGCCCTTCACTCCTGCGCGGTAGCCACGCGAGCGGACCTGAAGGTCCACTCCGACGAGGACGGCGCGCTCTGGCCGGCCACCCCAACGGTCAACCATTGCCGTTGAGGATTTCGACTGGCCAGCGATGCTGCCGGTCCTGTTCGCCTCGCGTGCCAATCGCGGACGCTCCCGCGCTAACGTTGCTCCGCGGTCACCTGGGATATCGACTGCACCGGAGACGGAACCGCAGACGGCCCGATGCCCGATGAAACAGCAGTCGGACGGTGCTCACTGTGGATGACGCTCCGGTTGCTGACCACGGTTGAGATTGCGTGTTTGAAAATCAACTGTTCCTGGCTGTTGTTCTCCAGGAGCACGGAATATTTGTCGAAGGACCGGATCTTCCCAGTCAGTTTCACGCCGCTGACGAGATAAATCGTAATTGGGGATTTGTCCTTCCGAACCGTGTTCAGAAATGTGTCCTGAATATTTTGTGCCGGCTTGTTCTCCATGTGCCGATCTCCTACTTTCTTATTGAAGTTGTGTGCAACTGCCTTTGCGTCGTACTTCAGATCCGCGGGGAAGACCCCGGAAATCCCGGCGCCGGCAAAACCCCGCAATGTGACAACTTTATAGAGATTTGCGATCCTTTTCAACTGCGGACAGGGGTCGATCCCGGCGGCGGACCGGCTACCGAAGGGGTAGAATGGCAAGTCCATGCACGATGTTATCGCCTTTGCAATGAATAAGATGGACAGTTCTTGAGTGGCTGGAACGGCGGGCGAAGGGGGGCTCGAATCGGACTTTGCCGGGGTGGGACGGCATTGATTTGACGGCTGATAGCATCAATGTGTGCAAGAAACTGCCAGGGAAGCCCGTTCTTCGCCGCCGGGTTCGAATTCGGCCCCGGGTGGCCAGCCTGCGCGCACGCCTGTACCGATGCTGGACCTGAAACGCCAGTATCGTGCGCTCCACCAAGAGTTGCTGGAGGCGCTGGGGCACGTGCTGGAGACGCAGCAGTTCATCCTTGGCGAACATGTGGCGGCGTTTGAGCGGGCCGCGGCGGAGCAGTTAGGCGTGGCGCACGCGTTGGGTTGCTCATCGGGCACAGACGCGCTGTGGTTGGCATTGGCTGGGGCGGGGGTCGGGCCGGGCGACGGAGTGGTGACTACGCCGTTCAGCTTTTTTGCTTCAGTGAGCGCAATTCTTCGAGCTGGCGCGACGGCGGTGCTGGCGGACATCGATCCGGTGAGCTTCAATCTTTCGGCGGCAGCCGTGGAGAGGGTGCTGGACGGAAATCGCGGGGAGGGCGTGAAGGCGATTCTTCCGGTGCATCTCTACGGTCAGTTTTCTTTTGGTCTTGGACGAGAGCGGGGGTTGACGCTCATCGAAGACGCGGCGCAGGCATGGGGCGCGGAATGGCAGGGAGTGAAGGCAGGCGGGTGGGGCGATGCGGCAGCGTTCAGCTTTTATCCGACGAAGAACCTGAGCGCGGCGGGCGATGCGGGGATGGTGACGACGAATAGGGAAGATGTGGCCGAGCGGGTGAAGATGTTGCGCAACCAGGGGATGCGCCGCCGATACCATCACGATGAGCTGGGCTGGAACGCGCGCATGGATGGTTTGCAGGGCGCGGTGCTAACGGTGAAGCTCAAGTACATTGCCGGATGGAACGAGGCGCGGCGCGCTTTGGCGGCCCGGTATCATGCACTGTTTGCCAAGGCGGGGCTGGCGGAGAGCGGGCCGTATCCGGTGCGTGGGGTGGTGTTGCCGCAAGAGGCGCAGGGCGCACGGCACGTGTGGCACCAGTATGTGATTCGCGCGCCACGGCGGGATGCGTTGCGCGAGTTCCTGACAACGCGCGGGATTGGATCGGAGATCTACTACCCTGTACCGCTGCACATGCAGGAGGCGCTCAAGGGGTTGGGTTACGCAGAAGGCGATTTTCCCGAGGCGGAGCGCGCCGCTCGCGAAGTGCTGGCTCTGCCGATGTTTCCTGAGCTGCGCGAGGACGAGCAGGAGACGGTGGTGGCGGCGATTGCGGAGTTCTTGAGCTGAGAGCGAGTCCGGCGCTATTCCGTTGGCGCTTTGACTTCAACCTGCGACGCAGATTCAACAAACGTGGCGATGACCGTGTGGCCGGCCTTTAGAAGGTTCCTGAGCCTGGGACGGCCCATGATGCCGCGCCCGACAAATCCAACGGATGCCATCGTTCATCTCCGTTCGCTGAATTTAAGATGAAAGCGTGCGCAACTACTTCAATTATTTTACTGAGATCGAGGAGCGCTTCCAGCAGCGGCGCGGATCGCTGTTGCTGCTTTCGACGCTGGATTGGGCGCTGATTGAGACTTGGCGCGAGGCGGGGATTCCGCTGGAGGCGGTTCTGCGCGGGATCGATGCGGCGTTCGATAAGTATGAGGCGCGGCAGAAGCGGGCGCGGATGCGGAAGATAAACGGTCTCGCGTGGTGCGCGCAGGCGGTGATGCAGGCGGCTGTGGAGATGCATGAGGCGTCGACGGGTTCGGCTTCGGCGGCCACGACAGCCTTGGAGTCGGGGTTTGAGCGCGAGCGCGTGGCGGGGCATTTGGCGGCGGCGGCGAAGGCGCTGGATGGGGCGACGGTTGCTGCGGAGGCATGCCGGACGACGGCGACCCGGTTGAGGGAGCTGGCTGCCGAAGTGGCCGCTGGCAGCGGCGAAAAGGCATCGGCCGTGGATCTTGAAGGGTTGGAGCAATTGCTCATGGTACTCGAAGACAAGCTGTACGCCGCGCTCAAGGTTGCTGCGCCCGAAGAGCTGCTGTTGGGACTGAACGAACACGCTGCCCGCGAATTGGCGCCTTACCGCAGCCGCATGGGCGCGGTGCAACTGCGCCAGGTGAAAGAGCAGTTTGTGCGGAAGCAACTGCTGGTGCACTACAATTTGCCACGGTTGAGCCTGTTCTACATGAGCCAGCAATGAAGAGGCGGGCGCGCCGTGGCGAAAAAGGCAAACCTCAGGGGCTAAAGCCCCAATCATCTTATGGCTCTCATGCGGCACGACTGAAGTCGAGCCCTGATACTAAACCAACGATAAAAGTGGATGAGGCCGCGGCGCCACAGCTCGTGCAAATTGAAAAGCCGGTTTATGGCGGGGCGTTTCTGGCGCGCGTGGAAGGCAAGGCTGTGTTTGTGCCGCTGGCGCTGCCGGGCGAGCGGGTACGTGTGCGCACGGTTGAGGAAAAGCGCGGATATGCGAGCGCGGAGGCCGAAGAAATTGTTGCTGCAGCGGCGGAGCGCGTTGCGCCTGCGTGCAGGCACTTTGGGGCGTGCGGCGGCTGCCAGTATCAGCACGCGGATTACGCGGCTCAGATCGGATTCAAGCAGGCCATTCTGCGCGAGACGCTGGAGCGAGGCGGCGTTCGCGCGCCGCAGGAGATGGCCGTGCTGGCGGGCAAGCCGTGGGCGTACCGTAACCGGATTCGGCTGGCATTTGACGCGGAGGGACATGCGGGTTATCGCGGGCGGCGGTCGCATGCGCTGGTTCGGATTGCCGAATGCCCGATCGCGGCGCCGCTGCTCGTGCGGGCAGTGCGTGCTGCCGGGGAGATTGCGCGGGAATTGCGTCTGGGCTCGGGTCCCAGCGAGATTGCGCTCTTCTGCGATGCGAAGGAAACGGCGCTGCTGGCGAATGTGATGGTTGCGGGCGGCGGGAAGAGATGGTTTGAGGGTTTTGCGAGAGCGCTTGCAGAGAGAATTCCCGAGGTGAAGGGTCTGGAGCTTGCGACCGAGGGTGGGACGGGCCAAGCGCCGCGCAGTGTAGCGCAGTGGGGCGCGAGTTCCCTGCTCTACCGCGCTGCCGGATTCGATTATCGGGTGGATCAGGGCGCGTTCTTCCAGGTGAACCGCTGGCTCGTAGACGAGTTGGCCAAATGCGTGACAGGCGGGCACGATGGCGGGCTGGCGTGGGATCTGTTCGCTGGAGTCGGATTGTTTGCGCGGCGGCTGGCGAAGCAGTTTGACCGCGTGGTTGCTGTTGAGTCCGCACCGGCGGCGATAGCCGCATTGGCGCACAATCTGCGCGGCACGAGCGCAACTGCGGTGAAGGCGGCAACGTGTGACTTCCTGCGTGCGACGGGCAAGCGCGAGCGTCCGGATCTGATTGTTGTGGATCCGCCGCGCACCGGCCTCGGTACGGAGACCACTGCCCTGCTCGGGCAAATCGCGGCGACTGCGCTCAAGTATGTTTCGTGCGACCCGGCGACACTGGCACGCGATCTGCGGGCTCTGGTGGGCGCGGGGTATTCGATTCAGCGCATCACGCTGGCGGATCTCTTCCCGCAGACGTTCCATCTTGAGACAGTGGTCGAGTTGCGGCGCTGACGCCCGGCACGGATGGTTCACGTGCTTTGAACCCATGCTCCTCCCACCCCAGCACGCACAGTTCGCGTGCCGGGGACCCCGGCTCCTGATAGGCTTGATCCCCATAGCACCTTTTTCTTTTCGCACTCAATGCAATCGAATCCGCCCAACTTGGAGCAACCCGGTAGAGGCCGAGCCGCGTCAGCCGGCCTGACGGGCGTGCCGCTTTTTCATGCGGCGTGGCTCTTTGCTGCGGGGATTGTCGTGGCGAGCCAACTGTGGCTGCGGCCTCCTCTGGTGCTGATCGCGCTGGCGCTGGTTGCGGCTTTGTGTAGTGTGGCCGCGCTGCGCGCGCAACGCATCGCCTGGTTGCCGCTGGCCATCATGTGGGTGTTGCTGGGCGCGTGGTGCGGGGAGATGGAGCCGCGCCCGGCGCCCGCGCCCACTCTGGTCGCGCTCTCCGATGGATTGTTGCGCACTGTCGAAGGGACCGTGGTGGACCCGGGTACCGTGCGCACTGCGCTTGAGCAGAATGTGGACGAGCCCTCGGCCAATGCGCTATCGCAGCGCATCGACCTGCGCGTGGCGACGGTTGAGGTGGTGACGGACCAGAGCGATGCGCAGGCGCCGGTGAGTGGCGGCGCTCGGCTGACGGTGCGGTGGCCATTGGATGCGGTCGCGAACATCGACGCAGAGGCCTTCCGATGCGGTGAGCGCGTGCGCGCCGTGATTCGCTTGCTACCGCCGGAGACCTATCACGATCCCGGCGTCTGGAGCCGCGCGGATTATCTGCTGGATCAGGGAATCACGTCCACGGCAACGGTTGCGGCTGATCGCGTGGAGCGGGTGGGGCGGACACCGGGGGCGTTTTTGCCGTGCCGAGTGAGCGGATGGCAGCATGCGATGACTGCGAGGCTGCTGGCCCTGCCTGCGGCGATGCGGAGGCTGCCGGCCCCTTTGCGCCTGAGCGAGGATGACGCGATTATGCTGGCGGCGATGGTGGCCGGCGACCGCACGTATCTGACCCACACGCTGCGCGTGGGTTTCGAACGCACAGGCTCCTTTCACATGCTGGTGGTGTCAGGGCTTCACCTGGCGATCATGGCCGCATGCGTTTTCTGGATCACACGGCGGCTGCGCGTGCCGCGCGTGCCAGCCACGATCCTGACGATTGTTGCGTCGTTCACTTACGCTCTGTTCACCGGATTCGCCACGCCGGTCGAGCGCTCGCTGTGGATGGTGACGCTTTATCTGCTGGGACGGCTTGTGTACCGTGAGCGCAATGCGCTGAATACGATCGGATTTGCCGCGCTGTGCCTGCTGGTGGTGAGCCCGCGCAGCTTGTTCGACTCAAGCCTGCAGATGACGTTGCTGGCGGTGATCGCGATCGGGGGCGTCGCCGCACCGATGCTCGCGGGCACGATTCATCCTTATGCATCTGCGGCGCGCGAATTGAAACTGGTGGCGATGGACGTTAAGCTCGCGCCGAAGCTGGCGGCGTTTCGCGTAGTGATGCGCATAGTGGCAGAGCGGCTGGAACGGGCGGCGAACAGCGACATTGCGTGGCGTGTGTTTCCGTGGAGCGTGAGGTTTGCGATCCGCATCACGGAGCTGGTGGTGATTTCGTGCGTGGTTGAGCTGGCGATGACGCTGCCGATGGCCGTCTACTTTCATCGCATTACGATCTTTGCGCTGCCGGTGAATCTGCTGATCGTGCCGCTGCTCCTAGTGCTGATGCCGGTGGCACTGTTGATGCTGCTGGCGCTGATTGTATGGCCGGCAGCGGCGGTGGTTCCGGCGACAGTGGTTGCGCTGGTAATGCACGCCGGGGTCGGACTGGTGCGTTTGTTCGGCTCGATGGCGCTTGGAGATTTCCGGATTCCCAGCCCGCTGCTTTGGCAATCGGCAGTGTCTTGCGCTCTGCTGGGAGCGGCGATTGTGATGGCGGACGAGAGCCTGGGGGGATGCGGATCTGGTTTCAACAATTTGATTGGGGCAATGGCGAAATACCCTCAGGGGCTAAAGCCCTCTCTTTTTCGGCACCTTTTCGGCACGACTAAAGTCGTGCCCCTTCAAAACACAGATTATGAAACCAGCTTGAGACGCTGGTTGCGCCGTGGGGCGTGGGCTGCGCTGGCGATGGCTGCGTTGGCAGCGGTGATGCCGCGTCCGGTGGAGCGGCCGAGGGGCGCGATGCTGATGGAGGCGATCGACGTGGGGCAGGGCGACTCGCTGCTGGTGATCACGCCCGATGGGAAGACGTTGCTGGTGGATGGAGGAGGCTTCGGCGGGGGTCCAAGGCAAGCTCCGCAGGATTTTGACATTGGCGAAGAGGTGGTCTCACCGGCGCTGTGGGCGCGCGGCATTCGGCACCTGGATGCGGTAGCACTGAGCCATGCGCACTCTGACCACATCGGCGGACTGCCCGCCGTGCTCAGGAACTTTCACCCCGATGAGTTGTGGGTGGGGAACAATCCGCGGTCTGGGACGTATAACGCGCTACTGAACGAGGCTGCCGAGTTGCATGTGCGGGTGCGCACGTTTCGTGCGGGCGATGCGTTCAGTTTTGGCAGCACGCAGGTGAGCGTTCTGGCTCCGTTTCGCGATTATCAGCCCGGCGCGGAGCCCGCGAACAATGATTCGCTGGTGCTGCACGTGGCGTACGGAGCGACGTCAATGCTGCTCGAGGGTGATGCAGAGGAACCGATTGAGCAGGCAATGCTTACAGAGCCGGGCTTGGCGAGCACGCTGCTGAAGGTGGGCCATCACGGCAGCATTACGTCGACGAGGCCGGAGTTTCTCAAGCGCGTGGCGCCGCAATGGGCGGTGATTTCGTGCGGATCGCGCAACCGGTATGGGCATCCGCGCGAGGAGGTGTTGGAAGAATTGCAGGAGGCGCACGTGCGGACGTTCCGGACGGACGTCAACGGGATTTCGTGCTTCGTGCTGGATGGGAAGAAGGCGGCGGGAGAGGCGGGGTGCGGGGGAGACGGATTACCGCACTAGGCGCAGAAGGATTCCCTCAGGACCAATCACCCGGCTTTACTCCTTCGATTCGCTCAAGAATCTCCCAAAGCCTAGCGGACTCGATATCTGACACGTCCACTCCGTAAACTTCCTGAATCTTGGCCAACACGGCCTCATTCGTCTCCTCGAAGTGAAAATCCCAAAGAGAAGACTTGCCGGAGATCCAAGCCGATGAATGACCGAGAACGCGATGAATAAAGTCTTCGGCAAGTTCGGCATGCGCATTGACTCGCTCTCGGGGGGCAAACTCGATCGGAACGTGGACGCCGGGACGTGGAAGCGGTTTGCCTTCCTTCAACCAATCCGTTTTGCGCTTTGCGAACTGCTCGCTGAGCGCATTCAAAGCTTCTGCCTTTGATGCGCCTCCCGCGTCGATGTGCCACCCAAGGACTCTCGCCCAATACTGATGCTGTGTGAATCTTGCGGGCAGATTTAGGTCCAGCTTTTGCCTTTTTATGAATACGGGATAGTCTTGCAGCTCCCAGTCCGTTTTGGCGAACGAACGACACCACTTCCAAAACCTTCGCATGGCGTCACGCAGCCGCACGAACAGAGATCGCATAGAGACTTTAGTGTACTGAACGCATTGCGACTTCTTGGATGGCGAGCAGCGTTTCGAGGAGGGGCTTGAGGAGCTTGAGGTCGAGGGCGTTGGCGGCGTCGGACTTGGCGTTGGGTGGGTCGTCGTGGACTTCGAGAAAAAGACCGTCGATACCGGCGGCGACGGCGGCGCGCGCGAGGAGGGGGATGAACTCAGGCTGGCCGCCACTGACGCCGTTGGCCGCCGAAGGCTGCTGCACGGAGTGAGTGGCATCGAAGACGACGGGCGCGAGCGAGCGCATGATGGCGAGGGAGCGGAAGTCGACGACCAGGTTGTTGTAGCCGAAGGTCGAGCCACGTTCGGTGAGGAAGACACGCTCGTTACCCGTGGAGCGCACCTTTTCGAGGCCGTGGCTCATGTCCCATGGCGCGACGAACTGGCCTTTCTTGATGTTGACGGCGCGGCCGGTGCGGCCTGCGGCGACGAGCAGGTCGGTCTGGCGGCAAAGGAACGCGGGAATCTGGAGGACATCGACGGCTTCGGCGGCGACTTCGCAGTGTGCGGGCTCGTGCACGTCAGTGAGGACGGGCAAACCTGTGTCCTCGGCGAGGCGGCCGAGGATGCGCGTACCTTCTTTGAGGCCCGGGCCACGAAAACTTTTGACGCTGGTGCGGTTGGCCTTGTCGTAGCTGGCTTTGAAGATGTAGGGAATGCCGAGATCGGCGGTGATGCGCTGGACGGCTTCGGCCATGGAGCGCACATGGGCCTCGGACTCGATGACACAGGGACCGGCGATCAAGAAGAGACGGCCCGCGCCCACTTGCACGGGGCCGATTTCGAACGAATGGCTCACGAGGGAGATTTTACAGTGGACAGTGGTCAGTGGTCAGTGGTCAGTGGACAGTGACCAGTGGGGCTGGGGCAACGGGTCAGGGATCGGTAGTCTGCGGAACGCGTCCACGCGTTCTGTCCCCGGATTGCGAAGGCGGGATCGGAGAACGCGTGGCACGCGGTTCGGCGGTGCTGGCCGGTGGTTACTCGCCGTGGCTGCGCGACCACTCCCAGAGCGCGCGGTCGAGCGTGCGCAGCGAGGTGGGTGCGGGCAGATCGCTCTGCGGCTTGACGATGTTGCTTTCGGCCAAGCGCTTGCAGAAGTCCAAATACTCCTCGTAAAAGTGCACGTCGTGACGGGCGTGGCCCAGCGCTTCGAGGGTGCGGTAGTCCAGCACCGTGTAGCGCTCAGGGAAGATTGCGGCCAGGACGGCCGAGGCCACGGGAATGTCGACGCCGTGCAGGTCGACCAGCGCCTTGACTGCGGCTTCAGTAGAGGAATCGGGGGAAGCGGCGATGGCCAGCGCCTGCCGGATCTTCTCGTTGCTGTTGCCGATCAAATATTGCACCGCACGCTCAGACTTCCAACGCACGATCGCTTCCAGATTGGCCAGCGAATAGTCTCCATTGCGAATGGCTTCGCCGGCTTCGAACGCTGCCTTTTCAAGCGCATGCTCTTTCTCGCCGGCTTTCTGCCAATACTGTTCTGCCAACTGCTGCAGCTCCGTTTCCGGGGGCTGAAGCTGAAAGTAGGCAACCATTTCCATGTCCATCCTTTCTGATCTTTCCCAAAAACTTAGACACAATAGGCCCGGCGCGAAATCATTGTCAATAACCCGGAGGGGGCTTTTCGCGGGTGAGTGCCAGACTGGTCCATGAGACGGCCGCGGCCAGGGAATTGACCCCGCCGAATGCTGTGGAAGAGTCATTTCTTCATCGAATTTTGGCTCGAAGAGGAAGCTCCGTTTGAAGTAGACGAAATTGCGGAGAGGATCGTTTGAATGCAGGTTGGATAGGAGAAGAATCTTTCGAGAAAACTCGTTGGCCGAGGTAAGGGTAGGGCCGATGGCTGGAGCGGAAGGGAAAAAACGATGAATCAAAAGGAATTAGCAATAATATGGCATAAATCCATAAATATGCTATCATGGATTTATGCGTACGACAGTGGACATTCCGGATGAAGTGTATCGACGCCTGAGGATCAAGGCGGCGACGGAGGGGACAACCATTCGCCAGATCATCCTGGAGGGTGCGGAGATCCGGCTTCGGAATGGAGGCACCGAGGCGCGGCAGGAGGGCCTGCCTCGGTTTCCAGTGATCCGGTCGAAGAACCCCGGTTCCCTAAGGTTGGGCGAGGAGGGTGTCTACGAGTACATTCCTTTTCCCTGATGTGAATGTCTGGCTGGCTTTGGCCCATGAGATCCACCCGTACCATCAAGCGGCAAGGGCATGGAGCGAGCGCCTGGATGGCGACGCGGTGGTCTGCTTCTGCCGGTTCACGCAGCTCGGGCTACTGCGCCTGCTGACCAATGCAAGCGCGATGGGGGCCGAAGCGCTGACGCAGGCGCAGGCATGGGAAGCATTCGACGGGCTGGTGGCCGATCCCGGCAACCGAATGATGGATGAGCCGGTAGGTCTCGATCCGCTGTTTCGCGTGCGAACGAGCAGCAACGAGACGGCGACCAAACAATGGGCGGACGGTTATCTCGCGGCGTTTGCCGAGGCGGCGGTGCTCACGCTGGTCACATTCGATAGGGCGCTGGCGGGGAGGGTGAAGGGGGCGGTGCTGCTGGCCTAACTCTGCGGCTCTCCCTGTTTGGCAAGGGTCTTCTGTGGATCGCTGACTCCGGCGTCGGTTTCTGCACGAAGCCATCGCTGCTCGATCATTTCGAGGAGCATCAGCCCGAGAATGCCGACAAAAGCAAGGAGGAAGTAAGGGCGATTCGTGTCCTCGGTGCGAAAGGCATAGGGGAGATGAGGCGCGAGTACGGACAGAAGCCAGACCCAGCTCACCACGATGGCGAGGAAGGTCGAGTGTGTGAGGAGGGCGTTGACAGCCGGGATGCTGATGCCTGAACCGGATACGCGGGACTTTTGCTTGAACCGCCGCAGGCCGAAGACAAGTACAGAGTAGCCAGCGCATGCGCCAACATACGGAGCCCAAAGTCGATCCCGGAATGGGAAGAAGATCACCATCGTTGCCAGCGCGGCGAAGATGTAGACAAATCTCTTGGATCGCATAGGCGCTCCTCTTTCTTGAGATTTATCCGCAATTCTACTGCATGACTTGTTCGGCTATCGGCTCATTGTGTAGCCGCTGCGTGCGGTTCTTGTAGCTGGCGGTGATGAACTCGCGGAAGAGCGGGTGGGGCTCGAGGGGTTTGGATTTAAACTCGGGATGGAACTGGCAGCCGAGAAAGAAGGGGTGGCCGGGGATCTCGACGATCTCGACGTAGGTTTGGTCGGGAGTGGCGCCCGAGATGCGCAGGCCGGCGCCGGTGAGCAGGGCTTCATACTCGCGGTTGAACTCGTAACGATGGCGGTGGCGTTCGCTGATCTCCTTTTGGCCGCCGTAGGCGCGGCTGGCGAGCGAGTCTTCTTGCAGGATGCAGGTCCACGCGCCGAGGCGCATGGTGCCGCCCATCTCCTCGACGCCGAGCAGCTCGCGCAGCTTGTAGATGATGCGGTGCTGGGTGGCGGGGTCGAACTCGCTCGAATTCGCGTCCTTGAGGCCGCAGACGTTGCGCGCAAGCTCAACGCACGCGGTTTGCATGCCGAGGCAGATGCCGAAGTAGGGCACGTTCTTCTCGCGAGCGTAGCGGATGGCATTCAACATGCCTTCGATGCCGCGCTTGCCGAAGCCGCCTGGGACAAGGATGCCGTCGAAGCCCTCGAGCTGCGATTCGTAACTGCGGTCGTCGGGCCCGGTGGACTCGAGACCTTCGGCCTCGATCCAGTGAATCTTAAGCTTCAGGTTTTGCGAGATAGCGCCATGGGTGAGCGCCTCTTTGAGCGACTTGTAGCTGTCTTCATACTCCACATACTTGCCGACAATGGCGATGGAGACTTCGTCTTTGGGGTGGTAGCAGCGGTCGACCAGTTCCCGCCACTTGCTGAGATCGGGCTCGGGCACGTCCTTGTGCAGGTACTTGAGAACGAGCGCGTCGACGCCTTCTTCAGCGAAGTTCACCGGCACCTCGTAAATGAAGGGCACAGTCTTGGCGCCGATGACGGCCTTTTCTTCGACGTTGCAGAAGGCAGCGATCTTTTGCTTGATCTCGCGGCTGAGAGCGCGATCGGAGCGGCAGAGGAGCACGTCGGCCTGGATGCCGATGGAGAGCAGCTCTTTGACGGAGTGCTGGGTAGGTTTGGTCTTGAGCTCCTGCGCAGCGGCGATCCAGGGAACGAGCGTGACGTGGACAAAGACGGTGTTCTCGCGGCCCAACTCCTGGCGCATCTGGCGGATGGCCTCGAGAAATGGAAGCGATTCGATGTCGCCGACCGTGCCGCCGATCTCGACGATGGTGACGTCGGCGCCGTTCGCGGCGACTTTGCGCATCGCGTTTTTGATTTCGTTGGTGACGTGGGGAATGACCTGGACGGTTTTGCCGAGGTAGTCGCCGCGACGCTCCTTGAGAATGATTTGTTCGTAGATGCGGCCGGTGGTGTAGTTGTTGTCGCGCGAGAGGGGCGCGTGGGTGAAGCGCTCGTAGTGACCGAGGTCGAGGTCGGTTTCGGCGCCGTCGTCGGTGACGAAGACTTCGCCGTGCTGGAAGGGCGACATGGTGCCGGGATCGACGTTGAGGTAGGGGTCGAACTTCATCAGGTTGACGCGGAGGCCGCGGCTCTCAAGCAGGCAGCCGAGAGACGCTGCCGCGAGACCCTTGCCGAGACTGGACACAACTCCACCCGTCACAAAGACATACTTTGCCGACATCGATGCAACCTCGTCACTAAGTTTTTGGGATTGGCCGTACCTGGTGGGCACATACAAGTATGGCAGAGATTGAGGGTGCGGCGAAAGAGGAAATTTGCGGAGCGGATAACAAGTTGGGTGACGCTTCCGGTAACGATATTGAAATCAGCGTCTTGGGGTTAGCAGTGACGGCTTGGCCTCCTCAGGGCTAGGATGCAATCGGGTGTGAGGCCCAAGATGACGAGCAAGATTGAGGTTGTCAAGACCGACATTACAACGCTGGCGGTGGACGCGATTGTGAATGCGGCGAACACCTCGCTGCTGGGCGGCGGCGGTGTGGACGGGGCGATTCATCGGGCGGCCGGGCCGGAGCTGTTTGACGAGTGCTATCAGCTGGGCGGCTGCCCGACGGGCGAGGCCAGGCTGACGAAGGGCTACCGGCTGCCAGCGAAGTTTGTGATTCATACCGTGGGGCCGGTGTGGAGCGGTGGAGAGCGGAACGAGCCGGAGTTGCTGGCGAGTTGCTACCGGTCTGTGTTCAAGATTGCGCGCGAGAAGGGGATAACGTCGCTTGCGTTTCCGGCAATCAGTTGCGGCGTTTACCGGTTTCCAGTGGAGCGTGCCGTGAAGATCGCGGTGGGCGAGACGGTGGCGGAACTGATTGGCAGCGACGCGGTCCAAAAGGTGATTTTTGCGTGCTTCGGGGACGAGATTTACAGCGCGTATTTGCGAGAGGTAGACAAACAGTCGTAGTGAATTCGCGCAACGACACAAACCAGTAACGTCCCTACGGGACTCGGGCGTTCTTGTTGAACAATTCCCCGCTCTGAAGAGCGGGGCTAAAGAACACTGCGCCTACGGCGCGTAGATCTAGACCTTGAGAACGTCTCCTTCACGGGCCACCATCTCGTATAGCACCGGGTTCACAAAAAAGCCAAGGAAGAGGCGCGAAACCAGGCCTGCGACGATGACGATGGCGAAGGGCTTTTGCGTATCAGAGCCGATGCCCGTGGAAAGCGCCGCCGGCAGAAGGCCCAGGCAGGCAACCAGGGCGGTCATCATGATCGGCCGCAACCGCAGAAGCGACGCCTCGCGGGTTGCGGCGCGGATGTCCATGTTCTGTTCAAGGCGCAGCTTGTTGATGTACGAGACGAGAATCACGGCAGTCTCGACCGAAACGCCGATCAATGCCAACATGCCCAACGCCGACGAGGCGCTAAACGCTGTGCCGGTGAGCTTGAGCGCAAGCAGGGCGCCTACCGGAACCGTGAGGATGACGCCGAGAACGATGATCACCGGGAATTTGAAGTTATCGTAAAGCGCAAACAGGATCAGGAAGATGATGAACACGGCCAGGGGTCCGATGAAATACAACTGGTGCTTGGCGGCGAGAAACTCGTCATACTCTCCGCCCCAGGTGAGCCGGTAGCCGGGTGGCAGGTTTTTTTGTATGTCGGCGATGGCACGCTGGCCGGCGTTCACGCCGCTCTCCAGGTCGCGTCCGTCAATGCTGTACTGCACGCCGATATAACGTGAGTTGCTCTCACGGTAAATGAATGACGCGCCGCCGGCCTCATGGATGTTTGCCAGCGCGCTCAGGGGGATTTGCTGCCCTGTGGGTGTTCCCACCAGCAAGTTTCCGATCTGCTGCTCACTTTCGCGGAATTCCGGCTTCATGCGCACAACGAGATCGAAGAGTTTTTCGCCCTGGATGACCTGGGTAGCGGCCTGTCCGCCAACTGCCGTCTGGACGACGGATTCAACGTCGGCAACATTGATGCCGTAGCGGGAGATCTTCTCGCGATCGACGTCAATCAACAGGCTTGGCTGGCCGAGCTCGCGGACCACCGTGAGATCGGTAAATCCCTGTACCTGGCTGAGTCGGCGTTTGATCTCGAGTGCCGTATTTTGCAGGACGTTCAGATCGGGGCCATAAATCTTCACGGCCAGCGCGCTCTTCAGGCCGGTCAGCGCCTCGTCAACTGCATCTTCAGCGGGCTGCGTGTAGTTGAAGATTACGCCGGGAAATGCCTGGAGCTGGTTCTGAATGTCCGCGGTCAACTCCGCCTTGTTGTGGATGGAACCGGTCTTCCAGGCGGAGTCGCCGTAGGGCTTCAGCCCCACGTAGAACTCGTCGTTGAAGAAACCCGTAGGGTCAGTGCCATCGTCCGGGCGCCCAAGCTCGGAACCGACATCGGTGACCATCGGGTACTTGAGGAGAATATCGCGAACCTGCGGTGAGAACTTGCTTGCCGTGTCGAATGAGACCGTGTATGGCATGGTGGCCCGAACCCACAAAGCACCTTCGTCGAGATGAGGCATGAACTCGCCACCGATGAAGGGAATGAGGAGGAGCGTGGCGGCAAAGATCGCCGTGGCCGCGATCATGGTCGCTTTGGGGTGATCGAGGCACCAATCGAGCCAAACTGCGTATTTGCTGCTTACCCACCGAAGGGGCTTGTTCCGTGGCTCGTGGACGCGTTTCTTGAACCAGTAGGCGCACATGACGGGAACAAACGTGAGCGTGAGGATCAGCGCGCCGACGAGTGCGATCGCCACCGTATCCGCCATCGGCTTGAACAGTTTTCCCGAGGGTCCGCTGAGCGCGTAGATCGGCAGGTAACCGGCAATAATGACCGCGACGGAATAAAAGACGGGGCGATCGACATCCTTGGCGGCGTTCAGTATCACTTCTTCGAGGTTGTAGTCCTGGCCTTCGCGCGCGCCCAACTCGCGGAATATGTTCTCGACCATGACCAGGGTGCCATCGATGAGGATTCCAAAATCAATGGCGCCGATTGACAGCAGGTTGGCAGGGATTCCTTGCGCGTGCAAAAAGACGAAGGCAAAGAGCAAGGACAGGGGAATGGTGAGCGCCACGATCACCGCCGCGCGGAGGTTGACCAGAAAGGCCATCAACACGAGCAGGACAAGAACCATTCCGAACAGCAGATTGTGTTCGACAGTGTCGATGGTCAATTGAACAAGATCGCTGCGGTCGTAATATGGACGCACTTTCACGTCCGGCGGGAGGACGTGTTCGTTGAGTTCCTGAGTTTTGGCCTCGACGCCTTTCAGCACGTTCTGCGTCTGCTCGCCGCGCCGCATCATGATGACGCCTTCCACGGCATCATCGGTTTTATTGAAGCCGAATTCACCCAAGCGGGGAGCGTTGCCAATGACAACTTCGCCGATGTCGCTAATCCTCACCGGTACGCCACTTTGCGTGCCCACGATGATGTTGTCGATGTCGGAGGTATCGCGTACCAGGCCAATGCCGCGGACGTAATTGAATTGATCGCCCTGCGAGTAGAACCCGCCCCCGGCGTTGGAATTGTTCGCGGACAGTTGCTGAATCACGGTTGGCACCGTGATGTGGTAGGCGTAGAGCTTTGCCGGGTCGAGCAGTACCTGGTACTGCATGACGGTGCCGCCAAAGCCAGAATCGTCAGCGACTCCCGGCACTTGCTTGTATTCGCGCTCGACGACCCAATCCTCGAAGGTCTTCAGTTCCTGTGGCGTACGGTCGGGACTCTCGAGCACATATCGATAGACGAGCCCGGACGGGCTGGCAAGTGGAGCAAGCGTGGGCGAGACGCCCTGCGGATAGGTCACTTCGCTCAAACGCTGAAAGACCACGTCGCGCGCGAAGTAGTCATCGGCGCCTTCATCGAACGTGAGGATGACATCGGAGAGCCCATAGAGGGAGATGGAGCGCATCACAGTGAGCCTGGGTACGCCGTTCATCTCCACCTCAGTGGGGACAGTGACCAGCCGCTCGATTTCCTCGGCCGCATGCCCGGGCCATTGCGTGATGATCTCTACCATCGGCGGAGAAAGGTCGGGGTAGGCGTCCACCGGCATGTTGTGAAACGCGAATGCTCCCGCGACGCAAAGGAAGGCCACCAGGAACAGGACGATGGGCCGCTGGCGGAGCGCAAATTGAACGACGCGATGAATCATCGGATCCTGCTCCCCTTAGTGTTGCAGCGAATTCGCGAATTGAAGAAACAGGCTGCCGTTGCCTGCAACCCGCTCTCCAGCGGAGATGCCCTTCGCGATTTGGGTTTGGCCATCCTGGACTTCGCCTAACTCCACGTCGCGCCGGCTGAATTGGTTTGCGCCGCCGAGGACATAGATGAACGGCTGGTTATTGTCATCGCGCAAGACAGCGGCGTTAGGCACTGCCAGCGCATTCGTAAGCACGCCGGCCGTTACCGTAACCGTGCAGTACATATCCTTCTTCAGCTTTTCGCCCGGGTTGTCCACCACGATGCGCGCCTGCAGCGTTCTGGTGGTTGGATCGAGCGCAGGCGAGGTATACGAGATCTTTCCACGGAAGCTGCCGGGATATGCGTCTGTCTGCACAACCACTTCATCTCCGCTGTGGACGTACTGCAGGTCGGCTTGGTAAACGTTCGCGAGAATCCAAACGGTGCTCAGGTTTGAAATGGTGAAAGCCTGCGTTTGGCCTGCCAGCACCACCTGGCCGGGCGACACCAGCCGCTCGACGACTTCACCACTAATGGGCGCCAGCACAGGAATTTGCGCGGATGACGGAGCCTTTTCCAGGTCAGCCGGATTCTTGATGCCGAGAATCTTCAAACCCTGCTCGGCTGCGTTCAAGTCGGCCTGGGCCTGGTCGCGATCCGACTCGGCCTGCTCCAGATCGCGTTGCGCAATTGCATGGTTTTGATACAACTCCTGGGCACGGGTGTAATACTTCTGCTCCAGGCGATAGGAGTCCGCGGCCTTCAAATAGGAATCGAGGAGCTGCGCGTAATCGGGGCTGCTGACTTCGAGCATGGGCTGGCCAGACCTTACATGCTCGCCGGGCACCACCAGAATTCTGCTGACCGGCCCGCCGACCTGGGTGATCACTGGAGTGGTATTAAAGGCGTTGTATTCCACCGCGCCTGTGAGCCGAAGCGTGTGCTTCAACGTGGACGATTCAACCGTGACCACCTGCACGTGCGCCATTTGATCCTCGGGAATCGTAAAGAGCTGCGGAGTCGTGGAAGCAGAGGCGCCTCGCGAAAAAGATGTCATCTGCTCCGCACGTTTGTTGTCATTGGAATGGCAGGCCGAGAGCACAAGCACGGAAGCGAAGATAAGCGCGCTTCCGATTCTGCCGCCCAGGCAATTGATCGCTTGATTCTTCATGGAATGCTCCTGGTTCCCACGGCTTCGCGAAGCTGCTCGAGCGCCTGCAAATAAGACTCGAGCGCCTGGCGATAGCCGAGTTGCGTAGCCCGGTAGGTGCGTTCGGCGTCGAGATAGTCGAGCAGACTGGCCGCGCCGTGCCGGTAGGCGAAATCGGCGATGTCACGCGACTGCTTCGCATCATCGAGATAGCCGGAGCGATAGAGCGTGACGATCCGATCGTTGGCGCGCACACCTTCGTACGCGTCTCTCACGTCCGTCAAGACCTGTCCGTTGGCGTTCTTCTCCTGTTCCTGGGCTTGCGTGATGGCGTATCCGCTGCGCGCAATCTCTCCCTGATTGCGGTCGAAGATGGGCAGCTGGATCTGCCCGAAAAGCGAAACGTCATTGAGATAGGCGAGGTGGGTGTAACTAATTTGCCCAGTTACATCCCGTTTGCCGATGGCCTTCTGCAGTTCGTGCTGGCTATTCGCGGCGGTTACACCGAACTGTGCAGCGCGCAGGTCCGGCCTGTCTTGCAGGGCCTTCGCCTGAAAGTCTTCGAGCGCGCCCGAAAACGGCTGGTAATCAAAGGAGCCGGCGATATCGTAATCCGGCGCGACCGATTCATATCCGAGCAACTGCCGCAGATCAGAAAGTCCCTGCGTCCTGGCAAGCTGCGCCTGAGAGACATCCATCTGAAACTGAAGCAACTGGAGCTTGACCTTGAGGAGATCATCCTCGCCAATGTCCCCCGCCTTGTATCGCGCTTGGGTAATATCTACCGTGCTCTGGAAGCTCTTCAGGTCCTGGTTCGCCAGCTCCAGGGTCGATTCCGCGAGCTCAACGGCGATGAATTGCGAGGCAACATTGAAGGTGAGGGTGCGCTCGTTGTCGGCAACCAGGGAACGCGTTTCGGCCGTCACGTCCTTCGCCGCCTGCAAGCGGTGCTGGCGTTTTTTGCCACGCTCAAACAGATAGCTGACGCCGACATCGAACTGCGCTGAATTGTCGATGTAATCAGAGCTGAACTGATCGGGTTGGAAGATGGGCAAGAACTGCGAGTCGCCGAGAAGCACCGGGTTCGGCCGGAGATTGGCGGTGATTTCCTCGGCCTGGTCTTGCTGAATCGTGGTTCGCGCGGCCAGCAAGTTGTGATTGTGCTGAATGGCCATCTGAATGGCGTTGTCGAGCGAGATGGTCTGCGTGCCCGGGCTTTGTGCAAGCGTGCTGGCTTGCGGCGGCGACGGTTGTGTTTGAGGGGGCGGTGATTGCGCCCCGGCGAATTGAAAGAAAAGCAACGTAACCAGCGAAACAGAATAGCGTAGAAATGGCAGACGCATAGGCGTGCAACCTCCTGAGAGAGAGACTTAGCCAACGAACGTGCCGAAGCGGCACGGAAAGCAGCGATTGGCTACTCCGGAGGAGAACGCGGAGATCTTTGATCAGGCGTGCAGCGGGAGATAAAGCGATCGCATGGCTGGGCATATCCGGGGGTTGCCGGCAAAGCTGTGTACGCACCAAAGCCAGTCAGCGGCGGTTCGATTACGAGATGGCAAAGCGCACATGTGCACGCAGAACAATGGCCATGGTGATGCCAGACTGTCCCCAGCGTCGTCATCAGAGGACAATCAGCACAATCGGGATGTTCACATGCCGGCTTTTCGTTCGGTCAGACACTGTGGACTGCGCTCTTGAGAGGTATATAGCGTGCTATGACGTAGTCTAATCCCAGAATCTGCTTCGGGGCAGAGATTTGATCCTTAAACTGCCGCCTACGCCCGTAGAAAACAAGGTCATGGAGATTTGACGGCAAGATCAAGGGACAATGTCTATGACTGTAAACCTGTAGCGGCCGGCCACGTAAGTACCGGGGGCGAGGGCGGAGATGAGCTGCCATCGAAAGCTTGCACTTCAATGGCAGCTCAAGCGGGAGGTTTAGAAGTTCAGCGTGATCTTCGCAGTCATGGCGCGCGGGGTGACGTAGTGCGTGCCGCTGAAGGTCGACAGGAAGTTGTAAAGCGCGACCTTGTTGGTGAGGTTGATCGCCGTCAGGTCGAGGTTGAGCTTGTAATGTTCCTTGTTGAAGATGTTGTCTTTGCCGACAGTGACGTCGAACAGACTGCGCGGCGCGATGCGCTGCGGATTGTGGTCGTTGTCGCCTGCGTTGGGCGCGGGGATGTTGATGAGGCTTGAGGTGAACTCATTGGCCGGGCAGACGGCCGGCAAGGCCTGTGTGGGTGTTGCCTTGACTCCGTTGCAGGCGAATCCAGCCTGAAACTCCTCGTCCGCAGTCAATGCCAGCGGCACACCGTTTGTTGCGGGGCCGGGAGGAATGTTGGTGTCGACCATGGCGATGGCGGGGGTTCCGTCGGGCAGCGCCGTCGTGCTGTTGCCGCAAGGAGTGTTGGGATCGGTGACGCCGTAGCAGGGCGTTGATCCGGCCACCAGGCCTGAGTCGAAGCGCCAGTTGAAGCCTCCCCAGAGTCCGTTGAACCAACTGCCATCGTGGGAGACGGTGTACTGAAGGTGGGTGGTTTCGTTGAACTTCTCGTCGTGATCGATGCGGAAGGGAAGGCCGGTCTGGCCCACGGTTGCACCGGCTCCAGCCACCTGCGGCGGGAAGAAGCGAGCAGCTACCGAGGAGGCGACAAGATAGGCGCTGAAGTGATGGAAGTTCGGGACCTCCGCATCCAGCGCATAGCCGGGAATCTTAGAGTTGTGCCAGTCGACGGGGAAGAAGATGGGGGTATTGCCCAGGATGGCGAAGTCGAAGCCATTGTGGGTGTACTTCCAGAGATACTCGCCGCTCACCACCACATTCTTGCCCACGGCCTGTTGGAATCCGGCATGGAACTCGTTGCGGAAACCGGGGGAGAGATTTCCCGATACACCCGCGGTGCAACCGAGGATCGGATTGAGCACGGCATCGGAGCAGCCGGTGCTGGAGAGCACAAGATTCTCATTGAAGGGCGTCTCCAACGTGCGCGCATAGGAGACGCGGAGCACGGTCGCTGACGGCTTGATGTTGTAGGCAATGCCCACCCGGGGCTCGGGTTGTTTCGTAGTGGCGAGGCCGTTGTAAATATCCCCGCGCATTCCAAGGTTGAAGTCCCAATTGCCGGCCTTGATCTCGTCCTCAATGTAGAGGGCCAGTTCCTTGACGTCAGTGTGACCGAAGAAAAGGTAGTCGCTTCCGCCGCGGGTAAGGTCGTAGGGCGCAATGACCGAGAGATAGTTGCCATTGGGGAACGATGCGACGCCATCGCAGTCGGATTGGCTTGCGTACCCCGGCAGCGGGTTGCCATTCACGTCGACGCAGGGAGCGCTGAGCGGATAGGCGGAATCGACGACGCCCAGGCTGTCGTGCTCGCGCAGAAAGGTCTGTTCGTATTGCGCGCCGGCCTTGAGGTTGTGGTGTCCCCGCACATAGGTAAAGTCGGCGTGGACCCCGGTGTTGGACAATGTGCGGTATTGGGAGATGGACGAGGTCTGCAGCGTGACCGGGCCCAGGTCAGCCAGGGCGTTACCGCTGGGATAGTAGTTGTAACCGTCCTTGCGGACGTAGGCGCCAAAATTGAGAACCGAGTTGTTGCTGATGACGTGCGTGTAGGTGGGCGCGATGTTGTAGGTTCCGATCTTGGAGCGCTGATCGGTGTTGCCCACGTTGCCAAAGGTTGGATTGGCACTCGTGCCGCCGCTGACTACATTCTGGATGTTCAGATTCTGGAAGGCGTTGGGCGTCTGGAACCAGGAGCGGCTGTAGTTGAAGTCGAGATGAACGGAATCGGCCGACGAAAAGCTATAATCCACGCGGTCGAAGAGATTTTCCTCGTTGCCTTTGTCGTGGAAGACGGTGAACTCGGGCGGATCGAGAAAGCGCCCGGTGTTCAGAGCGTCGGCCTCGATGAAGTTGCCCCAGCTTTTTCCGCCGTAGGAGAGATCGAAACCGCCATTCGCAGACCCGAAGGTCCCATAGGAGGCGTAGATATCGCCCGTGGGTTTGGTGACGCCCTGTCCGGAGCGAGTGGTGGCGACGATAACGAGGCTGGTCTTGTCGCCGTATTCGGCGGGGGGGGCACCGCTGATGACCTCGATGGACTGAATCGCGTTGGACGGAAGCTGGTTGGAAAAGATCTTGCTTTGCTGGTCGGTGATGGACTGGCCGTCGACGGAGAAGGAGTTGGAGGCATGGTCGCCGAGGCCATGGAAGAGGCCGTTGGAGTCGGCGGCCACGCCGGGTGTGGTGAGAGTGACCAGGGAACTGAGCGTGGAGGATGCGCTCTCCAGCGGCACCTTGTTGAACAGGTCGCGGTCCACATCGACGTGAAAGGTGGGGTCGTCTTCAATGAGATCGCCACCGGACTCGACCGTGACCGTCTGAGTGGCGCCGACGATTTGAAGAACGAGCTTCACGCTGATTCCCAACGACGAGCGAATCTCGACGCCCTGGCTCAAATGGGCGAAGCCCTTGGCGGAGACGTCGACTTTGTAGGGATTGAAGGGGACGTTGGAGAAGGTGAACTGGCCGGTAGCGTCGGTGGTCGCGGTGCGGTCGAATCCGCTGAGCTCGTTGGTAAGGCCGACCGTAGCGTTGGGAATGACGGCTCCGCTCGGATCGGTGACGGTGCCGCGCACGGCTCCGGCGTTACCGCTTTGGGCGGACACTGAGAGCGCCGATAAGACGACGGCGAGGAGGGGAAGAAGGCGGGCAATTGTGCCGCGATGGAACGTCATGGCAAATTCTCCTGAACACTGGCTGAAAAATGGGGAATGCAAGCCGCCGGACGTGCCGTCGCGGCATCTTCAGCGTGTGATAGGGGCATCAGCCCGCTTCAAATCAATCTGTAAGAATCTGCCAAAACATCGCCCGTTCGATGGGGCGATGCAAGGGACTGGATGAAGACGGTGAAGATGCCTTAGGAGGAGGCAGGAGGCGGGCGAATGAAGAGCCTGGACTGACGTTGACGGGCAACGACGACGGGCTCGGCCTGTGAGGCGGGCGCACCCAACTGGACCATCACAATGACCGCAGCAGCGGCCGCCGCGGGTGCAGCCGAGTGCATGACAATGCACAACTGGCAGTGGTCAGCGTCAGTTTGGTTCGCGTGGAGGTGCGCTACCTGGGCTACGGCCAGCAAGGCAAGAAGGACGAGGCACACGACCGCGATCGCCGGGAGGATGCGGTACCCGGCGCGGCGGCCGCGGAGATCTGCCTTCAATGCTGTCAATCGATGACCCTTACCGTTCCTATTCTACAAAAGAACTTGCTTATTTGGACGCTTCGGGCAAGAAGAGGTTGCATATAAGTTTGGGTGCGGGGTATTGCGGCGACCAACGCAAGAGGGCCGGGAGCGTCTAAACTGTGTTGTCATGATTAACTTTGTGCAAGGACGGCGCTTGGCGACGCTCTCGCTGGCGGTTCTGCTGCTGGGGGCGACGGCGGTGGTGGGGCAGAGCGGCCAAGGTTCCCAGCCCGCGCAGAGTACGACCAACCAGGGGTCGCAGAATCCGAATTCAAAGCCTTTGCCGCTAAAGCCTGGGGTTCCCGGCATGGGGAAGAATCATCGGCTGATTCTGAAAGACGGCACCTACCAACTGGTGCGCGATTACCAGATCGTGGGCGACCGGGTGCGCTACCTCTCGCAGGAGCGCGGCGACTGGGAAGAGTTGCCCGTGGACCTGGTGGATTGGGACGCGACGCGAAAGTGGGAAAAGGAACATGCCGATCTGGTGGAGGAGGACTCTTCGCCAGCGATGAAAGCGGCCGAAGAGATCGACAAGGAGGAGGCTGAGGAACGGAGCGAGCAAAAGGCGCGCATGCCCGAGGTGGCCACGGGGCTGGAATTGCCGGATGAGGAGGGCGTGTTTGTGCTGGACACCTACCACGGCACGCCGGAGCTGGTGGAGCTGACGCCGACCGATCTCTCGTTGAACACGAAGAGCCGGAAGGGGATCGCGGTGCTGAACCCGCTGGCGACGCAGCGAGCCAACCTGGAGCTGGAGGGCGCGAATGCGAAGGTGCATCTGCACGTGAACGATCCAGCGATTTATCTCTCGCTGGGAGTTGAAGAGGATCGCGAGCCGGTGCTGTCCCACCCCATCACCGTGAGCACGAATGGCGCCAAGGCGGTGAACAACGGGAAGCATGGCGCACATTCGCCGCAGTCGGGATTTGCGATTGTGCGCGTGGATGAGCGCCAGGCCGTGCGGATTGTGGGGGCGATTCATGTGAGCCCCAATGGCACGGTGACGCAGGACGAGGACACAATCCCCACCAAAGCAGAGGTGTTGCCGGGCAAGCATTGGTTGAAGATCGAGCCGTTGCAGACGCTGACCATCGGCGAGTACGCGCTGGTGGAGATCATCTCCCCATCGGACATCAGCGAATCGGTGTGGGACTTTCGCGTGGACCCGAGATTGGGAGACAATCCGCGGTCGATCGGGCCGATCCTGAAGACAGGAAATAGGGAGTAGGGACCGAGGGATTAAGGGACTTAGGGACTGAGGGACTGAGGGACTGAGGGACTAAGGGCCCTGCGGAGCAAACAGAATCCCTTCAAACGGCAGATTTCGGAGCGCCGAGCTTGGATTGCTTGTGGCGGCGGCTGACGACGAAGTGCGCGAGCAGGAGTGAGACGCCGACGACTGTGACGATTGCGTCCACGGCGGGCATGCCGCGGGGGCCCCAATGCGCATAGCCCCATCCGTCGAGAGCGGTCATGTAGGCGACGGGAAGATTGCCCAGCGAGTTGATGATGGCGTAGCGCGAGCTGCCGCTCTTGCCCGAGCCGCCGAGAAACTCGAGTGCGACTGCTGTAAACAAGGCATAGCCAACGCCGATGGTGAAGAGAAAGAGCACGGTTCCCATCAAGTAGACTGCGGGCCGCAACGGGCAGAATGCCAGAATGGCCAGCGTCACCGCATTCACCAGTCCGGCGAGCAGGAATGCGATGGGAGCACGGACGCGGGTGGGAATGAGCGATGCGGAGAGCGAACCCGCTGCCGTCAACAGCGCGCCGGCGAGGCCGTTGATCCATGCAACCTGCTGGCCGGTGACGCCGTAATCGCGAGCGAGTTCCCCGAGCAGTCCCATCATGGCCCCGCTGGAGCATGGGGAAGTGACAAGGAGCGTGTAGGGGAGGGCTTCCCAGCGCAGGAAAGTGGATCGGAATTCCCGCCAGATTTGCGCGACGGTTTCTCGCGGAGGGCGCTCGCTGACTATGGGCTGGGCGGGCGCGGCCAGAGCGAAGAGAGACGGCAACGCGATCATGGCGGCAACGATCCAGCCGAGGGAGCCGAGCGGGAGGCGGCCGGAAAGCGAGACCAGCGCAAAGACGGCCACGGCGCCGACGGCGAGCGAACCGGTTTGGTAAAAGCTGCCGGCGCGGCGGCGATTCACCTCGCTGGTTAGTGTGCCCATGATGCCGCCGCAAGCGGCGACGGCAAGCACGCCGAAGCAGGCACCTAAAAACAAGAGGCCGACGGTCCACGATGACCCAAGGCGGGACTGGTGGAATGCGACCAACATCGTGATTGAGGCGGCAGCGGCCGCAATCATGAGCCAGGTACGGCGGCGCATCAGGAAGTCGGTAATGGGACCCCAGAGAAAATAGATGGCGTGCGGGATCGCGAGCAATGCGCAGATGCTGGCCGCACGCGCAGGGTCGACCCCCTCATTGCGCAGGAGATACGTGAGCGCACCGCTGACGAGGCCGAGGGAAATCACGGCATCGGGCGCGATGAGGACGCTGAAGAGCCAGGGGCGCTCGTGCGGCACGGGCTGTGATGGATCCTCGACCGCGAGGGGAGCGGTTGATGACATGAGACTTAGCGTAGCATGCACCGTCGTTCTGCCAGATGATCTGGCCGGCGCCTTCTTCACCGTTTACAGGGAGAGATTCTCATCACGGATCGCCCCGCTTAAGTCCCTTAAACACAATTCATTCGATCCTGGATTCGCTCTTTATTCGCCATGGGTCCCACTTTGCGGGCATTTACCAGTAGAAACACGGTGATGCCTACTAGGACAGTATCGATGTGTTTGCTGAATGGCAGCCACCAACGAACTACACGGGGTGAGGACGCAACCGGTTATTTGGAAAGCCCGGACAACTCAAGACGCGAGAGCGTTGCGCCGTGCCGCTTGAGGGTGAATTGCGATCGAACAAGAGGGATGGGAGAATCATGGGGGCACGGGTAGTCGATTACTACGAGTTTCTCCAAATAAGTCCCCACGCCGATGCCGACACGATCCACCGCGTCTATCGATTCCTCGCGGCACGCCTCCATCCGGATAACCGCGAAACCGGTCATGCCGAGAACTTTCAACTGCTGAAGGCTGCCTACGATGTGTTGTCGGATCCGAAACGCCGCGCCGAATACGATGCGCTTCGGAATTCGGAGGCGCCCCAGCCGCTTTCCTCGACCGTCGATTTCATGGACACCTTGGAAGGCGAGTTGAACCGGCGGCTGGCGGTGCTGGCGGTTCTTTACCACCGGCGGCGCACAAACCCGAACTTTCCGGAAGTTTCCCTCGCCACGATCGAGGAGCGCATGGGGTTTCCGCGCGACTACCTGGACTTTACGCTGTGGTATCTGCAGAAGAAGGGCTATGTCTCCAAGGCGGACAATGCGGAATTCGCGATGACTGTGGATGGCGTGGACTTTGTGGAGACGCAGCGCACAAACATGCCGACCCTGAGCAAATTGCTCACCAGCCGTTCGGCATCGCCGGGGGCTGATGTAGCGCGAGCGCAATGGGACGAGGCTGCTGTCCCCTTTCCGAATGCGTCAGCCGCCAACAGGCAAACGGATCAAGCCGTCCGCAAAGCAGATCGGCGAGTGGGTGCTCCCGATCTCCGCGCGATTAAGGTGGAAAGGCGCTCCAACAACAGGGACCGGCGAGTGAATTCAGAGGGCCAGCGAGCCAACGACTAGCCGCTACTCCCGCGCGGCGATGCCAAGGGCTTTCATCTTACGGTAAAGATGGCTGCGCTCGAGGCCGAGCAGCTCGGCGGCGTGGCTGATGTTGTTGTGGGCTTCTTCGATCTTCTTCAGGATGTATTCGCGCTCGTAGGCGTCGCGCGCCTGCTGCAAACTTGAGAACTCTTCAGTGGAGCGCGAACCGGACTTGTGTGTGAGCGGCGGCAGATGTTTCCGCTCGATGCGCATGACGCGGGGATTGAGGATGAGAACGCGCTCGATGACATTCTTGAGCTCGCGCACATTGCCGGGCCACCGGTATTGGGCCAGCGCCTCAAGCGCTTCTTCGCCGATCTCCACGCGCGGGCGGCCGTATTGACGGCCGAACTCGAGGAGAAACTCGCGCGCCAGCAGAGGAATATCCTGCTTGCGCTCGCGCAAGGGCGGCACGAAAAACGGCACTACATTGAGGCGGTAGAAGAGATCCTCGCGGAAGTTGCCTTTGGCGATCTCCTCCTCCAGATCCTTGTTGGTGGAAGCGATCAGGCGGACGTCGACGCGCAACGGTTGCGTTCCGCCGACGGGAGTGAACATCTGATCGTCGAGGGCGCTGAGGACTTTGGCCTGCGTCTTGAGGCTCATGTCGCCGACTTCGTCGAGATAGAGAGTGCCGCCGTCGGCGCGTTCGAGCGTGCCGCGCTGCTCGGGAGGTCCGCCGGGCTGCGCCCCGTGACGATAGCCAAAGAGCTCGGCTTCGATGTGCGCTTCAGGGATGGCGGCACAGTTCAGCTCGACAAAGACGCCGTCGCGGCGCAGGCTTTCAGCGTGAATGGAGCGCGCAATGAGCTCCTTGCCAGTGCCCGACTCGCCATAGATGAGGACGCGGCCGTTGGTGGGGGCCATCAGCTTGATTTGCTGGCGCAGGGCCTTGACCGGGACGCTTTCGCCGGTAAGCACGGCGGAGGCGCTGAACTGGCGCTTGAACTCCTCGTTCTCGGTTCGCAGGCGGCGCGCCTCGACAGCATTCTTGACGACAATCAGCGTGCGTTCGAGCGACAGCGGCTTCTCAAGAAAGTCGTAGGCGCCGAGCTTGGTGGCCTTCACGGCCGCCTCGATGGTGCCGTGACCGCTGATGATAACGACTTCAGGCCGTGTCACCGGGGTCAATTCTCGCATCTCCGCCAGCACGTCAAGACCATCGCGGCCAGGCAGCCAAATGTCGAGCAGCACCACATCGTAGGGCACGTCCCGGAGCAGAACCATGGCTTCGTCCCCATCGGCCGCGCTGGCGACTCGGTAGCCCTCCTCGCGCAGAATCTCCTCGAGCGAGCCGCGAATCTCCGCTTCGTCGTCGACTACCAGGATGTGATTCATGAGGCGAGACCCTTCACTGTTTCCGCGCCCGCCGTGGCGGATGCAGCCTGCGCACCGGGCTCCATCAGGGGCAAGCGGACCAGAAAGCGCGCGCCTTTGGGGCTGTTGGCCTCGGCGCTGATGGAGCCGCCGTGTTCCTGCACGATCTTGGCGGCAATCGACAAGCCCAGGCCGGTACCGCGACGCTTTGTGGAATAGTAGGGCAGAAACAGCCGCTCGCGAATCTCGTCGCTGAGTCCGGCGCCGGTGTCGGAGACGGTGACTTCCACGGCGGCGCCGTCTTCACTGAGCGTGGTGTGCAGGCCCAGCACGCGCAACAGGCTGCCCTGCATGGCTTCGGCGGCATTGTCGATGAGGTTGGCTAGCGCCCGGCGGATCGCATCCGGGTCAACCAGCACCGGCGGTAAGCCGGTTTCAAGGTTCCGCTGCACGGTGATGCCTTCGAGCCTGCCGCCAAAGAGCGCGAGTGCTTCCTCGACGATCTGATTCATTTCGCAGGGGCGGGGCTGAGGCGCCGGGAACTGTGCCAAAGCCGAAAACTGGTCGACAAGCGTGCGCAGAGTGCCGACGCAGCCCAGAATCACCTCGCTGCACTTCCGGATGATGTTGGTCGAATCCGGCTGGACGCGATCGAGATGCCTGCCGATACGTTCGGCGCTGAGAGCGATGGGAGTGAGCGGATTCTTAATCTCGTGGGCCACCTGCTGCGCCACTTCCTTCCATGCCAGTTGCCGCTGCGCGCGCAGGAGCTCCGTAGTGTCTTCCACCACCAGCACCGATCCCGTCTGCCCGCGTCCGAGCTCAAGCCGCGCGCTGGTGATGGAAAGATGAAGGGTACGGCCGCGAGCGTGGAATTCCAACTCAGTGGATGCCGCGCCCATACGATTCGCGCGGCGGATCACTCCGGCCAGATCCTCGGCGCATTCGGCGGGGAGCAAAGTCTCGAAGCGTTCCCCCGCCAGGGAATCATCTTCCTTGAGTCCCATGAGCGCAGCAAAGGCCCGGTTGGACTGAAGCACAACATTGGCTCCGTCGAGGGTGACGACGCCCGAGGGAATGGTATCGACGATCGTTTCGAGCTCGCGCCGCCGCTCCTCGATGGCCATGTTCGCCGCGGTCAACTGCGCTTGTGCGCTCTGGGCCAATTGCCGGCTCGTTTCCAGGTCCGCGGCCATGTGATTGAACGAGCGCACCAGGTCGCCCATTTCTCCGGTGGCGACGCCCGGCACCCGTTGCTCGTACTTGCCCGCAGCGATCTCGTCCATGGCATCGGCCAGTGCTTCAACCGGCCGGGTGATCTGCTTGGAGAGGAAAACCGCCAACCAGACGCTGGAAAAGAAGACAAAGACAGTGACAAGCAACAAGGTGAGGGACAAGGTGGTGCGAATGATTCTGCGGGAGCGGAAGAGCTGCCAATACTCGTCCGCGCCGGAGCGGATGCGCGCGGTGGCTTGGTTAAGTCCTTGCGGCACGGGCAGCACCGCTAACACGATCTTGCCCGACGTGGTGACTGCCATACCCAGCGCGTATTCCTGTCCCCCCACGTTGACCGCCGGATTGTCGGTTCTCTGCGCGGCGGAGAGGAGAACCGCCGAGAGCGGTCCGCGGAGCGGAGTTCCCCTCTGCTCGGTGTCATCCATTGAAGTGCGTAGAGTAGCCGGACTCGATTCGGAAGGAGCCTGAAAGCTTGCGATTAAGCGTCTGTCCTTGCCGTAGACGAGGAGAAAGCCGCCTTCCAGCGTAGGGCGGCGCGAGGTGAGCACCTGCTGAAGGGCCTGCGAGTCACGATCCGTCGCGCCGCTTTCGGCTACCGACTCGGCCTCGCTCCTCGCATTGCCTGCTACGTACTCCACCAGCTCGCGTACTACGCTGGTCGAGTCTTCGCGCAACTGCGAGGCGTCGGGCGAGAACCACCGCTCCAGCGAACGGTTGAGCAGGTAGTAGCTGAACAGATACATGAGGGCCGCGGGCAGGAGCGTGATGATGACCGCGCCCAGCACCATGCGTGAACGCAGCCGCGCGCCAACGCCGCTGCTGGTCTGCCCCACGTAGACTTTCAAGACGGTGCGGAAGAGAAGCACCAGCAAGAGAAGCAACAGAAGGAAGAGCAGCAGCTCCAGGGCCGTGAGGGCCATGGTCTGCCCGAAGGTTTCGGGATTGAGGAAATCGATTTGGGAGGTGTTGAACCACTGAAGCGTTCCCAGCAAGCCAAAGACCAAAAGGGCGCCGCCCGCAAGTACGGCGATGGAGCGATGCCGCGAATCGGCCAGGAAACGCATGGGGCGATTATAGAAGGTACAGGGAGTAGGGAGTAGGAAGCAGCACGCGGCTTTTTGCCGATGGCTGCGAGAGGAGCGGAGGAAACACACGCCGCGGGGATTCTTGGCGCTCAACGCGCGACAGAGCGATTCTCAGATCTGCGAGCAGTCGAGCGGGCTCAGGACAAGGTTGCTGATGTTGGTGACGATGGGGTCGAAGGCGTAGCGCGGGTTGGAGGAGAGTTTCTTCCAGGCAGGATCGTTGCGGAAGACATCCCACTTGGCCTCGAGCTCGGCCATATCGGCAAAGCTGAGCATGTAGGTGAGGTTGGGCATGCGCGAGCCGATGAGCGTATCGCCGAAGAACACCGGATGGATGCCGGCGTTCTTGAAGATCTCGAATTCGCCGGAGTGGAACATCTCCACCTTGCGCACGTGCTCACCGCTGCTTGGGCTTTCATAGGTGCGGAGTTGGAAGATGCGCCTGGCCTTTGTGGCAGCAGAGGCGGGCGGAGTGAGCTTTGGCCAGCCTTCAAAGGCGACGAGGAGTGAAATCTCGACGCGCTGGAAGGCCGGGGCCACCGAGGTGGCATTCCAGAAGGGGTCGGCACCTTTGAGGAATTCCGCATCTTCGGGGAGGCGAAGGTCCAGCTCGACGAGGGACTCGACGGCCGTGCCGGGGATCAAGAGATAATACGAGGGCGTTTCCGGGCCGATATCGAGCTTGAACGCCCCAACCGGCCCCAGTCCCAGACGAGCGAGAGCAGGGATCAGCGCGTTCGAAAAGTAGCTCTCGGTAAGCTTTAACTGATTTCCGTTCAATAAATTATAGCGGCACAACATGTAGAACTCGCGGCGAGGGTTCGCGGGGATCTGGGCGGTTTCCTCACCCGCTACAGCGAGAGTTGAGGCGGCAATCGATGCGGCGAGAAACTGGCGGCGTTTCACGGTTCCTCCAAGGGCGATTGTAAGGCGCAGCGCGTGACGCTGTCTGCGAATGGGAAACAACTGAAAGGACGGCGAATGCATCCCAATCATCAGTTCCCGGTTTCGCATCGCGCAAAAAAGCCGCGGCAGAGCCGCAACTTTTGCGGCGCGCCCGTGTTTCTATCGACCGGAAGCTCTGCGAAGCTCAAAGGTTTTTCGGCGACTCCCGCCGAAACCTGCGCCGCCGTTCCCAAAGGACGGCGGCATTTTTTGTTTTTCGCATTTCTGGAGGCAGCAGAACGCCGGAGCTAAGCGGAAGGGGACTTGCGGCGGCCTTTGCGAGATTCAAACAACGCGGGATGGATCACCAAGAGGCTCTTCGGAACTTCCCGGCAGGCACAGTGAATCTGATGTTCCCGATGCCATTGGATTCTCTGCTCCAAGGTCGCCTTTGCCGGCATCTTGTTCTGGTCATGCCAGGGCTTGTTCATGGGATTCGTCTCGCCTGTGAAACTACCGCGCGATAAGGAACATGACCCAACTGAGCACGATGGCGGAGCCGACAAAGAGGATGAAGCAATAGGCGCCGTAGCGAAACATGCGGGGCGGGGTGTCGCGCATGGTGATGCCGAAGACGGTGGAGGCGAAGAGTGCGAAGAGCACGACCGCGGCGAAGTGGGAGGGATGCATCAGGACTTCCTCCCCGTGCGCAGGTTGTGCGCGTCAACGGCGGCGATGATATTGAGCAGTCCGGCGACAACAATGAACTTGGTGCCATAATCGGCGACGGTGGTTTGCACCGGCTGGGAGCCGAGGCCGAGCGCGCGGCAAACGACGTAGAGCAGGCCGCCGCCTAGATCGCCGGCCACGCCGAGCAGGTCGAGGATATCTTGCGCGCTGGTGTAGAGTTTGCCCTGCATGGCGAGACCGAGCGCAAACATGGCGATGATGGAGACGGCGAGGAGCGCGCCGCGGATCCACTTGCCGAGAAGGAAGTGGCCGGCGCCGGGGACGAGCCATCCGGCGATGAGGGGGAGATAAACGAAGCCTTTCTCGGATGCCTTCGACGCGGCAGGCTTGTTTGGAGTGGTGGACATTCCTTTATTGACTATACAAGAGCGGGGGGCGGGGTTGGAGTCAGTTGCCGGTGGGAATGATGCCGGCATTCTCAACCATGAGAATGATGGTGCGTTGGGGCGCGCGAGTCCGATGCACAACAGTTTTGGGCACAACGAATCCCTGACCGGGCAAGAGCTCGATCATCTTACCCTCGAGATCAATGAGTAGCTTGCCATCGACGACATAGAAGAACTCGTCGTCTTCATCGTGCTTGTGCCAGTGGTACTCGCCTTCGACGATGCCCACGCGGACCACCGAATCGTTGACCTTGCAGATCGTTTGATTGAACCATTTGTGCGTGCAGGCCCCGGCGATCGCGTTCACGTCGATGACTTCGAGCGGGCCGTGAAGAATGTTGAGGCGGGTTTCGTAGGGGAAGGCGGCGGCTTCGGACATGGTGTGCCCTCTGGGCGCAGGATAGCGCCAGTTGAGGGCGGGCGCAACAGTGTGGGCAGCTACTGCTTTGGATTCCAGCCGGTTAGTACGCAATTGAAGGGCACTGTCTGGCCTGCTTGAACGGTGAGGGGCTTTTCCGTAGTGCAGTGGAATTTGCCGTCTGGGCTCTGGACCAATATCGAATATTGGCCTGGAGAGACGACGAAGACCGCGTTCGTGAGCTGACTCATTTTTGGCCCGTTGATGTAGATGTCGGCCCCTGGCCGTTCGGAGGAGATGGCCAGCCTGCCAGGTTGGGGGGGCATTTGTGGCGGCAGCGCGGCCGGAAAGAGAAGGAAAAGCGCCAGCAGCGCACGCATTGGGCTGCATTTCATCTCAGTTTTTCTCACGTAGCTTCCTCCGTAGCTTTCTCCACAGCGTGCTCACCCAAGCCGTGAAAGGCGAAATCGGCCAAGAATACGGCGCCGGCAAGCAGCGCAAAAAACTGGATGTCCCTATAAATTAGATAGGCGTCTTCGTAAGCGCCGGAGAATGTCTGATAGGCGATCATCGTCAGAACAAAGCAGTGACATTGATAGCCGCCATAGAGCGAGACTCCCCCGCTGATGGCCGCTAAAAACGCGGCCCACATGTGGGCGGATTTGGAGGAGTCGCGCGCCTTGACTATCAGCAGCCCGACGGCTCCCAAGAGGGCCGTTGCAAGTGAAGTGAGCAGGGCATTGGCGTCCGTCATCGCCTTAACAGTTATAAACGGCCAATCGACGGAGGAAGAAGGGTCGGTTGCGCCGAAAATGGTCCCCGGCGCGCCAAATATCACGTGATTCGCATAGTGGTTAACTGCCCAGACGATCGCAGCGAGGATCGCGAATACACTGTAAAACCGGATTTTGACGAGCATTCGTTTGTTTATTGCCAGCGACATCGGGACTCCTGCAAAGCCCATGGCTGCGGATCAGGCGAGGGTTCCGCTCGAGGACGATAACCGAGCATACACCGGCTGTTGCCTGGACAGACGACCGGCGCGTTGCTTTCCAGCGAGCTTCGCGTTTCATATGCGGACCAATTCGTGCTGGATGCGGCCGGTAACCCAGGCTTTGCCGGGAGCGGTGAGCATGTTGATTTCGCTGCGGACGCCAAATTCTGGCAGGTAGATGCCGGGCTCGATGGAGAAACATGTGTGGGGCAGGATGCGGCGCACGTCGTGGGTTTCGAGGTTATCGAGGTGCGCGCCGGGGCCGTGAATCTCGTGGGCGATGTTGTGGCCGGTGCGATGGGTGAAGAACTCGGCGAAGCCGGCGGCGCGGATGACGGAGCGGGCGGCATCGTCGGCCTCGAAGCCATGGATGGGACGATTCCCGGCGAAGGCCTCTTCGACGGCAGAGATGGCGGCATCGCGGGCGCGGCGGACGGTATCGAATACAAGCTGCTCTTTCTTTGTAGGCTCGCGGCCCACGACGCCGGTCCAAGTGACGTCGTAGAAGATGCTGGATGGCGAGGCAACATCCGAGTCGACATTCGAGTCTTGGCGTCCCCAGATATCGATGAGGAGGAAGTCGCCCTCGCGGATGGGCGCGGCATGATCGGCGGTGGGCTCGTAGTGCGAGTCGGAGGTGTTGGCGTTCACGCTGACGTCGGGGCCGTTCTCCCAGACCAGGCCTTCACGGTGCATGGCTTCACGGAGCCAGAGGACCATGTCGTACTCCGTGAGGCCGTCCGCGCGATCGACGCCGGAGGGGGGACGCAGGTGGCTGGCGATCTCGGCCCAGGCAGCGACGAGAATCAGATCGATGGCGCGCTGCGCGGCGAAGTGGCTGGCAATTTGATCGGCGGAGAGGACGGCTTCGAATTGGCTGACGAGATCGGCGGAGGTGACGATTTCCTTGCCGAGGCCGCGCAGGAACTCAACGGTGCCGGCGTCGACCATGGAAATGTACATAATGTCGTTGTTGGGCGAGTACTGCATGGCGATTCTTTTGTGGTTTTGCAGGAGATTTTCGAGGCCCGCGTGCAATTCCTGCCAGCTTGAGTACTGAGTTTTGGCGCCGGGCAGCGTGTCGAGGCGGCTCTGCTCGATGCGGTGGACGAGCTTGCGCGGCTCACCCGTGGCAGGAATGAAGTAGTACCAGCGGCGCGTGACGTGGGCCCTGGGGTCGAGCGAGAGGATGCTTGCGGCGATGGGATCGCGGTGATGGTGGTCGTAGAAGAGCCAGCCGTCAAGCGCGGATGCGCGGAGGGCTGTTTGAATGGCGTCGAGATTCATCACCTCAATAGGATAAGCGAGTCAGCGAGTTGGCGATTTGGCGAGTTCGCAAGTTCGCGGGCGCAAGCGCACGTTCGCAAGTTCGCGCCGTCGCAGGTCTGGGCGCACAATGCGGAGCGAGCCATCGAGTCAGCGCCGCCCCCGCCCTACCCACAAAGACAAAGACGTGGCGAAGGTGGGGCACTCACCGCGGTGGAAATACGATCAGGCGGTGGCCTGGCGCCGGTGACCCTGCAGCTTGGCCGCCTGCAACTTAATCGACACGTGGACCAAGGTGAGGGCGGCGGGGGTGACTCCGGGAATGCGGCTGGCCTGGCCGATGGTCATGGGACGGACACGCTCGAGCGTTTCGCGCATCTCGCGCGAGAGGCCGCTGATGGCGCCGTACTCCAGCCAGTTGGGAATGGCGACGGCCTCGGCGGCCTTGAGGCGTGCGATGGACTTCTTCTGCTGCTCGAGGTAGCCGGCGAACTTGATTTCGGTTTCGACGGCGCGGGCTTCGTTGCGGAGAGTGCTGCGGGCAATGGAGTGGTAGGGTTGGTCTCCCACGCTTGCGCCGGAAAGAGAAAAAGCAGGTCCTTCGACTCGGTCGCCGAGGCGACCTTGCTCAGGATGACAATCGGATAAAGTGGCGGAGTTTTGCAGGAGAGCCGTGGAGAATTCGGCGAGGAGCGGGTCGCGGATGAGATCGTCGCGGAGGGCGGCGAGCAGCGGCTCGATGGTGACTTCGGGGCGCTTGAGGAGCTGTGCCCAGGTGAGTCCGGCGGTTGCGGGGAGCGTTCCAAGGCCAGCGCGCTCCAGCTTTTCGGGATCGACCTTGCCGGAGGCGAGCAGGCGGTCGAGCGCGCCCATGCGGGCCTGCTTCTGCTCGTACTCTGCCCAGGCCTGGTCGTTGATGAGGCCGAGGCGGCGGCCGTAGGGGGTGAGGCGGCGGTCGGCATTGTCGATGCGCAGATGGAGGCGGAACTCGGCGCGCGAGGTGAACATGCGGTAGGGCTCGTTGGTGCCCTTGGAGAT